>Ga0307928_10000344_pt1 | contig 35279 bp, 50 predicted proteins | sample AceLakmetagen232_FD_201815 | JGI IMG/M metagenome (GOLD analysis project Ga0307928, IMG submission 201815) | Saline water microbial communities from Ace Lake, Antarctica - #232 | ecosystem: Environmental > Aquatic > Non-marine Saline and Alkaline > Saline | place: Antarctica: Ace Lake... | reverse complement strand
GTTACGTTCGTGGTGTTATCACTTTCGAAGCTTATGCGAAAGCAACTGGTATCAAAACCAAATTGGGGTAAAATAGGGGGCAAGTGCCCCCTTTTTTTGATGAATAAAAAGTCGCTTTGACAAATAAAAAACAAAACAGACAATGTTTATAAAAATTAAGTTATTTATAATAAACACGGGGTTTATCTAGGGTTAGTAACTCAAAGATAAATCAAATGAAATTAAAAAAAGTAATGGATACCACTGACAGCAGTGCTGTCTATAATAAGGCTCATTATCAAGATAGAACATGGGGATTGTGCTACATATGTATTGGTAGACATCCAAAAAACGCTCTTTATGCTGCTTGTGACTTTTGGTGGTCTCATAGCGATAGGATGAGAAATAAAGGCGGTATAAGTAAAACTAAAGGTATGAGAGGAAAACAAGATTATAGAAGTTGGAAAAATTATAGAAAGAAACAATGGCAAAAAGATTAATTATATTATTATTTGGAATACTTCTCTGGGGGGTTACACTCTCGCAGACTGTAATTGAAATGTCTCATCCAGCAGATGCCGATGTGATACTGTTGCAAGTTTCAGACTCAGTGGAGGCTGATGTTATTATTTGCATAACTCCATATAAAGAGAAAGCTCAGGAGTGGGATTGTATGTGGAAATTTAAAAATTGGGGATTCTCTAATTTTTCAATCTTCATCGCTCCAGATTCACTTAGCTTGCATGCTAATAAAGAGAATACTTTTGAAGATGAACAAGAATATTATCCATATGATGCTAAAGTTTATTTTACAACCTATGAGGATGAGAAAGGATATAGAAATGAGAATTTCAGTATTCCTGGAGTAATGAGAATAAGAAGAATAAAAAAGTAACAATTACAATTAATTAACGTATTAACAAATAGGAAATATTTAGACAGAAGTTCCAACGCATTATTATCTTTGAATAATAATGAGGAAACTCAGGCCATCACTGCTTAAAGCAGGAGACATCACCAAATTGATTAAGTTCAACAAAGGGGTCACTTGTACTGCTGAGGGTGCAACACAAACGGACTTAGAGGGTGAGCAGCTCCATAATAGTCGGGTTAGTGGCTAACGGGAGAAATCCCAGATAAATGTTGGATTAAGACAGGAGCCTGGTTACGTTCACTTAAATATTTCCTATTTTTAATTTAATAAAGAATTATGTTAAAAAATCTAAATCTTCGCTGCTTGTTTAAACATAGTTGGCGTTACCCACAAGAAAATCAAAAGAATTGCTCTCGTTGTGGAGCATGGAAAGTTAAGACGATTAGTTATAATGTTAACAAAGGTCGTCAAACAATCAAATGGAAAAAACTTAAGATATAAGCAACAAATAGCTTGTTTTTGCGTACACATAATATGTAAAAACAAAATTTTGTTGTATGAAAATATTATTTCCTTGTTATCCAGATAACCTAAAAGAGGTTGACTCCGTTTTTGAAAATGAATTAGCAATAGCTAAGACATTAGGAATAGACTATTTTTTCTTTGACCATGATAAACTTGTTGATGATAATAAGATAAAAGCTCAGGGTGTAAAAGACCATTTAGACGTACTTGTTACACCTAGTCCCTTACGTAATACAGATGTTGTACTTAGAGGTTGGATGTTAAATCCAAACCAGTACAGACGCTTATATGAATGTCTCAAGGATAATGACTTAACTTTGATTAATACACCTGAGGAGTATAAGGCTTGCCACTATCTTCCTGAATCTTATAAATACGTTAGAGATATGGCTCCCAAAACCAAATGGTTTACGGAGTGGGATGCTCAGACAATGGTTAGAATGAAGGAGTATTTTAAAGATAAGGATATGATTATAAAAGATTTCGTTAAATCTGAAAAAGGCATTCCTGGTCTCTTTAGACTTCCTAAGAACATTACAGTTCTTGAATTGTTGAATAAGGTAGAAGAATTTGTTGAAGCTAGGGGCAGGTTATTTAATGAGGGAATTGTTCTTAGAGAATTTGTTGACCTTGAAAAATATAATGATGAAGTAAATGAGTGGAGAGCATTTCTTGTTGGTAGAAAAATTGCTGCGATTGAACAGAACAGTAATATTGATATTGATAGATATCCTATTCCAAAGGTTCCAGAACATGTTGTTAAGAAAGCTGCATCTAGATTGTTTGGCATTAGCAAGTTTTTTACAATCGATTTTGCTGAGAAAAAAGATGGTTCTTGGATTGTAATCGAAACTGGAGACGGTCAAGTTTCAGGATTAGCACCATCTCAAAATCCTATAGGTCTATACAATTGTTTTGTATAGAAACATTTAAAATGCTAAAATCATGATAACACCAGATGAAAGAACTCTTGCAAGGGAGAAAGCTTTAGAGAAACATAAGAAACGAAGGGCGATAACTATTGCTAAAATTCGCAGAAAGAGAAAAGTTGACACATATATTAAATCAAGAGTTTATCTTATATTGTCCGTTTCTTTTCTTCTAGTTTTCCTATTTGCCTTTGACAAGAGAGAATCAAATAACAGGTTTGACAAACAGCTTATATCTCATACTAATACTATTGATTATATGGGAGAGTTAATAAGTGATTTATCTCATAGCAATCTTCTTGATATAAATATGAAGTTGGCAAGAGCCTATGACAGCGTTCAAATTGTTGTCTTTGTATATCATAGAAGATTTATGAGCGACCAGAAGACAATTCAACATTTAATGTCTAGAGCTCCAAAGAAAATTAGACAGAAAATTATTGCTGACACAAATCTTGTTTTGCCAGCATATATGCAAGATGACCCAGAAGTGGAAGAGTTCGGAATAGATTCTATTTATGAATTTGAAGACTCTGTTGAATATTATGAGGTAGATTCTTTGGGTAATTTAAATTAAAATTATATATTTGCAGAAATAATAATATTAATAAAAAAGAAATATTATGCCATTAGGAGCAAGTAAAGAACATAAGATAGGCTTAGAAGCGAAAAAATTTGCTGATGACCTGGCTACCAAAAATAAAAAGCAGGAACAGGAAAAACATAGAGATTTTCTATTGCAAGTAAAAAAACATCCAATGCCTATTGTGATAGGGAAGAGACAATCAATAGTAAGTTATAATGTTCAAGAGGGATTTATATTAACTACTGAGAGTGAAAGTCTTAAACTTAAGGATGATGCTGCTTTTTGGAAAATGATTAAAGAAAACGAAGATTTAAGTAAAACAAAATAGAATGAAAGACAAAAATAAGATACCTGAAACCCTAGAAGAGGCTTTTGAACATCTCGAACGAGATGCTGACCCGAAAGATTTAAAAAAGTGGGCTGCAATGGATGAAAACAGGGCTATGGGCGAGGTTCATCACGGGCTTGGCACAGCTATTAGAAATGACTGGGGACTTTGGTTCGACACTAGTCCATTACATAAACATCTCAATACATTTGGGATTAAATGTGGGGATGATGTTTCTGGGATTATATTTACCTCGTTTCATAGAAAGATGAACGGTAAGGATATTAATATGGAAGAACAATTGAAGGTGTATTGGGCTCATTGGTTAAATGAAAATCATTCTTGTGAAGATTATTGGCCAACTAAAATTAAGGGCACAGAAGATAAGTACTTGAAAATGTTTGAAGAGTTTAAAAAAGAATTAGATGGCAAAAGGTAACGATTTTATAAATGTGCTTGACCTTGAAAATACATGTTGGAGAGGAAGACCACCAAAGGGGATGTATAATGAGATAGTTGAAATAGGAATTGCCTGTGTTGATTATAGAACCCATGAAGTAAAGAAAAAACATAGCATAATTATTAAACCCAAATCAGAGATTAGTGAGTTTTTCACAAGTTTGACTGGTATTGACCAAGAACTTGTAGATAAAGAAGGGGTATCATTCAAAAAAGCTTGTGATATTCTTATAGAAGATTTCTCTTCTAAAAATAGAATATGGATGAGTTGGGGTGATTGTGACAAGATTCAATTTAAAATTGATTGCAAATTTAAAAAGGTGCAATTTCCTTTTGGGAGAAATTATTTCGACGTTCAAAAATGGTTTGAATGGAAAAAACACTTATCTCAATCACCAAGTGTTTCAACTGCTTTGGAGATGTTGGATATGGAATTTGAAGGTGTCCCACATAGAGCAGATGTTGATGCATATAATGTTGGTCGAATGGTTAAGTTTTTATAATGGCTGAGTGTATGATAGATAAAATAAAAAAACTAAAGAAATTTGTCAATAGCATACCAGCAACGGAGCTAAATGAATATAAACTACTTCAAGAAAGATGTATAGCTTACAATGAAGCGATTGATGATATAGTAAAATTATTTGATATGCCTGTTGTTAGTAATAGTGAAGCGGCGGCTCACCCTGATTGCCTTCATAATAATACTAAACATGAAGGTTGGGAGATAATTTGTTTAGATTGTGGTAAACGATGGGAAAAGTAATTTACACTTAGCAATTGGATGTATATGAAATACCCTATCTATGCAACAAATAGACTGATTTTTCGTAGAAGATAGAAGAGTTTAATATAAAAATTTAATATGGATAAGACTGATAAAATAAAGTGGAGGCTTGAGAATGCAAAGGAGATGAATAAGAAACATCCTAAGACTTTTGAAATTCCCTCGTCGGCGGAGATTAAAGAATTAAAAATTGGTCATCATGCTAAAGTTATCTTTATTCCTAAAGAAGAGGTAAAAGAGAAATTTGGAGAAAGAATGTGGATTATAATTACTGATATTTGGGAAGATGGAACTTATATTGGAAATTTAAACAACGAGCCAATTACAGTTCCAGAATTAAAACACGGCGATAGGGTAATGTTTAGAAGTGAGCATATAACATCCACGCTCATCCCTAAGGAGCAATCTCAAGAAAATGAGAACACATTCAACCTTAAAGAGGCTAAAGAATATGAACTTTATTTTCTTATTGACCAGTGTGGGGCGTTGTTATGGAAATTGCAGCGTGACCTTGCAGATAGTAATATAGAAATTACTCCAGGGGATAGAAATAGAATTGAAAAAGACTTAGTGACAATTGTAGAACAGCAAAAAGAAGCTGTAAACATTGTAGCTGAAAAAATTGACATAGAATTAATTTATCAAGAAATCACAGACGCTGAGGGTAATAAAACTGCAAAAATTATTGGAGATTATTGGAAGTGGTTTAACCATTGGAAAGAATGGGTAAATTCATTTTCCTGCGACGAGTGGGAAGTAGTTAGGCAAAAAATGGAGTCAAAAGAATCAATTGATGAATATTTGCCGAAAAATAATTGGAAACATTAACTAAAAACCAGAAACCATGTTAGACACTAAAGACATTAATAAAATTATCTTTTTAGATATTGAGACGACTTCTCAAAAAGAAAATTATGGTGATTTGTCATCTAAGGAAAAGCTTTTATTTAGAAAGAGGTTTAAAAAAGCCCTTGAAATTGATTTTGATGAGGCTAAAAAAGAACCTAATAAAAACACTAAGTTATATAAGAAGTGTCTTGAGGTTTATAGCCAAAAAGCTCCTCTATACCCAGAGTGGGGTAAAATTATTTGTATTTCACTTGGTATGATGTGGAAACAAGATGGCGAGTATAAAATAAAAGTAACATCTTTCCAAAACGAAGATGAAAGTATTTTACTTCAAGAATTTTTATCACATGATAAACTTTCTAAGATATGGAATGATGTCCCAAATAAGTGGGAAAAGAAAACTTATGACCTACATGGGCTTTGTGCTCATAATGGTTTTATGTTTGACTTTCCGTTTATTGCTAAGCGTATTATAATTAACAGACTGGAGCTTCCAAGTATGTTTGATTTTTCTGATTTAAAACCTTGGGAAATTAGTTTTCTTATTGATACTAAGGAGGCTTGGAGATATCGTGTTTTTGATGGTTCTACATCATTAGAGTTAATGTGTCACATTTTTGGAGTTCCTACTCCCAAAAGTGATATTGACGGAAGTGAGGTAAAAGATGTGTTTTGGGTTGAAAAAGACCTTTCACGTATTGTGAAATATTGTGAAAGAGACGTGATTGCACTAGCCACTTGTTTTCTTATTATGAAAGGTATCTACTTACCAGTTGTTCTTTTTGAGGTTGCAGCCCCTGCGGAGGAGCCAAAGGCAGAACCAAAGGCAGAACCAAAGGCAGAACCAAAGGCAGAACCAAAGGCAGAACCAAAGGCAGAACCAAAGGCAGAACCAAAGGCAGAACCAAAGGCAGAACCAAAGGCAGAACCAAAGGCAGAACCAAAGAAAGAAGAAGTTACTGAAAAATAATGGCTAGAAAAGATTATTATAAGATATTAGGTGTAGATAGTGATGCTACTAAGGAAGAGATAAAAAAAGCTTATCATAAGATGGCTATTAAATTTCATCCTGATAAAAATCCTGATGATAAGCAAAGTGAGGAAAAGTTTAAGGAGGCGGCTGAGGCTTATGATGTCTTAAGTAACCCTAATAAAAAAACCACTTATGATAGAGGTGGCCATTTTGATATATTTGGAGGATTTGGTCAAGGTGGAGTTAATTTTGATGACATATTTGGAGGGTTTAGCCAAGGCAGTAGACCAAAACAGAGACCCCCAAAAAGAGGGGCAAGTCTAAGAATGACTGTTGCAGTTTCTCTAGAAGATGTTTTTAATGGAGCCAAAAGAGAAATGAAATATAAGAGGAAGGCCAAGTGTAAAACTTGCGGCGGAACGGGTTCGAAAAATAAAGATATGGAACCGTGCCACCGATGTTCCTCTACTGGTCGAATAATACAAGAAAAGAGGACAGCGCTGGGACTTATGAGAATGGCTACTGATTGTCCAGACTGTGACGGCGTTGGACGAAAAAGTAAGAAAGATTGTCCAGAATGTAATGGAACTGCGGTAGTAGACGAGCTTGTCACTGAGGAGGTAAACATTCCAAAAGGTGTATATGAGGGATTAGAATTCTTGATAATAAAAAAAGGAAGTGAAGCCTCAGGAGTAGGAGGAGCTAGCGGAGACCTTTTAATACATATCAAAGAAGAGCCCCACCATATTTTTAAGAGAAATGGGGGCGATTTAGTGTGCGAGTGTTATATTAGTTTTGTCGAGGCTATAGAGGGCGCTCAAATAACAATACCAGGTATAGATGAAAATTATAAAATTGCTGTTGAAGCTGGCACGCCAAGCGGTAAGATATTAAGGCTTAGAAAAAAAGGGTTTCCTATATATGGGCTTCCCCTCCGTGGAGATTTACTTGTTAGAATAAATGTATATATTCCAACAGAGCTTAATGGAGAGTCAAAAAAAATAATAGAAAAATTAAAAAAAGGGGAGCAGTTTATTCCTAAAGAAAGATTTAAAAAAGATGGAAACAATTCAAATTAAACAAGAGTTTGACAGAGCTATAGGACATGCTCAAAAAAAAGATGTTATTCTAATTGGCGCACCTATCCTAGGTGGAAAAACTGCTTTTAAAACATGGATAGGAGCAAATGCAACTATTCAAGGTCATAACTCTCTATTTTTAACAATTGAGACGAGTCCAGAAAAGATAATCGACTGGTCTGAAAAAGCTGTGCATAAACAAAAAAGAAAAGGAAGCTTCATGATAAGGCAGCTTGATTTGAACGAGGGGAATTTCATAAGCAGAATTTGTAATTCTCTAGAGGCTTGTAAAAAAAATAATACATACCCCGATATTTTGATTATTGACAATATTGATTTGTTAATAATGAGAATGCTAGAAAAAACCCTCAATAAAAAAGATAATCTTAGGAATATTATTGTCCAATTAAAAGAGATGGCTATTGAATACAATGTTCTTCTTGTTACTTCTATGCAATTAGCCAGGGATATATTTGGCGATGTGAATGATAATATTATTACTTATGATAAGTTTGGGTTTGACAAGGAAATGTCAGCGTGTATTGATAAATTCATTATAATAAAAACATTTAAAAAATATGAGTCTAGGATGGTATCGGCAGAACATTATAATAATTTCAACATCGATATTATTAAGAGAGGGGAGAACTTATTCTTTAAAAGATTAAAAGCAAATTATAATTTTTCTAATAATTACATTGATTTCTTTGAAGATTTCTATGAAGTTGACCAGTTTTTTGTAGGATTATCAATAAAAATGAAAACTCTTGGAACATTAGTCTTCCATGAAAGGAGTGTTTGTGATATATTCACGGCCTATTTTACAAATTCTTTATTAAACATGAAGAAGAATGTATTATATTGTACTCCTGGTGAAAAAAATCATATATTGGCAGTAGTATCATCCTCAGACAATCATAATTACAAACATACGGGAAAATTATACATCCATCAATATGAAAAGATTGAAAATGAAGTTGAAAAACTCATTAAGAATAGTGATGGATTAGACTATATTATTGTTGATGGGTTGGAAGAAATAAAAACCTTTGATGCGCAAGCTGTTGGAATTCTTCGCGGTATTGCAGTTAAGTATGGGATTGGAATTATTATAACTTCTTTGACTAGGAGAATAGATAAAAAAAGAGTTGATGTGCAAATATCTGATGTGAGTCAAACATATCATAAGGTATCGGTTGCAGATTATGTTATGGCAATATCAAATTATTGGCCGTCAAGCTGGGCTATCAGATTGTTTATGAGTAAAACTATTTATGGAGCTAAGGTGATAAAAGACAGATGGAGTAGCGATGGTTTTTATTATAAATTGAAAATAGATAAAGATACGAAAAAAGTTAAATATCTTAATAAGAGAAAAGCTGCAACAAAACGCACAAAAAAACGTAAATAAAACTATGAAAGTTGAGTCAAATCTAAATAGAAGACAAAAGGTTCATGATTGTTTGAAATATGAACCTGTTGAAAAACAAGTATATGATATCTTGATGAAAGATGATTTTTTCGACGTCCAAGGGTATAATCTTGTTCATGATGGATTTATAGGATTTTCCTCTCCAAGAGGAACTTATACGGTTGGGTTTGATTGTGGTGACTATGCGATTTATTTTGGATGGAAGGACGACGCATTTTATTTATGTATTTTACCTTTTATAGTTGATTCTGAAAGCTATTTAGAAGTGTTTTCATATAAATTTAATGTAAAGCATAAATTAGATATGCTTAAAAAGACTATAAGTTCTAGAGCTGATTTTTTTAAACAATTAATTGAGTTTAGAAAGTGGGCTGATGAAAACATTGTCAAGAAAAATAAAGCTTGTGTTGATTATGCAAGTAAATTTTTTGAGGGGATTGAGAACGTTAAATTTAGTTTTGATAAACACCCAGATAATATGATTTCTAGGAACAGGACAATATCAATATCTGTTAAAAATTGTTATGACAAAAAAAATCCTGTAGGGAGCAGTTTTAATATTGAAGATGGGAAGGTTGAGATTCAAGGGCGTGAAATGAGTTATTTGTTAGGCGGGAGTGGAAATTGTCATAATCGAACCGTCCCCGAAATGAAAAAGATTATGCTAATGGGAGATAAAGTTCAATCCGCTCTTGAAAAGATGGATTTTAATACTGTTCCAGAGTATGTAGAGTGGAGAAAGAAAAAAGATGAGGCGGTTAAAATATTATTGCAATTGCCAGGAAGTAAACAATATTTAATAAAAAACGATGAACGAGAAAGCGAATAACAAACTTCTATTGAATAAGTACTCAAATCAAGAATTCTATGATTTTTTGAAAAAAGAGGGACTTATCTTGTTTGAAACCATTGTAGGTTCTCAAGCTTATGGTACAAATACACCTGAGAGTGATATCGACAAGAAGTTTGTTTATATACTCCCAGAAGAGTTTATTTACGGAATTAACTATATTCCTCAAATCACAATCAATGCTGATTATGTAGGATATGAGATTCGTAGGTTCATTGAATTGATTGAGACTAATAATCCAACTCTTCTTGAATTGTTGAACTCTCCAAAAGATTGTATTCAATCTAAGCATCCTATCTTCGATGTTATCTTAGATAGGAGAGATGAATTTGTTACAAAAATCTGTAAGGATAGTTTTGGAGGTTATGCTCGTGACCAAATTTCTAAAGCAAAGGGGCAGGATAAAATGATGAACTGGGAGAAAGATAAAGTTACCAGGAAAATTCCTCTTGATTTCTGTCGTGTTATTGTTGGCAATGGAAGCAGGAAAATGAAAGGGTGGCTTAAGTCGAATAAGATGGACCAAAAGCTTTCTGGTGCAGTGAAAATTCCTAATATGAAGGGAATGCATGCTTTGTATTATGACATTGTTGCTGATGCTTGTTTTAGCAAATATGTTCCGAAAGAAGAACGCGAAAAAGTTAAAGCGGCTCTTAGAGCGGGCAATAGCAAAATGGGACATGGCTACAAAGGTATCATGAAAGAGGACTTGTCATCTAGCGAAATAAGAATGTCATCAATCCCAAAGAAAGAGAATAATAAAATAGTTTGTTATTTTCATTATGACAAAGAAGCATATGTTAACCATTGTAAGGATTTTAATAAGTATCAAAAATGGTTAAAAAACCGAAACGAAGCCAGATGGGTTGACGTAGAGGGGCACGGACAAAAGATTGACGGCAAGAACATGATGCATTGTATCAGATTGATTGATGTTGCGTCTGAAATTGCCCAAGGTAAAGGAATCGTCATTAGACGTCCCAATGCCAAGTATCTTTTGAGTATCCGAAAAGGTAAAGTTGATTTAGAGAGTTTGATTACTATGGCTAAATTGAAAATTGCTCAAATGGACATATGGTTCAAAGATGCAGATTTGCCAGACTCGGTTGATAGGGAACTAGCAAATCAATTATTAATTCAAATTAGAAAAGAAGTTTATGGGAACAGAAGTTAATAAGCTTAAGAATATAAAAGAGTTTACAAAACTCTTCAAAGTGCCGATTCCATATGAGAATGAGTTTGTATATTACATAGAAACTCTGATAAAATCTATGGAGTTCTGGAACTTATATCATACTATTGTCAATTTTAATAAGTATGAAGATTGGATTAAAAAAAGTGAATATGAAAATCCAGCTCACTATAAGATGAAATATGCTATGCCTAAGGCTATAGAGTATATTAGGCAGAGCAAAACTTATGAAAAGTTTTTAGAGGTTGATTATACCCAGGAGAAATTTTATACCAAAGACCTTCTTAAGATGAATGAAGGTAAAATTATGATTTCTTTTGACTTGGTAAGTGCAAATTTTAGTACAATGGGAATATTTGATTCCAAAGGAATTGGAAGTGAATTTGGAGCCTCTTGGAAAGAGTTGTGTGAGCATTTAGATATTCACCCTGTACTTGCTTCTTCGAAATCATTTCGTCAAGTTGTATTCGGAAATATCAACCCAAAAAGAAACCAGAAGCTGCAGCATATGAAAATGGTAAAGCTTGCTGATGCTGTTATTGAAAAATTTGGAGAAGACCGTGTGGTATTTATTTCTCACGACGAAATTGTTGTGTTACCTGAGAGGCCAGAGATAGATTTTATGACTTGCAGTAGAATTGATGAGGTTTTGCGTACTGTAGATGGTTTATGGACTGAGATAATAGATAATACTCCTTTGAAATCTACAATTTTCACAATGGACAGAATTCAAAAAGGTGTGTATGTTAAGGAAATTTTTGAAATCGAAAAAAGACCTACTCTTTGTTATTTAACTAACAAACAGGGATTTGTAGCGCCTAACAATAAAGTTAAAACTTTGCAGTCCGTACATAAATCATTGTTTGGAGCACCTTCAAACCAGTACTTCAAATTATTCAAGGAGCATATTATTAATGAGTCTATTGAAGAGCGTGATTTGTATTTTATGAATGACAATAAACTTGCTAAGTGGGTTGTAGATAAATAATAGGTTTATTTGTTTTTTTATTGAAAAAAAAGTTATATATTTGTTTGAATTAAAATTGAAATGTTATGAGAAATTTATTACTTCTATTTATTGTTAGTTGTTTAACAATAGTTAGTTATTCCCAAAATAAAATTTATAGTCAACCAGTCTCAATAGAGATTTTCATAGGATATGAAGACCTTGGATACCCTCAAAAAACGGATATAGTAGGAGACGACCCAGGAGAGAAACTTGGAACCCGCTGCCCAGCATTGATGAGATATGTGAATAATAAAAAAGATTACATTGGCGGGGTTATGTACGACGAGAATAATGATACAGCGACAATTATCGTAGATATTCAAGTTGATATTTATGAATATCATTCTATTTTTACTGTATATGGAGAAGATTTTAATTGTTCCATCACAACTAATACTGGACACCTATTAGATATAAAATCAGATAGTGTTATATTTGCAGAGGTTGAAGGAAATTCGCTTATTTGGAAAATTACTAAAAATAAATTATGAACAAAGGAACATTTACAGGAGCAGGCGCTGACGAGAGATTAGACCCTAGACTCAAAAAACAAATGGCAGCAAAGCCAGAGGAAAGAACAGAAATGACTTTTATCGAAAATTTGAAGATGGATTTGAAAAGGTCAATGAAATCAGGTAATTTTCCTAAGAGAAACATTATAAGAATCATATTATCTGCGATTGATAAAGAAGAAAAAAAACCAGGTGGCAAGAAACTTATAGACGTAGAAATTGAAGCCGTTATCCGTAAGGAGTGCAAAGATATGAAAGAAACCATTGATATTATAAACGATGGCGGAGCTATTGACGGGGTTGAGATTGTGAAAGATTTGGAACTTAAGATAGAAATCTTAGATGAGTACTTAACACCTCTAATGTCAAAGGAAGATATTATAACTAATGTTGTAGGTCTTATTGCAGAGTTTGGTATTGATTCTATGAAAGGGATGGGACAAATAATGGGAGCTTTTAATAAAAAATTCCCTGGCAAAGCTGACAACACTATCGTTAAGGAAGTTGTAACTGAAAAATTATCATAGTTGGAGAATATAAAAAAATCTTAAATTTGTCTGACAAAAAAATAAAAACTAATGAATAACTTTATTATCAAAAGTGAAATTGAATCAAAACTTAAGGGTACAAGGGGAACGCCAGTATTATCTATCAATTTTTTAGGGACAGGCGGCGCCTTTAATCCAAAGGAAAAAAACTCTAGTGTTATAATTTCAAACTCTGGGGGTTCTATTTTAATTGATTGTGGTTCCACGGTATATCCGATTCTTCGAGAGCAGGAACTTCTTAAAGATATTAAATATACATTTATAACTCATTGTCATGAAGACCATATTGGTTCTCTAAGTACATTGGTTTATCACAAAGCTTATGTTGATAAAGAAGAGCCGCTAATTGAAACATCTGAACAGGTGGCTCCAGTAGTTACTTCTTACTTGAAAGATATTTGTTCTCACCCAGAAGAAACTGTAAAAGTAAATATTATAGATGGTGATGTGTACCCAGCGTTACAAACAAGGGTTACCAAGATTGATACCACAGATTATCATTATAAAGGAATGCCAACATGTGGTTTTGTTTTTCAGTTTAGAAAAAACAACAATGATTTCTACATATTATACAGCGGAGATATCAATGTTCCATTCACTCATATCATTAAAGAGAAAAACCCAGAGCTATATGCTATATTAGAAAAAAAACCAGATGATGTGTTTATTTTCCATGAGGCTACAGCTAGAGATTATCCTCCATATTATCCTCATTGTGAATTTCAAGTGCTAGGTAAAGAATTAGAATTATTTCCAAATATTTTTACTTATCACCATGGACAAGATGAAGCTGAAACTATGGATAATGACCATAAGATGAAGATGCAAACGATAATGAAAAGTATTGATACTCTAAAATTAGAACTAGATAAGAAGTTGGAGATTGTTAGAGAAAATAATAATATAGAAGCTGAGAAAAGCCTTCAAGAGCAGGCAGATAAAAAAATGAAAGAGTTTAAAGAAAAGTTGTATGAAATTCAACAAAGCTCTAAACTTGTGTCTTTGACTAAAGGTGCTCAACAATGGATGATTTATGAACAAAAAAAGATATAATAATGGATTTTAAACTATTGAAGATATTAAGTGAGACGCCAGGCGTTTCTGGATATGAGGAACCAATTAGAGATTTTATTATGACCGAAATTGATGGGTTAAATAATAGGGACGGTATAGGTGTCAAATATCCCGTTTTTGAACAAAGCATTGATAGAATGGGTAATCTTACTATTCATGCTACAAATAGCAATTATGTGAAGACAGAAACAAAAGTAATGTTAGCTGCTCACATGGACGAAATCGGGTTCGCTGTTTCAGATATTGACGATAAAGGATTTATCACCTTTCAACCACTGGGCGGTTTTGACCCAAAGACTGTAGTTTCTACTAAAGTTGTAGTTCATGGTATGAAAGACATTCGCGGAGTTATTGGAACTAAGCCAATTCATACAATGTCAGCGGCGGAGAGAAAAGCTCCCCCTGATATGGATAAGTTTTTCATTGATACAGGTCTTTCAAAAAAGAAGTTGGAGAAAATTGTATCGATTGGAGACCCTATTTCTCGCTTAGAAACCTGTGAGAAAATGGGGAAATTGATAACAGGAAAGTCTATGGATAATAGATTTGCAGTTTATACAATGTTGAAGATGTTAGAAAAATTAAGTTTAGAAACATCGAATGAGTTAGATATATATGCTGTGTTTACTACACAAGAAGAAGTTGGTTTAAGAGGAGCAACTGCCGCAGCTTTAGAGATAAAACCTCATTTTTCAATTGTTCTTGATGTTACTATTGGTGATGATATTCGTGGAGACAAGAATAGAATCAAATTGGGTGAAGGTACTGTTGTGAAAATGATGGATGGAAGCGCAATATTTAATCCGAGATTTTCTCAGTTCATTATTGGGTTAGCCAAGGATAATAAAATTAAATATCAAGTTGATTACAGAGCAGCTGGAGGAACAGATGCTGGGGCTGTGCAGAAATTTTGTCCAGGAGGCTCAATAACAGGGGGCATTGCTGTTGGAACAAGATATGTTCATCAGAATATTGAAACGCTTCATCCTGATGATGTGGATGCGTCTGTTGAGCTTTTATGTTTAGCAATTGATAATTTAAAGAATTTTAAATTATCATAGTAATTTTGTTGTTTCCTAACAGAAAAAGTGTTAATTTAGCACTTTAGAAAACGAATCAATAACAGAAATCAAATGAAACAAGCACTTATAAATACTTATAGCGGAAAAGTTATAGACTTGCTCAATCCAAAAGTAAGCGATATTGCTCTGGAGGATATAGCAAGAGGTATAGCATATAAGTCTCATTATATTGGGCAAACCCCCTTCTATTTTTCAGTTGCAGAACATTCAATATTAGTATCTGTACTAACTGGTGATATGGAAGGTTTAATGCATGATGCTAGCGAGGCATATCTATCCGATATTGCAAAGCCGCTTAAAGTATATCTTCCTGAATATAAGATTATTGAAAACAGGCTTATGGAAGTCATATTTGAACGGTTTAGTTTAAATTTTGACAAACTGGAAAGTGGAAAGTGGGCTGATATTGAACTTTTGGGGTCTGAGTTTGAGATTTTCTTCGGAGACAAAGGTTTGCAAAATCCTTTTACTGATGAAAAGGAAAGGCTGATTTTGAGAGATAAAAGTATTTTTACTGGATATAGTCCAGATGATGCTTACAATGAGTTTATTAAAAGATACCATATACTTAAATCTATAAAAAACAAGAACAATGAATAAAGATTCGCAAGAGTTTAGAAAATTTGCTACCAAGCATTTAGGAATTAGTCCAACTGCGTTGGCTACTTATGAATTACAAAGTAAAGCTGTTATACCAACGGCAATGACTCCAAATATTATTGAGGAGAGACCAATGAACGTTATTGCAATGGATGTATTTTCAAGATTGATGGCTGATAGAATTATTTTCTTAGGTCTTCCAATTGATGATATGATTGCCAATGTTGTAAATGCACAACTTCTTTTCTTAGATTCTGTTGACAAGAAAGATATTCAAATCTATATAAACACGCCAGGAGGAAGTGTTCATGCTGGACTTGGAATTTATGATGTTATGCAGTATATAAAAGCTGACGTTTGTACTATTAATACAGGAATGGCAGCTTCAATGGGAGCGATACTTCTTGCAGGAGGAACCAAAGGCAAGAGAACAGCGCTCAAACATTCAAGAACAATGATTCACCAACCAATGGGCGGAGCATATGGACAGGCTAGTGACATGCAAATTGTTGTAAATGAGGTGAACAAGTTAAAAGGAGAGCTTTATGAAATTCTTGCAAAGCATTCTAATCAAACAGTTAAGAAAATTGAGAAAGATTCTGACCGTGACTATTGGATGGTTGCAGATGAAGCAAAAGAATATGGTTTAATTGATACCGTAATTATAAACAGGGATGTTAAAAAATAAAAAATTGGGTGTATACCCAGGAAGTTTTGACCCTTATCATAGAGGTCACCTTGACGTCACCCTTAAAGCTAAGGAGTTGTTTGACGAAGTGGCCGTAGCTGTGGGGGTTAATCCTCGAAAAACTACTTCTAAGATAGATAAAGTAGAAACCATTAAAAAACAGATTCCTGGAATTCAGGTTGAAGAGTTTAAAGGGCTTTTGACCGACTATATCTCAAAGAAGGAGCATGATGGTTATGACGTTACTATTATTCGTGGAATCAGAAATGGTCAAGACCTTGACAATGAAATAATTCAACTTCGAGTTATGCGGGATTTTAAACCAGATGTTAAAATGGTTTTCTTCCCTTGTGAAGTTACGAATCAATATGTATCATCTTCCATGATTAAAGATTTGGAGAGTATTCAAAAAGGTTCTGGGAGTGAATATTTAGCGAAATCACCCCTTTTAGAATGGCGAAATGAAATTAATGTGGATAAACTTTTAGCACAAGTTCAGGTTATAATTGCACGTCCTGGTGCACATGGATATGGAGGTTCCGCTGTTATAAATTTCTCAGCTACCCTATCTCTTTATAAAAAAGAGGAGGATGCTAACGGGGCAGAAGCATTGGAGCGGTTGAAAGAGCTATATAATATTTTACATGATAGAGAAAAAGAAAGTGTAAAATTACTAGAATTTACTCCACGAATACCAATGTCTGAGCGTTATGAATTTAAAGCTGATGCTTATGATAAAGATGCTATTATTAAAAGAGCCAAGTGTATTGTTGAACAACCACATGCTAATGGGTATTCAAATGAAATGGTGTTTGGAACTGAGGGAATGAGAGATTGTCTTGAAAAAGTTGTAAATAAATTTGAGTATGCTGATGTATATTTTGCAAGACTCATACGTTTTCTTCACAATGAAGATGTAGTAAAAAAAACACAATAAAGTATGAAAACAGATAAAAAAGTAAATAACAATCATGTATTTTTTTGGGGAGGTGTATTTTCCAATTTTTATCCTTCTAATTTCACAGTAGATAAAATAACGTTCTTTACAAGTGAACAATATTTTATGTGGGGGAAAGCCGTTGCTATGGGTGACATGGAATCAGCACAAAAAATTATAAAAGAGAAAAAACCTGGTGCTTGCAAAGCTTTGGGTAGAGAAGTAAAACCTTATAATGGAAGTTTGTGGGATAATATTCGAGAGAGTGTTATGTATACAGCTATCTACCATAAATTTACTCAAAGCGAAGACCTCAAAAAAGCTTTGCTTGATACAGGTAAAAAGATGATTGTGGAAAGTTCGCCTGAGGATAAAATATGGGGAATCGGTATTAGTACGGAAGATGCTCCATACATTCCAGAGAACGAATGGCCAGGTAAAAATTTACTTGGAATAGCACTTATGAAACTAAGAGAAGAATTAAAAAAATAAGATAAAATGCTTAATTTACCAATTGCCCTTTTAAAAGAGTTGGAGCACAAAAATAATATTTTAATTTCTGGAATAGGTGGAGGTTTTGATGTTTTTGCTGGGCTACCATTATTTTTCTCCCTTAGAAATTTGGGAAAAAACGTTCATTTGGCAAACTATAGTCTCACAGATTTCAATGTTTTAAAAGACTCTGCAGGAGTTCATAAACTTACTGACTATCTATGGGGCGCAACGCACCAAATACATCAACACCTTTCTTATTATCCAGAAGGATTTTTATCTGAATGGTTTATGGAAACACTAGGTGAGGAAATTCCTGTTTGGATGATAAAGAAGTCAGGGCCTAAAACTGTTAGGAGTGCATATAAGAAACTTATAGACAATCTTGGTATAGATGCTATAATTCTTGTAGATAGTGACATGGACTCGGTTATATGGCCTCACCAGGACGGTTATGGTACTATATTGGAGGATATGATATGCTTAGCATCTCTCAACGGTATTCAGGATGTTGACAGATATTTAGTTTGTACTGGAATGGGTACTGATGTAAAAAACAATGTGGCCTATGGTCATGCGTTGAAAAACATTTCTCAAATGACACAGCAAGGAGCTCTATTTGGTAGTTGCTCTCTTATGAGTTTTATGAATTGTTTTGCGATGTATGCTAATGCATGTGAATATGTATGGAATAAACCAGGACATCAAAGTAGTCCTATCCAAACTCAAATAATTTCAGGGGCTCTTGGAGCTTTTGGAGATTATCACATGCATGAAGATGATAAAAAAGAGGGGGATAAACCAAATAATATATCTCCTCTCTCTAATCAATATTGGTTTTTTGACGCAAGAGCTCCAATAGCCAATAATGAATATATTACATATATTGAAGATTTAGCAACGTTTCATGAAGTGACCGAGGAAATGGTACCTAGATTACAAGCTATTAAAAAAGAACCTCGGGAAGAGTTTAAGTTATAGTTATGAAACATCTAGAAGAGAATAAAGTTTATACAGCTCCTTTTGCAATTTTTGGTTATGGACGAAATTATCTTGTGTTATATAATAAATTAGTACGAGCTAGTGATAATTTTTCATCGATTAAAAATGTAAAATATTATTTAAAAAAAGGTGTTTTATATATCAGCGGCGATGAAATTCATTGGGATTTTGATTACTATTATGATATTTGGATTTCAGAAGGACAATATGAATTAATTTATAAAAAATATGAAGATTTTCATTTTAAAAAAATGACAAGAACTAAACGTTTTTGGTTATTTTGGAAAAGAGAGTCTGAACAATTGTTTATGAAACCATGGGGAAGAACAAGTGGATGGTTCCAACTTAAAAAAACCACCCCATTTGAACTTAAAACTAGTAGTTGGACTGTCGAACAGTGTTAGGCTAAAAAGATAGTCATATTCTGAGGAGCTTTATTGTTTCCTCCGAAATACGGATACAGATAATATCCTGGCCAATACTTTTTCATTTTAAAACTCGCTCTAAACGTATTATACATATCTACTTGAAAAATTGCTTTTCCTTCGGATACACGTATTTTAATAGGAACAAAATTTCCCGTCTTAACACTGCAAATATATTGAATTTGGTGTTTATTTGAGTTGTTATACCAATAGGCATATATTTTTATCTCATTTTTACTCTTAAAATCTGGAACCCATCCTATTCGAACGCTGTTTTTGTGATGCCAGCCAAAACTAAAACCGCAAAGCTTGTTTATGTCATAGTCATCATTGTTGCGAGGTTTATCCCACCAGCACTCGTCAGAGAAAATTGCATAGAAGGTTTTCTTTCTCTTGCACAATCTGAGTTTGAACTTGAAAAAAGGTTTGGAGTAATGTTTACCTTTCTTTATAAGATATTTCTTATACATACTAATTGTCTTTATTACGACCAAGGATATCATCCTTAATCCAATAATAAAATCCTACAGATATGAATATTAACGCTATGATAGATATAATTCCAAGTCCAATTACAAGTATACATGTAAATACATTGTCCCAAAATGAATAAGGTTGGAAAACCTCAGCTCCCATAACACAAACTCCAATAACGGTCATAATGATGCCTGCAATTAATTTATACAACCAAGTAAAAACTACTTTTTGAAAAAATTTGCCTACCAAAGTTCTACATTTTTTTCTCGATATTTTTTTAATAGTTCCATAATCTTTTTATTATAAATATTTTAGTTTTTTATCCAAACACGTCTTTTGCTATTATTTTTTTGATTAAGTAATATTAAAAATTTATAGAAAATTTGGAAAAACAATATAAATTGGTTATTTATTAATAAAGATAAAGTGTACAATGAAAAAAATAATTCTAATTTTGGCATGTTTAGTTGTTATGTTAACGTTAACTGCGCAAGAAAGTTTAAACGATTCTATTACTATTTATAAAAAAAATAAACCAAATAAATGTTTATTTCAATTTGTATCAGATGTAAGTATAGAATATGGGGTAGCGATACAATATATTCAAACTACTTTAGGTGTAAAGGTCTTGGGCAGTTGTGAAAAAGAAAAATTGATATATGTGGAGTTAAATGACAAGTATAGGAAATATTCAAAATTATTTGCTGAGATAGAAGAAGAGTTTATAGGAAAATGTCTTTTTAAATCCGATGCGGATATTATTATATATTGGGGCGAGTGTGAAGATGCACTCTTCAATAAAGAACTTAAAGAATAAAACTGATGAAAAAATTATTAATTACATTAACATTATTATTTACACTAACGTTCAGTTATGGACAAGATTGTTATTATACAGTTATATTATATGATTCATATGGTGATGGTTGGTATGCTGGTGATGGAAGTATAAATGGATATATTGATGTATTAATAAATGGAGTTATTATTTATGATGATGAATATGTAGCTTCGGGGTATGGTATTATATATACGTTAGTTGTTTCTGATGGAGATATAATTACGATAACTTACGAATCATTACACGGAAATCAGTGGTGGTGGACTAATTATGGTATACCAAATTATGGTTACGAATTTGAAAATTATTGGTGGATGGATGATTGTGATGGGAATGAAGTATTATTCGAAAATTCAGATGATACAGACCAAACGATAGATATTACTGTTGATTGTGATTGCGTCCCACTTCAAGGTGATTGTGGTTTAGCTGAAACTATTTGTGATGAAGAAGATATTAATAATAACGCTACTGGTAGCGGAGCTTATGCTGAATTAAACACTACAAATCATGGGTGTTTATTATCAAACGAGAACTATTCCAATTGGATATATTTCCATGCTGAAACATCTGGTACTGTAGAACTTACAATAACACCTAATAATGAAAATGGTGGTGATGATGATTATGATTTTGGTATATGGGAGACAGCAACCTGTCCACCTGTAACTGAACCTATTAGATGTTCTTGGTCTCAACTTACTGGTGAAACTGGATTAGAAACTGGTACACCAGAAGGTGATACATCGGAAGACGATTTAGGTGATAGTTGGGTTGAAAGTATTGATGTACTTGCTGGTGAAGAATTTACGATGGTAATTAATAATTATACTGGAAATGATAATTCATTTACATTAACTTGGACATTAACAAATGGGGCAACATTAGATTGTACTGATATTTTACCAGTTGAAATGGCTTATCTAAGTGCTGGCTGTAATTTTGACAACGTTGTAATTCAATGGAAAACATTATCTGAAACAAATAATGATTATTTTGAGATTCAAAAAACATACACTCTTGGTTATCCATGGCAACTTGTTATCACTCTTGATGGTAATGGGAATTCAACTCAAACTATTCAATATAGCTATGAGTACTTTGAGCAACACATTGATGATGTATATTATAGAATTAAACAAGTTGATTTTGATGGTCAAATTGAATATTCAGATATTATAACTGTGAATTGTGACCAAATTATATACACCGATATTGAGGTTTATCCAAATCCAGCTGATAGTGGAGAGGAAATTCACATAGAGGGGGTATATAGCTCGTATATAGTGTACGATATCATGGGAAGAGTATGTGACATTAGAAAACTAAAGAAAGGAGCTTACATCCTTTTAATAGACGGCTCCTATTCTGTTAAGATTATTGTTCGATAGAATCAAAGTTCAGTATACCTTTTATTGCCAATTTATCTATTTGTCTTATAAGGTCAAAAGTTATAGAATTATCATCATTGAAAATTATTCTATATTGAAGGTCTTCTAATAACCATTTTTTAAAAAAATTGTCATAATCTCTATACATTTCCCCCCTTGTGTGAGCTGTACAAAAAGAATAAGAGTATTTTTCCTTAATTGATAAGAATTCTTCTTTTATACTTAGAGCGTCAAGTTTAATATTGCTGACTGTTATTTCATTCATAGTTTTTATTATTGAGATTCTCTATCTATCCAAATTTCAATTATTGATTTCTCGTCGGAGATTGTATCACAACTGATATCGGAAATAATAAATGATACAATTTTATCTTCTTCATCTCTGCAGATAATTCTTGATTTAACACCCAACTTCAATAAAGTTTTGTCATCTGGAAGAATTGGCTTAGGGCCTTTAAAGTTTGTAACGATTTGAATAATAAAATTATCATCTTCGCTAGGGGCAAGTTTTTCCGAGACTTGTTTTTCAAGACTCTTTGCTTTTTCATTTATCTTCTCCTCTAACACTTTAAACTGCTGCACCTTATCGCTTACAAGACTGGTAATTGTTTTAAACTGCTTCTCCAGGTCATTCTTGATATTATTTTTGATGTTGTCCACATCGTCCTGCAGGTCTTTGGTTATTGCCTCTTTTATAGCCTGTGTCTTGGTTGACTCCTGGGTTTCTTTCCCCTTGTTTACCTCTTCGGACAAATTGTCAAGTGTGACGTTTTGGAAAGGTCTCTCTCCATTGGTATATTGTTTAACAAGGTTAAGAATGTACTCATCTGAACTTTTCTTTGGGTCATAATATGGAGTACCCTTACGATTGTATTTTAAAAATATGTTTTTCACAGAATCAATTTCCATTCTGCTATATTTTTCAACAAGGTCGTCAACGTATAAAACATTTGACTGGTTATACACATTGTATAAATCAGTTAGTAAGAGTTTGAAATTTTCTTTTTTCATGGCAATATGTTTTCACCAAAAATAAAAAAACCCCTTACAAAAGTAAAGGGTTTTAAGAATATGTGTTGTTCTTTGTTATCGGTTAGAATCGATTGATAAAAAATGTACAAATGAAGTCTTGAAATAGTCTCCATATCTTCTAGTATCATCAAGCATGATATCTATGTTATGTTTTTCGCAGTACTCGCCCTTACATTTATCCCAAAGCTCACCATCCATCCAAGGATTATCACTTCCATCTGGGTATTCTATTTCGGTGCCAATTTTTTCATGATGGTCAACAATAGAAAAGATGTGAGTATAATAAATATCTAATTCTTTTAGGAGGTCAAGGGTTTTTTGTCCTATTCTATTTTCAGGTTTAATTGTTACTCCTGTAATAACATGCACTTCATGACGAGCTTCAACAAACAACTTCGTCATTGTGGCAAAAAACTTAGGTTCTTTGTCAAGTACTCCGTGTATGTCAATTCCTATTTTCATAATATATTATTTTATCAATTTTTCACCCATCTCAATTCAGTTCCTCTTCGTAAATGAACAAATTTAAGTTCATAACCTTTGTTTATCATTTCTTCCATTTCTTTAATTTCTTGCAGTTGGGATTCGTTAAATTTATGTACATTTCCCTTAGCGTCTTTTATTCTAATATATTGTTTTGCAAATTCATAAAAACCACATTTAAAATCAGGTATAGTGTTGTTTTTATTCATATTATTTTTGTAAAAATTCAAATACATTATTACTTGTGCTCTTAGACACTCTTTTTATTTGTTTTAGAGATTTTTCTTTGAGTTGTCTAACTCTTTCTTTGGTTAAATCCAAATTTCTACCTATTTCGTCTAGTGTTCTCTGTTCATTTCCAAATAAACCAAAGTAATGAGTAATTATATAAGCTTGTCTTTCAGGTATTTGTTTTAGGAGCATTTTTATCTTAAAACTTAGGTCGCTCTTTGCTAATCCCTCATCAGGATTTGCAGAATCTTTATTAATTAAAAGACTAATCATAGCATTTCCATCCTCGTTCTTCTCGTCTCTGACAGGAGCATCTAATGAAGCTGACCCGCCATCTATTAACAAGATGTCTTTTATATCACTTTCAGAAAGGTCAATTTCTGTTAGTCCAGCCAATTCTTCTGGAGTGGGGTCTCTTTCTAATATTTGAGCAAGTTTTTCAGATGCTCTCTTAATTTTTGAAAGTTGACCAATTTTATTTATTGGAAGTCGTACTGTTCTAGAATGCTCTCCCAGATAACTTAAGATGGCTTGTCGTATCCACCAAACAGCATAGGATATAAATTTAAATCCTCTTGACTCGTCAAAACGATATGCAGCCTTAATTAATCCAATATTACCCTCGTTTATCAAGTCTTCAAGCGGGGCGCCACTTTTTTGATATTGTTTTGCCACACTAATTACAAACCTAAGGTTTCTCTCAATAAGTTCTTTAACCGCGGATTTGTCTCCATCAGCAACTAGTTTAGCTAATTTGGTTTCTTCTTCTGATGTTAATAAGGCAGGGTATTTATTTAATTCGTTAAGGTATTTGTTTAGTGAGTCTGTTTCTCTTTTGGTGATTTGGTGTGTGATTTTTAATTGTCTCATATATTTTTTTAGGTAAAAAAATTAAGCAAATATTCTTTGTTAGTGTCTACGTTAAAGGGTAAGATTTGTTACAAAAAAAAGCTCTTTTCCCTATATGAAAAAAGAGCTTTTGATTTCTAACCTGTTAGCATGTAGCTAAGCTAGGCGCTGTGCTGTAGCAGTTCATCGCTAGAGCAGTTGCTTTTTTGACAAATGTGTTGTCGTTTATTGTTTGTACTTGTTCTTAATATCTAAACTTAGTCTCAGTCAAAGCCAGTCGCCCCCAGTTGCTTGCTCGTAGTCAATCCTATGAGCTGGCCTGTTTCTTAATAAAACAGGTGGGTAGTGGAAGCGGAGGGTTTCGAACCCTCGTGCAAAAGATTAGTCCTCAATACGTATAGAGATTTAAAAACCTCTGCAGAACAAATTCGATTATAAATATACAACTTTTTTTCTAATTCACAAAAATATTTACAAAAAAGTTGTAATTAGTTTTATTTTTCTCCACCCGTGGTGAAATCTTCTATTGAAACATTTGCGCTAATATTGTTTGCTTTAATAGTTTTCTTACCGAATTTCTCAATAAGAGTATCTAATGTTAAGTCGCAATATTCATCAATCCAGTCTCCAATGAAGTATAATTTTCTACTTCCTTCCATAACACCAAATAAGATTGGGTCTTTCTTTCTTGCAACTTCCTCTTTATTAGTTTCTTTGGAAGCTTTTTTCTTAGGGTCATAATGCATAATAACATAATTGTCAAATACATTAATTTCGTCAGCTTTCTTTTTGGTATTGACAACTTTATCTGGAATAACTCTTGTAAAGTTTTTAATCCAGTCAAGTCTAACACCTCTTTCCGACTCTTTGGCAAATTGAACTACTTGCTCTTCTAAGATAACAGTTCTTAGATTTTTAACGTATAGATGGGTTTCTTTTTGAATTACACCTATTTGCCCAGTAATTTCTTCTTTGAGGGCAATTTGTCCAGTAGTTTCTACATATTTCAAAACTTCTTGATAAGAATCTAATCTACCATCAATTTTTTTGAGTTGTGTAGCACTTGCTTTGATATTTTTGAAAAATTCTTGTACTGTTATTTTTTTCTTTAGAGCTTCAACTGTTCTTGTTTCTCTGTATTTGTTGTTGGCATATTTCCAGCCAATCCTAATTCTGTTCAAGAAATTATCTTTTACCTTTTTGTCTTTGGCTAATAGATATGCCATTTCTTTATCAGCAACGGCCAACATTCCTTGCATAGAAGCAAAATTACCCCTTACGCTTACTATTGTGCCTCCACCCACATCAACTTCAACATCATTATCACCATCGAAACTAGGCCAAACATTACCGCTCACGACGCCGCTTGTGAAATTTGTTGATTCTACTTTATTTTTTTCATCATCCTTGAATTTTGGCAAGGTGCGGTCTATTTGAAAATTCTCAAAAATTTGTAATTTTGTCTTATCGTTTGTTAGCATGATTTTGTGAGTTTAATATTTTAGATAATGTATTTGCTAGTATTGGGGTGAATCTTAATTCAAGAAAAGGTTTGCCGTCGTCATTAGTATAACACTCTGCTTGTAATCCATATATGCCGTCACTTACGTCTTTAAGTTGAACTGCTTCGTCCAAACATTTTCTAGCCTCTGTTTTTAAATCAGAAGTACTTAAGTGTTGAGTATCTTTTTTGTACACCTCTTTAATAAGATGTAGTGTTTTTTCGAAATCGAATTTCTGTATGATAAAATTTATTTGTTCTTGGATTTCCATTTTCTATACATAAAAGTTGGTTTCATCTTCTACGAGAGTTTTTCAAATTTGTTACAAATTAAATGAGAAAGTTTTCTCTTTTTGTTTTACAGCTCTGAAAGTTATTGTGTTACTTGTTATTTTAGCGTTTTTTTGTAATATTAAATCATTTTTTTCCAATTCTTTATATAATTCATCAATTATAGATATTTTTGTAAATTGATTATAGAATCCCCCAAAGTACTCTCCTCTCTTCCCTCTCAGTCCAAATAATGGATTTCCATTTGGAGTTTTAATTTTTGCAGTTTCTGCGGTAATTATAAATTGTGAACAAATAAATTCGCCGCCTGGTCTAAGGATGATTCCTATTTGTTTGTAGTATGAATTACGTTGTGCCTCGCTAAGGTGTTGAAATACGTTTACCGAGTAAACAAGGTCTAGTGGATATGGAATTGTACTTGGAATATTTTTACCATCACCCTTATACAGCCTAGAGAATTTAAATAAGAGATTTACATCTACGGCGTGATAATTTATTAGGTTTTTATATTTGTTCTTCATGTATTCTTTAATAACGCCATATCCAGGACCTATCTCCAACATTTTAGCGTTGGGGTTTGCTATCATAAAACTGTCTAAAAACTCGGTACCGTGAAGTTTATTATGAAGACCTTCTAAGATTAACTTATTAAATTCAAATGGATAAACTTTTTTCTTGGAAACTTTTCCAATTGAATTTATAGGAAATACTCTTACAGCTTGCTTCCAAAAATAGTTTATATCTATATTGTCTGGGCTGAATTTTTCAACAAGTTCATCGTTAAATATAGTCATACCATCAACAAAACTAATATGCTTCGAATCTTCATCGGTAAAAATAGAAATATCCGCGGGTATAATTTTTCCGTTGGGATTTAAGATGGAAAGTTCATCATGTTTTATTTTCTTATACTTATCAAATAAATTTTTTACCTCTTGTTTTGATGCCATACGCTTGTATTTTTAGAATTGTAAATAAATTGCAATTGTGAATAAAGATGCTATAATGCCCCAAGAAAAACCAATTAGTATTTTATTGGTAAACATTTTTTGCACTTTTTTTGCGGTGTCGATTCTGGGGTCGTTTATCTTAATGATTTTTTCCATACGTGCTACTAGTATACTATTTTTTTTAGAGGCTATGGTTTTTTTGAGTGCTTCTTTCATTTCTATTCTAGCATCTTTCTTTGATATACCTTCTTTATTTTCATAATGATTCGCACAATCAAAGCCTAAGTCTATGAAGAACATGGCACTTTCAACTAATAGTTCTTTTTTCATTGTATTTTATTTGTAAATTTATTTGCGAAATTAAAAAAAAATTTTATCTTTACCAAAAAAAAAGACATGCAAAAAGTAAAACAAGTTATAGTATTCAGAAAAGATATCTATAAAAAAATACGCGGCGGAAAGTTCGGAGCTCAATGTGGACATGCTGGAAGTATAAGTGTATTACAGTTTTTAAAACCTGTAACTCATGATAATTTCCCCCAACTTTTTATTGATATGGGAGATGGTCAGATGGAGCCAGCTGTAAAAAAAGGTGAAAAGATGTTAGTAATGAAGTATCAAGATGATTCTGCTATTGATAGTTGGATTAATGGAAAATTCACTAAGATAGTTGTAAGTTGTGAAACAGAAGACGAATTGAAGCAGATTCATGAGAGAGCTGGAGAGCTTGAAATAGCCTCTGAAATAATTACTGATGCTGGCATAACTGAATTCAAAGAACCAACAATCACCTGTGTATCAATTGGGCCTGACTATTCGGAGGTTATTGACGAGATAACAGGACATTTACCAACTCTGTAAAAATCATTAAATTGGTATTAATACACCTTTTTTCTTATATTTATAAGAAACAAATTTTCTATGCATAAAGTACTTTTAAAAAAGAACGGAAAAATACATAAGATAAATATTTTTTCTAATAAAAAAGTAGAAATATCTAGCTTAAAAGAATGTTTAAGTTGTGTTATTGAAATTGAGGATGGGACTATATTCAAAACTCTTTTTAATATCATATTGAAAGACAAGGAGTTTTTTGATATTGTATTTAAAGATGATTTGCACGGAAACAAACTTAAAGACTATGAAATACAGTGGAGAAAACACTCTAAGAAAAGTCAAGAATTTGATTTCATAGATTATCTTGAAATAGGTAAGTTTTTCGAGACGTTATACACGGACAGTGGAACAATACTTGAAATATTCCCAATGTTTACTGGCATTAAAAGTAAAATGATAGAGGAGTATGATGATGAAGAGGGGAAAATGGAAACTCTTGAAGATGTTAAGCTCTTTGCAGTTAATCTCTTACCTATAAATATATTAAAAAATTTTAAGGTTTATATTAACAATGAATTGGAAATATATAACCAGCCAGCTGAGGAGGAAAATAGTGATATAGAAATTAGTGCATTTATTATGGGTGCTACTAGTATAACAGTTTATGATGTAGTAAAATCAATCTTGCTTGAAATTAGCTGTTATGGTAGCCCAGAGGAAAAAGAGAAAAAAAAGAAAGAAGAAATAGAAAAGTTTAGTGCAGAAAATATATTAGATGTTTTGGAGGCTCGATTAAAAGAGACTGTGGATGGTGAAGAGTATGAGGAAGCTGCAAACATAAAGCGGACTATAGATAACCTAAAAAGAGAACAAAGAAAACAAAAAAACCCTAGTTAAAGTTAGGGTTTTTTGTTTTCTCGATTTTTTATTATAAATTTGCCCTCTAACAAAACGTAGATTTATGATAAACAAAGAAATTGAACGCAAGTTTGTAGTATGTGCTAAAGACTTACCAGAACTTTCCCATATGACATTTTTTGATATTAACCAAGGTTATATCTGTGATATTAACGAGGAGTATGTCTTTAGGTTAAGGCAGGCTATAATGATGACATCAAAAAAACAAATGCTTGGTAAATTCTATTATCAAACAATTAAAGGGGCAGGAACAAGAGAGCGGGAAGAGTATGAGCATCAAATCCCCTCTGAAATTTTCCATACTTTTTGGCCAGCTTGCAATAACATATCTCTTCACAAATGGAGATATGAACTTCCTATTCCAGAGGGTAGAAAGGATATACAAAACATTCATTTAGATATTTACAAAAACGGCCTAGAGGGTAACTTTTCAGTTGAGGTGGAATTTTTCAATCGAAAAGATTGTGATAAATTTAAGCCATTTGAATGGTTTGGAAAAGAAGTGACAGAGGATGACAACTATAAGAACGTAAATGTTGCTATATTTGGGTGGCCAGACTGTTGTGATAAAACATGTGATTGTCATACAACAAAATAAAATTTTTCTCGTATACTCAAATATAAATTTAAAAGCAAAATTATGGCAGCATCAAGAAGTGACGTAAACCGTTGGATAGAAACAGCTAAGGAAACTGGAATAAAGTTTATTATTTCAGTTTGTGATACATTTGATTATGATGATTATCCTGCATATTGCAAAGATTTTAAAGAATTGGAGGATAATATTGCAAAGTACGAGGCTGTAAACATGCAAAAAATCAATGAGATAATATTTATTAATTCTGCTGATGGGAGTGTAAAAGAAAACATTAGCATTAGTGAGATTAAAAAGATGTTGGAGGATATGAGAGGCAGTTATGAAATTAGTCTTCTTGTGTTTGTTAATTCAAAAACTGGCGAGGGTGGTGAGAGCGACAATAAAAGTATAATACCTTTTAATAGAACATCAGATTCAGATTCTACTAAGGAGGCATTGAAAGATGTTATCGGACAAGCTATTGACATGGTTTATAATGAGCAAATAGTATTTGGCATTAATAAAATAATAATTAATAAATGTAAAAAGATATGAAAATACAAAAAATTGCAATGTGGGTATTGATTTTAATTGGCGCGTCTGTTGTAGGGTGGTTAATTTTTAAGTTTGCCCTTGGAATTATGGTTGCTGTTATAGCACTTGTAGGCGGAATTATCGGATATGCAATTGGAAATATTGCGGGACGTCTTAAGATGAAAAAGAAAATGCAAGACCATTATGAAAACTAAAAATGTAAAGAAAATTGCTGTAATTGGCAAGATGGGTTCTGGAAAGAGCCATATTTGTAATATAATGGAGAAGGAGTATAATATCCCCGTTTTTTACACTGACAATGAAGCTAGAATGCTGATAAATAACAATGAAGAAGTAAAAAAAAGATTAAAACATTACTTTGGAAACAGCATCTATAACAGTGTAGAAAGAATAATTCCACACAGATTTGCTGATATACTTTTTAATGACAAAAAGAATTTAGATATCAACAATTCTATTATTGCACCTCGTATTATATGCAGATTTTATGAGTGGATGAATGTTATTCACGAGCCGCCAGAGACAGTTGTAAAACACGTTGTGTTTGAGTGTTCTAATTTGTTAGATACCGACTTCTATAAGCTGTTTGACCATATTATATTGATTACAGCTCCTACTGAAATAAGAAAAAGACGTGTTGTGCAAAAGAGAGATATAGCACCAGAAGATTTTGATGCTAGAGACAAAATGCAAATGGATTTTGCTGAAATGGAGAAAGTGATTGCTGGGAAAATACCTCACACAGTCTTTTGTAATGATGGGTTCGATGATATTAACAAAATGATAAAATCAACAATATTCAACGAATATGGAACATAATAAAATTCAAAAAATCGTAAACGACGTTTTTAAGGAAGCGTTTACTCATACTCCTTTATCTGAGAGACTTAAAGATATTGAAGGTGAATGTAGAGAGCTCTGCAACTTCACAGATGTAAAGAATCTCAAAGAAGAAGCAGGAGACCTCTTGGCGTCTCTCATACAACTTTGTAATGAAAGTGAATGGGATATTGCCGACCTCATAAAAAGTAATGAAGAGAAGATTAAAAGACGAATGCCTCAGTATAAATCACTTGGAAGAAAAACCAATGTGGCTATCTTGGGAGGGGCTTTTAATCCTGTTACCAAAGCTCATGTTTGCCTGGCTAAGTTAATTCTTGATGCTGGTAAATGGGCTGATGAAGTTTGGTTTATGCCAGTTTATCAACATATGGATGGTAAGAACATGGTGTCTCCAGAGTATAGAATGGAAATGTTGAAAATTGCAACACAGGAAGACCCTCGCATGAAGGTGTGTGATTATGAGATAAAGCACGAATTGGGCGGAGAAACATATCATCTTCTAAATAAAATAATTCATGACGATGAGTTTGAACACTATCGATTTTCTTTTGTTATAGGTCTTGATAGAGCTAACACAATTGAAAGCTGGTATAAATCTTATGAGTTATTTAAGTTAGATGTTCCATTTATGGTAGTGGCCAGGCCAGGTTATGAGAGAAACATTGATATAAATTGGTATTTGCAAAAACCTCATAAATTTATCAAAATTGACGAAGAAGATAATTGCAAATTTGATATATCATCAACAGAAGCAAGAAAGCTATTAAAGAAGGATGCTTATGTTGATGCAAATTGTAGAATTGAAGATGTTTTGGATAAATCCGTACATGATTATACTCTTACATATGGATTATATCGTTAATTTGCAACAAATTTGAACTTTTTTCGTAGAAGATGACAGCAAAGAAAAATTTTAATATAATTTAACATTTAAAAATCTAATCATGGGAATACTCAATAAGTTTTTTTACGGTGGTGGTGAAGAAGATAACGAAGAAGTAAAAGAAGTACAAGAAAAAGAATCCTCTCCACAAGCACAACCTATGCAAGCACAAGCGGCTACAATAGGGGCTCCAATGAGTTTTGCATCGGCAAAAGCGCCAGCTGCAACGCCTGGGCAAATAACAGGACAATTTGACCAAAAATTTTACGATATGTTGTCTGAGACTATCGAAGAAAATAATCTACCTGGCAATGATTTCCTAGAGTTTATGAAAGCTCTTATGGGAATGGCCGTAATGAGTGTAGATGAGAAATCCAAATTTCAGATGGTTTATACAACATTAACCACATCACAAGAAGGTATCACAAAAGAACACCTTCTAAGCTCAATTGACCATTACCTAACTGTTCTTGAGACTGAGAAGACTACTTTCTATGAGCAAATGTTAGGCCATAAGACTGAGGTTGTTGACACGGTTGTTCAACAGGCAGATAATTGTCTTACACAAGCACAAGGCAAAGCTGACCAAATCCTACAATTGCAGGAAGAAATTTCGCAGTTAAATCAACAAGCGTCTGATTTAAATAGTCAAGCGGCTGTGTCTGATAGTGATATTACTCAGAAAAAAGCTAATTTTGACGTTACATCACAAACTTTGTACACTCAAATCGAGGAGAACAAAGCTAAGGTGAATAATTATATTCAATAATATTAATTTTAAAATCTAATAAAAATGCAAAGTTTAACAGGTTCTAGTAACAACGTAAAATCTAAATCTTTCTTTCAGAAACCTGAGGGAAAAGTAGGTAGAGTATTTCTTATTTTGGCGGGTATTGGCGCACTTATCATATTGTATCAAGCATTGCCGTGGATTATCATATTATTAACAAATGCTATCCACGCAACATTGCTATTCATAGCGCTTGCTTTTATTCTTTTTCTTATTACAAATAAGAAAATTAGAAGTCTTGTGTCTCTTGGATTTAAAATGATTATGCGATTCTTGACGGGATGGTTTGTGGAATTAAATCCTATTGCCATACTTCGTATTCATATTGAAAATATGATAAATAGGCGAGAGGCGGTTAAAGAGTATATTTCTGACCTTAAAGGTGAAATTCATAAGATGGAGAGAAAACTTGATACTAATAAGAAAGATTTTGAAACTAATATGAATTTTGCTAGGAGTGCTAAAAAAGACGGTTCTGCACTGGCAAAGAAAAAAGCTACAGTTAAAGTTAATCAAGCGAAACGCCTGCAAGAAAGTTCAATTAAGTTTTCTGTTTTATTGGATAGAATGAAGAAGATTGAAAAAATTCTTATGCTTATGCATGAAAATCTTGGTCTTTTCATTGACGACTTAACAAATGAAGTAGACTGGAGAGAAACTGAATATAAAACTGTTAGAGCTGCTCATAGTGCACTTAAAGCTAGTGAGTCAGTTTTGCAAGGCTCCCCAGATGAAAGAGCTATGTTTGAGCTTGGTCTTGAAAAACTTGAAGATGATGTGTGCTCCAAACTTGGCAACATGGATATGATTCTTGATATGTCAGAAGGTTTCTTAGTTAACATGGATATCGAAAATGGTGTTATGGAAGAAGAAGGTATGTTAATGCTTGAGGAACTTGAGTCAAAAGGTGTAGATGAAATATTCAAAGAATTTGACCCAGAGGTTGCAAGAAAGAATATGGATGCTAATCGTAGAGCTGAGTTTGAAACTGAGACTGCTGAGAGAAAATCAAATTCAACGTTTAAACAAATTAAGAAAAACGAAAAAGGACGTTATTTTTAAACAATTAATTTAAATTAATATTAATAAAAGAAAAATGAAAAAATTATTTATTATTACATTGATTTTTGTATCGGCAATTGGAATGTCTTTTAGCCAAGATACACTAACAACAGCTGATGAAAAGCTAAAGTAGAAACTTTCTCAGGAATTGACTTAGCCAGTAGATATGTTTGGAGAGGTACTGTAATTGACAATAAACCAAATATTCAACCTATTGTAGGGTTAACTTACGGAAATCTTGAAGTTGGTTGCTTTAGTTCTATAAGCACGTTAAATTCATATTACGAGGCTGATTTATATGCTTCTTATACTATGGGTGTAGTTAATGTGACTATTACTGATTTTTATATGGACTTTTCAGGCCTTGCTAACTCTCAAAAGTATTTTGATTATAGTGATACAACTGGATTTCATAATGTAACCGCAGATATTAGTATTGGTGGAACGGATAAGTTTCCTATTATTTTTACAGCATCTACATTAATATATGGCGGATTTGATATGGATGTAAATGGAGATAATCTATTTACTACTTATATTGAAGCTAAATACGTGACTAATAAATACGAATTCTTTATTGGTGGTTTAACAGGCAAAAGCGGATTCTATATGAACGAATACGACGGATTTGGAATTGTAAATATTGGTGCTACTTTTTTGCGCGACATTGAAATTACTAACAAATTTGCTATACCAATAAGCACTAGTTTAGTAGTAAATCCGCAGGGTGAGAAACTTTTCTTAGCATTTGTAGCAACATTTTAAACAAATATACGTAGAAGAGAAAGTAAACAAATTTTTATTCATTAATTATTAACTAATATTATTTCAAAATGGCACGAAGTTATAAAAGAAAAAAAACAAAAGGTCTAACAGGCCGAGGTAGATTAGCAATTGTATTTGCATCTTTAGTCGTTCTAAGTGGGCTTTATTTCGCCTTTCAAGACCAAATTAAAAATGCTATTGCTAACAGCAATTCAGGTGAATCAATTAAAATTGGCGTTGTAACATGGCCAGGTTATGCTGCAGGTCAGTATATGAATGATGGTTTTGAAGCAAATACAGAATGTAGATTTTATGAAGAATATGGCATTCAAGTAGAATTTATGGTGCTTGATGATTTTGTTGCATCTCGAAAAGCATTTGAGAATGGCGATGTAGATTTATTGTGGGTTACTGTTGACGCATTACCTACAGAAATGGGACAAAATGGCACTATGGTTATGGGTTCTCCTAAATTTATTTTTCAGGCAGATTGGTCAAGAGGTGGAGACGCAGTAGTAGCACGTAGAGGTATAGATAAGGTTTCTGACCTTAAAGGTAAAACTGTTGCTGTAGCACAGGGAACACCATCTCACTCATTCCTTATTGAATTGCTTAAAACAAATTCTATGACAATGGACGATATTAAAGTTCAGTTTGTAGCAGATGCGATTAGGGCAGCAGAATTATTTAAACAAGCAGCAGAAATTGCAAGAATTACTAATGAAGTTGATGCTGAAAAAAGAACAATAACAGAGAATTTACTTGATGATATGAAACTTGAAGATTATGCTA
>Ga0307928_10000342_pt1 | contig 35343 bp, 49 predicted proteins | sample AceLakmetagen232_FD_201815 | JGI IMG/M metagenome (GOLD analysis project Ga0307928, IMG submission 201815) | Saline water microbial communities from Ace Lake, Antarctica - #232 | ecosystem: Environmental > Aquatic > Non-marine Saline and Alkaline > Saline | place: Antarctica: Ace Lake... | reverse complement strand
ATATGAATGGCTAGGTCAAGAGGAAGAACGTATTTATAAAGAGACTAAAAAACGAATGAGTCTGAGAGCTTGGGGCAATATACATACTACGGTAAAGCCTATGTCTCTATTTTCATACCTAATAGTATTAGGTTCTCGTGAAAATGATATAGTTTTAGATCCATTCTTAGGTTCTGGAACTACTGCTTGTACCGCTAAAGCATTAAATAGAAGATACATTGGATTTGATAATGAGATAATTTACAACAAAATATCAGATTGTAGAATAGAAGCAATAGAGAGGGGTGAATTGAATGAAAGTAAATGATAGAATCAGAATAGTTTGTCCAGATCTTATTATGGATAGATGCTGGCAAAAACTTGGAACTATATTAGAATTTGATGGTTTGATGTATCGTGTTGAAGTAGAGGGATTGGAGGATGATGTAGTATACAAGGAAGGTTATTTCTATGAAGATGAATTGGAGGAACTAGATGAAAAGAGTTGAAATTCCTGATATGCCCCTTTTTTATTCTGGACTCACAAAGAATGCTGTGAATGTTAAGGTATTCCAATGTCCAGAGTGTAAACGTTTGATGATGGTAGATTGTACAGAGGAAGTGCCAGATTTGTCTTGCTCTTGCACTGTTGATTTCCTCTATAAGATGGAAGAAGTAGAACCTTATGTAAATTATGGAGGAGAAAGATGAGAGTTATGAAAACTTATCCGAAGACACAGACATTATTCAAGAGAGATAAAGAGACATTTAAAGTAACTGATGAGATTAGATGTCCAGAGTTTAGCAATATAAAGAATTACATAATAACGGAGAAGATAGATGGTCGGAATGCAAAAATTCTATATCATAGGGAAGATAGTGGAAATGGGCCAAAAGACATAATAGATATTAGAGGTAGAACAGATAGATCAGAAACGCCAGAATTAATAATGAAAGTTTTGATAGAAATGTTTCCTATTGAGAAACTAAGAGAGATATTCCCTTATGATTCTGTAGATGTGATACTATTCGGTGAGGTATATGGAAAACGTGTACAGAAGAAAGGAGGTAATTATAGGAAAGATATATCATTTAGACTATTTGATGTATTAGTTGATAAATGGTGGCTGAAATGGGATGATGTAGTTGATGTATCAAACAAAATAGGGATTAAGACAGTTCCTATATTTGGAATTATGAATATGGATCAGGCTGTAGGTTTCGTGTGTCCAATGAAGGTTCTCGATCCAGTATATTCAATTGTAGCTAAAGAAGAGAATGATAAAGATGATTTTCCAATGGAAGGGATTGTGGCTAGATCATATCCGATGGTCTTATTTCGTAATGGAAATCCTATAAATTGGAAATTGAAACGAAAGGACTACTTTTCTTCAAAAAATACCGCCGCAAACGGCCAAATTTGAAAGAGTTTTTATCTTAGGTATGGTTTACTATTCATCTACTAAAAGAAAGCCCAAATTGGGGCAAATATGAAAGGAAAAATAAGGAGTTAAAATGAGATACAGAATTATTTTATGTGACCCTCCTCGGTCATATAGAAATTATGGTTATGCTAAAACTAAGAGTGGATGTAGAGCAAAAAGAGGATGTAGAAAAGAGTATCCTACGATGACTACTGAACAAATAAGTAATCTTCCTATATCAAATATTTGTGATGATAATTGCTACTTGTTCCTTTGGGCTACTGGACCTTTGATGGATGAATGTATCTCTGAAGTAAAGGCATGGGGATTTGATTATTATGGGATAGCATTTACTTGGATAAAGACTAATAAACGAAAAACTGATACATTATTCTGGGGAATGGGAAATGTAACTCGGAGTAATCCAGAGTACGTTTTGCTTGGACGTAAAGGTAAGATAGAGAGAGCATCGGCTAGTGTCCATAGTGTTGTTATGGCTCCTATTGATAAACATTCAAGGAAACCTAATGAGATTAGAGAGAGGATAGTAAGATTATTCCCTAGTTCTTCTAGAATAGAATTATTTGCTAGAGAGAAAGTTTCAGGTTGGGATTCAATTGGTCTTGATATCGATGGAAGAGATATAAGAGATAGTCTATTAGAAGTTTCACAAATGGAGAATAACTAATGTCTTGTGAAAATTGTCCATTAAAAAATCAAACAAGAGTCGAACCTTCTAGTAATCTAAATGCTAAAATGATGCTTGTTGGAGAGGCACCAGCTGGAGAAGAGTGTAGAAAAGGAAAATATTTTGTAGGGTCGAGCGGAAGGAGACTTAATTCTTTTCTTAAAGAGGTTGGTATAGATAGGGAAGAATTATTTATTACTAATGCTATGAGATGTCAACTTGATGATAAGAATAATATAAACAAAGCTGTAAAATGTTGCCACGAAAATCTTGTAGCTGATATTAAAAGAGTTAAGCCATCTGTCATAGTAGCTCTCGGTGTCCCTGCTGTTCAGTCTCTTTTGGGTTTTCGTTCTATGAAAAATTATCGAGGCAAAGTTTATTCACTTGGAGATATGCTTGTCGTCCCTACTTATCACCCTGCTGCTTGCTTACACGGAAGGTGGGACTGGACGAAACTTATCGTCCAAGACCTACAACTAGCGAAACGAATAATCAACGGAGAGTCAACTCGTAAAGTCGGCTACTACTACGCTTATCCGTTGAATAAAATCAAAGAGGCTATTGACTATTTGAAAAAATTTGATACAATATCACTTGACACTGAAACTACATCGAAAGAACTTGACGGTGAAATAATTTCAGTTCAGATGTCAGGTAAAGAAAGAGAAGGATTCTTTATACCGTTAATAGGATATAAAGGGGCAGTTAAGTGGGAAGACAATAGTGAAGTTATTAAATTAGTAAAAGATATATTAGAAGATTCAGATATTGCCAAAGTTTTATCGGGAGCTAAGTTTGATATACATTATCTCAGGAAATATGGGATAGACGTTAAAGGATATATTTGGGATACTGTTTTGATGCATCATTTGATTGATGAGAATTTACCACATGGGTTAAAGACTTTGGGTAGGATATATACTAGTGTAAATTTTAGAGACGATGAAGTATTGAAATGTGCTGAGAAAGGAAATTTCTTGGATGTTCCTACTCCCTTACTTTGCCATTATGCATGTGCTGACGCTGACTCTACGATAGATCTATTCAAGAATACTTTATATTCAGAATTGAAGAGACAGAATTTATTAGAGATATATGATACGATAATAGAACCTTCGATTAGAGTATTAGCAGACATAGAGGAACGAGGGGTACTAGTTGACCAAGAATTTTATGAAAAGCTATCAATTGATAACCAAAAGAAATTAGAGAAATTAGAAAAGAAGGTGCAAGATTTTGTAGCTGAAAGTAGGAAGGGTAAGATTCATACTGTAAGAGTTCTTGTAATATCGCAATTGGCTGAATTAAAAAAGAAGATTGATGGTGAGGAAAAGAAAAATTTTCGCCCAAGTGATGATAAAGATAAAATAAAAGAATTAAAGAAAGAATATAGATGGCTACAAAAGGAATGGATGAAACAAGAAAAGCCTTTTAATATCAGATCTTCTAAGCAACTATCTGAATTTTTATTTAATGATTTAAAGTTAAAGCCTTATAAGAAAACTAAAGGAGGTAAAGCTTGGTCTACTGATGAAGATTCATTGAATCATATGAAGCATCCTTTCACTTTTCTTGTTATTAAACAGAGAGAATTAGGTAAATTATGTAGCACATATTTAGGAGAGAAGGGTCTAAAAAGATTTATTCGAGAAGATGGTAGAATACATACAAGTTATTTATTATTCGGGGCGACGAACGGGCGTCTTTCATCTACATCTCCGAATCTTCAAAATCAACCGAGAAGCAATAGAATAAGAGAATGCTTCGTCGTTCCGAAGGGATGGAAACTATTAAGTGGAGATTTCTCGCAGTCGGAATTACATATCGCCGCTATGCTGTCTGGGGATGAAGAATTAGCTACTGATTTGCAGGAAGAAGATTTCCATTCGGAAACTGGTTGGAGTATGGGAATTTGTAAAAGAGGAAAGGAATTAACTAAGAGTCAAAGGAATAATGCTAAGGCGATTATGTTTGGTGGTTTTCTCTATGGTGGTATGCCAGAGAATATAGCCAGAGGATTGGGTCTTAATCCCAGAACGGTCAGAAAATATGTAGATAAATTACATCAGAAATATAGGGTCTGTCATAACTATCTGGAAGATATCCAATTTAAAATACTTGGAGGAGAGTGTGTATTAGAGAATGCGTTTGGTAGAAAGAGACATTTCTACGGTATAGAATGGATTGAAGACCAGAAGCAATTAGCGGCTACTCAAAGATCAGCGGCTAACTTTCCTATATCTTCATCTAGTAGTGATGCTCTACTCAAGGCTCAGATAAGAATTCATAAAAGACTTAAAGATGGAAATTTCAGAGCAGGGCAGATAATATCTTTGCATGATGAAGCATTATTCGAAGTTCCAGATGAGGAAATAGAAGAAGTGGCTTTCATTGTCAAGGAAGAAATGCAAAGATACATTCCAGAATTAGAATATAGTCCCAAGGTTGAGATAGAAGTAAGTGAGAGATGGAATGGAAAAGTTATCAAAACATATTGAAGGAGAAAGCAGATAATTATAGTGGTAGGGATGATTATAGCTATAGGTTATATGATAGGGTCTAGTAAGATACCTATTCCGATTTTCTCAGAGTTTGAAGTAGTGTGTCTTATACTAGCTGGTGCACTGACAATTCATATAGGTTATCATGGAGGAGGGTGGAGATGACAGAATTTGTGATAAGGGAGAAGTGAAATGATTAATTCATGGGGTGATAGTACCTATATGGTGGAAATGCAATGCCAAAAATGTGGTGAACTTATGGAAAAGTTTATTTGGCGTGAGGGAGAATATCCTCCAATATGCAAACATTGTGGATGGAAAGATAGTCAAAGTTTTTGGAGAAGGACGGCGGTGAGTATAGAGAAAGTGAAAGATGTAGTGGGAAAATTATTAAGGTATATTAAGGAGAGATGAAAGATGAAGTCAATACTGCAAGCAATCGCTTTTTTCGCCCCGTTATATATTCCTATTTTAATTGCTGGTTCTCTTGGAGCATAGGGGATAGGAGCTGTTGTAGGGTTACTGTGTTTATTCATTGAAGGCTTAATATATGGAGTTTGTTTCTAAATTAGAGAACAGAGGAAAAGATAATGCTAAATAATAAAAATATTATCAAGACTATTTCTTACAGTCAAGATGAGATTTTATCTTGGATAATGAAACTGTATGTTCCTGATAGATTTGATTGTGATCCAACTTATGGAAAAGGAAATTTCTATAAGAAGATACCCGAACCATTATTCAAGATAGATCTGAATCCACAAAATGAAAAGATACGAAAAGGAGATTCCCGTGCCCTTTCTTTCTCAGATGATTCATTGGATAGTATTATATTCGACCCACCTTTTACTGGAGGTAGCAGGAATAAGGGTAAAGCTGGTATAATTAAGGAGAGATTTGGTTACTATAAAAATATCCCTGAATTATGGGAAATGTATTATGATAGTCTAAAAGAGTTTCATAGGATATTGAAAGAGAAGGGAATACTTGTCTTCAAATGTCAAGATACAGTTGAAAGTTCCAAACAGTATTTTAGTCATATAGCTATTATGAATATGGCTGTTGAGATAGGATTTTATCCGAAGGATTTATTTATATTACTAGCAAAGACAAGGCTTATTGGCATAACTCATCATAATCAACAACATGCTAGAAAGTTTCATAGTTACTTTTGGGTATTTTTGAATATGGATAGTAAGATATTATATTAGTGTAATAATTGGAGTATCTATATAGAATATTAAATTGAAAAGGAGGTGAGAAGAATGAGATGGATATTAAGGATTGTAGGTTATGGAGGAATAGTATTAGTGCTTACAGGAGCAGCCTTACAGTCTTCGACAGTTGCAGGTACAGTGGCTAGTTTTGGAGGTATGATGGCAATTATTGCTATGGCAGAAACAATAATTAGATATAACTATTAGATATAATGATTGGTCTAAATAAAATTAAGAAGAGGTAAGAAAGATGAAAAATATGGGAGAAGAATCTATATCAGAGAAAGACCGAATCAATAAAAGTATTAGTGGGTTAAGAGATGAAAGCGGAAAATTACTTGAATGTCTTAGAATGGTAAATGAGATATTAATAAAAAGATCAGATTTAATGCCAGCAGAACTTGAAAAAAATATTGATGAGACTAAACAGGGATGGTTGTCGGAGGTAAATGACAGATTGAAGGTTATTAAAGAAACTATTTCTGAATGTATTTCTTTTGCTGATCCGATAGTACGGGCATTACAGTCAAGCGAATAGCACAATAACATTGGTAGTGTTACTGTGCAAAAAAGGAGAAAAAGAATGATTATTCCAGAGATTGTAGAATTTGAGATTGAGAAAAGAAAATATAAATTTAATGTTCCTGCTTTATTGAAGATTGATAAAGCAAATATTGAACTTGAATTATCAGAACAAGCTTCTGATTATGGATTCAAGTATCTCCTATGGGGACATCTAAAGGACAGACTAACCAGATTCCAGAATTCCAAGAAGAGAAAAGAAGAAGTAATAAAAGAAAGATTCAAGAAGCTTGAAGGTGAGATATTCTTGGAAGCTAAAGAGAATAAGAAGACAGATGGAGTGGCTAAAGAGATAGTGAAAGCTAGTGAGAAAAGAGAGCAGAGACTTACAGAATATATAAAAAGGAGGGAAAAATTAGAAGAAGAAGAAACCGATCTTATACTGCTATGTAGCAGTATGCAAGCCTATGTTAAAGGGTTGGAACAAAGAGCTACTTGCTTAACTACTTTGGGAGGTATGAAAAAAAGAGAAATGAGTATGGGAGAATAAAAATGTTACCAATTTTGGGAGTGATAGGTCTTATCGTAGGGATTATCTTTGTGGCACAGGGATGTAAATGTTATGGATGGTTAGAATCTATTTTGTACGGTATAGGAATCCTTATGATTATGTTTGGGATATTTATGGTAGTCCTAACACCTGCAATGTATTTTGATTCTGTGGCTACTATTGCTGATATGAAATCGTATTCTGAATATGGAAAGTATAACCATATAGAAACTATTCAAGCGACTGGAAATGCGGTGATAAGAACCACAGGGAACAATATCTCAATAAACGTTCCAGTAGATAATCTGAATCAGTCCACTAACTGGAGTGAGCGGATTTTAGAATTCCGAGATGAAACCAAGATATATAACCAGAGACTTCAGAGGTTAAGAGATTATAATGAAAACATATGGTTATTTGCGATGTTCGCTAATCCACCAGAAACATTGAAGTTGCTATATATGTCTGGAATGGAAGGAGAGTAAAAATGTTACTAGTTTTAAGTATAATAAGTCTTGTAGTAGGGATTTTTGGTCTGACAATAGCTGGAAATATGGGAAGTAGTAACAAAGAGAATAGTGTATATGTCATCTCGATTCCGTCTTTTATGTTTGGGGTGATAGTTACAGTTGTAGGATTGATAGCCTATTGTTCTTCTGTGGCTACTGTTGCTGATCTGGAAGCATATCATGATGTTGGTATGGCAAACCATATAATGACTATACAAAACACCGAAAATGCAGTGATAAAGACTACGGAAATGGTTAGTAATATCACTGTAAGTATACCATTGGATAATTTTAGTCAATCAACTAACTGGAGTAATAGACTAAAAGAATTCAGGGATGAAACTGCTGACTATAATAATAAACTTCAACGACTAAACAAATACAATAGTAACTGGATGCTTAATACAATGTTTGCTAATCCACCAGAAAGATTAAAACTAATAAATATAAAGGAGAGTAACTAATGAAAAAACATTACAAAACTGATATTAACAAAATCAGGAAACAGTTAGAGGCAGACGCTAACAGAAGAAATTCAGGCTTTTGGACTGCTGCCGTTGGTCCAAATAATATTAGAGTTATGCCTACTTGGGATGAAGAAGGATTCTTTTACAGAGAGACTTGGATACATTTTAGTGTAGGTCCAGAAAAAAAGGTTCTAACTTGCCTTCGGCCATACGGAAAAAAGTGTTTTCTATGCGAAAAGTATTACGAGTTTAGAGCATCGGATGATCCGAATGATCAGAAATCAGCAAAGGATATTAAAGGATCTCGCAGAGTTATGATGAACATTGTGGATTTAGATGATATCGAAAGAGGAGTTCAAGTATTCAGTGCTCCTATTCGTGGCGTATGGGAGAACATCTTGACGTGGATTCAAGATGATGATCCTAAAACAGGTTGGGGAGATATTACTGATGTTGAAAAAGGATACGATTTGCATATTGAAAGAAAAGGAACTGGTCTTGGAACTAGCTACGTAACTACAATAGATAAAGAATCGTCTCCTTTCGAAGAGACTAATCTGCTTGATGACTTAAAGGATTTAAACGAAGTACAGTCTGTTCTATCTTATGAGGAGCAGAAACAAATTTTCTTTGGTGATGAATACGAAGAAGAAGAGGTAGTTGATGATAAAGAAAAGATTCCAGTTGAATCTCTAGACGAAGAAGTAGAAGTAGTAGAGGAAGAATGTGATAAATTTGGGAAGTTTAATTCTTATCCTGAAAAATGCCCAGGATGCCCTATGGGTCAGGATTGTATGTTGGCGACTATAGACAGTATGGAAGGTAAAAAGAAAGACGAAGCCACTAAACGTGGCGATGAATTAGCAGAAAGACTGAAGAAGAAAGGGAAGAAGTGATGACAGAAGAAGTTAATTTAGTAGAAGAAACTAAACATAATATAAAAGACGAATTCGGTCCCAATGCTGCTGTAACATTGGGGCGAGAATCTGATAAACTACTATCGGATGTTCCTGGCTATATATCTACTCAGTGTACAGGAATTGACTACGCTATTGGGAGATTAGGGATTCCTCTAGGACGTATTTCTGAGGTATTTGGATGGGAAGCTACGGGGAAGACTCTTCTTGGAATTCAATTGATGAAAGAGTGTCAACGACTAGGTGGAGTATCAGTGATGATTGATAGTGAACAAGCAATTGATAGAGCTTGGGTAGAGAAACTTGGGCTAGATTTGAGTACGCGTGTGTTGTTCCTCCAACCAGATACTCTAGAAGAAACGCTTGGTATGATAGAGAATGTATCCAAGACTATCAAAGAAGCTAAGGCTGATGTTCCTGTAGTTATTATATGGGATTCTCTACCAGCATCGAAACCAGAAGCTGAAATAAAGGGCGAGTATGGTAGTGGAGCTTTGGGATTGACAGCCAGATTGATGTCTAAGAGTCTAAGCAGATTGAAGAATGTATTAGCTAAAGAGAAAATTGCTTTGGTGATAATAAACCAATATAGAGAGAAAATAGGTATAACATTTGGCGACTCTCGGACCACTCCTGGTGGTAAAGCCTTAAAGTTTTACGCTTCATTGAGGATTGAACTTTCTGTATCGAAACAATTAGAAACTAGTGGAAAGATTGTAGGTATCCGAGGTAAAGCCTATGTAAGAAAGAACAAAGTGGCTATGCCGTTTGGAAGAGCAGAATATAATCTATTCTTTGAAAAAGGTATAGATAATGCTTCTTCTATACTTCCTATTGCTGTGGAACAAGAGATGGTAGAGAAGAAAGGAGGATGGTATTTCATAGGTGATAAGAAATTTAGGAAAGGAAACTTTGGTAAATATATTGGGGATATTGAAAAAAAGATTAGAGAAGAGTTAAAATAAGGAGAAAAATATGATTTTCGTATTACTGTTGGGGATTGGGGTGGTAGTATTGGCTTGTTCTTGGTTGTTTAAGGAGGGAGAGCCACGGGAGATTTGTGCTGGAACTGGATTGGGTTTGATTGTTGGTATAGGGATAGTAGCAGTAATAGTATGGCCTGTTTGCTACTTCACTTCGTTGCGTGATGTCGTTGATATGGAAACGTTTTATGATGTGAACAGAACAAACTATGAGGTTACAATAGATCAGACAGAGGAAGCTGTTATCTATCTGAACTCACTAAGCCAGTTTCAAATATCAGTGGAGAATATGAATCAGTCTACTAACTGGAGTGAGCGGATCAAGGAATTGAGGGCTGAGGTTGTGGAGTATAATAAAGACTTGAATCGGTTGAGAATGTGGAATGGTATTATGTGGCTTGATTGGTTATTTGCTAATCCACCAGAGAGATTGAAGTTGGTAAGGTTGGAACAATAACAAAAAGGAAGTAAAGAAATGAAAGAAAAAGGATTGAGAGGAATAATTAGATGGGGCGAGGAGCAAAAGAAGACACTTGATTCCTTTATGGACTTTCATGTGCCTTGGGATTTGCTATTGGGCAAGCTCAAGGAGATGGAGAAGAAGATAACATCTAATCGGCAAAACAGCTTGAAAAATGTTGAGTTCTATAAGGGTATCAGAGGGATGGATACATACGAGGATGAAGAGCGGGAGCGATATTATCAGGATACTTTGGCGGAAGTTCTCGATGGCTTGGAGGTGGAGGCGACGCTATGACAATCAGGGAGATTATTATGGCTTTGAATGAGGCTATAGATTATATTAAGTTTAAGGGAAAGCATCCAAAGATGCTCGCTTTTGATATAGCTGAAAAGACACTGGCAATGCTCAAAGAGCTGGAGAAGGAAACAGAACATAGATGTCAATTGATACGAAGTGTTGATGAACTAGACCCCGTTGTGCTTGCTCTTGAAGAAATCCTCGGATTGAAGGTAAAGCACGATGGTGTTGGTGAGGACTATGGCATTAACGAGTGGGAGGTGTGAGAATGACTAACCTAACCATAGAAGAAATAGAGATAATTAACAAAGGAGATGATATAGATGACCTTAAATGAATATGCAAGTAAAGCTAGACGAACTAGTAATGGTATACATAGTATAGTCGTAGCAGCATTAGGTCTAGCTGGGGAAGCTGGTGAGTTTGCTGAGATGGTAAAAAAGCATATAGCACAAGGGCATCTCATATCAACGGATAAGTTAGCCGAAGAGATAGGTGATATTCTTTGGTATTGTGTATTGGCGGCAGATGCCATTGGAGTATCCCTTGATGATATTGCTCAGCAAAATATCAGAAAGCTAAAGGAGAGATACCCTGACGGATTCAGCTCTGAGCGTAGCATCAATAGAAATAAACCTATAGATAGACAGATACCAAATCCTGAAGGAGGATAGGATGAAGGAAATGAGAGTTCTTGAGATGCGTATTTCTAAAGCTGAAAATGGATATGATGTTTTTTGTTCAGGTACCGATGTAGGTGATCCAGAATGGAGTTATGTTGCTATAGACCCTAAACAGTTATTGGAAGTAGCGGGAATTTCAGTGAAGAGATATATAAATACACATTCTGGATTTATGAAAAAGATGTGTAGATGAAAGAGAGACATATGGGGAAAGGATTGAGAGGGATTATTGAATGGAAATTATATAAAAGGAGGGGGTACGTGAATGAAAGATAGACTATATGTAGCTGTTGATTGTGAAAATATTTGGTGTTCAGTAAGAGATAAATTTGGCAAGGACGCTAGATTAGATTTTGGAAAATTATTGGAATACGCCAAACAAGGTAGAGAAATGAAAGTTGGTCTTGCAAAAGCTTATGTCGTAACAGATAGACTATCGAGAGTCAATTCGTTTGTTGGTTCTTTACAACATATTGGATATGAAGTCGAATTAGGATATACGCATCAGCCAGACGGTAGTAAGATGGATGTGGCATTGGCAGTTGATGCTATTAAGAATCTAAGACTATATTCTATCTTCTGTCTTATATCAGGAGATGGAGATTTTGTCCCTTTAGTAGATTATTTGAGAAAAGATAAAGGGAAGAGAGTTGAAGTGATTTCAACAAAGAATGATATAAGCGGTAGATTAATGAGAATAGCAGATGAAGTTTATTTTATTGCTCCAAATTTGATATATAGACAATTAGAAGGAGAAAGAAATGAGAATAAATTGTAACGATCCAGAGAATGTAGAAAAGGTTGTGGAAGCATACAAGAAATATAGAAGAGAGCAACATAGAAAATTTAGTTTCCTTTGGTGTACGATGATATGCCCATTCATAATCCTTCTTGCAGTTCCTATGTGTATCATGTATGTATCAGGGAAATCAAATATGGTTTTCGAGGCATTCGCAGTGTTCAGCTTTTTTGGGGTGGGGATGTTCTCACTATTTAATGGATTAACTGTATATAACAACTTCAAATTGGAAAAGTAAAGATGGATATAAGAAAGAGCAGAATAAAGAGTAATGCTAAAAGGATAGAAAGGGAAGCAGCTAGAAATCTAATTAAGATAGATGGTGAACCTAAAGAAGAATATCTATTAGATATGATGAGTTCAACAGGTAGGATTGGACACATTCCTGGTATGCTAATAGATTGTGTTTCCAAACATTATGGTGGGGAAGTAAAATCGTCTATGAGTAAAGCGGAGAATCCAGGTCACAGAATAACCAAAGAAACTTTAAAGAAAGTACAGAGAGGAGCTAAGAAACAGAATAAACATTGGATTTATATAGTGCATATCATAGGATGTGATGAGATGCATGGGATATCAGCCAAGAGACATACAGAATTATTAGAAAAGGAGAGAAAATTAGATGAAATACAGTGAATTGGTTGAAGAAGCTTTAACATCGGCGAGGGGGTTTTTAACTATTGATCAACTAACTATGGTCGAAAGTGCCGAAAGATTACACAGGCAGGGGATAATCTCTTCTATATTAGCCATAGCAGATAGATTGGATGCTCTCAGAAGCAGTGTAGATAATTTATCAAGAAAATTTGGAATGAAAACGCTGATATAAGGAGATTAAAATGGATTTTCTATTAGCTTTTGTATTTTTGATTCCGTTATCCCTTGTTTGCTGGAAGATGATGGCGATGAGTGCTTTAAAATACGCGGAAAAAGCTATTAGTGACGGATATAAAGGGGTAAGACTCCCAATATATAAATATAATGATATGATCACTTCCATTGATGGGTGTGGAGAAAGAGGGAGGCAACTATCCGCTGAGTTGAGACTAATTAGAGATAATAAAATACCTGTCAAAAAGCAACTAGATGAAGAACTCAAGGAGATTGACTATGAATAGGTATAAGATAGAAGGTTCCGACGTTGATATCTATTATAACAAAGAAGATGAAGGATATATAGCAATATCTCAATCTCCAAAATGTTATGCTTTTGGCAGAACGGAACAAGAAGTAAAAAAAGAAATAAAAATTTCTATTAAAATTAAAAAGGAGGATTTGAAGTATGGAACAAAAAGAAAAACAAAAAAGAATAAATGATAAGGCAGACGCCTATGGGAGATATGTAGGAAGAAAAGTAGCAATTCCACTATTTCTCACTATAATAGTCTTTGGAACACCTATTATTACTAGATTCATTTGGCCTAGCTTGACTTACTGGAAAGCATTTCGATTACATATGTTATTCTATTGGCTAACTTTTATAGTAGCCATAGGAAGGTCGGGAATAACATACTACTTATCCGATAGAAAAAAAGATACCAGAAAGGCAACAGAACTCAGAATTATCAAACGAAAGGATGAGGATGGAATTTGACAGAAGCGAAATATAAAAGTAAGGCTAATCTATTAGTGAAATGGAAAATTGTAGATGCAGATGAGCTAATACAGATAGCACAGTTGATATCCAAAGGTGTAATAACCAAAGAACATTTACTGAGTGGAAATGGGCATAAGATTCAAACTTTACCAGCGGTAGATCAAAAGGAAGCTATTGAACCAGTCATAGGAGCTTGCCCAGAATGTGGGGCTAATATGGTAAAAGAAGGTGGTTGTTCTATGTGCTATAGCTGTGGGTTTAGCTTGTGTAGCTAGTAGGGAGATGATACAATATGCCCTATGCAGATAAATAAAAAGGAGATATTATATGTCTTTATCAAGAGAAGAATTAAAGAAATGGTGTGTAGAGAAAGCGATAGAAATAGATAGGAAGAAAGGAAATTGGATGCCAAGAATAATAATTGAAAGTGCAAAAGAAATTGAAAATTATGTAGGAGGTGAATAAATAAAATGGATATGAAGAAAGCGAAAGCTTGGGTCAGAATAATAGTTACCGTAGCCTTTGCAGCGGCTTTTATATTGGGATTTCTGTGGAATAAAGAAATCCCTTCAGAAGCCTTTGTAGCTTTGGCCACTGCTGTAATCATATGGTGGTTTAAGGATAGGTCTGATGCTAAAAAAGATGTTCAAGTTCAGGAATTAACTAAAAAGATCTTAGAGCTTAAGAGGAAGTAAGATGACAAGTGATGAACTAAGAACTATCTTACTCAAAATTCGGGATAGACTAAAGACACAATTTGGTATAGAAGATGTTCATCTAGAAAGAACATATGAGACTTCCTTTGGGATTATTAAATATAAACTATATGGAACTGACATAGACGGAGATAGTTTTGAGATCCGAGAAGATGTATTGAACAATCTATTAGAATCAGCAAGACAGCCAGATTACGAAACACATATATTAGAACGACTAGAACACCAACTATATAGATCATTAGGAGAAAAAAGAAGGGAAAGTATTTCAAGGAGGTACGCTATGTCTACAACAAATTCTGTGGGGACTACAACAAATTCTGTGGGGACTACAACGAATTATTGGAACCTCGATTCAATCCCTTATGATATACCACGTCCAAGGATGGAAAGGATAGATATCAGTAACCTATGGAGAGAAACATATACTAATAGAGAAGACCCTATAGGAAATGGATTAGACGAAGATAAATCCCCTACTGAAGATAAAGGTAGAGATATGAAAATAACTCCTAGGATCTCTAAAAGTGATATAAATAGGAGAGATATGTGACAATGACATTCTGGTGCAATACCAAAATATTGGAGGAACGAGGTATAACCATTCAAGAATTAACCGATACGTTTAAGACTCTACAGTCATCCATGAATAGAAATGCAAGCGAACTTAGATATTTCGGTTATTTGAATTCGCATATAGGAAATGTAGATGAGAAAGACAATGGAAGAGATATGAAGATAACTCCCATAATTTATAAGAATGATGATGATAAAAGAGATATGTAAAAAGGAGGTGATAAAATATTGAAGAAAGCTTTAGTAGGAATAATGCTAATAGCCTTTGTCCTCGTGTTCGCTACAGGGGCAATGGCGGGGCAATTTGGTATTGAAGCACAAGGAGGAGGAAGTTCTGGGGCAATAACTGATTTATCTCTAGGATTGAGATTGAATAGGATTATCTTACCTGGATTCACTTATGACTTTTCAGATAAATCTATTAATCCTAGACTTGGACTGGAGTTGAATTTCCTAAGAGTAATTTACCATTGGAAAGCGGAAGGATGGTCAGTGGGATTGCATCTTGGTCCTTTTGTCGTAGATTATATAACACCTACAGAGATGATCTACGCTGGACTAGCTTTTGATTTTGGTGAGAGAAAACCAAGGGCATTTAAAACTCTAATGCCTAAACTAGTTGAAGAAGCTGCTGATTGGCTAATGACTACGGTGAGACCATCTGGAGTTTATGATTTCAACAAGGGCGGAGCTATTGGAATTGAAACTATAATATGGGATGGAGATGTACTCGATGGAGTATTAGGAGAAATACCGCAGACGAATAGATATTACGCAGGCATAGAATATCCACTTAAGAATCTAAATGTACTGGGAAACAAAGTGGATAATCTTGCAATTGGAGCTGGGTTCGCAGGAGATCCTGATTTGACTGATATAGGAGGGATTTTCTGGGCTTCATATGTATTAAGATAAAATTATATCACTCTTTAGCATATGCTAATCTGAGGTTATCAGGCGAGATATTAAATAAGGGAGTCGGGGTGGGAAGTCTCGTGAGTGACTAAAGGGGAATAAAATGAAAAGGATATATAAATATCGTATTCCAGCGATAGATAAGAGTACTTTAGAACTTCCTATTGGAGCAGATGTCCTTTCTATTCAGATGCAACACGGAAAGTTACAGCTATGGGCGTTAGTAGATCCAGATGTAGAAAAAGAGAAACGTACCTTTAAAGTTGTAACCACAGGTCATCCATTCGACATTAAAGGAAAATATAAATATATAGATACGCTACAACTATCGGATGGTGATTTAATTATTCACTTCTTTGAAGAATTAGAAGAAAGAAAGCCCATTTAATAGCCAAATTAAAGCTTCTATCTTTAAAGAATATAATTACCTTAAACTTTAAAGATAACGCCAAAATGGACAAGAATCTGTCCATTTCAAAGAAGATAAGTAAAAGGAGCGGAAGATATGAAAATAAAAGCTTTACGTTGTGGTAAATGTAGCGATACAATTTTTTCAAGGGCAAGACATGACTTTAGATATTGTACCTGTGGAGGACTATTCATTGATGGCGGATTTGATTACTGTAGATGGGGTGGCGAACACGTTAATATAGCCAAAGATGTTTGGATTGAAGTAGATGCTACTAAAGAAGAACTATATAAAGATTGGGGAACTGGAAAGGATAAATTTGGTTTAATAAAGGGCAATAAACATGACAAAAAATAAAGTAGCATCCCAAGAATTAAGGAAAAGATTCAATAAAGAAATGGAATGGAGATATGATGGAGCTACCATACGGGAAAATGGTAAACTGGTAATGAGAGAAGGTAAACTAATTGGTGCAGATGGAGAGAAGTGGTGGAAATCAGTATGTAAAAGAGCTTGGAAAACTAAAGGTAGACATATGGAAGATTTAAGTCTACAACCTGTTATAGAATCGTATAAATATTTCAAGAAACATTGGAAGGTTGAAGATGAAGAAAATCAAGATTTGTAATATAAAGGAGAAAAATAAAATGAGAAAAATAATTTTAACCTTATTTTTAGGTTTAACAATTGCTTTAGGAACATCAATAGGCTCTGCTACTACATTAGATATAGGAGATGGATATGTTGGTATCTCCTTTAGCGAAAAGAAGAACTTAGAATACGGTATCTCATTCCATAGTAGAAGAACCTATAAATTTCATTATGAAGAAATTTCAAACACAATATCCATTTATCTTGGAAAAATATTTGATGGAGAATCTCTAAGATTTTCAATTGGCATTGCAGGAAATTCGGAATCAACTCTTATAACTACAGCCCATAGCAGATGGATATTTGTTGGTGGTAAATACTTTTATCTCCCTTATGGACAGAAAGGGCTAAAGCAATTCGTTACATTTGAAAGCGAGAACAGAACTCGCCTAAGCCTAGTTCCTTACCTATCCATAGCCTATATCTTTGACGACCAAAGGATATTTGGAATTCGATATCAACCCACGAATGGAAATGTTGCAATCCAAATAGGATGGGAATTAGACTAGCACAATCGTACAATAAATATTACTTCCACCTGGAGAAGAATTACCCACTCCATCTATATCCCATGTAATTAAATCTCCATATCCAACTGCCGTAGTAGCATTAGGTGTCGCTGTATCAAAAGTAGATGCAGCGGCTATGACCGGTTGATCAGTAACAGCAGTAAAGATTGAAGTATTATTCACATTTATATCTACTGTAATTCCACTACCACTCGGAGCTACTCCAACTCCTATATAAATTGTATCAATATATCTTGTCTCTGCAACTAAAGCCCCACCATAACTTGTACCTACTGTAGCTGTACCTCTTTCTGACCAATAAATAGTCTCTGGACTATAAGATTGCCAATAAGCCCCACCATGATATGGATTATAGAAATATAGTTTCCCTTGGTCAGTTCTTAGCATTAACTGACCTGTAACCGGAGAAGCATCAAATGATGTTCCGTATCTATCTATATCTCCATCTATAGCTCTTAAAGCTTTGGTGTACCAGTCTGGCCAATCCAAATCTCCAAGATTAATCTCAGGATATTCATGAACAGTAGTAAAATCTGTGCATATTTGATAACTCTGATAATTAGCTGTTACTCCTACATATGCAGCTGATAATGTAATCTGAGTTGTGCTATCAATAACTCCGATTTGATATGAAGTAGACTCATCGTTAATCTTAAATGAATCTCCAGCTGATGCCAAAGTAAAATCAGTACCATGGCCCGTAATTACCGTTGAATTGAATATCACATCTACGGTTCCTAAAATAACTTGGCTAATTTGAAACACCTCCTCTTTGGAGTAAAAGTTTAGTATGCCTTAGAACAAATGTTTTGGAAACTCCAAGTATTTTACCTATTCTCCTAGACGATAATCCAGTATCCCTCAACTTCTGAGCCATTATTCTTTTAGCATATACATCTTCTTCTCTCCTAATCCAAACATCTACTATACTCTTCAATTCTAAATATTTATCATATTTTCTTTTAAGAAATCTATTAGCGTCTCTATATAGCCATCTACCTACTTCATAAGCTTTCTTGCCTCCAAATTTCAATGTAAAAGTATTACCCCCTTTCTTCTTATAAATCTTTTCCACTACCATCCCTAATTCATTCTCTATTACTATTCTCATTTCCTCTAGAAATCTATAGCTCCCACTAATAAAACTTAGTGTTCCCCATGTATACCCCTTTTTAGTTTTGCCTACACTTATACATCCGTCCCCATCTAAATAACCTCTACAGAAATGACTAATCAAATCTCTATTAAGGAAATCAGGAAACTTGAGTATCAGTGATTTCCTAGGAACGATTCCTTTATCCATTAAACTTATTGCAAACCTTTTATCACTAATCGCCAATATGTAGTAAGGCTTACTACTACGTTGTGCCTTGTATATAGAACCTGTAAAAGACACATCCTGAGCGAAATCTTTCAGAGGTTGCAAATCTATACTACCCCAAGTGAGTCTTCCCCCTCTTGGTCTTCCTTTACGTAAAATATCAATACATCCATCTGCAGCGATATATCCTAGCCAATATGCTTTATCTTGGCTATTAATCTCTTTAAAATAGTTTCGATCTACAGAATATTTATTATTAGCAGGAAATCTATCCAAATGAATCTCTCTACTCTTCCTCCGCATCTTTTTCGCTCTCTCTATCCCATACATTTCTTCATATGTTTTTCCTCTCTTGAGATTTATACCCATAATACCCTTCGTATCCTTATTCCAAGGTGTACCACCCTTCATAAATTGACCTTTCTCATTTCTTTCCACTATATCACCTCTTTTGTATAACATCTATACATCCCCTCCTTCAAAAGCAATCCAGGATACTGTCCCCCCTACTAATTCCTGGTCTCCTGAGGCATCCCAATCCCTTAACATAAACTCTCCGTAGTATCCTGGGTTACCAAACCAGTTATTTGGGAAATTCCCATATAAGCTACCTTGTGATACTGAATTCAAAGTAACTTGAATATCATATTTACCAAGAGTCAGACCAACAATATGATCATTCCATTGGGAAGAAGCTGACGTACAAGTATTTAGGGCTTTCCTTTGAGTATAAGTTGCATAAGTAGAATATCCCGCCACTCCCTGAGTTCGATAATTTAAGGAATAATTCAAATTCATACGATATATGCTTGCAATGGGATTATTAATACAATAACCGAAAGCTACAGTATAACTATACTCTGATCCGGGAGTAAAGTAAGCTGAAATATGAGCACGAACCTTGAACTTAATAGAAACATCCGAAATATCAATTGTAGGGGAGAAAGTTTTAGAACTTCCAGATATTGAATCCTCCCCATGAGCATCAAAGAATTCAGCTTCAGGACTTCCTGATTCTTCAGTCCCAATTGTCATAAGTTTTGCATTCACTCCAAAACTAGTTTCACTTACATTTGTAGGATAAATAGAGAGATATTGATCTTCATTAGTACCATTATCATATACTCGCATTTTTCGAGGTGACAAGAAAACACTTGGCGTTTTTGAGAATGGTGGGCTAAGAGCTGTCAAATCTACAGTATCTCCATCATATGCCTCTCCTGCAGCAATCCTCTGGACATACCATGTTCCATCTGATTTTCCTTCAGGATAGTATCGAAGTCCACCTTCAGATAAAACAGTTTGGTCTCCTGTTTCTGCATTAATAGAAAGTATTGATGTGGTCAGTGCTATAGTTTCCGATGTATAATCACTGTAATTACCGAAAGTATCTCTAGAACGTGACTTTAAATAATAAGCCCTATTTGGTCTTACATTCTCTTCTGCTCCTACATCATAATCTATCACTACATCTGTACTAAGACCTTGGTATACTCTATTAGTCATAGCGGGAGTAAATCCTGTATTTTGGTCCATATACACTTCATAATAATCCAAATCCACTTCTACGTTTGGTTCCCATGAAGCCTTTACTGTGGCATGAGATACACTAGTTGAAAAATCGCTAAGAGACGAAGGTGAAGGATTATCTACACTGATAGTAGCATAATCATCAGACAATAATCCATCATCACTAACTGAATAAATTCTTATTTCAAAATCGGCAACTGCTGTACCAAAATCTTCAACATTCTTCTCATAAGTATAAGTATATGCAGGTTCGGGAACATATTCCCATCTCTCTTTTACACTACTTCTCCAAATCTCAACCTTATACATCTTAACAAAATCTTTAACTCCTTCTCCAGCTCCAGACGATTCTCTACCAGCACCCATACCAATACCTTCACTTTTAGCATTCTCTTCTTCTCTACCAGCACCAACAGTAGCAGAAGCTCTTTTCCAAATAAATCTACAATCCCTCCCAGTCCATTCAATCGTATTACCAGTACCACCATAAAGCTGTAATCCATTTGGCTTAAGAGGTTTAGTATCAGTTGTAGGCTCAGACTTTCCTGTTTCCAATCTCCTCTTCACCTGGATATTATCAAAAGAAGCAGCAACATATTTAGTAGCAAATGCTAACTCTCCATATCTAGAGATATCACCAGAATCAACAACATCAATACAGTATTGATTATCAAAAAATACCTGAACATGTTTACCAATACATCTTACCTTAAAGTATTGCCACGCTGTATTATTATCATCTGTGTGGCGGTCGTAAGTATATGTACCTAAAACTGTAACTGTATTTCCCCATCTCTTTTTAAGCAAAATATTGTCTTCAGTCCAATGTACTTCATATCTCTTACTATTATCTTCACTCCAATTCTCACTATGAATACAAATAACTGGAGCATTAGTAGCTGATTGACCTGCACAAGCAGAGTCTATCCTAATCTGACAATCAACACTAACATCTCCCCACCATTTCTCTCCGCGTTTGGATAAAGACCATTCTTGTGTATTATCTGTCTGTTGCATACAATATCCTAGAGTACCACCAACGAAAGCAGTTTGCCAAGTTCCCCGCCAATCATCTGTATCCCAATTATTTAGACTGGGAGAAGAACCTGCTACATCAAAATTGTCATAAAAAACCGTAGTCAATTGATCCCTAATATCATCTTGACCAGGATTATCAGAAGCATTCACATAACTTCCAGAACCAATATAAACTGTATCTTGATCCAAATCAACAGCGGAACCAATTATCTGTGGGATATGATGAATGCCACTTGGGAATCCAACGAATACCCAATTACCAACTGAAAATGTCATACCAGGTTGCACATAGACATGGTCAATTGAGACATCTTCACCAGATAACTGAATTGCATAGGAGCCACCAGCAAAAGCTGTTATCTTACCTATCTTTGACGATGCCGAATGTCTTATTTGGGTTTTTGCCCTTTCACGATAGAAACTTTTGTTATACATAATTCTCCTTTATGAAGATGTAGTTTGCATCCAATATCCATCTATACTTAAGCTATCTTTACTTCCTCTAGTATAAGAATGAGTCATTGATGATGTATAAACCCAATAATATTTTGAGACTTTAGAATTCCATACCTTCAATGTATCTCCTGGCTGAATATCATATCGGTCTGGTATTTCCAAACTTACTCTATATCTTTGCCACGCTAAATCGTCCAGAACACTAGTTGCCAAAGCAACAGCATCTGTAGTATTACAGATACAAGGATTTTCTACTTTCTCTTCAACCCATCTATCACCATATTCATAATATAAATCAGAATCAAGAGCAGTAGAGGTAATATAAACATTCAAGGTAGCAATATGTTGTGCATAAACTTTGAACTCTATGTGCATATCATTATAACCACTAAAGAATAAATTAGCCCACCAAGTAGCCTCAAACTTAATCCTCATTGAATCTTCTTTTATCCAAATGATATCGTAGCGAGCCATTCCTTGTCTCTTGGTAAATTCCAGTCTAACAGTGCTTGCATCTACAGGAGGATTGGTAAAAGTAACTGTATAATCATACCAATGAACAGCTGAACTAATGGGGAATCCAGTAGCTTGTAACTCTTCAGCATCATCTAGTTCTTGTCTAGTTCCACTAATTGCCCCAATAACAATAACTTTATTAGCAATTTCCTGGTCATTCCAACCTGAATCTAAGAAAGATACTTGGGTACTAAGAACTGTAACATCAGCAGATGTAGTACTACCATAAGCTAGGAAATTTTCTACCTTACCATCATATCTGAATCTCAGAGTATTTCGCTTAACTTGAGTCAATAGATAAGCAGCATCCATAGGATACTCATCATTAAATTGACAAGAAGTAATGACATCTCCCAATCCTGTAATGGCTATATCAGAAGTAGTGATTCCTGCCCAAGATGTTAATACTCCCGAAGTAGGATCTGTTAAAATATTATTAATGGTCTTATTCTCATATCTTCCAGTGGTAATTTTCTGTCTAAATAACATCTTAGAATTATCTATACACTGAACCTGGAGTTCGTTTGTTTCTCCTCTTTGATAATGGGAATTTCTGACCGTGCTAATACAACCAGTAAAGATTGTATCAAGAACACCAGAATAACCCTTCAGCATATAGATAGGTTCATTCTGCCTTAACCATAAGTAACTACTACCAATCTCAGCTAATAAATCATATTGCCCATCGAGATTAGATACTCTAAAAGAAGCCGAATTAGCTTCATGAGAATCTGTCTCTGTAACTGAAAAAGTAGATACATCACTGGAAATATCATATCCTGTCCATCCCACTAGAACTTGGGCACAAGGATTTTTGCTGAGACTAGTGAAGGCAACAGAAATTGTGTTGTTGATTCCTGTTCTCATTTAAATGATACTCCTAAGATTAAGCCGCAAAACTATATTCTGCCACACATCTTGATATGGAGTACCAGAACACTCAAGAATATCTACTATATAAGTTCTACCAGCAGAATAAAAAGGAGAATGGATACCGAAGATGTAAGTTGCACCCGCTGAAATATACTTGCCATATAAAGTAGTATAGTCAGCGTTCGTCATCCAGTCCCATGATAATACTACAGTTCCACAAGTAGCTGGAGCAGCACCCCAATCGAAAACAATTTCGCTATCTAATGTTTTCATAGTAGTAATATCTTTTACTTGCAAATCTCCCGAAAAGTGATCCAAACGGGATGACTTTGGAAATTCGAATGAATCCAATATAAAATAAGGATTTGGCGATGCCATTTATATCATCTCCTTATAAGGCTCCTTGTAAACTTTCTTGAAGTCTCATCTTCCATTTAATCCTATCCCACAATCTATCTGCCGCTTCGTCTATATCTGCTATATTATTAGCTGTAATCTGAACTGCACCTTTCTCTACATTAAGACTAATAATTCTACCTACTGGAAGAGAAGATGATCCAACTACTCCACCTTGTTGAAATCTTGGCCCAGAAGTTTGTGGTTTGGATATCCTACCAAAGAAATCAAGTAGATTACTTGCTACATCTTTGGGAATAACAATCTCTCCCCTTTCCAAAACTGATAATACTTCCTTATTCCCTAGACTTGGACCATTCTCTTGTCCAACTATCCCCCCTTTATGAAATACAGATGCTACAGCCTGCGTAACCATAGATAATATCACACCAATTAAACCCATCACTACTCCAATAGCAACTATATTGAGAGGGAATGGTAATTTAGCAGCCCCAGCAAATAAACCAGCTACTGTTTCTCCAAATAAAGCACCTGTAGTTACACTAGAGGCAGTTGTCTCAGCTTGCTTTGCCGCTACAATTCCTGGAGACATTAATCTTAACTTATCTTTTTCTGCCCCTAAAGCCTGATTAGCTGTAATATTCGCTTCCGTAGCCCTAGCCACAGATGCATCAATAGCCACATTTGCTGCCCCCCATGCCTTAGTAGCAGACTCCATAATTGAATGTCCAGCAATCCATTCTGACACGAAGTTACTAAAATAAGTAATTACAAAGTTCAATCCGTCTACTATCGGAGAAACAAATACATCATATAGTTTGGATCCAAAGCCCTTTAAAGCTTCCCAGAAAGGACTAAACACTTTGCCTATTCCTGCAGCAATCCTACCTAAGAAGCTATTAGGGTCATTGATATCAAATACTCTAGTGAATAATTCTTTAAATGGATTTAAGAAATCAGTCAGTAGTTTACTAATAAAAGTTGAGAAAGGATTCAATAACTGAGTCAACAGAGTATTGACCCATTTTAAAATAGGATCCAAAGCTGAAACAATAGTCTCATGTAGAATTTTTGTAACAATCCCAACAACGATAGCAGCCATTCCCACAATCGGCTTAATAATTTCCTTAACTGCATGTTGCACAAAATCAAGAATAGGAGTAAACATCTTCTTAATAGAATTCCATATAGTATTTACGATAGCAAATATATCATCCTTCAATAATTCGAAGTCATCTTTTATTTGTTTCCATAATGGCTCGAAAAAGTCTAATATCTGTTGTTTATTCTCATCTATAATAGTCTTTACACTTTTAAATATCATAGCTCTAAAAGTACCTTGTAGAAAACCCTTCATAGTATCTTTAACATCCTTATTCAAACCAAGAAAATTGCCAAGGATATTAGAGATAAAAGTAGCTACCCCACCACTCATCTCATCTATAAATCCTGTAACTCCACCTATCATATTCAGAAAGATATTGTTACTATTCTTCATACCATCTGAAAAACCTGCTATAGTCTTGTTGAAAAGTACTGAAATTATAGGTAAATTATCTGATAAAATTCCAAAAAATCCTTTAGCTTCTCCAGACGCCACCTTTTCTTCTTTCCCCACTGTTGCCCATCCTGTTATTAAAATACCAATTCCTGGATCGGCAGTAGAAGGAGTCTTTTCTATTTCCCCAAAGAGACCACCAATAAACTTATTAAGAACTCCTAACCCTTCAGAACCCAATAGATATTTTCTAACATAACCTACAAAATCTACTATATGTCCAGATATCTTCCTAAGTGTAAGATCATTACCCAGTAACCATTCAGCTAACATCTTCTTATACTGGTCTATAAACACTTCAACTGTAGCATGGATTAAATTATCATAAATCCCTTTAACAAACTCAGCAAAAGATTTCAGCATTGTCCTTCTATTTTCATATGCTTCAGCTTCTAGCTCATGCGCCCTCTTATCAAATTTAACAATCATATCTGCTTTATCTTGTGCTGCATCTATATCTATCTTAAGTAAATCATCATGGTATCTATAATAATCTGTTTTCCCACTAAGATAGTCTTGCTTTAATTGTCGTTTTTTTTCAGATAAACTTTTCTGGAAATCCATTAGATCATCATCATATGTTCTTCTTAAATCATTAGCTCTTTTCTTTATATCCTTCAGAAGCTCATCATTAGCTTCTCTATTTACGTACGCAATATCCCGTATAAAATCACCAATAGCATCAAAAGTATTATGCACAAGAGTACCAACGTAATTTGTAATGGAATCTGCTTCATTTTTGATGCTTTTTAAATACGATTTCAAGTAAGTATAGACAGATACATGCATACCCATATATAATGCGTTATGCTCTTCTACTAATTCCTTTAGTTTCTCAGATGTAGCAACATATTCTTCAGTCTCCTTTTTACCCAACTCAATCAGAATACTTAATTTCTTTAGATACAATCCAATAATATTAGCGTGCAATTCCTTTTCGACATCAAATTTCCTATCAGCCTGATTTAGATAAATATCAAAAACCTTTTCATTGAGACTAACACGTTTATCTAAAGATTTTAATTCTTCATCTAAAACGTCTTTCCTAAATTCATCCATCCTCTTTTCAAGAGCTTCGGAAGATTCTAACAATTTACTTATAAGTCCCTTAGATAATTTATCTATGAGACTCTTCCCTTCGGCTTCTAGAGTCTCATCATATCTTAGTATTTCCTTAGCAAGAATCTCAAACTCTGACGTTAAATTCCTAAATGTATCAATATTAAAATCTGCACCATATGCCAATCCTTCATAATACTCACGCATCCTATCTCCGATACCTAACAATGAATCATAAGCCACTTTGGATTTATCGCTTAAAGAATCCAAAGGGATATTTTTTATAGCTTTTCTAAGAGATTCAAAAGTTACTAGAAGAATATGTAGCTCATGAAAATTAGCTCCCATCTCTTCTGTAATATCCAAATCTTTTGATAGACCACCAGCAGTAGCTCTTATCGAATCAAGAGTAAGTTGCATCTTATCTAGATCCTCAATAGTATATTCGGACACTGATAGCTTCTGAACTACATCATCAAGTTGGGAAGCTCTTTTCGTAACAATTCCCATATCACTAACAAAATTTGCCCAAGAATCTGTATCCATTACATCTACACCCTGCATCCTATCAAAAATATATAATATTTCCTTCGCAAAAAATTCTGCTTCTGCACTATAAGATGACACAGCCTTCAAAATACCTTCAATTTCTAAGCGTTGGTCTTTGAATGATTTAACCAGACTTCTTCTATGTTTTTCGATATCAGGCTCGAACGACCATGCTCTAGAACTCTCTTCAATCATATTCAATCTGAGAAGTAGAGCATCTACTTCTTCAGCCCCAATTTTAAGTGTTTCCGAAGCAACTCTTTCTCGTAAACTAATTAATTTTAATTCTAAATCATCCATAAATGTATCTAAATTAGCATCTATAGTATGTTTTAGAACAGTAGACCAATAGGCACTAAGGGGCCTTTCTTCAAATAATTTAGAAATTTCTTCAATAGAATTAATCATATGCCCGTATGTCATATAACCTATATCAAGAGCATCCTTTCCAAATGTGGATAGACCAGATAATTGATTTACTAAGCCACCAATACCTTGTTTTACTTTATATATATACTTCCCTATATCTTCAAAAGATTGTATGGATGATAGCAAATTAAGTACCTCTTCCGTTGATTTTCTAATCTCAGGTGGCACCATCTCAAACATATTATAAATTCCAATCTTTAAGTTATTTATCATATCTAGATATTTGCCCACACCTTTTTCATCGATGGTAGCGAACAAATCCCATAATTCCTCGCGGATAGCAGGTGCATCTTCTAGATCTGATATTTGCTTCATAGCATCAGCATATAGTCTAACTTTTTCTTCTTGTGTAAGTCTAAATGATTTCAAATCTTCTACTAATTCTGCTTCAAGTTTTTCTTTCCCTTCCTTTAGAGAAATTAGATATCTCTTGGCTTCTGTATCTTTAGCTTTTTCTTCATCCTCAATATATTTATTATATATAGCCATACGTTCCCGATAATACCATTCATCTAAAGATATAAAGGTGTAAATCTCATCCTTCTTAAACTTAACAAGTTTATCCAAAACCTTCTTGGAAACGTCCACTGACGTACCCGCGAACGATAAGAGACCAACCAAAGCCCCAGCTTCTTTTTTAATAGTATCAATAGATTCATCACTTAATTTATCTACAGTCCACAGTCCTTTTTCTGTCAAATAAACCATTTTAAGGTTATACTTTTGAAATTCTTTATATAATAAATCTAGTGCTTGTATCTCAGCAGATATTATAGCCTCTGGAAGCTTTTCTAATTCTTTAAGAAACTTTTCACGTGCTTTCTCTTTTTCTTCAGCTGCCTTCTTCGCAGCCTCAGCATTATCTCCTTCCGCATCGCCAACTGCCATAGTTCCAGCTAGCTCTTCTTCCAATACCCCCAATTCAGCCGTCATCCCAGCGAGTTCCTTTTTCCTTAAAGCGATGGTATCTTCTCTAACTTTCTTTCCTATCTCCAGCATCAATAGTTCATCTCTTAATTTATTCAGAACATCTTGTTGCCACTGGTTAGCAACCTTTCCAAATATTTTCAAAAAAGGTAAATTAAATTCTGCTACTTTTATCATAAATTTTACCATTGCGAGCAAGGTATCATCAACACTACTATGAATACCATCAATTAATTTGAAAAAGAAAACAAATGCACTCCCAACTTTTTTAAGAATATGTGATAGTTTACCCCAAAAACCAGACCATCCTGTAGCCCCTTTCTCTATTTGCTTATTCACTTTGTCAAATTCTACGCTTAATTTATCATACTGTTCTCCAAGTTTCTCTATATCTTCCCGTAGTTCCTTGATCCTACTTCGTTGATTTTCAACTTCAATCCATTTCTCCATTAATTCAATATTTAATCTTAATGCATCGCCATGCTTAGTCCATTCTTCCACACTAAAGGATATATCCTCTCCAAGATTTTTCATAACCCAAGCTAATCGGTTAGATTCCTGTTCAGTCAACTGTTCTTGTTTCTTTAGATTTTTATATTCTTCGACCAATTTCTCGGTCTCTTCAGTAGTCCTCTGAATAACTTCTCCACCAGCTGCAAACTCTTTATTCAATCTCTCAGATTCCTTTGTAGCTTCCTCGCCAGCTTTAGAAATTGCCTTTGCACCTCTAACATACATATAAATCGAAGCGATAGTAGATGCTATAATAACAGCAAGATAACCCCAATTCTGAGAAAGAGCAGCTACAGTTATATTCAAATGAGTCAATTGAAGAATTAGATTATGTATATGAGGCTTGAGAAGCATTATCAAACCTATAATTCCAATCACAATTGGACCAAGAGCCATAGTATAACCTAGAAGCGTTTTCATTATAGGGTTCATATGATACAAAGCAGCAGCCATATTTCTTAACCAAGTTACTACTATTCTAAGAGTAGGGGCAAGAACTTGCCCCAATGAAATGATAAAAGCTTTAAAAGCTTGTTGCATCTGAGAAATAACAAAATGTAGTCCTTCAGTAGCCTTACGAAATGCTCTATAACTAGCTCCTGTCGCACCAACCATATAGCGTAGGTCTCCCATCAAATTAGCAGATTGCCTTATAGCAACGTTCATACCCCTTAAGGCACGCCTATTGGGGAATATACTAGCAACCAATTCAGCATTAGACTGAGATAGCATCATAATAACTCTACCCAATCCTAATGTTCTCAAGGTAGTGGTATTTAACTCTATACCTAGTTCTTTAGCTGCATCTATAGCATCATCTGTAGGTTTTAGGAATTGAGTGATAATAGAATTAAGAGATGTAACAGCTATACTAGATTTAATACCCCCACGGGTTATCGCACTATATACAGCAGCTAATTCTTCAAAGGCTACTCCAGCAGTCGCAGCAGTGGATGCTACTCTACCAATATCACCAGCCACATCCGTAAAAACAAGTTTACCTTTCTTTACTATCCCAAACAGAATATCTGCCGCATAACCAGCTTGATCCGCGGACATAGTATATGAATTGAGAACTGTAGTAATTGCATCTGCAGCAGTAGCAGTATCCGTCATTCCAGCACGTCCAGCCATTGCCGATACTGTCAAGACATCAAGAGCTTTTGCGGCATCTATAGATGCGGATAAGATGTCATATAAACCTTTAGATAGTGATTCAGTAGTATCCCCATACGAAATAGATAATCCAAGAAGTCTTCTACTATACTGATCCATATAAGCAGCACTATCATCCAACATAGTAGAAACCTCATTCAACTGTTTCTCAAAATCTACAAAAGGCTGAATGAGTTTCTTCATACTCATAATAGCTATGGCACTAACAGCAATCAGAACGAAGCCAAGAGTTTTATAAGCAGCAGCAGCCTGACCTGCCCCAGCAGCTATATGCTTACTTGATGGGACCATCACACCTTCCATCGCGCGAGTTCGAGAAGAAACATTTCCAGTATTAAGTTCTACACCTAATACTAATTTATCTACTATTCCAGATACTCTAGGAATTACATTTCACCTTCTTAAGCTGGAGGCGGTCCTTCTTCTACGCTAAACCCCTCCGCTTTCATATTTCTAATCTGTGCATCAAGATTAGATGAATCATATTTCTCAGGATGAGAAAATTTATCCTTCTTACCCATATTCTCCTGCATCTTTTTATATCGTTCACTTGTTTTTTCCATCAAATTAGTAAGCTCCAACTTGGTCCTCTTCCATAATATTTCATCAATCGGCATAAAAAATGGTTCGGTCGAGAATACAGAAATTACTGAACCTATTGAGAAAGTAACTTCCCCACTCCTGGAAGAATTCCGCCTAAAACTCCCATCTTTTTTACCAGCTTCCCGAATGAGCGCACGAAAAAAGGGAATACCAACTCAAATACTCCATTAAAATCCAAATTATTCTCTACCCATTCATCATCCTTATCTAGCATTACTCCAGCAGCACGAGTTAAAACTTCTGGAATATTCTCTGCAACTTCTGGTATCAAAGACGGTAAAGAAGACAGACTTTTTCCCATAAACTCTGAAGGAATTCCCTTCTTTAATTTCTTAGGATCTACATCACTTCCAATACCACCCATAAACTCTACCAACTTAGGAACACTTTCAACAGCTTTGCCAAACAATTTGGCAAGCTTTATCTCTTTCCCCCATACTAGACGAGGAACTTTTAGCTTATCCCCATTTATAGTCTTGACATAAATATCTTCTTCGAGATATATATCTACATCCTCCAATACTCCTTCTTTCTTTTCCTCTTCTTCTACTACTCGTTTCTTTGGCATCTCATCTACCTCCTATTTATTTTTATAATAAAATGATATTAAAAACCTAGGTATTTGGCTCCTCAGCAAGGAGTCAATTATCCGCTTTACGCAGTTTCTTTAAAAAGTTTAAACATTTGATCACCAGTAGCTAGAGTACCACCAGCCCAGTCAACCGTAGTCAATAGAGCTTCAAAACCCATCTCAAACTCATGAGGCTCATCCGTAAAATTGGCAGTAAAATCACCTCTAGGTTCGGCATTCCATATATACAGAGTAACTGTATGATCAGATGGAGTAACATGAACCAATTTTAAAGCCACATTATGAATATTCAAATCTCCACCCATATCAAAGGTATTTCCTACCGTAGTAGTAGTCTGTCCCAAAGCCATCGCCATATTATCGAAGTCCCACTCTAAACCTGTCAAGGTGAGAATTCCTGCCTCTTCAGTAACGAAAGTCTTGATTGTTAGAGGTGGATTACCTTGCTTAACCGGAACTTTAGTTCTAGTAATTGCAAAATTCATTCCACTTCTAACTGCTCCAACATCCGTAGATGGAGTAGTTCCAGCCACTCCTATATAGATACGTCCTGGACCAAGAGATAGAAGTGTACTGTCTGTTGTTGGCAAATTATACATTCTTTATTCACCTCCTTTACGCAATTTTATTATTTAACTTCTTCATCTTCAATATCCATTTCTTCCCCAAATCTTTCCTTAATATATTCTACATATACCTCATCAAATAACTCGCAAAACCTTCCACATTTTCTACAAGGTCGGGAAACTCTCCCACCTTCTACAGTAATATATAAATCCTTATACTTTATTCTAATTTCTCTCCCACCCTTTCCGACGAAGCCTAGTAAAGCACCACATCCAGGGCAAATCCAAGGTTGGTCTCTTTGAATATTATCCTCAGAAATAGTCTGACCAACCACACCAGTATTTTCTTTCTCCATTTTTGACATTTATTGCCTCCTTATATGTAAATCGTTTGGGCACTATAAGTGCCTGTAATATAATATAAACCTAATCCACTAGCTTCAAAATAGTGAGATGGTTCATTATCCATATAAAACACTACATTACAATCATCATCTGTAAATCTAGTCCTATGCAGAATAGTTTTAATATATCCGTATATTTTCTCATCTGCATTATAGCTTTTATCAGATATTACCCAGAATCTAATTGTCTGATCAGCATACGATATATCTCTATCATACGCTCCACCCTCAATTATAAAACAAACACAAGGATATGCTGGATTCCTAACTGTAGCTAATTCTCTAGGATAAATTCTTCCATCTACAGCTGGACCCAAAGTAGCATTCTCTATCAAGTTTTTCTGAATAATATCTTCTACCATTTTAGTATTTCCTCGATAAGCGTGGCATAGGTGATACCGCATGAGACTTAAATTTAGGCATATGCAGGAACACGTATTTCTGGGTAATATTTCTAGATATAAAAGCATTAGTTTTCGCAGCCGCTAGTGAATTAATAGCACCAGCTCCTCTTATATTAAATCTAGAAGCAATTGGACCACCTAAATACTTATTTGAAAACCTAGTACCCACAGTTGGCCACTTACTTCCAAGATATGCTTCCATATCCCGTCCACTCCTTGCTGTTTTATAAAACATATTAGCTGTAGCAGATGTACCCCAAACTTTAGAAACATACTTTGAAATCCTAGCCATAAAGTAGAAATTCCTAATCATTTGATGGAATTTATCCACCCCTTCATGAAATTTTATATGTATTTCTGGCGACTCCTTATTAATTGTCTCTTGGATAAAATTACGTTTAATCATCTTAGATGTACCATATAATATATACTTAGTATAATTACATTTAGTCGGGTCATAACCATATAGAACTCTATAAGTTCCTACTCGTTCTCGTTTTTCAATAGCACATTGTAGAGAACTGATTAGCTTGCCAGCGTGCATATGAACTAAATATGGTTTCTCAGGATGGGGATTCATAGGATTCAAAACAGAATACATATAATGCCACTCACCATCTGCACCTCTATACCTAAAATCTTTTAATTCATGGCAAACAGCAGCAGCATTCTGGACTATTCGTCTAAACGTAATATCAGCTATATTAACAGAAATCTCATTACAAATCATCATATTGGCTGCCGCTAGATTTCCCCAGTGAGTAGTGAGGAAAACTAATTGAGAGAAATCAAAACTTAAACCAAGAGGTATTCCCGCCATCTATTTATAGAATCCAGGCTCCTTGAGCTGATTCTGTCTCGCCTCCTCTTTCATTCTTACTATTGCTTCTTCTTTATTCCTAGCTGCTTGCCCCACCTTGATACCTTCCGATACTAAAGGTTGCAATCCCTGCAATATTTCTCTAACGCTTCTTCCATAAGCAGAATTAGGTGGCGCAAGAGAAGCAGCTTTTTGTAGATAATCTCTTGACCTTCTCAAACTAATCATCCCCAATTCCTTTATTGGTAGCATAAAATCAGGTTTCAACTCAATTGCCTTTTCCATATATTTAATACCTTCATCTTCATTTCCATCATTTATATAATGGAGAGCTAAATTGAAATAAGGTCTTGGATCTTTAGGATTATTTTTTCTCTGACGTTCGTTCATTGCCAGATAAAGATCTAATTTCTGCTGAACATAAGAACTTCCTTTCAAATAGCCATGATGAACAAGAGGTTTAGGAAATCTACCAACTTTAATTTGATCTTCCTCTTTCTTTAATTTCCTATTCTTAATTGAATCTTCAATTGTCTCGTGGCATAATCCAGTATAGAAGAAACCTTTATTGTTCCTATATAATCTAATTGAATCCGAGATGGTATATTTCTGATTCTCTTGGATATTCGCTACTTCAAATAGGAAACAATCCATTGGAGTTTCCTCAAGTATATCCCTAACTACAATTGGATCTGGAAGAACCTCATCTGGATCTAATTGGCTTATCCAAGTACCAGTACACTTCTTGACTGCTTGATTTCTAGCAGCGGACAAATCCTCATTGCCTTTCCATTGACCTTCAAAATCAAACACTTTAACTCCAAATGATTCAGCTATCTTTTTCGAATCATCCGTCGATCCACTATCAACCATTATAATCTCATCAAATAACCATGCATATTCAGTAAAAAATACTGGGAGAAAAGAAGCTTCGTTCTTACAAATCATTGCCAAAGACAATGTTTCTTTGGGTTTACGATTTTCTCGCCATTCTAAATATTTCTGTTTAATTTTATATACTTCCATCTCCATATGGATAGGGGTAAAATATGAACTTGCATAAAGCTGAAAACCAGCAACAGCAGCACGAATTCCAAAGTTTCTGTCTTCTCCTACCATACTAGATGGGAGATTATATACTGGAGAAAAATTAACTCCTAATTTAATAATCCTTTTGCTAACCATTGTGCAAGCTCCGCCACCACCAATAGGATATACTCCCTTTTGCCTCAACACTCCAAAGAAATCCCAAGTATATTCGTAGAATCCTTTTGCCCATACATTGGCCATAGGAGGATTGGTCAACCTACCCCACTTAGCCCAAAATACCTCAGTAATAAAATCTTTATCTAGGAAAGCCAAATGTCTTATAGTTCTAGGATGCTGGAGAATAACATCAGAATCTATATTAAAAACGAAATCATTTATTCCAATATTATCCAAGCAATAATTTCGCATCTCAATCATATAATGTATCTTCTTATCTGACCATACATGATCTCCTTCCTGTTTAGTTTCTGAATAAGTTCTCTCTACAATTCTAATCGAAGCATATTCATCTTTATGTTTAGCAGCCCATTCTTTAAGCATAGGGACTGTCTTGTCCACACAATTATTTGCTAGCAATAATAAAGACAATCTATCTTTAGGATAATCTTGGATATAAAGTCCTTCCAAAAATTCATCTATGCACCATTCACGATCTCTAATAAGAGAAGAAACTAAAATTCTCGGATAATATATTGGCTCTTGAAATTTCATCACATCAACTTGAAGATTGAGGACACTCTGTAAATGCCTAAAATTAACTTGTCCTAATTCTTTGGGAGTATATTTCTCACTATAAATCTTATATTTTCTTTCTCTATCTTCCTTAGTAGCCCAAGCCATATGCTTAATTCTCACATCTGAAAAACAAGTGCCATTCTTATACTCTCCTATATAGGAAGGAAAACAAGCACAATGAATTCTACCTTTCCTTCCAAATGGCTTATCCATAAACTTAAATAGTCTAAGCATAACAGGAGACCAAAGTCCATCAATTCGATAATGCTCTTTGTCCCACATATCCAGCAAATGTAGGCGAGCCCATATGAAATCCTCTCTTTCCATTTCGTCCAATGCATCCATAATGGATAAGTCAACGAACTCGTCAGCATCATTAATAAATACATACAGAGGATTTAGTTTTCTAATCTCATTCCATAAGTGAGTCCTAAGCAATGCTTCATCCTTCTCAAATAAATGCTTATTTTC
>Ga0307928_10000340_pt1 | contig 35363 bp, 50 predicted proteins | sample AceLakmetagen232_FD_201815 | JGI IMG/M metagenome (GOLD analysis project Ga0307928, IMG submission 201815) | Saline water microbial communities from Ace Lake, Antarctica - #232 | ecosystem: Environmental > Aquatic > Non-marine Saline and Alkaline > Saline | place: Antarctica: Ace Lake... | reverse complement strand
TTGTACATTGTTTTTTCACCACCTAAATAAGCTCAAGCATTTTTTTTTGCCTTAAGTATAATACCTTTCCATTTAATTCTCTTACCTTATCTTTTAATTCTTTATCGTTTGTCGCAATTATTGCTTCAGGAGACATTTTTTTTAATGCTTCGTCTGCATTTCTTGCTTCTATTTCAATTATTTTTACATTATTTTTTTCCATTAATTCCCTTGCTATATTTACTTCTTTTTTTAATTTGTTTCCTTCTTTTGAAAGCCCTTCAAGTTCATTAATTACCTGTCGGGGAACAATGAATTCTACTTTACCAAACATTTTTTTTGATTCATAGAAAACATCTATTTTGAATCTTTCTATATTAAGAAGCATGTTCGTATCCCAAGCAATTTTACTTGCTGATACCATATGCTCGTAACCTCCAACCATTTTTTTCTCTTTTACTTATTGCTACTTTTTGGCCTTTTTCAATTACACAATATGAACGTAATGCAAATTCAAATGAATTTTTTCCAGAACCTTTTATTGCTTGTCCAATAATTGTACTTGTTCCTATTGCAAGAACCACGTAATCATTTATTTTAATGCTTTCTTCATTTTTTTCAAGTAACCTTTCAATTGGGTGCACTTCTAATTTAATTAAATTTGTTGGTTTTGGTAGTAATCCTGGTTTTGCAATCATTTGTCCTCTTAGTTCATCATTTTTTGTGAAGAATGGGTCAAGTGTTGTTCCTACTGCAATTAGTCCTCCAGCATGTGCTTCTTCCAGCATTCCATTTTCTACTCCTAAACTAATTACTTCGGTTTCTATTGGTTTTCCATTTTCACCTGGAGTAATTTCTATTTTATCTCCAATTTTTAGTGTTCCGCAAATAATGCTTCCGCCAATTACTCCACCTTTAATATTTTCAATTTTTGTTCCTGGTTTGTTAACATCAAAACTTCTTACAATGTACATTTTCATTAGTTTTTTCTTTTCTATTTTTGGAGTTACAATTTCTTTTTCAATTGCTTCGATTAATAAATCAATGTTAACTCCTTTGTTTGCAGAGATTGGTACTATTGGAGTATTTGTATAATTGTATTTTTTTAAGAATGCAGTTATTTCATTGTGGCTTTCTTTTGCTCTTTTCATGTCTACTAAGTCTATTTTGTTTTGTGCTACTACAATATTTTTTATTCCTGCTGAGCTTAATGCCATTAAATGTTCTGCTGTTCTTGGTTGTGGACATTTTTCATTTGCTGCAATTACAAGTACTGCGCCTTGCATTAATGCCGCTCCTGATAACATTGTAGCCATTAATGTTTCGTGTCCTGGGGCATCAACAAAAGAAACTTTTCTTATTGGAACTGCTTTTCCTGTTTCACATTTTCCGGTTGCATTGTAAGCTTCTGCGCCTTTTATTTTATCGCATTTGTAAAATGTTGCGTCAGCATAACCTAGTCTTATTGAAATTCCTTTTTTTAGTTCTTCACTATGAGTGTCAGCCCATTTTCCTGTTAATGTTTGAACTAATGAAGTTTTACCGTGGTCCACATGACCAATCATTCCAATATTGATTTCTGCTTGCTGTCCGAGTTTCTTTTTTGACATTGTTTTCACTTTTTGATTTTTCCTTTAATATCTTTTGCTGCTGATGCATCAATTTTTCCAACATTTTCAAGAGATTTTTCTACTGCTTTTTCAGTAACTGATTTAGTATCTTTAACTTCTGTTTTTTCTCCGCCTAAAAGTTCTTCTAATTTTACTTTCCCTTCTTTGGTTATTTTGAGGTTTACTTGTGCGGTTTCATCGCTAATTTCATTTCCTCTTTTTGAAACTTTTTCCCTTATTCCTTTTTTAACATTTTTTACTAAGTATAGTTTTTTTCTGTTTGTTCCTTCAAGATCGTGTTTCATTGGAAATCCTTGTTTGTCTGAACCTCCAGTTATTATTGCTTTGTAGCCATCAAGTCCAATTAAACCTAATTCTACTTCGTTTCCTATTTTTTTTCCTTTAAAAAAAGCATTATTTTCTATTGTTTTTGAATATGCTTTTTTTGTTTTTGGGTCTGACACTGATAGTTTCATTTAAAATTCCTCCAATTTTTTTAAGCTTCATTTCTCATTTTTTTTATTTCTTTTATTAATTCAAGTTCATCTGTTGTAAAAGAATCACTTATAGTATCTAATTGTAAAAAATCTCTTTGCGGAATAAAACTATATAGCTTATCTTTTTCAAACAAATCTTTTTCAACTACTGCGTCATCTATTGAAACAGCTACTTCCATTCCTTTGATTGCTTCCTCAACAGCTTTTCCTTCTGATTGTATTGCTTGAACTTTTCCAATTACTTCTCCATTTTTCATTATTTTTGTTCCTTTTTTGAGTTTTCCTTCAAGAATTCTAACTCCTACTATTGCTGGTTTGCTGTGTCTAAAAACCATTCCTACCATAACCAAAAATTTGGATGGCATTGTTAAAGTTGATAATTTTTTATTTTTCTCCAAGTCTTTTTCTTCTTTTACCCATTCTTCGTAATCTTCAAGGATTTTGTAAACAACATTACTTTCAAATATTTTCACGTTTCTTTTTTTTGCTTCAATTTTTGCAGCTTCGCTAACCTTTGTGTGGAATGCAAAAATTACTCCTTTATATTTGTCTTTTTCTGCTACTGATTCCATTTCAAGAACATCTTTTCTTGGAATTTCTCCAATGTCTGCTTTTTTTACTTTAATTCCCTTATCTTCTAAAAGTTTTATTATTGCTTCAAGACTTCCAAGAGTATTACTTCTTACTATTGGACCTATTGCATCGGATTCAATTTTTATGTTATGAATTTCGTCATTAATTTCTTTTTCATTTTCTTCTGAACAATGTCTTAGTGGAGAACCACTTATTGCATCATCAAGGTTTGGTGCAGAAATTTTTACTCCTGCTGCCGCGTGAATTTCTTTAATGTTATTAAATTTTTCATTTGGGTTTCCTTCACCTACTGGTTTTGGTTCTAATAATGCTCGAATTTTGGTTTTAATTATCCCATTTTTTCCGCCTAAAATAATTTCTTCGCCTACGGTAAGCATTCCATCATAAAGAATAACATCAATTGTTTTACCTAATCCTCTTTCTTCATTTACTTCAAGTACTGTGCCTTTACAAGTTCCTTTGTCATTTACTATTAGTTTTTTATCCAGGTATTTTTTTGAAATTGCTGATAAGAACATTAGTAGTTCTGGGATTCCAATTTCTTTTTTTGCGGATGTGGGGATAATAGTTACTTCTTTTGTAAAATCTGTTATTCTATCAAATCGTTCGCTTGCAAATCCTTTTTCATGTAATTGCCCAACTAATTCGTAAATTTTAATATCCAGTTGTTCTAAAACATCTTCTCTTTGTGTTTTTAAGTTTTCTGAAATACTTCCCTTTTCTACTACCCATCCTTGTAAGGTATCAATTTTGTTTGCCACAACAATAAATGGACACTTGTAAGTTTTGAGTATGTCAATTGCTTCTATTGTTTGATTTTGTAATCCTTTATGAATATCTACTACTACAACTGCTAAGTCAGCTATACTTCCGCCTCTTTTTCTTAGTGTAGTAAATGCTTCATGTCCAGGGGTATCAATGAAAAGTAATCCTGGGATGTTTAAATCGAACTTAAATTTTTCAAGTAATTTTCCTGCTTGTTTTTGAATGATTTTTATTGGAACTTCTGTTGCTCCAATGTGTTGAGTAATTCCGCCTGCTTCTTTTTCTGCAATATTTGTTCCTCTAATTGAATCAAGAATTTTTGTTTTTCCTGCATCAACATGCCCAAGCACTGTAATAATTGGTTTTCGTAACGAAACATTTTCAGCGTTGTTTTCTTCATTCATTAAAATCACTTATATTATTCTAATCCTGTTGAACCAAATCCACCTTCTCCTCGAGTAGTTTCATCTAGTTCTTTTACTTCTTCAATTTCAGGTTCTTCAATTTTGTTAAATACCACTTGGCAAATTTTTTTACCTTTTTCAATTAAGTATTCTTTTTCGCCTAAATTTGCGATTATTACTTTTATTTCGCCTCTGTACCCTGCGTCAATTGTTCCAGGAGTATTAAGTAAAGTAAGCCCGTGATTTATCGCAAGCCCACTTTTTGGTCTTATTTGTGCTTCAAAGCCTTTGTCAAAAGAAATACTTATCCCTGTTCTAACAAGTGCTCTTTGCATTGGTTTTAGATTAATTTCTTCTATGCTGTAGAGGTCAAATCCTGCGTCGCCTTCATGTGCTATTTTTGGCACTTTAGCTTCTTCCACAAGTTTTTTGACCTTTACTTTCAAATTAATCTAACTCCTGCTATTTTTTTTCTCTTTCTGAATAAATTACATCAGTTAATAATCTTGGATAACTGAATAATTCATCTTTGTTGAAAAATCTCCAAATTTCTTTTTCTGCAGTTGCTTTACTGTCCGAAGCATGAATTATTGTGTTTTGAAGGCTTAGTGAAAAGTCTCCTCTTATTGTTCCGGGTAATGCTTCTGTTCCTTCGGTTACTCCGGCCATTTTTCTAACAACTTCAATTACTTTTCTTCCTTGTAAAACAAGTAAAATACTTGGAGCTTTTTGCATGAAAGCTTTTATTTCTGGAAAAAATGGTTTGTCTGCCAAATGCGAATAATGTTCTTCTAATTTTGCATCAGAAAGGCGATCCATTTTCATTCCAATTAATTGAATTCCTTTTCTTTCAAATCTATTTAGTACTTCTCCAATTATTCCTCTGTTTACTGCATCAGGTTTTATTATTACGAGTGTTTTTTCCATTTCGCTTGCCATTTAAATCACTCCTTTTTTTTCCCTCTTAGTTTTATTTCTTTATTTTTATGATAACTATTTGTCCATTTTGTTTTTCCAGGAGTTCTTTTTAATTTAAGAAAATTTTTTTCAGATTTTTGATTCTTAAACCAGTAGGTAGTACCGTCTTTTTTGACGTACATGTGTCCTGTTCCTTTAGGAATTTCTTCTCCGCTAAAATAATCAGTAGGCATCTTTGAATTTCCCCCTATTTAGCACGTATTTCTTTCGCTTCTCTTTCAGTAGAAAGCAAAATAACTACGTCTCCTTTTTTTATATTTCCTTTAATATTTCTTCTTTTTACTCTGCCTTGTTCGTGTCCATCAAGAATTTTACAAAGAACCTGTACTATTTCTCCATTAACTCCAGTTCTTCCCATGATTTGAACGACTTCAGCGGGTGTTCCTTTTTCCATGCTTAGTCACACTCCTTTATTTAGCTAGTCCTTGAAGTTTTTTTACTAAGTCTTCTAATTCTTTTTTAGTGTCTCCTGCATCAATTATTGCGATTGCAGCAGTTCCTATTGGAATTCCAACAAGAGCACCTAAATCTTTTTTTGTAGCAATATAACTAACAGGGATATTTTTTTCTTTACAAATTATTGGTAAGTGCATTACTATTTCTGGAGGAGAAACATCTTCAGCAATAACAATTAATTTTGCTGTTCCTCTTTCTGCACCTTTAGTAGCTTCGTTAGCACCTATTCTAATTTTTCCTGTTTTTCGTGCTTTTTCAAGAATTATTGCCTGTTTTTTTTTGAGTTCTTCAGGTACACTGAACTTAATATAATCCGCCATAACTTACACCTCCTTATCCCTAAAAATAGGGAATCATCGTCATCGGCAAAAAAAGTATAATTTTACTAATACAAAGAATCCCCCCGAAAGGCTTTAAAAAGTACTTATTTAACCAAAAAATTAGTTTTTTTTTCAAAATTTTTGAGCTTGTTTGGTAATAAAATTATATAGTTTGGCGTTTATTAATTTTGTATGGCTAGTAAGTTATTTTTTGCATTTTTTTTGGTTTTTTTGTTTTGTGGTTTTGGTTTTGCGAGCACTACTTCTAATGTTTTGTATGATTGGAGTTGGCAGGGTGTTAGTGTTGATGCGTGTGATGTTTCTAATGAGGAAGCGGTTTTTTGTGATGCTGCTCAATTTAGTATTTCTTTGTTAAAAAAGTTGGATTCTGTTTCTGCTGGTTCTTCTTTTGAGTTTGATGCTTTTTTGATGGGTGATGGTTTTAGTAGGGATTTTAGATCGGATTTTGATTATTATTATTCTAATATTTCTTTTTTTGATTCTCCTTCGTTTTATATTAATGAACAAGATGGTTTAAGGCATTATTTTGCTGATTTTGATTTGTTTGTTTTTAAGTTAAATGGTGAGGCTTGGGTTGATGGTGCTAAGTTGGTTCCTGGGGAGTATAGGGTTAGTGTTGATGTTCCTATTGATTTTAATCCTGGGGTTCTTGGTTTTGAGCCTGTTGTTGTTGATTTTGAGTTTTTGTCTTCTCCTGATGAAGAAAGTGCTTTGTTGTTTTTGCCTTTTGATGGGGAAATTGGTTTTTTTAGAGGGGATAAGGATAGGAGTGGTTACGGAGTAGTTTTTTCTTCTGGTGGAGAACTTTCTTTGAATGATAAGGTTATTTTTGATAGTGCTGTTAGTGGGGGTATTGTTGAGGTTAGTGATTTTATTTTTGTTGATGATTTTGTTGAGTTGAATGATTTTTATAAGAAGAAGCAGTTGTTGAAGATTGTTGATGAAGGCGATTTTTCTTTTGTCGCTGAAGAACTTGGGTCTTATGAAGCTTTGATAACTGCCGATTTGAATGGTCACAAACCAATAGTTATAACAAAAAAATTTGCAGTAATAGAAAAACAACCAAATTTTCGAAACGCTTCTCAGTGCAATGGAAATGGGGTTTGTGATTTTGGTGAGAATGAGAAGAATTGTCCACAGGATTGTTTAGGCGAAACTCAGTTTGATTTTTCGATTATTTTAGTTGCAGGATTTGGTTTTCTTGTTTTATTTGGAATTAGTTTGTTTATTTTTAAAAAAAAATTAAATTTAAAGAATTAATGAAATAATTTGTAAAAAGTAAAGTGGCTAATATAAAGTTTTAATTCTCTGTTTTTTTTAAACCCAAGGTTTAAATAATCCTGATTCTATTTGTTTGTTATGTGCAAAAATGCTCAGGGGTCAATGGAATATCTTCTTTTGATTGGAGGCGTTGTATTAGTTTCTATTATTGCAATAACTTTTTTTTTAGGTATTGCGGGAACAACGGATTCTGATGTTACTGCCACACATGGGTCCTCTTTTGATATTGTCCATCAACAACTTGCAACTATATCAACTAGTGAATCTCTAACAGGATTTTCTTTGGATGAGACAGTGTTTTTTGATGGAGACGGAACGCCTCTTGGGGATGGAGATATTTTAACTGGCGATGATTCTGATTTTGATGATTTAGTAGATTCTCAAACAATAATAATTTCTTTTAATGAACCATCTGACATAAGTACGATTACTCTTCGTTCTGATCCAATTATTCTTTGTAGTACTGTTTCACAATGTAATAATATTTGTTCTTCTTCAAATGGGGGCTTAATTTACACTTGTAATTTAAGTAATGTTGAAATAGGTGAACATGAATTAGAAGTAGTTGCTTCAAAAAAAGTTGCTGAAAAAATAGGCGAATCTCCGAAAGTATTTAGTTCAAAACTTTTGTTTATACTCAAAAAACCAGTAGAAACCCCAAGCGGAATATGTTATAGTACAACAGGAGATTGTACAACCCCGCTTCCTCCAAATGATTCTGAAAACGCGTTATTATCAAATTCTTGTATTGATGTTGGGGAAGGGGTGTGTAAAATAGAAGACATTTCTTATGTTGATAATGGACATAAAAAACAAAAACTTGATGTTTATTTACCAATAGAATTGTTTAATTCTCTTTTAGAAGAAAATGCTGATGCAAAATTACCTTTAATATTTTTTGTCCATGGGGGAGCCTGGATTATGGGAGATAAAAAAGACTGGAGTGAAAATGCAATAGATGTTGCTAGTAAAGGTTATACTGCGGTTTCAGTTAATTATCGAACTGCGCCAGTGAATCATTGGCCAGCAATGAGTAATGATGCTGAAGATGCTTTAGATTGGGCTATTCAAAATTCAAGCGTTTATGGTTTTGATTCTGAAAACATTTGTGCAATTGGAGGTTCTGCTGGAGGCCAACTTGTTTCTTTGCTTGGCACTAAACCTCAAACAAGTTCAAAGCTCAAATGCGTTGTGGATTATTTCGGGCCAGTAAATATGAGTAGTTTTTTTTCTGCTGAAAATACTTCATTAACTGCGTCTTTGCTTGAACGGTGGATAATGGGGGTAAATTTTATTGACGCTCCTTTTGAAGATGGCGGGACAAGATATTTATATGATGCGGCTTCGCCTGTAAATAATGTATCAAGTGACGATCCTTCTTTTTTGATTCTTCATGGTAATGCTGATACAGTTGTTCCATTAAGTCAATCAAAATCGTTTTTTAAAACACTCGGATTGAAAAGAGGACAATTATTAAATAACATTGAAGAAGAAATGAAAAATAATCCTGCAGTTTTAACTAGTAACAATTATGAAGATGTATTTGCTGTTTTTGATGGTGCGTCCCATGGGTTCCATATTCCTTTTGATGATTCTGCTGCTTTAGCTGCTTGGGATTATGCGGTTTTATTTTTAGATAAAAATCTTAAAGGGGACGTTGTCGAATATGTTGAGTCTGAAGTTTCACCTCAAAATCTTCCATTAGAACCTATTTTAGATAGTGAATATAATGCAGTAGTTGGAATTAATGAAAGTGGGATTAATGTAGGTGGACCGATTCTTAAACTTGCTTTGAGTGGCGAATTCATTGATTTTGAATTGAATGAGAGTAACAGCCAAATAATTTATGCTCTTAGTGATGATGAACAATTAAAGACTAATTATGTTGATGATTTTAGTTTTTTAGAAGAAATTAATAATTTTAATGAAAGTAATCCTTGTCCTGGGTTATTAAACAAACCAATTGATATTGAAGTTACTCCTACCGGAGAAGGAATTTATTTGTTGTGTTCTAGGGGGGACATAAAAAGTATTGGCGATGCAATTAATTTTGGTGAATCTGTTTCATTTAGGATACTTGAAAAACCAGTTGATTTAGAATTGGTTTCTGCAAACGGAACTGTAACCGGATTGCACGTTCTTGGAAATAAGGGTTCGATTAGAAGTTTGGGGGAAGTAATTCCCTTAGAAGATACTTCAGTTTTGCTTAGTAAAGCAGTTGACCTTGAAACAAACGGAGTAGTTTATTTTACTCTTTATAAAAATGGAAAAATAAAACATAATAATGTAGCCCTTCCGAATAATCAATTTTATACTTCGGTTGAAGAAATTTTTACTGTTCCAGTTCAAGGAACTGCAGTAGCATTAGAATTTTTGCCTAATACTTCAGGAGGATATGTTCTCGATTCTTCAAAAAATATTTTGCCTTTTGGCTCAGCTAATCCGCTTTTGCCAAATAATTCAGATTTTGTTGTTGATTTTGAGTTTTTAAACTCAACAAGTAATGAATTTTATTCAGTGGGCTATGAAATAGTGGATTTTAGTTACACTACTTCTTCTGAAGGTGAAAAAGATCTTAGGTTTGCTTTATGGTATCCCAATAATGCTCAAGAAGGACAAAAATTTCCTTTAGTGGTTTTTTCTCACGGCTACATTGAGTGCGGTATTGCTCAAAAGTACTTTACTGGTTATTTAGCAAGTAAGGGGTATATTGTTGCAGCTCCTGACCATACGGATGCTGCTAATTTTTGTTATACTGGCGAGGGACAAGCGCCACTTAATGAAATCATTTTTCACATTAAAAAGTTTTTTAGTGATTTAAAGGCTATGGGTGGATTTGATTTGGATAATACTGCGGGATTTGATTTAAGATATGAAGATATTACTGCTACGGTTGACAAAGTTATTGAAATGAATTCTTCTCAAACAACGTTAAATGGATTAGTGGACGAAGAAAAAATTGGTGTTGCAGGACATTCAATGGGTGGATGGACAGCAATTGGTTTAGCTGGGGCATCTCAAGATTATTATGATAATCGAATCAAGGCAGCTGTTTTCATGGCACCAGTTAGCAAAACATATTCTCCAGAACAGATTTCAAATATTAATATTCCTGTGATGTGGACGGTTGGTCAGTATGATTTGGACATCACTCAAGATGCTAAAAGTAATTATCCTTATAATAATTCTCCGAAATACCTTTTGGACATTGCTGATGCTGGCCACGTGACTTTTTCTGACCTTGCTTGTGTTTATGGTTTCGGAGAAAAACTTATGAAACCTAATGGCCAATGCTTTTTAGGGGACAATGTTCCTGCGCCAATTGCAAGTTATTGTAATTCTTGTAGAAATTATTTGATAAAAGGATCAACAATTAATATTTATGCAGGTGCATTTTTTGATTATTATTTAAAAGGAAAAACTGAATCTAAAGAAATACTTGAAAATTATAATCCGCTTCTTTTTGAAGATTATTTATTTGAAAATTAGTTTTATTCACAACAAAACCACGCTTTTGGTCTGCCTTCGTCTATTGAGTCAATTATACAATAACCTTTTTTTTCTAAGTAAAGGTATTGACCTTTTTTAAGAGGGATATTTTCTATTGCTCCAACTTCTTTTTTTCCATTAGGCAAAAGTAATTCTAAATCAATTGTTTTTTTTAACCAAGAAATAACTTGTTTTTTTCCGGTTTCTTTTCCAACAAATTCTCCAGTTAAAAGAAGACCTTCTTTTTTTTCAATTCTCGCATTAAATGCATTTCTAAGTCTAACTACTGGTTCTCTTATTTTTTTGATTTCCGATTCAGAAATTAATAATTCTTGGATTCCTTTTTCAAGAACAAATTGGTTTCCTTCTTTTTCTGATTCTATTGTTTCGTGTAATTGTACTTGTAATTTAATCGGGTCGGTTATGTAGCTTGTTCTTGTGCTTTTTTCTTGGATTAATTCTTTATTGTATGCGCCTAATTTTTCAAGTGAAATTTTTGCATCGCTTGTGGTTAATCCTGAATCAGTAATAATTTTTTTTAAGGCTTCTGCTTGGAATCCTCTTCTTCTCAAAGCTTTAATTGTTCCAAGTTTTATGTCGTCCCAACCAGTGTATTCTCCGGCTTCAATTCCAGCTCGAATTTTTGAAGTACTAAGAACCATATCTCCAATACTTATTCTTCCGAAGTGTACTGCATGAGGATATTTCCAATTAAAATAATTGTATAAGTATTCTTGTTTGGTTTGGTTTTGTGAATGTTCTTGTCCTCTTAGAATAAAGGTTACTCCCATTTCATGGTCGTCGATTCCACTTTGAAACATGTATGATGGCCATAAGTGTTTATTTTTTCCTGCTCTTGGGTGTTCAGGTTGATCCACAATACGAGCTATCCACCAATCTCTAATGCTTGGGTCAGGGTGGTTTAAATCAGTTTTAATTCGAAGAACTGCTTCGCCTTCTTTTAATTCATTAGAAAGCATTTTTTCAAAATCGATTAATTGTTCTGAAGTAGTTCTTTCTCTGCAAGGACATGGTTTTTTTACTCTTATAAGATTACGCCATTCTTCGCTTTTGCAATGGCATACATAAGCATTCCCTTGTTCAAGAAGTTCTTTCATATATTTATAATAAATATTAAGTCTGTCTGATGCAAAAAAAACTTTTTTTACTTTAATTCCTAACCAATCAAGATCATCTCGAAAAATCTTTTCTGCATTATCAATTGGTTTTTTGACTTTTGGGTCAGTATCCTCAAATCTCAATAAGAATTCGCCATTATACTTCTCTGCATAAGCATAGCTTAAGTAAGCTGCTCTTGCATTACCCAAGTGAAATGGCCCATTTGGATTTGGAGCATACCGGGTAACAACTTTTTCGCCCTTATTAGCCCATTCAAGTTCAGGTAATCCTTCTCTTTCAGGTTTTGGCTTTAATTCGTAACCTTTTTCAAAACCATTAAATGCAGTTTCTATTTCTTTTGAACTCATAGAATTGACTTTTTTAATGATTTCGATACAAATTGGCATTAATTCAGGTACTGGAGTATCTTTGTGTAATGCTTTTAGTTTTCCAATTAATGGACCTAAATCAGCTTTTCCTTGGTGTTCAAACGCATTTTTTATTGCATATCTATAAGCGTCTTCTTTAATTACCATAATAGTAATAAAACAAGGAATATGTTAAAAGTATTGGGGTTAAAATTAGTTTATTAATTTAAATTTTTCTGCTAATCAGCCGTCTTATTTTTTTGGAAGGGGCAGTTGAGGAGTTAGAATGTTCAAAAAAAGGTAATAAGATTGACTTTAGGGGCGGGGGGTGTTAGGGTTATAATTTTCCTAGTCTTCCACGATTTCTAAATCGTTCAATAAGGTTTCTAACCGTTTTAGTTACTCTTGACGGGGGTTTTATTTTTTTTGGGCCGCTACTTATTCTTCCGCTAAATGGTCTTCGTTCAATTGGTCTTGCCATAATAAATCCCTCAAATTATATTTCTTTTCCTTGTTCCCAAGCATGATCAAAGTATTTCATCATTGCGTTTGCCATTGGTTTATTCTCGGGCCAAATGGTAAAGTGATATTCTGGATTTTCTTTTTGAAAATCGCTTATTGCAAGAATTACTTTTTTGTTATCAATTATATAAGTGTTCATTCCGTGATCAAAATGTCTTACTTGTGCGCCATTTGTCTTGAATTCTTTTGCAAGTTTCGCAGAGTCTTCATTAAGTGAGCTTATTAATTTTATTTCTACATTTCTGTTACTTGCATTTTTTAAAGGAGTTAATATGTGATTATGTTCTTTTGCAATTGGAGTTAGAATGTGTATTGATTCATTTGCTGAATCAATGTGTTGACCAAGAATTTTCATAAAATCATTTTTATCTTTTACTTTCATTACTTTTTCGTTTGTTCCATTAGTATTATCAAATGAAATTGTGTCTTTTAATTTTGTTGCTTCTTCTTCAAGCAATTTTAATTCTTTTTTCTTTTCTTCCATAAGAATATTGAATACTTTTTCTGGTTCTAAAGCCATATATCTTTTTGGCCTACCTTGAATTTCAATTACAAGATTTTTTTTTGTTAATCTATCAAGAACATCATAAACTCTTGTTTTTGGAACTTGAGCAGTCCTTGAAATTATTGGCGCTTCTGATTCTCTAAGTTTAAACAATGAAGAAAGAGTTTTAGCTTCATATTCAGTTAATCCAAGTTTTTCTAAAAATAGGTTTATGTCGTACTCTTGCATTGTTAATCACGCGATTTTTTATTTATTCTAATATAATATAGGTTTAAACCTTTAATAAATTTACTGTTTACAGTTATTTAATGAGTTTGGGGGCGGGTTTTTCACTAAAAAAACTAATTAATTTATGTAACTTACTAATTAAAATTTAAGTAATAATGCAATAAAAAGTGCAATAAATAGGGGCATTAGTGCTTTTTAGGGGTAGAAGGTACTATTTTAGTATCTTCTTCCTCTTCCGCCTTGATCAGACCTATTTTGTCCGCCACTTCTGAATCCGCCTCTTCCAGCAGTTCCAAATCTTGGCCGTCTTTGAAATGGTTTCTTTTTAGCATCTTCTTTCATTTTGTATTCAAAATCTTCAATACTTTTTGATAATTCTACATTATCTCTTAATTTTAATATTTCTTTTGCAATTGCCCAATAAGCAAGTGCAATACTTTTTTTGCCTTTATTATTAATAGGAACGGCAATATCAATATTTTTTAATTCATTATTTGTTGATGCGAGTGCAACAACAGGAACTCTCATTTTTGTAGCTTCTAATATTGCTTGTGAGTCTACTTCAGGGTCAGTTACTACCACTACTTTAGGTTCACAAAAATGGTTACTTTCAGGATTTGTAAATGTTCCTGGAACAAATCTTCCAATAATTGCTTTTGCGTCAATTGTTTCAGCAAATACTTTTACTGGGGTTTGTCCATAAACTTTTCTTGAAACTATTATGATCTCTTTTCCGTTAAATTGTGAAAGAAATTTTGAAGCAAAATTTAATCTTTTATCAAGAGTTTGAACATCAAGCACATTTAATCCATCTTTTCTTACTTTGTAAATATATTTTTTCATGTCTCCTGATTTAAATTTTGTTCCTATGTGTGCTCCAGTATTTAAGTATTTTTCTGTGTCCACCATTGAAGTTTGATTTGAGTCTTTTTTTTCTTTATTTTTAGTTTCTTTTTCAACAGAAAGTTCTTTTGTTTCTTCTTTTTTAGCTTTTGCATTTTCTTCTTTTACAGGTGCTACTTCTTTCTTTTCTTCTTTAGCTTCTTCGTTAGTAACGTCTGTTTTTTCTTTAGAAACTTCTTTTTTAGGTTCTTCTTTAGTATCTTCTGTTTTTTCTTCAGAAACTTTTTTTGTTTCTTTAATTTTTTCTTTGACTTCTACTTTTTCAGTAGTTTCTTTTGTTTCTTCAGTAGTTTTTGTTTCTTCTTTCTTTTTAGTCATTTTTTTCACTTCGCATATTTTAATAGTTCGTGAATTGTATCCACTTGTGAGAAAATCATTCTTCTACAACAATATTTGGTGATTCCTAAATCAGTTAAGACTTTTTCAGGGTCTTCTCCTTTTTCTGTTCTTTCTTTGAAAGCTTCATAACTTTCACCTACTACTTTTCCACAACTAAAACATCTTACAGGTATAATCATTTGGCTTCACCTCTTACTTGCTTGTTTTTTTGCTCTTGCTTTTGGACCAAGTTGCTTTTTAGGCTCTACTCTTCTTGCGTCATCAACTAATAACATCCTGTCATAAGCAAGGAATTTTTTCTTAAGTTTTTCATCATTTTTTAATAATTCAAGAATTACTTTTGCTATTGATGCTCGGGAAGCAACTGCTTGACTAACAACTCCTCCGCCTTTAACCACAACAGAAATATCTACTGTGTTTGTAATATCTCCAGCTAATTCTAATGGCTCTTTAATAAATTCTTGGATATACTCTGGTTCAATTGTTGATAATTTTTTCTTATTAATTCTTACAATTCCAGTTCCTTTTTTTATTATTGCATTAGCTATTGCTTCTTTCTTTTTTGCTTTTGAAGTTATTCCTTTTTTCTTTGCCATTTTTACCACTTCGCGCCAAGGTTTTTACTTAAGTCTTCTACTGTTAAGTAACCTTTTTCATGTTTATTAATCGCAAGTTTAATTTGTTCGGTTTTACTGTCTTTTAATTCTTCGGGAACTCCAATATATGCTCTGAATCCTTTAAATGCTGTTCTTCCTGTTGGTTTTTTCCATGGAAGCATTCCTCTTACTGCTCTTTTTACAATTCGTTCAGGCATTCTTGAGTATTTTGGACCGTGTCTTGGGTTTCCTTTTTCATTAAGATCAAGTCTTTCTTTGTATTTCTCCTGAAGATTTTTTTTAGTTCCTGTAAAAACCATTTTTTCAGAGTTGATTATTTGTATTTTTTCTCCTTTTAATAATCTTTGTGCAATTTTTGTTGAAGCTCTTCCAACAATAAGATTTGTTCCGTCAATAACCGTCATTGTACAATCACCATTTTATCTGCGCTAATTTTTTTATCAATTAAATCAGTAAGTGACATAATAGTTCCTTTATTTGCAATAATTTTTTCTTTTGCTTTTTCAGAGTAAGTAAAACATGCAACTTCTATTTTTTTTTCAATGTTTCCTTTTGCAAGAACTTTTCCAGCTATTACAAGAATTTTATCTTTATTATTTTCAGCAAGTTCACTTAATCTATACACATTAATTTTTGCTCGTATTCTTGATGGCTTTTTTAATCTTTTAGCTAAGTCTTTCCAAACTCTTTTTTTTGTTTTTTTGCCGTATTTTTCAAGTTTAACTATTGTGTCTCTTGTTTCTTGTTTTGTTGGTCCAGTTCTCATTTTTTTTTCAACTCTTTTTAATTATTTTAATTTTTAATGCAGGAGAAGGGATTTGAACCCTCGAAGGCACTAAGCCACAGGATCTTAAGTCCTGCCCCTTTGACCGCTCGGGCACTCCTGCGGTCAATAATTATGAATTATATTAACTTAAGTTTTTCAATTCACCTTTAAACTCCTTTGTTTTTTCTTTTAATTCCCTTATTGCTTCCATAAATAATTCTTTTGCGTTAAGATTTCCATGCGATTCTACTGTAAAAATAAATGCAGTAGGGTCATAATCTATTTTTTCGTTTTTGTCAACTATAAAATCTCTTTGTTTTTCATCTAATAATTTTTCAATAACATCTGCTTGATAACTTTTTCCATTTATTATTGGAATTTCTTGGTATGAAATAATTGCAGGTTGGTGTTTTACATGGTCTTTTCCAAGTCCAACTATTGCATCCATTTCAATTTTTATTTTTTGTCCTTCTGAAAGAATTGTAATTGGTATATTAAGTTCTGCTGGTTCTATTTTTGGATCTGTACTTTTAATGTCTTTACTATAAACTGTACAAGGCCCTTCTTTTTCAAGAACAAGTTTAACTTTATCTCCTCTTTTATACTGTTTTGAATCCATTTTTAATGGAATTAATCCCAGTCTTGAAGCAAGCATTTCATCAAACATTACACTATTGTTTTCATAAAAATGCACATCTTCAACTGCTAAAATTGGAGTTCCTGCCATAATTTTTCTTCTTAAAGTATTCATGAAATGTGCATCGGTTCCTTTGAAAAGAAGCTTTGTAATGTTTCTTTTTTGTTCAAGTAGTTTCACATCCATAATAATAACCTCGTAGCTTTTAGTCTTTTTTACTCCTGTGTCTTTTTTTACGTCTACACCCATCATGTGGCATAGGCGTTACATTTTCAATTGTTTTAATTCTAATATTATTTCTTGTAAGTGAAAGAATCGCGGCTTCTGCACCTTGTCCTGGGGATCTTGGTCTTATTCCGCCTTGTCCTCTTACTTTTACTATTACTTCATCTATTCCTTTATCTTTTGCTTTGTCAGCAACTATTTCTGCAATTTTCATTGAAGCATAAGGAGAACCTTCTTTATGTTGTGCTTTAACAACCATTCCGCCTGAACATTTTGCAATAGTTTCAGAACCAGTGATGTCTGTTAAAAGAATAATTGTATTATTACGTGAAGCATAAATATTCATTATTCCTATTTTACTCATGCTTTCACCTCAACCGTTGCGTCGGTTGGGTGCGCGTCCGCCTTTGGCAGGACTTGCTTGTTACCGCTCGCTTTTTCTTTTTTGTCTTCTTTTATTTTTTCTTCTTTTTTAGGTTCAGTTTCTTTTTTCTCTTCTTTTATTTCTTTAGTTTTTCCTGCAGATTCTTCAAATTCTTTTTTCAAATCAGCTTTTTTTGCTGGCGCAGTATTAAGTTCAAGTGGTTTTCTAAACCAACCAATTTCTAATGCTTCGTCTACTGGAACAAGGTAACTTGGAGCATTAATTTTTTCTTTTTTAATTGCTATATGCCCATGTACAATGAACTGTCTTGATTGATTTGAAGTATTAGCAAGTCCTTTTCTTAAAGTAAGTGTTTGTAATCTTTTTTCAAGAACTGCTTCAACTTTTAAACTTAAAACATCATCAAGAGTAGCTTCTTTTTGTACTAAACCTATTTTTTGTAATCCACTCATTAATTCGCTTTGTCTTTGTTGTCTTTTATCTAATGGTAAAGCTAGAAGACTTCTTGCGATTGTTCTTTTATTTTTTAACCATGTTTCGTGTTTTCTAAGTTCTTTTTTATTTTTTAAACCGTAAAAATCAACGAGTTTTCGTTCAGTTACAAGTAATTGTTTATCCCATTTCTTTCTAGGAGTATCATATTTTTTTCTTTTTTTCTTAGGGTCGCCCATTAGTTATCACTTCTTTATAACATCCTTTTTTGTTACTCCAACAGTTCCGCCTTTACCTCTATGAGTAGACTTTGTTCTTTGTCCTCTCGTTGTAAGGCCCCAGTTGTGTCTTAGTCCACGATAGGACTTTATTTCGCTTAATCTTTGGAAATCAGTTCTATAACTAAAGTCAAGATCCGCCATTACTAAATGTTTGTCTTCTCCAGTGTAGATGTCTTTTCTTCTATTAAGAGTCCACACAGGAATTCCTGCTGCTTTTGGATTAAGGGTAATTTCTTCAAGTTTTTTTATTTGAATTTCTGTAAGGTTTCCGATTTTTTCGGAAGATAAAACATTTGCTGTTTTTGTAAATGCAGTGGCTATATTTTTAGCGGCTCTAATGCCAATGCCTTTTATTTTTGTTAGTCCTCTAACTACTGATTTGTTTCCATCAAGGTCTACTCCTGCAATTCTTACAATTAAGTCGACTTCTCTTTTAGGGGTTGTTTCGTTTTTTACTTCTTTTTCTTCAGTCATGGTATCACTTTAATTTTGTTTTTAATTCTTCCTGGGTAATTTTTTCAGAAACGTCAATTTTTTTTCCTGTGGGAAAAAGATGGTGTATATTACATCTTTTCTTTTTTATTTTAAATCCTTCAACTTCAACAAATGTATCGTCAATAAGTTTTAGAATAACTACGTTTTCTCCTGAGTTTCTTCCTGCAGTTTTAATGCAAATGCTTCCTTTTTCTATTGCATTCATTCTTTGTCACCTTTAATAAATTTTTTAAATTTGATAGGAATATCTTCTAGTTTAATTTTTCCTATTTCAATAAGCGATTTATATTCCCATAATTGTTTTCTTGCAGGTGATGAAAGAACTCCTCCAAATTTAACGCTTGGTCTTCTTTTTGTTTTAGCAAGTTTGTTTACTATTGCTTTTGATTGATTCGCTGTTCCTGCTAATTGTTTTCCAGTAATGTTACACTTTGCTTTAGTGTTTTTTTCCCTAGTATATTGGGTTACTGTGTTTGATCCAGGAGTTTTCCTGAATTTTTTTTTCTTTACTCTTGTTTGTCTATCAACCATTTATAACACCAAAATTTTTTGTTAATTTTCTTCCAATATTCATCAAAATTGTTATTGAAAGATACGAAACAAAGTACCATCCAAACCAATTTGTTTCAGTGAAAATTTCAATAAGCGACTCTTTTCCAAACCAAGGTAATGGAATTGGCAATTGAATAATTGCTTCTCCATAAAAAAAACCAAGTAATGCAAATGCGGGTAGGAAAATAACCATTGACGCCATCATCATTTTCATTGAGCCTGACATCATTCCTTGCATTTGTCCCATTAGTTCTTTTTGCATGGATTCGAGTTCGTTTTTTGATTTCAAATCTTCTTTTTTCATTAACTCCTGCATTATTTTTTGTTTTTCTTTCATTTCTTTTTGTTGCGTTTTCATTTTTTCTCTGTCGAGAAATTTACTTTGTATTATTTGTGAAATAATTGCTAATCCTAATGAAATAAGACTAATATCAATCATTGCGTTAATAATCATAAAAAAACCTCAAGTGCTTAAAAAGATTAAATGGGGGGGGGACTAAATATTCTTCCACCGATTCCTTTTAAAAGCTCCCTCCTTGTCCAAATATTCTTCCAAGCATAGGATGCATTTCCATTAATTGCTCTTTTGCAAGTTCTTCATATAATCTGTAAACTATTCCTACTGATAATAAAATCCCTGTTCCTGAACCAATTGCTCCGGTTAAATCTGCAAATCCGGCTAGTAATCCAACAAACGCAGAACCAAGTATAGTGATTGTAGGAATATACCTATCAAGTACTTGTTTAATTATTCTTGGGTCTCTTCTAAACCCTGGAATATACATTCCAGCACGTTGTAATTGTTCAGCAACTTTATCTGGCCCTTGTCCACCTAATTCAATCCAAAATCTTCCAAATATAATACATGCAATAACAAGAATTCCAATGTAAATCCCTGCGTGAATTACACTTCCACCTAATCCAATAAATTGTAAACTTAATACACTTTCAATCATTTGACTAAATATTTCTGGAGATAATCCTTCAAGTAATACTTGTTGCATTAATCCATAGGGCGGAATAACTATTGTGGCAATTCCTGTCATAAAACCGCCAATAAACGGAATGTCTTTTACTAAACTTGCCCAAATACTCATGTTAGCAAATAATGCTGCTGCAAGTATTACTGGCATATTTGAAACATAAAGGAATTTTACTGGGTAGCGTCCTCCAGTTCCTCGTCTTCCCATAGTAATCGGAATATTCACATGAATTCCTTCAGCATAAACAACCACAAAGAATACGATTAATGTAAAAATAATTGGTAATAATGCTACAATAAATGCGCCCATTAAATTAGTTCCAACTTGATTAAAAAATTGGAATATTAATCCACTTCCATTTGTTAATGAAATATTATACATTGCATCAAGCGGGGAAAATACTCTCCAAATAATACTACCGGCTACTCCGCCTGCAATAAACAATCCTATTCCTGAACCAACTCCATATTTCGAAACAACTTCATCTAAATAAAGAAGAATAATTGAGCCAATTGCAACTTGTAAAACAACAAATACAAACATTCCTTCTGCCGGAGTTAAGTATCCAGTCATTGAATAAACTCCTGCTTCAAAAAAACTTAGGATTATTGCAAGTAATTTTTGCATTCCACTAAATTGTGATTTATCTGCGGGGTTGGACAAATCAAGATTAACAAGTCCGCCTCCAACAAGTAATTGTAATACAATTGAAGCAAGTACTATTGGGCCTATTCCTACGGTGATTAGTGTTCCAATTTGGGATGCAAGAATAACTTGAAGCTGGTTAAGTTGACCTGCACTTTGTGCACTTAATCCAAGTACTTTTATGTTTCCCATTATGAAGAAAATTAATAATGCGGCAGCTGTCCATATTAGTCTTTTTTTCAACGGTGGTTTTTCCGCTGGTGCCTTTACTTCAGGCAATAAACTATAAACAGGCTTTAATGTCGCAAAAATACTCATTAAGCTTCAACCTCTTTATCTTCTGGTTCAAAATCGTCATCTATTTCAGGCAAGCTTAATTCTACTTTTCCTCCAACAGACTCGATTTTTTCTATTGCTTTTTTTGAAGCTTCTGCATTAATAAGTTTTATTTTTTCTTTTATTGTTCCTGTTGATAAAACTTTGTAAAACCCAAGTTTTTTTCCGTCAATTACAATAAAGTCATTTTCTTTTTGTGCATTTTCCTTAGCAACCCAATTAGTAATATTTTCTTCAATTACACCGAGACTAATTGATTCGCCTCTTGGTTTTGCTTTAAGTGTTTTTTTAACTCCAAAATCAACATAATGTTTTGAAAATTTATGCTTGTGACTTCCTGCCTTTCCGACTCCGCCTCTAGAACCAGCGCCTCTTCTATTTTTTGTGCCGCCTCCACCGTGAGTTCTTTGGCCTCTAAGTTTGTTTTTTTTCTTTCTTTCTCTAACAACCATTTTTTCACCTAACTCATACTTGTAATAAGCTTGTTTATTTCTTCGCCTCTGTAACCAAGGGCTCCACCTAAATTAAATGGTTTTTTTGTTCCCTTTCGCCTATGCCCTTTTCTAGGAGGGTGTAATCTAAAAACCGGTTTTATTCCTGTATTTTTTAAAACAATTTTTCCTTCAATAATATTTTTTGCAAGTTCTTCAAAAGTTCCAAGTTTATTTTGAGTTAAATATTCAAGAGTTAGTCTTTCATTTCCTTCAAGTCTTCCTCTTTTTACAAGAAGTTTTGCAAGAATTTCTTCAGTTATTTCTCCAAACGCAACATAATCTTTTACTTTTTCAACCATTTTTTTTGATGATTTATCTTCTTTAACAAGAACTAAATGATTTGGTTTATGGAGTTTCATATTTGTGAGAGTATATGAAAGTTTATCTGAAACATTAACTGTTCCTCTGATTCTTATTGCAGCAATCATTTTTTCTCCTCCAATTTTTTAGTAATGTCCTCTGATAATCTAACATTGTTTGTTGAAACAAGAGCATCAATTGCAGCTTTAACAAAGTCTAAAGTTGAAGCAGTATTTCCTTTAGTTTTACTCCAAACATCTTTTACTCCTGCAAAATTAAGTACTGCTTTAATATTGTCTCCGACAACAAGGCCTGTTCCTTTTGGTGCAGGTAATAGAGTAACTGTTACTGAAGATGATTTTCCTGAAACTTGAAAAGGTACTGAGTGTGATTGATTACATCTACATTCCCAACTTCCACAACCTCTTCTTATTTTTTTAATTGCAAGTTTTGCATTTCTTGTAGCTTTATTTATTGCTGGAAACTTTTCTTTGTCTTTTGCAGTTCCAAGTCCAATATAAGAATCTCCATCTCCCACAAGCACTGCGGCTCTAAATGAAAAATTTCTTCCCTGTCTAGTTACTTTAGTTGTTTTTTTGAAATCAACCATTTTTTCTTTTAATTCAGGTACTAAAACATCAACTATGTGAGGTTCAATGATTTTATTTCCTTTAGCAAAAAAATCATCTAAACTTTTTATTTCTCCATCTTTTACGTTTTTTCCGATTTTTGTATGAGGAACCCAATCAGAAATAGCTTTCTGATTATCTTCTTGTTTTTTGAGTTGTATTTCCTCATCAGTTCTTTTTCTTCTTTTTCCTCTTTTTTCTCTTTCAGTCATTTTTAATCACCAAACTCTTTTTTGATTGCTTTTTTTGTTTCTTCAAAGTTGGTTGAAGTTTCTTCATTAATGTGCTTTCCTGAAATTCTATCTTCTGATGGAAAAACTTTTTCATCAGTAGGAATAGTAATCCCTGCATCAATTGCTCCTTTTAATGCTGAAAAAACTCTACTTCCATGAATAGGAGTAACAAGACCAATATCAAGAATTGCTTCTTTAACTCCTTCTTTTATTGCTTTTTTTCCACAAATGTATCCTGTTAAGTATGCTGCTGATAAGTTTCCTGTGTGACCTTTCCAACCTAATTTTTTAAGTGCTGCACTTGCATAAAAGGTTTTAACGTCATCTCCTTTAGGTAAATATTCCACGAATTCACAAATTGTTGAATTGTTTGTTCTTCTAACTACAAATCTTAATTTGTTAGACTTCAATAAAGCTAATCTTTTTTTGTAGTTTGTTTTAGATTTTCTTCTTCTTCTAAATTTTACTTTAAATGTTGGTCCACTACTCATTTTTTGCGCCCCCTTCAACAAGAGCTTGAACATATTTCTTTCCTTTGAAGAATCCGCCCTTTATCATTAAATAAATTTTTCTTGCAGGTTTTTTTAAAGCAACGCCAGAGTCTTTCATTTCTTTTAAAGTTCTTCTTTGCGCTCTAACATTTTTAATCCAATTTTCTTTTCTTTTTGCTCTTGCATTTTTTTTACCTGTTCGTTTACCTTGTCCTTTTTTTCTTCCTTTTCTTTTTTTCTCAAGTAAAACTCTTGCTCTAGATCTGCTTTGTAAATTGTCTTGTCTTTTTTTAATAACTCTATCTTTAATCAATTGTCTAAGGTCTTCCTTAGTCATTGCTTCTTTAATTTTCTCTCGTTCCTCTGGATTAATGTAGACTTTTGTTTTGCCTACTTTTAAAATTTCTGCCGCCATTCTTCTTGCTTGCTTGTCATCCATTTTTTTGACCCCCTTATGGGTTTAGAACTTTAATTCCTTTTTCAATTGCTTTATCTACAATTGCAAGTTTTTTTTGTCGTCCAATTCCTGCAAGTACTCTTATTGCATAATCGTCTTTTACAAATTCAAGGTCTTTAATTGTTTTTACAGTAACTTCGTTATATCCACTTGGATGAATATCTCTAATTGTTCTTGGAGTTCTAAATCCTTCTTTTGGATTATACCCGTCACTCATTACATGGCTAACATCAATTCCCCTTGGAAATCTCCATTTGTTCCATTTATCCTTACTTTTTTTTCTAACTGATCTTTTTCCAAATCTTCCCCTATATGTTGGAAGAGATTTTTTTCTTTGAACAATAGCTCTTTGTTCAATTGTTTTTTCAGTTTTTTTAATAATAATTTTTCTTGATTTTTTTTCTTTTTTTGGTTTAGGCGCGTTCTTTTTTTCTTCAACTGCTTTTGTTTCTTCTTTATTTGTTGTTTCTTTTACTTTTTCAGTAGTTTTCTTTTCAACAGTTTTAGGTTTAGCTTTTTCAACAGTTTCTTTTTTTATTTCAGCTTTAATTTCTTTCTTTTCAGTTTTTGTTTCTGCCATTTTCATTCACCTGTTTGTATTGCTGCCTTTTCTGTTATGTATATTCCGTCTGTGTAAACTCTAACATCTTTTCCTTTAATTTTTGTAACCATTTCCATATTTGCTGAGGTTTGACCAACAGATTCTTTATTATGCCCGGTAACTGTAATATTTTTTCCTTTAACTTCTACTTTTACATTTGGTAAAATTTTTGCTTTTCTCATTTGTTTTGCTCCAGCTAAATTGTTAATTTCTATTAAATTATCTTTTACTGTAACCGTCATTGGAAAGTGACTGTAAACTATTTCTAATTTACAAACATAATCGTTTTGTAATCCCAAAATCATATTTTTTAAATGTGCTGCAATTGTTCTTCCTTCAGCAATAACATTTTTTCTTTCGGTTTTTGCAAGTACTTCTATTTTCGAGTCTATTTTTTTTAAAACAATATTAATTGATTTAAAATGTCTTGCATTTTCTTTTCCGCTGGCTTTAAAGCTAACATCGTTACCATTAACCATGGTTTCTATCCCTTCGGGAATTTCTATTGTGCTAATAAGTTTTCCAATCATTTTTATCACTTAGTAAACATATGCCAGGAGTCTTCCTCCGGTTTCCAATTCTTTTGCTTTTGTATGAGTAACTACTCCTTTTGGAGTCGATACTATAAGTGTCCCTATATCGTATGATGGTAAGTATCTTTTTTCAAAACTTTCAAAATCATTTTTCTTTACTGCGTACCTTGGTTTTATTGCTCTACATTCATTTATTTTTCCAATTAATTGTACTTTAAATATTCCTTCTCTTCCATCGTCGATAAATTCAAATGTTCCAATGTATCCTTTTTCTTGCATTATCCTAAGGATTTCTTTAAGGAGTTTTGAAGCTGGTCTGATTATACATTCTTTTTTTGAAGCATTTTCATTATTTTTCAAGTTTATCAGTGCATCAGCAATTGGGTCGTTTCTACTCATTGAATCATCTCCTTAATCATATTTCCTGAATCCTATTTTTTCGGCATTTTCTTTAAAACATCTTCTGCATAAGCCAATATTATATTTACTTATTACTCCTTTGTGGCTTCCGCATTGTTTACAAATTTTTGGCTGGACTTTCCAGTTTGTTGGAACTTTTTGTTCACTCATTCCATTTCAACCCCGAATTTTTCTTTAATAAATTCTTCTGCTTCTTCTTTTGTAATTAAATGTGTTTGAGCAGGTTTGCATTTGCCAATTTTTCTTCTTTTTATTCTATATCCAGGTCTTTCAAGTGTTACTAAAACATCAAGTCCTTTTATTCCTAGTTTTGGGTCATATTTTGCTTTTGGCAAATCAATATATTCCTTTATTCCAAATCCAAAGTTTCCTCTTTTATCGAAACTTTTTTTTCTAAGTGTTTTATCTTTTGCAATAAATGCATCTTTCAAAAATTCTTCTGCTTTTTTTCCTCTTAGGGTTACTTTTGCACCAATGGTCAATCCTGGTCTTAATCCCCATGTTGGTTGTTTAATTTTACATAATGTATGTGTAGGTTTTGCATTAGAAACTAACTCGAGAATAGTCGTAGTTTTCTTCAGTTCATTTCCTGTTTGACCTGCACCCATGTTTAGGGTTACTTTTTCAATTTGGATTGTTTTCATTTGGTTTTGCATAATACTCACTTTTTAAGAACTTCTATTTCTGTTTTTTCCTTACCTATTACAAAAACATTTCTTGTAACTGTTTGAAATTTAGCATTTTCATTTTCAAGCGAAACAAGTTCTTTTCTTTGTAAGGTTCCTTTTATTATTTCTTTAACTGTATTTATGTCGCCAACGTGTGCCCCACCAACAATGTATGCTGTATTTCCTTGAGCAAGTGGATAAATTTCTTCAATTTTTTGTTCTGGCATTGAAAGTTTTAAACTATCATTAACATTTATTTTTTCTTTTTCAAGTGTAATTGTGAATCCATCATTAGTTGTTACTTCTATTTTTCCTTTTTTAATAATTCTTTTTGAAATAACTTTTGATATTTTGAAATCCTTGCTTTTTGCATCGATTTCTTTAATTACCAATCTTCCTTTTTTATCTAACAAAATACGGTATTTTTTCTTTTGTGCGTCAATAGTGATAATGTCAAATATTCCTGTTGGGAATTTTGAATTTCTCCTTATTGTTCCATTTATTTTAATTTGTCCGTCTGCAATAATTTTTTTTGCTTCTGCAGTTGTTTTTGCAAGTTCAAGTATTTTTACAAGTGTGAATGATAAAGGAACTGAGGTATTTTTGTTATGTGGGCCAGGTCTACCTTTTACTGTAAATGTTGATTCTTTTTTAGAAAAATATCTTGTAGCTGGAGCTGAAATGCTCTTTTGTGATTTTGTTTCGCCTTTATTTGCCATCTTCCTTCACCTTCTTTTTTACCTTTCCTTTAAATCTTCTCTCATCTTTTTCATCAATTGTTACAAGAAGAAGATTACTTGGTTTGAATGGAACTTGGATTTCTGTCCCATCAATTTTTTTTCGTGTAATTCCTTCAATAAAAACTTGTCTTTTTTTTCTTTTAATTAAAGTTATTTTTCCTTGTTTTCCTACAAATTTTTCTGAGCCTCTCATTACCTTTACAGTGTCTTCTTTTCTTGCTTCAAGGTTTCTTCTACTCAGATTTTTTCTTAATTCTTTGCTTAAGTGCATTGATAATTCTTTTTGTAAAGTATGTAATGCTTTAGTGTAATGTTGCTTTCTTTGTTTTTTTGGTTTTGAACTGAGTACTGTCATTATACTACACCTGCGCTAATTCCTGCTATTTTTGCAAATCTTTCGCCTACTTCTTTTGCAACTACACCTTTAACTTCTGAGCCTTTTGGTAATCCTTTTTCATCCACAAGAACTACAGCATTATCTTCAAATTTTATTCTTGTTCCATCTGGTCTTTTGTATTCTTTTTTTATTCTTACAATAACTGCTTTTTCTACTTTTTTTCTTATTTCAGGTTTTCCTTTTTTAACAACAACATTAACCATTTCAGCAATTCCCCCTCTTGGGTGAGTTCCTTTTTTTCCATGGTATTTGTAAACTGCAATAATTCTAACTTCTTTTGCACCAGAATTATCTGTACAAAAACATCTGCTCCCGAAACCGAGCGATCTTACTGCTGAAGCGCTTATTGCTTTCACTTTTATTCACCTTTCTCCAAAATTTCTAATACTATAAAACTTTTTGTTTTACTAAGTTTTCTTGTTTCCCCAATTTTTACTATGTCCCCTTCTTTTGCATTAATGTTTTCAGGATTATGGGCTTGTATTTTTGATTTTCCTTTTTTATATCTTTGATATTTCGAAACATAACTTGTAATTTTTCTTTCAACTGTAACAGTCTTTGGTGCTTTAGCGCTAACAACTAATCCAGTTAGAGTGTTTCCTCTTACACTAACTTCTTGTTTGTTATCTGCTTTTTTTTCTTCATTCATTTTGTTTCCTCCAAAGAACTTTTAATCTCTGTTCTGGTTTGAATAGGATTTTTTTCCCATCAACTTTAACAGTTTTTTTTCCGATTTTAAATTCAAACATAGCTTCTTTTTTTGGTATTTTTTTTATTTCTCCATTTTTTTCTAGTATAATCAAATTTTTTGTTTCATCAATAACTTTTCCATTTATCTTTTGCTTGTTTTTGTCTTTACTGTAAATTCTTGTTTCTAAGCCAATAAATTCATGTGAGAGAATGTTTTCAGAGGTAATGCAATAATGCTCTGATTTAAGCATCGATTTGTTCCTCCTTATAACCATCTTTCAACAATGTTTCTTTGACTTTTTCTAAGTGTTTACCTTGCAAAACAATTTTGGTTCCTTTTGCTGTTCCGCCACAAGCAAGTTTTCTTTTTAAGTCTTTACTGAGTCTTTTGGCTTCTTTTTCATCATCAAAACCATCAACCAGAGTAACAAATTTTCTAAATCTTCTTCTTATTTCTCTTATTTTAATTGATTGGGTTTCTTTTGTTATGTCCCCAAAATCAAGAAGATCCTTTGGAAGTCCTGTTACTTTGTCAATCTCAGTCATCCTTAATTCTTCACCTCAATATTTTTTTCATTTAATATAGTAAGTATTCTTGCAATTTGTCTTCTAAGCCCTCTTATTTTAGCAGGTTTTTCTGCTCTTGTTCCTGATGCAACAATTGCTTTTTCTTTTGATAACTCAGTTTTAAGTTCAAGCAGTTTTGCTTCAAGCTCTTCTACTGAATTATCTCTAAGAACTGCTAATTTTTTTGAACTCATAAATTTCACTTCTTTTCCTCAATTTTTTCTTCTTTTTTAGAAACTTCTTTTTTTGTTTCTTCTGCTTTCTTTTCTACTTTAGCTTTTTCTTTTTTAACTTCAACTTTTTTTTCAATAGAAACTTTTTCTTTCTTTTCTTCTTTTTTTGGTTCTTCTGTTTTTTCTTCGTTTTTAATTTCTTCTTTCTTTTCTTCAGAAGCTTCTTTCTCTTCATTAGCTTCTTTTTCTGCTTCTTTTAAATCTTCTCTTCTTTTGATATAATCTTTAATTTTTTCTTTGTCCGGGAAAATAGTACCTGGTTTAACAATTTTTACTTTTACTCCAATTGCTCCAACTTTTGGATAAGCTGAGGCTTTTCCATAATCAACAAGTTTTGCTTGTTCTCCAGCTTTTTTCATGTATCCAAATGCAATTCTTTGTTTTCTCTTTCTTCCTGCTTTTCCTGCAATTTTTCCGCTTAAAATAATTTCAAGTCCTTGTGCTCCAGCCATCTTTGCATCATTAACTGATCTAAAAACAATACTTCTCCATGAAAATCCTCTTTCAATTAATGCTTTCATTTTGTTTGCTACTGCTTGTGCGTCTATTTCTGGGTTTTCTATTTCTTTTATTTCCAGTTGAGGATTATCTATTTTGAATCTTCTTCCTATTGTTTCGGTTAATTGAGTAATATTAGACCCGCTTTTTCCTATTGCTAATCCTGGTCTTGTTACGTTAACTACAATTCTTGTTACAAGGGGAGTTTTTACAATTTCTGATTTTGTAAATCCTGCTCTATTAAGTTGTTTTTCAAGGTAATTATCAAGTTCTAGTTTTTTCATTCCTTGTTCAATAAAATGTTTTTCTATCACTTTACCTCGCCTCCATAACAATTATTTCTAAATGGGTTGATTTTTTTTGTCTTTTTTTTCCTGATATTCTTCCTTGGCTTTGGTAAGACATTCTTGAGAATCCTTGTGATGCAAACATGTGATGAATTAACAAGTTATCTGAATCAAGTCCTTTATAATCTGCATTTGATTTTACACTTTCAAGAAGTTCAATAAATGCTTCAATTGTTCTTGTTGGAAATCTTCCAACTTTAGTCATTCCTCTTGAATCTCCTTTTCGGTGTGCAACTTTTTTATTATATTTTCTTAAAGGTAAAAATTCTTCTTGTATTAGAATTCTTTTAAGCCAGGGCATTACTTTGTCAACTCTTTTTCCTTTAATGTTTGAAATAACTTCACGGCTATATTTAAGCGAAATTGGTTTATTTTTCATCATTACTGATGCTATTTTTTTAGGATTTATTCCTTGTATTTGATATTCTTTTTTAACCATTTTTCATCATCTCGCAGTTATTGCTGTTGAACTTTTTGTAGCTCCTATCCCTGCTTTTCCGTGTTGTAATCTTTTTCTTGTTAAAGAAAATTCGCCTAAGAAATGTCCAAGCATTTTTTCTTTTACTTCAACATTAACAAAATCTCTTCCATTATAAACTGCAACTGTAATTCCAACCATTGAAGGTAATACAACATGGTCTCTATCGTGTGTTTTTACTGGCTTTGGGTATTTTCCAGTTTTAATTATTTCTTGTGCTTTTTTAACTTTTTCAAGAAGGTGTTCATCTACTCCTCGTAATAAACTTCTTCGTGTTCTTGAATTGCATATTTTTGCAAAATCTTTAACACTCATTGCTCGTAATTCTTCAAGTTCTTTTCCTTTGAAAGTAAATTCTTTTTTAGCCATCATAAATCACCTTACTTTTTTCTCCTTCCAGTTCTACTTGAAGCAATGTCTCCTACTTTTCTTCCTGCTGCTGCGTGTCTTGAAGTTGACTTTGATTTTCCAGGGTGGTGATTAGATCCACCAAATGGATGGTCCTTTGCATTCATCGCAATTCCTCTAACACTAGGATATTTTTTATGTCTTGCTCTCATTGCTATTGATTTTTTTCCTGCTTTAACAAAAGGCTTTTCTTTTCTGCCTCCTGCGCCTGAACAACCAACTGTTGCTCTACAAGCAGGATTAATTTCCATTACTTTTCCTGAAGGCATTTTAACATAAACTGTTTTTTTATCTTTAGTAACAATTAAGCCATAAGCTCCAGATGTTCTTGCTAAACTTCCTCCGTCTCCTGGAGTTTTTTCAATATTAAAAACAGGACAACCTTCAACACAAGATTTTAGAGTTTTAACATTTCCTATTTCCAAGTCAGCTTCTACGCCACATTGAACTTTTTGGCCTACAAATAAGCCTTCTGCTCCAATAGAGTATTCTTGAGTTCCATCGTGGAATTCTATTTTTATAAGAACTCCTGATCTTGCAGGATCATTAATAAGTTCCATGACTTCGCCTTTTATTAAAGGAGTATTCAAAAATTTATTGTAATCAGAATATTTTGCAGGAGCAACTCCGTTTTTAGTAGCAGTCCAAACAGGTCCGCCTCTTCCTCTTCTTTGTGAAATTAATCGTTTACCCATTTTAAATTACCCCTAATTTGGTTGCAATATCATCTGCTTTAAACTCTTTAGAAATCGTAACAATTGCTTTTTTTCTTGATTTCATATCTCTAATTATATTAACTGCACTAACTTTTACTTTGTAAAGTTTTTCCACTGCTTCTTTAACCATTGGTTTTGTAGCATTTTTATTAACAACAAAAATTAATTTGTTTTCTGCTTCAATCATGTTAACTGCTTTTTCAGTTATAAGTGGATATTTTAAAATATCAAGACTTCTAAGTTCTGTTTCAATGTCTTCTCTTGACTTTTTTTGTTTTTTAATCGGCTTTTTTTCAACAGCTTTAGGTTTAGCTTTTTCTACAGTTTCTTTTTTTATTTCTGTTTTTTTTTCTACTTTAGCTGCGGCTTTTGTTTCTTTTTTATCAACCATAAAATTCACCTTATGCTTTAGCCTCTATTTTAGCTTCAATTTTTTTTCCTTCTTCAAGTTTTTTAATTGCGCTTTCTGACCAAAGAGTTAATCTTCCAGGAACAGCTCCTGGCGCAAGTAAATCAGCATTAACATTAGTAACGCTTACAATATCTACCCCTTCAAGGTTTCTTGAAGCTTTGAAAACTTTTTCAGTATTATCTGCTACAATAAGAATACTTTTTCTTCGCTTATATTTTCTTCCTCTTTTCTTTCCTTTTCCTGCTCTTATTTGTCTTTTAGAAATTGCTCTTTCAACATCGCTCCAAATGCCTAAATCTTTGAATACTTTTTTTACGTTACTTGTTTTTTCAAGTTCTTCAATTTTTGATTCAATAATAAGTGGAAAAATTAATTTTTCGTCAAACTTGTGTCCTCTTTTTTTTACTATTTCGGCTATTGCAGTTGCGGCTATTGCTGATGCAGTTGCTTTTCTTTTTTCTTTTTTGTTCATTTTTTCTTCAGCAATTTTATTTGATTTTGGAGGGTGTGCTTTTGGTCCACCAACAGTTGCAGGAATACTTGCAACATTTCCTGAAATAACTGAACGTCTATTTTTAAGTCTTGGTTTTCTTGCTTTACCAATATTAATTGTTCTGTGTCTTTGTGGTTTATGTCTATTACCATAATACTCCGCAGTGTTATCTCTTCCTGCTAAAGGAGTTGGGTAATTGAGTTGTTTACTTGCTGATTGAATTGCAAGAACTGCTCTTTTAATAAGTGAACCATCAATTGGTTCTGAAAATTGTTTAGGTAATTGTACTTCAGAAACCTTTTTTCCCTCAAGTGATAAAACATTAGCTTTCATTCTTTCTTCGCCTCATTTTTTTCTTCAGCTTTTTTAGGAACTTCTTTTGTTTCTTCTTTTTTAGCTTCGGTTTCTTTCTTGTCTTCTTTAACTTCTACAGGAGCTTCTTTTTTCTCTTCTTTAGTTTCTTTTTTTGTTTCTGCTTTCTTTTCTTCTTTTGCTTCGCTTTCAAATGGTAAATTCAAATCAGTAAATTTTACTCTTGTTTCTTGTGTTTTTCTAATTGCGGGTCTTAGTGCAATTTCTCTTTTTGCTGGGCCAGGAACACTTCCTGAAAGAACAATAAAATCACTTTTTACTACGCCGTAATTCAAGAAACCTCTTTTTGGATTAATTGTTTCGGGGTTTCCTTCCATAAATAAAATTCTTTTATTATATTCAGTTCTTGTGTGGTATCCCATTTGTCCTGCTCTTGGAACAGTCCACATTACTGTTGCTGGGTGCCAAGGACCAATGCTTCCTACAGCTCTATGTTTTTTTGCTTTTGGTCTTTGGATTTTTATTCCAAATCTTTTTACTGGACCTTGGAAACCTTTTCCTTTGTTAACTGCTTTAACATCAATAAAAGTATTATTATCAAAAACTTCAGTTATTTTTAATTCTTTTCCAAATTTTTCTTTTGCAAAAATTAATTGAGAATCAACAGTACCACTTAATTCGATTTCTGAAACATTAGCTTTCTTTTTTCCAATTCCAGTATGCCCTGGTTGTAATTCAGCTAAAAGAACAACTTTAGTTGCTTTTTCTTTAAGCTTTGTAATATCATCAAAAACAGAGTATTTTTTTCCTTCCTTATTTTTCTTTCCTTTTTGTTTAAAAGAAACAATTTTTTTCCTTAAATTTTTTCCTGGCTTTTCAACAGTTGCTTCACCAAGAACTTTTAAGCCTTCATTTGTTTTAGCGTAAAGTCTTGCTCCAATAATTCTAATTGGGGGGCATTCGATTACTGTTGATGGGATACAAGTTTCTTGTCCAAAATTAGTGCTTTTTTCATGAGAATTTTTTCCAAAAATTTGAGTCATTCCTGCTTTGTAACCAAAAAAATTCAATGCTTTAGTTTCTTCAGTAGTAATTGCTGGATAAGTAGAAAATGTAGCCACTTGTTTTTTTGCTCTTACCCTTGGGTAATAAGCAAGGCTTCCTGATCTGGGTTTATGTCCGCCAACCATTCAAATTCACAATCCATTTTTCTAAATCAAAAACAAACTGCGCACTGTGGTTTAATTCAAAAAGAATTTAACCTGTGGTATGCGAAAAATTTGCTAAAAAAAGCTCATTTCGGCATTTACATCCCAAGAAGATTTACTTGGAATACAGTGTGCAATATCTACTATTCATTCCCCTAAAGCATTTATAAAGGTTTCTTTTGATTTGCTATTTTATTTTTTATGTATTTTATTTATACTTGCAGTAGTATTTAGTCAATTACTCTTGTCTTCCGAACAAAAAGAGTAGGCCAATTGCACCTAATATGATTGCTCCGAGTGTAAATGAATTGTTATGTAAGATAGCCATACCCGTTGAAACAAAACCAGTCATTCCTTGAAGAGTTCCTTCTTCCTCAGTTTCTGTGGTAGTTTCTTCAGTTTCTGTTTGAGTTTCTGGTTCGTTGTATTGTGGTTCAGGAGCTGTTATTTCAAAAGGTTCCTGAGCTACTTTCATTAATTTAGTGTATTTTTGAAGAAATTCTCTTCCTTTATATTGAACGTCAAAATAAACAATTGCTTCTTCTGAATCGAGGTTATTTACTGCAACAACTCTTTCACTAAAAGAATTTGCGTTTATCGTAAACTTTTTTGGAGAAACTGTTGCGTTGTTTGAGTATATTTGTACTGTAATAGCTTCATTTGTTGGATTATCAAGCTTTAATTCAACAAACCCTGAGTTTCCACTAACTTCTACTTTAGCAGGGTTATGTAGCTTAACTTTGTCTAATCCTTGTTCTTCTTTGAAACCGTTTACTCTTACGTAAAAGTTTTCTGAGGTTAATTCGCATGTAAATCCTGAATCAAAGTGACCCATTACTTTTACATATCCTGTTCCTGTTGTATCTTTTTCGGTTTCGCTTGCAAGTGCTTTAACTTTTATAGTTGTTGTTTGTCCTTTGTTAATTCTTGTTGAATTTCTTGTTGCTTCTATTGCGAAGTCTGGCGAATAAGTAATTCCTTCTATTTGGTCTATGTTAAAATTTTCTTGGCCGTAATTTCTAAATGTAAAATAATCTGTATCAGTTTTTCCTGATTCTACAACCATATTTCTTGGAGTAATTCTTAATCCTGTACAATTTGTTGCTTTTAATTGAACTGGTTCTTTAATTGGTTCAACTATTACTGGTTTTGAATAAACTGTTGGAGTAGTTTCTACTTCTGCCCATTGTTGTTGAGTTTCTTTTGCTTCTACGTATGCTGTGCTTCCAGTGCTATTACAATATGGTGAATTGTCATATCTACAATCAATAGTTGGTTGTTGGAGTGTATTTGCTCCTGATACATTTATGTTAAATCTTTGTTCAAGGTCGCTAAATCCACATCTTGTTCCGTCTCTAAATGAAGCTGAAGTATTTATTGTGGCAGTAGTAGTTCCTGAATTTACTCTTGGTCCGGCAGTTAAATTAAATTCTACTTTTCCGCTTGAGTGATTATTTATTGTTCTATCAAACTTTACTTGTGTAGCTTCTAAATCATATCCATTTACATAAACAGAAACATTATCTACATCTAAATATTTTACTGAATTATTATTTAAGTAAAAAGAAACTTTTTTTGTTTCATTTGGTCTTATGCTTACTGTGGTTGTATTTAGAGTTATTTGTCCACAACTTGCTTCTTGTCTTGGTTGATAATCTTGTCCGGTTAAAGTTGGTTCTCCAACTCCGTAATATGGTCCAAGATAATCTGTTGGTTCGTAGTAAGCTGTTCCATAGTATCCCGTATTTCCGTAGTAATAAGTATCTTGATAATTTGAGTATGTTGGATAATAATCTGAATAACTGTATGTGTCATAGTAGGTTGAGTATGTTGGATAATAATCGCTGTATCCATGAGGATAGTAATAAGTATCGTAGTATGTTGGAGCGTAAAGATTTATCCAATCTGGTTCAAATGTCCAATAATTATCGTAGTAGTAATAGTCTGTTGAGTAATATGAATAGTAGTCTCCGTAGTCTGGTGCAAATCTCCATGAATCATCGTATGAGTACCATCCTGCATCAAAATTATAATAGTCTCCGTATGAGTAAACTCTGTAAGGGTAATCGAAATAGTAGTAATCGTCATATGCGTAACTGTATGGTGTGTTTACATATGAGTAAGTGTTTCCTGAGTAAATTTCAAAATAGAAATCTGAGTCTTCATAACCTAAGTATAGATCTGCACTTGCAGTGTTAATTAAGAACAATAATGCAAGTCCCAAAAAAATCCAGTTGTGTTTCATGAAAAACCCCCAAGCCTCAAAGCTCTATATATAATGGTCATCAACCACTATATAAAGGTTT
>Ga0307928_10000339_pt1 | contig 35463 bp, 72 predicted proteins | sample AceLakmetagen232_FD_201815 | JGI IMG/M metagenome (GOLD analysis project Ga0307928, IMG submission 201815) | Saline water microbial communities from Ace Lake, Antarctica - #232 | ecosystem: Environmental > Aquatic > Non-marine Saline and Alkaline > Saline | place: Antarctica: Ace Lake... | reverse complement strand
ATTGAAAATAGAGGCAATTGAAATGACCACACTCGAAAAACTGGGCCTCATCGTGCTGCTCTACGGCTTCTCGCTGCACGTTGCAGCGGGGCCGGTTGCGCCGGGCGTGCCACGGGCGCTGATGCTGGCAGGCGGTACGCTGTTCATTGACGGTGGACGCCTCACGCGCTGGCTGCAGCGCAAGTGGCCTGGCGTGCGGTGGGAGTAGCGGGCGGTAGATGCTGGGAAGTACCTACGGTCCTATCCAGCTCCGTGGTCAGCAGATTACCCCAAACGGGTATTGTCTGACCGCGTATCTCGATTGCGTTGCAGGAATATGCCACAATGGGCAAGTTGGCGCATCAGTCCCCGAACTCGCGGCGCATCAGCGCGTATGACTTTCGCCATTCGTGGATCATCTTCGACCATGTCAGCCCGCGCTCGATTCGTTCCAGGTTGCCCGCGGCGTGGTCGCCATCAAACTATGGCTGATCATGCGCGTACCGTTAGGTCTATCCGCTGTCCTGAGTTAATGCCGCGCTCATCATTTCTTCTCTCAATCTCCGAGAGTACAAAGCCGGGATTGCCGAGCGGAATTGCGCTCTTTTCAGAGTTGCATCTTATGCATGCTGTGACCAGGTTTGATGCAGCGTCTTCACCGCCCTTGGAGCGTGGAACAACATGATCGAGATGAAGTTCTACTGGGTCTGTAACTGATGACTTCCCGCAGTATATGCATGTAAAGTCGTCACGGTCTAAAATCAGGAAGCGCCCGCGCGTCTCTGCTCTGTGCTTTTTGCAGCGCGCGCTACATATCGTCTGATTCTTGAAAGACGGCCTGTAGAACTTTCCACAAACGTCGCACTTATACAGGCGTCTATGTAGATTGATGCCGGACTGACACTCCCTTGAACAATATGCTTGGTCCACGTGCTCCGGCTTAAACTTCTTGTTGCAGGTAAAGCAGAACCTTGATTTATCAGACATGCGCATCGCCCCCTGGGTGCTTCTCAAGAAGCAGCTTTAGCGCCTCGTCCAATAGCTGATCCCATGTCCAGTTTTTGCGTTTGCGTAGTTTCTGCAGCTCATCACGTAAAGAAAGACGGCATACTAGCCCGCCACGTGGCGGGCGCAGCCTGGGCAATTTTAGCAACGTTTTAGCAGAGACTACGGCAGTTCGTATCCCGTCCTTGGCTGCATTTGATGGATTCTTGATCCTGCCGCTTTCGATCTGGTGGTAATACCCCGGGCTGTGCTTCAGTGTATCGCCATTGCAGAGGTCTGCCACACCTTGCCACGTGAAGAGTTCGTCTTTAAGAGCAGCGACCATTGCCGCATAATCTTTCCTCATCAGACATCACGCGAAAGCATTCGCGCGCTTCTTGCATACAACCTATATGCGTGCCGGTCATTGCTGGATACGGTAACACCACCGCGGTGCCCGAATGCAACCCTTGCCGCCCTGGCCGCCATCTTAGGGGTAAGGCGTTCGTCCTCAGTCACGCCGTTAAGCTCAACGGTTTCCGTTACTTCGTTATGCCTTCCACTTTTGCAGATGAATCGCTTAGTTTCCATTTCCTATCCTTTGGTAGTGTTTAGTTTACTGAACTAATTATACCATATGCGCTAAGAAATGTCAACACAGCGCCCAGTCGCAACCTGCTGATAGTACCCTGCTGAGTGCGCGAGATCTGCGCCGTTGCAGGCGTCAGCCACGGCCTGCCAGCCCTCCAGCTTGGTATAGAGCGCCGTCACCAGCGCGGCATAGTCAGTCACGCTACCGCTCCAGCTTTACCAGGCTGCTACACCGCGCGCAACCGCTGGCCCGCGCCACCTGCACGTCGATCTCGTGGCGTAGCCGGCGGATCGTGGCGGCGTCGGTGTCCTGCGCGTCGTGGAGCCGGGCGATGATCTTGGTGAGCCGGTCGATTTCGGCGCGTGTGATGGGGCGCTCTGTCGTCTCGGGATACGTCGTCATAGTCATCATTCTAGCCTCCAAGGATTGCCGCTGCAACCATAGCCCAGGTGCAGCACATGCACGCCATCGCAAGTGGCACGATAACGGCGACGCCGGTGCCCAGCTTGGTCAACGTATAGTCGGTCCATCGCACCAGTGCGTCAAGATACTCGTGTTGATCCATCATTGCCCCTTTCGTCTAATTGGTCACTACTTGGTCAGTGGAGGTGGCGAGTAGCGAGCTCGCGTCTCCGGTGTTGCCTGCCTGGATCATCGGCGGTCTTTGCGATGGGCTTTTTCCGCCTCCCCAACCAGCTTGGCACCGAATCGATTCAATTCACCCCCGTGATCCCGCCGCCCCATCGCCAGACCGTCGCGGTAGGGGCGGCGGTGTGTGGTGCTAATCGTCCATTGGCCCCACCTTATCGGCCTCTACGAGCCATTGCAGAACGGCAATAATGCCGTCCTCATAGCTCATGCCGCGAAACTTCGTGCCGAAGTTGGCGTACTCCACACACTCACATTCGAGTTCGGAAATCTCCGCATCTGTCCTAATGACGTTCATTTCTCGCTCTCCCTTCGCTATGCCCTCGCGGGCTGCCGGGATCGGCCCGGCTCCGATGCTATGCGTGGCGCTGGCTAGAGCGTAACACGCGCCAGCCGTTCCAGTCCCCGGACATACTTGTGGAGTTCGCTGCGTATGGCATCACGCCGGGCAATCAGCTCCAGCGTCTTGTCCTGATGCGCTGGTCCAGCCTCATTCATATGCGTCACAGAGTCCTGTGCGCCCATCAGCGCTTGCGTAAGCTCAGCAATCATGTCCATCATCCTATCCTTTCAGGCGGGACCGCAGGCGCCCCGCCGGTGTGTGATGCTAGAGTTCCCCGCACAGCACATTAATCATTGCGCCGAAGTTGCTTGTCACGTCAAGACCACCGAGCTTCTGAGTGAACTCATCAATGATTGCGGCGCGCTTCTCATTGTCGCCGGTTGCCAGCAGATAGCGATCCTCGTACTCTGCGGCGAGCAAGATGCCGGCCGCCAATCCCTCACACTGACCCCTGAGCCAGCCAATGTCCCGCACGTCAGGATTAAGCTCATCGCCTGAGTGGGCGCAATCGAAGCCATACACCATCCCGCCATCCTCCGTTTGAGCATACGTGATGCCGCCGTGGACCGGCACATAGGAGAGGATGCCATTGTAGCCGAGCTCTTTTACCGGCTTGTCTGCAAACCGCACATAGCCGCAATAGTGTCCCCTCGTTGTCTTGAGAATGCTATACATCACTCCTTCCTTCTCCCAGTTTGCTTCGGCTTTAGCTTCCGGATAACGCAGCGTCTTGTTCATCTGTCATCTCCTTTTGCGCGTTAGCATGCGCGCCCCGCCTTACCCGCGAATCATCGCTCTTGATTGAACCGTCCTCGTACTCTACGGCCATACGGATTATCTTCAGCGCAGCACCGCAGGCCGGGCACTTCCACGGAGCGCCCGGCTGCACTTCCGCCGCACACTCGGAGCATGTGCCATACCGTCTCACGATTGCGCCGTGATCCGGCTCCACGTACCGCGTTGCGTGGTACTTGCTGCGCCTCTTGGTCATGCGTCTCCTTGTGTGCCTGGCTAGAATGGGATCTGATCGTCTGGCAACTCCATCATCGCCTTGAGATCGTCCCGTAGCAACTGCGCCCCCCTGAGTTCCAGGGCCTGGTCATTGGTCAAGCCCTCGGTCGCCTTAATCTTGGAGTAGGCTTCAATGACCACGATAAGCTGCCCATAGTCAAGATCTCCAAAGGCTGTGCCCCCAGGCGTTGTGAATGCCGCAGCCTGGTCGGGCGTCAGCGGTTCCGGTTCTTCGGGTGGCTCTTCAACAATCACACCCTCAACCGTGACGCCCTCAGTGCCGGGGAACATTGCTTCGATACCTTCGCGTGTCTGCTCTTCCTGCTCATCTGCGTATGCTGGATCTGCCTCGATCCGCGCGTTATGCTCTCGCCAGTGCGCGCGGTCCTTAGCCAGAGCTGCGGCGTCGCCAGGATTCAATTTCTCAACGCCGGTCCAATCCTCGGGCCGTGTAGCCTGCCCGTCAACCTCCCATGACTCCTTAGCAAGCTCATCTGGCGATGGCATACCATAGGCAATATTGAGCGCATTCTTGAGGGCGCGTTTCTTCGCTACCTGCTCCCAGCTCCAGCCCTTCGGCGGGTCGATGGCGTAGCCCCTCGTGGTATTGTAGGTGTCTCCGTGAGACACGATGCCCACGGCGCTCTCGGGCAAGAACATCCTACGAGCTGTCTCATAGGGGATGCCCGCCTTGCAGGCTTCGACCAGGCCAGAGCGCACGCTATCGCGCCAGATTTCGCAAGTGTAACCGATCTCGGCTGCCTTTACTTGCTGCATCTGCGGGTCATCCAGTGCCAGTTTCGTGTAATCTGCTGTGTAATCCTCCTGTCGTTTCGCCCAGCGAACAAGCAATTTGTAGCCCTCAATAATCTGGTCCCCGAACACGTACATCTCACCGCGAAACGGATTGGCCCGGCTCAGGATGGATGCCTGCGCCAGCCGCCGCGCTTCACGCTCATTCCGCACGCCGGGGAGCATTGCGCTTAGGCGCTTGCCCATCGTGGTGATCTCGTTCCTGTCTCCCCACCCAGTCCTGTCAAGATCCTGAGCAACTTCGATCTCCGTGCTGCCCTTGTTCTCTGCCATCACTGCCTCCTTTAGCTAAACTCGTTCCAGGGCCAATACAGCGTTCCATCACACAGCTTCTTGATGATTGCGCCCATATCCAAGAGCCACCCCAGCTGATGCGCTCGCCTGCGCGTCATTGCGTATTCACGCGGTAGGTTGCCCGCATAGAAGCCACGCCAGATAAGGATGCGATCATCGAAGATGACCACTTGCCGCGGGCGTCCTTCGGCTCGCGCCGGCATCAGAAGTCACACCGGGGCGTGAATGCCCCGGCCAGCTCTGCCGTGACCGCCGCGCCGCGATTGCTGCTGACACGCGCCGCACTCTCGCACTGGTTGCAGACCCCGCCGCCGTAGGTGTTCAAGCTGCAGATCTCGCACGGTCTGCAGAGCGCATCCACCGAGGCCGCGACGTTGACGCCGCAGCGATCAGCTATGGCCGCGAGGTCAGGGGTGAAGATATGGTCTCCGAATGATACGAACTCGGGGATCTGCTCATCAGTAGCCCATCGCGCAGCCTCACCACCGCCACTCGGACAGCGGGCCAGGTTGACGTCGGTGTGGGGGCTACGTGTCAGTGCCTCACTCATTGCCTGTCTCCTGTGTGGGTAGCCGCGCCTCGAACTCCTTGATGTCGGCCAGGTCGTAGGTGTAGCCGGTGCCGTCGATGTCGCTCTCAAACGCGATGCGCTCAGGGCGTGCCGCGTAGCTCTTCGGGTATCGGTAGTGGATCTCGGTAATATTGCTGAGCACCATTGATATCTCGCCGCCGGAGCGCGCGGCCGATCCCTGTGCCCACCAGATCCTAACGCGAAAGCCTGTCTTCTCACTCATTTCCAGCCTCCTTGTCCATCTTCGCTATCGTTGCCTTGAGCCGCTTGTTCTCGCTACGCAGTGCTGAGAACGCCAGCTCGACGCCCGCGATCATGTCATTGCGGACGGTGATTGCTGTATCCAACGCGCGCTGATTGCCGGCGCCCCGCGCCATCGCTACCACCTCCGCTTGCGTCCATAGCGCCCGAAGGCGCCCCCGCAGCTCGCTCATTGCCGCCATCGCGCTACCTCCTGGGGGCGACTTGCCAACCCTCCCGTTGCGTATTGAGGAGAAGCCGTCTGGTGCCGCAGCATTGACGACGGTTTGTCCAAACCTCCCCTCGTATGTGGAGGAGAGTCCACGAAATCGATCGAGTCGACAGTGATAATCCCAAACCTCCCCTCGTATGTGGAGGAGAGGGGCCAATCAAACAGATACTCACTCATGTTCATCCAAACCTCCCCTCGTATGTGGAGGAGAGACACCTGTCAGACAAGTGTCTCCGTCCGAGACTGATGCACAATTGCAGCTCGGTTCCTGCGTCATAGTGAGGCATTACTACACCCCATCTCAGCAGGCGAATCTCCGCCCGTTTGGCGGTTCTGACCTAACGCAGCCAGGTTAAGGGCCGCGTTCAAATCTCTGTCCAAAGTCAACCCGCAATCGCATACATAGGTGCGGTCGGATAGCGTCAAGCCGCTCTTGATCGCCCCGCACCGGCTGCACGTCTTGCTACTCGGATACCAACGATCTGCTATGAGAACGTCTATGTCTAACCAGCCAGCCTTATACTCAATCTGTCTCCTTAGCTCACCGAATCCCACGTCTGAAATTGCACGGGCCAGGCTGTGATTCTGCACCATTCCCCTGACATTCAAATCCTCAATCACAATACAGGCGGGCCGCACTTCTTGCGTCAGGTAGTCGCTCACTTGATGGAGCGTATGCGAGCGGATGTCGGCCACACGCTTGTGGGCCTTGGCAAGCACCGCTTTCGTCTTGCCCCAGTTTGCGCCGCCCTTCTTGCGGCGGGATAGCTCTTTGTTCAAGCGACGCAGCCTGCGTTGCGCAGCGATCAGTGGTTTCGGATTCTCAAATACTCGCCCATTGCTGCACGTCGCAAGCGCCTTGATCCCGAAGTCAACGCCAATGACGGTCGCGTGGCGGTCCTTGAGTTCGGGCGCGTCCTCCTGGACATGTACTGACACAAACCAGCGCCCAGCCCGTTGTGATAGCGCGGCATACGTCCCGAAGGTAAGGCCGCCGTCCGTCGTGGGTAGATAGCCGCGCTCTTTGAGTCGCACCCATCCTATGCTCGTTAGTCGCACCCGATCATGCTCGATGCGCGTATTCTTCAGCGCAAATCCCCCTGGATAGCGTTTGATTCTAGGATAACCAGGGGTTTCGCCAGCCTTGATGCGCCGAAAGAAGTGCTTGAAGGCATCGCCTAGATCCCCAAATGCGGCGCCTTGTACCGGGAATGGCACTAGTGACCAGTCATAGAGATCTGCATAAATAGTCCTCTTGGCTTCTGTGAATTGGCGCTTCAGCCCGTAGGCGCTTGGTTTCTCGCCATTCTTGTATTGGCGCTGCCATTCACGCAAGCCAACATTGAACATAAACATGCGGGCATCCGCCAGATATTGCAGCCGCGTCCGCTGTCTATCGTTCGGGTCAAGCTCGGTCTTGTATGCTTTCTGGATCATCATTTCCTCATTGATAAGCGCGGGCACCGGTGCGTGTTCCTTAATATGTCTATACTATAAAGGAAAACACCTGGAATGTCAAGGGTTAGTTTGGGATTTCCCTTGACAACCGGGGCGATTTCCTTTATAATATAGGTGAATCAAACAGGAGGTGCTGAATGCACTACTTACTAACAGCGTTGGATGTACCCGAGCACGTCGCCCGGGTGATTGAGGTCGAGGCCAAGCTGGAGGGCGCAACGATCACCGGCCACCTACGCAGGATATTGGTGGACTATTCCAAAGGCATCGCGGCCGATCTTGCCGCCAGGCTGACACGCCGCGACGAATTGGTGAAGATCGGCGCGGAGCCAGCCGTCACCGAGGAGGAGCTATGAGATGCCAGCACCACGCCAACGATGATCTCTGCACCCACTGTACCGCACCCGCTACGCACTACATTCTCCACCAAGATGGCGAGGGCGTGCCCGGCGCGTGGTGCGAGGAGCACGCCAGCGAGATTGTGGCGGAATACCGGGCTGAGTTAAACTGGAACTGGTCAATGGAGCCGATGCCCGAGGAGGAGCTATGAGCGAGATACCGACACGCCTGGAGTTTGGGAAAGCACTGCTAGACATCTCATGTGGGTACGCGAGCTTGGTCATAGCCGAGACTGAAGACCAGGCCGACCTTGATCGCGAGAAGTATCTGCAGGGGCGCGAGACAGCCTTCGCCGCCTACAATGCCCAAGCCGAGCGCAACGCGGAGCTGGAGTGCATCGCTGAGCTGGCAATGGAATGGGCAGCGAACTACCCGTATGAATGCTCCGGCATAGACAATCTCGCGGCAGATACGATCTACAGCCGTTGCGAGCGCGCTGGTATCGGGCAATCCAAGGAGGTCCACGATGACAACGCAACCTGACCGCACCGACCGCGCCGTCTTGCTCTTCTGGCTCGCGCTCGCCGCTTGCGTCTGCCTGGGCACGCGCTGGGTCGCCACTGAGCTGGGCGCTGACTGGCGTCTAGCCACGGCGCTGGCGCTGGTCGCGGGGATGGGCGTGCTGGTAGCAGGCGGATGCTGCGCACTGGCCGGCGACATCGACCAGGACCGCGAGGATAGGTGCGGGGAGCGGCGGTCGTGAGCGATTACAGCGAGTTCCTACAGGGCAAGCAGGATTACGGCGCCCGCTCAGGCTTTGAGCCGCTGTGGATGCCCGACTTCCTCTTCCCATTTCAGAAGTCACTCACAGACTGGGCAATCCGCCTAGGCCGCGCGGCGATCTTCGCAGATTGCGGACTGGGCAAGACGCCGATGCAGCTTGTGTGGGCAGAGAACGTCAAGCGCAAGACCAACAAGCCGGTACTGATTGTCACGCCACTAGCTGTGAGTGGGCAGACGCTACGCGAGGCGGCAAAGTTTGGTATCGAAGCCGCGCGCGCTGATGTATGCGATAACCCAACCACCATCCAGGTGACGAACTATGAGAAGCTGCATCACTTCGATGCCGCTAATTATGGCGGAGTTGTCTGCGATGAGTCAAGCATCCTCAAGAACTTCAAGGGCAAGCGCAGGACAGCGATCACTGAGTTTATGCGGCGCGTTCCATACCGGCTGCTATGCACAGCGACGGCAGCGCCGAACGACTGGATAGAACTTGGCACAAGCTCGGAGGCCCTCGGGCACCTGGGTCATATGGATATGCTGACAAAGTTCTTCACGCGACGCCACACCTACGCGCTCAGTGACAGAATCAGTAAGCGCAACGAGTGGAACCTCAAGGGGCACGCCGAAGCCCCATTCTGGCGCTGGGTATCATCCTGGGCGCGGGCATTGCGCCAGCCATCCGACCTCGGGTTTGATGACAACGGCTTCATCCTGCCGACGCTTGAGGAAATCCACACGCGCATCTATGCGTCCAGGCCGCGCGATGGGATGCTATTCGACATCCCGGCTACGACGTTCCACGAAGAGCGCGAGGTCACGCGCCGCACGATCAATGAGCGCTGCGAGGCCGTGGCTGAGAAGGTAGCACAGCACAACATCTCTATGGTGTGGTGTCATCTGAATGACGAAGCCAAAATGCTCAAGCGTCTAATCCCCAACTCAGTCGAGGTGTCGGGTTCTGATTCAGACGACAAGAAAGAGGCTGCGGCCCACTGGTTCTGCAACGGCACAGATGAGCGCAGGACGCTTATAAGCAAAGTGCGCATCTTCGGGTTCGGCCTCAACTTCCAGCATTGCGCGCATATGACCTACTTCCCGACACACTCCTATGAGCAATACTATCAGGCCACGCGCCGGCTGTGGCGCTTCGGGCAATCGCGCCCGGTTACTGTGGATCTCATCTACACAGACGGCGGCGAGCGAATGATGGATAACCTATCCCGCAAGTCGGCCTCAGCAGATAGAATGTTTGCCGATCTGGTGCGCTATATGGGTCAGGCACAGACCGTAGAAGTCACCTATGATCACCAAGATGTGGAGGTTCCAAAATGGATGCTCAGCAGATAATCACCGACCGCTATGCCCTATACCTGGACGACTGCTGCGAGGTGATGCCACGACTGCCGGAAGGCTCCGTGCATTTCTCGATCTACTCGCCGCCATTCGCCGGACTGTACCACTACAGCTCAAGCCCGCGCGACCTGAGCAACAACCGCTCTTACGCAGAGTTTATGGAGCATTATGAGTTCGTGGTGCGTGAGATCTACCGCTTGACGATGCCGGGCAGGATGACCGCCGTTCACTGTATGGACATTCCAATGAGCAATAACGGGAAGGGCGATGCGCTGATGGACTTCCCCGGTGACATCATCCGCCTGCATGCCCGCTGTGGGTTTGACTACAACGCCCGCTACCACGTCTGGAAAGAGCCTCTAGGCGTCCGCAATCGCACGATGGCAAAGAAGCTGGCCCACCGAACAATCGTAGATGATTCTTCCCGCTGCGGCGTTGCGAGCGCTGACTACCTGCTGCTATTCAGGCGAGAGGGTGAGAACCCCGAACCGATCACGCACCCGAATGGCCTGATAGACTACGCGGGGGAGCGCAGGCCGCCGGCTGATGTGCTGAAGTTCAAGGGATGGGCCGGCAATCAGATCGAGAACCGCTATTCACACTGGATATGGCGCCAGTACGCTTCGGCGTTCTGGGATGACGTGCGGCTCGATAGGGTGCTACCCTTCAAGCAATCACGGGACGAAGAGGATGAGAAGCACGTCCATCCGCTACAGCTTGACGTGATAGACAGGGCGATAATGCTCTGGTCGAATCCCGGCGACACAGTGCTGACCCCGTTTATGGGCGTCGGCTCTGAGGTGCATGAGTCGGTCAAGCTAGGGCGCAAGGGCATCGGCATTGAACTCAAGCGCACATACTTCGCTCAGTCGGTGAGGAATCTTGAGGTGGTGGATGTGGACGCAGCCAGCGCGCTACCGCTCTTCGAGCTATGAGCGCGCCGATGGCCAGCGGCAATCGCGGCTGCCGGGCGCGGGGCGCAATTGCGCGGCGTGTTTGACAGCGGCGGCGGCCCTGCTTGCAATCGCGGCGGGATGTGGTAGAATAGAGTTACCCGTATGAATCGGGGGCCTGTAGCGGGCAAACCTCAAAAGGAGACAGGAACGATGATAACAACGCCTTCGGTGAGAGACCCAAGCAGGCCGCCTGTCCGGCCAACGCTACGCTTGAGTCTCTCACAGAGGGCGTTTTTGTTACTCGGGAGGACACAATGATACAGGGTAGGCGGTGCTCTGGCTGCGGCAAGTGGTACGCCCTGACGGAGTACCACAAGAAGACCGCGCACAAAGATGGCTTGGACTCCCGTTGCAAGGCGTGCGAGGCAGCAAAGGCCCGCGCCTACTACGAGGCCCACAAGGAGAGGATCATTGCACTGAGCCGCGCTTACTACAAAGCGCACATGGAAGAGACGGCCACAACGCATCGCGCCTACCGTGCGGCGCACAAGGACAAAATCGCCGCAAGCGACGCCGCTTACAACGCGCGTCCTGGAGTCAAGACCAGGAAGGCCGCCTACCGCGAGGAGAACAGGGAGGAGGAAGCCGAATATAAGCACGCTTGGCTACAGACTCCCCAAGGCCGCACCTCAAGCCGTGCCGCCAGCTTGCGACGGCGCCTATACCCAGGTGGGCAAGATATTACATCAGCGATGACTGCGGAAGTGATGGACGCATCCGACGGCATTTGCCCCTACTGCGGCAAGCCGTTCGAGAATGGACATATTGACCACATTCGGCCCGTCTCGAAAGGCGGCACGAATAACCGCGAGAACCTCGTCTACTGTTGCGCGCCGTGCAATCTGAGCAAGCACGATAAGCTGCTAGAGGACTGGCTTTGCGTATCAATGAGGGGAGCGCCTAATGGCTGAATCATACCGCCTCGGGCTTGGGCCAGTGCTACAGAACAAGATACCGCCGGGTGATGGCTATTGGAAAATATTTAACGGGCTCTTCAAGAACACAGCTTTGGACCAGCTCGATCTCGCATCCGCGCTCTACGACGGGCACGCAATCACCACCTGCTGCGATCCCCAGTGGAGAAAAGCCGAAAACTACCAATGCGGCCAGCACATCGGCCTGGACTTCGACACCGAAGACGAGCGCAGTACCATCGCCGCGCTGATGCGTGATTCGTTCATCTCCAAGTACGGCGCGATCATCTACACGACGCCCAGCCACACGCCGGACAAGCCGCGCGCCCGCGTCATCTTCCTGCTTGATATGCCCATCTTCCAGGCGCGCAACTACACGCACGTCGTCACGGCGCTGCTTTGGATCTTCGGCGCTGCTGATCGCCAGTGCAAAGACCCTGTGCGGTTCTTCTACGGCGCGCGCCCCGGGGCCGGCGAGATGGAATGGCTGAATCACGAGCTACCCCTGAGCCTGGCGCGTGACCTGATTGCCCGCTATCAGAGCACCGGCAACGCACAGCGCAAGCGGACGCAGCGCACGTACACGCCGGGGACAGCAGACGAGCACCAGATTACCGACGCGCTCAAGCACATCGACCCGTGGCGGCTGGGCTATGACGAATGGCTGGCGGTGCTGATGGCGATTCACAGCGAGCAACCCGGCGCTGGCGGCCTGTCGCTGGCAGAATCGTGGGCTGACGGCAAGACCGGCGAGGTCGAGCAGAAGTGGCGCGGCTTTGACGCCGGCGGCAACGTGAGCGGGCGCGTGAGCATCGGGACGCTGTTTGCGCTGGCGAAGCAGGGCGGGTGGGAGCGGGGGACGTGAGCGCGATGATACAGACTGCGCTACCAGGACTTGAGCCAATGCTACAGGGTAAGCGGTGCAGCGGATGTGGTGAGATCAAGCCGTTGACTGAGTACCACAGGAACGTCAGGAGCAAAGATGGCCGGGCGGCTTATTGCAAAGTGTGCAGGCGCGCATATGGTCGCGCCTATAACGCGGAGCACAAGGCTGAAAAGGCAGCGTATAGCCGCGCCTACAACGCGGAGCACAAGGAAGAGCGAAATGCAGACGCCCGCAACTACTACGAAATGAACAAGGAGGAGATAACCACGCGGCAGCGCGACTACTACGAAGAGCACAGAGAAGAGCGAAGCACGCAGATGCGCGATTGGCGCGAGACGCACAAGGAAGAGCTCGTCATCTACGCCAGCGTCTACCGCGAAGTGAACAAAGAGAGCATAAAGACCAAGAAACGCGCCTACAACAAGACTTCACAAGGCCGCGCTGCGGCGAAGGCCGCGCACGCCAGGCGTAGGGCGCGTATGGGTGAGCAATACCTAACAGCCGCGACGATCCAAGAGGTACTAGACGCATCCAACGGGATCTGCCCCTACTGCGGCGAGCCGTTCACGGACGGACACGTTGACCACATCATGCCAGTCGCGAAGCAGGGCACGAATGACCGCGCCAATCTTGTCTACTGCTGTGCTCATTGCAATCTGAGCAAGGGCGACAAACTGCTTGAGGACTGGTTGCAGGAGCGTGATGATGTTTGACTCTTCTCTGGAATATGGTACAATGAAAGAGTCGAGGGGTGAGAGGGATTTTTTTGTGGCTATCAGACGCAAAGACCCACAGTTTGCTAAGAACCCCTCCGCACCCTCGACAAGTGCTGACGGCCCGCAAACTGTGGGTCTTTGCGTATCACTGAAGCGGAGGAACTAGATGGCGTCGAAATACTGGCTCAAACTCTACTACGAAATCTTGGACGATCCGAAGATGGGGCGCCTGGCTGACAAGACGTGGCGGCGAGTGATCGAGTTTTTCCTGATGGCCGGAGAGCTGGACCAGAAAGGCGTCTTGCCATCGCCCGCCGATATGGCGTGGCGTCTGCGTATTGGCGAGGATGAATTATCTGACACCCTCACAGAGCTAGAAAACATTGGTATCCTCACCAATGGGGGCGAACACTGGACAGTAACGCAATTCGCAGAACGGCAAGCGCCAGTCGATAATGCAGAGAGGCAGCGTCGTTACAGAGACAGGCAACGCAAGACGCAATACTACGGGGACGATGCGTTACCCGAGACAGTTACAGACGGAGTAACACAACCCGTAACGGAACCAGTAACGAAACGTAACACAGATACAGATACAGATACAGATACAGATACAGATACAGATACAGATACAGATACAGAAGAAGACCTTGGCGCTGACGCGCCGACTCCAACGTCTCTTCAGGAATGGCAGGACGGCTATTTTGAGGCCGACAACAAGGCTGGCTTTGTGGGACTAATGTGCAAGACGCTCTACCCGACATACTACACCAAGCACAAACCCAATTACGGTTGGATTGGGAAGCTGTGCAAGAAGCACGACCCGGACTATATGCTGAGCCTGATATGGCAGACTGCGGGGCGTCCACCGGCGGGCGATCCACTACGCTTTGTGTCTGGCATACTGAGCAAGAATCCGCCCGACGCACCGCGCCCGCCCCATGTCAAGAAGACCATCAAGATCCGCGATCCTGTCACGGGTGAGCTAGTAGAGCGGGAGGCTATCGCATGACGTACAACTCGCCTGAGCTGGAAGCCTACATGGTGCTGGGGCAAGAGCTGTTCCGGCGCATCTACGCTGACGACTCAGCAGATGAAATCCACAACTGGCTCGCCCTCCAGATGCAGAAGCTGGCCGGCGGCGACGATAGTGCGCGCATGATGTGGGATGACTCATTCGACGTCTATGAGCAGATCATGCAGAAGCGCCGGGAGCAGGCGGCGTTGCCCGAATCGGAGCGGCACGTCCTGACGTGGCCCTGGCCGTCGTGGAGCAATCTGCTAGACCCGCTCGATCCGGGGATTCTGGCCGTGCTATCTGCGGCTGATGGTGGGGGCAAGACGTTGTACGCTGAGAACCTAGCCGAGCACTGGGCGCGCTGCGGGCAGAATGTGGTGTTCCTGCACTTCGAGTTGAACCGCTCGCTGATGCTAGATCGGCGCATGGCTAGGCAGTCGGGCATCCCACGGCGCGACCTGAAGGCCGGCACGATGGGCGCGTCCCAGGTTGCCAACTATGAGCGGGCGAATGACAGGCTCCGCTCGTATCCCGGCTCGATCACCTATGTCCACACGCCGGGCTGGACGATGGAGCGGGCAATGGGTGAGGTGGGCGCGCTGGCTGCTGAGGACATTTGCGACGTGTTCATTGTGGACTACCTCGAAAAAGCAGCGCCGTCTGGCCGGCAGCTCAAAGCCTACGGCAACAACGTCTTTGCACGCGAGGCCGATCAAGTCGAGGTCGTCAAGCGCACGGCTGAGGTCATTGAGCGCCCGGCGCTGCTGTTGGCGCAACTGAGCAAGATGGGCAAGAAGCAGTCGTTCAACAACCTAGACCGCACGGCTATCCGTGGCGCCGGTGAGAAGACAGAGCGCGCTAACATCGTGATCCTGCTACACCGGGAGAACAGCGAGAGCCAGATTGTGAAGGGGCGCGTGGATAAGAACACGATGGGGCGCTGCGGGACATTCGAGCAATTCATGGAGGGCGCGCGGTTCCTGGTGACAGACATTCAGCCAGATGACCAGATGGCTGACGGCGGACCGTGGGAAAACAAGTATTGAAAGCGAAAGGGGCAATGATGACTGATTACGATGAAGTAGCACCCGGTGGTATTGGCTTTGAGCGCACTGCTGTTATCGTCTGTCGCATATGTGAGGATTCTGATGAAGAGTATTTCTGCGGCCTCGGCTATGCTACTGGCAGATTCAAGCAGCGGGGATGGGAAAAGATCGACGGCAAGTGGCATTGCAAACGATGTGCCGAGACCGTCAAGGAGCAGCAATGACTGAGACGCTGACCGAGATGCAGGTGCGGATTGCCCGTGAGATGCAGGTGCGGGATGCGGCGCGCGCTGACTACTGGCGTGAGATGGAGGCGAAAGTGAAAGGGGAGCGCGATGACACGGCGACCCGCTAAACTATGCTCCGAGTGCGGCTTGCGCCCCGTACACGCACGGGGGCTTTGCAACTCCTGTTACCAGCGCGCGCTTAGGGCTGGGACCATCACGGTAAAAAGCGAGCCGCCCAGAGCATCCATCTACGTCACGATGCTCTTCTGCCCGGTGGACGACGCGCTGGGCGTGCCGATGTACCCGGCGCCGTGCAGATTCAGCCGTGACGGATTCCGCGAGACACTGGCTGCGGGCTACTGGCCGGATGGTGCATTGGTAGAGTATCCGCTGGTCTACCGTGGCGCCGCGTCACTGTGGCGCGTGATCGGGAACTACCTGCTTGAGGTGGGCGGGGAGCGCGTTGCGCGCGCGTCGTTCAAGGATGACTCGCATGCGTATGTGGAACTGATTGAGACGAAAGGGGCGGAATGATGGATGAGACATTGGAGGTCCGACTTGATGGTTATCTGAGGCCGCCTGGAACGCGATCTCCGAAGGCATTGCTGCACGTAAGCGGCGAAAGGAGCGGGGCGATGATTGAGCATACACCGGGCCCGCGGGCGGCATTTGTGGCGCTGGATATTGTTTGTGTGCACTTGGAGAGAGATGGCCCAGCAGACTTCACGGAAATTGTTGCTTGGCCCGGCTTCGATTCCTGTGACATTGAGTCGCATGATGAGCAAGTTGCCAATGCCAACCTCATTGCCGCCGCGCCGGACCTCAAGGCCGTGGCCCTCGCCTATGAGCAATGGGAGGCCGACGTGATACTGGACAGCAAGTGCTGGCGATACGAAACACCGCACATCACGCAGGCGCTATGGGACAGGTTTTGTGAGATTCAGACGATGCGGAATGCTGCGCTGGCAAAGGCGCGCGGGGAGGTGACGTGATGATGAACAGGCGAGAGTTTATCAAGTGGGCTGGGTTGGCTGCGGTGGCCGCAGCACTCTCAGGGGTTATGCGTAAGCCGACGGAGGAGGAGGCGGCCTTTGAGTTTGTTGATGACCTGACGTTGGCGGTGTCCGACGAGGCTGAATGGATGTGGTTCGAGTGTGAGTTAGACAAGTTCCTGCCGCCGTCAGGTACAGAAGTGCCGAGCGTATCTCTTGACATCATCACGGACTACAAAGAGCGGCGGGCTGTGAAGACATCTAGTGGTATCGTCTGGGTTCACCGTGAGGGGGATGTCTGGGTAGAGGACTATCGCACAGGAGGACGTGATGATTGAGCTACTGGCCGACCTGGTGCAACTGTCGGTGGCGGCGTGGCTGGTGCTGGTACTGTGCGCTGGCGTGATCGGCGCGTTTGCGGGCGCGTGCATACGAGAGCGGCGATGAACAGGCGCGAGTTCTTGAGGTTGTTCGGGCTTGCCGCCGTTGCCGCTGTGGCTGCACGATTGCCGCGACTTCCTGAGCCGACGGCGGGCGTTGGCGGGTTCATGACGGGTGGTAGATTCGTCATCGTGGGAGAGCCTGGGCCGGAGATTATCACGCACTTCCCACGTGGCTGGCCGGTGATGGACTCGTTCGGAATATCAGCAGGGCACGTAAGCCGCCGCTGTGTCTCACTTGCTGAGGTGACGCCATGAGGACTAGCGTTCGCCACTACACCAGCTCGCCGCTGTGGTACGCGCTGCTGACGGCGGGCGTGATCGTCGGCATCGTCGCGGTCGTGGTGCTGGCGCTATGCTAATCATCATGCTCTGCGTCAACCTGGACCAGATAGACGAGATCCACATTCAGCGCGTAAGCGGCTCCGAGGGCGGCTGGTGCCGGTACGCTGTGCGGAAGCCGCCGATACCGGGGACAATTCTGCATCACTACGACGATGGCGCGGTGGCGCTGGGAGCGACGGTGCTGGGCGCGCTGGCAGAGGGGGGATATGGGAGGCGAGATGACTCACGATGAACTGGTCTCCCGCGCGGCGCGCTGGCTCAGGGGCACGCAGCGTTGTACTGTGGTGATCGCTGAAACCGCAAGCGGAACATACGAGATACCAGATGCAATTGGATGGCGCAATGCTACGCACTCAATCCTTGTGGAATGCAAGACAAGCCGCGCCGACTTCTTTGCGGACATAAAGCACAAGTCATGCCACTCCTCAGCCGGTGGCATGGGCTATGTGCGCTACTTTATGACGCCGCCGGGTCTCTTGCGTGAAGAGGAGATCCCCGAGGGCTGGGGATTGTTGGAGGTTCACCCGAAGATTGTGCGTGTCAAGCGCAAGGCTCAACATCGGCACTGGAAGGCAATGAGAGGCGCATACAGCATGGAGCGCCAGCAACTCTTTTCAGCATTGCGGATACTACAGAAAGAGGTGCGAGATGGCGAAGCCTGACGACGTGGTGCTGCGTGCACTTGTTGCATTCGAGCGCCATACTCGCACACGGAAGAGCGGCGGGCTGCTTGACTTGTGGCGACTGGCGAAGGCTGCGCTGGTAGAGTATCGGAGGCGAGATGTCCGAACATGATGAGCAAAAAAAGATATTCCAGTGGGCGCGTATGTCTGAAGGGCGTTGGCCTGAGCTGGCGCTACTGTTCGCCATCCCCAACGGCGGCCACCGGCACAAGGCAGTCGCGGCAAAGCTCAAGGCCGAGGGCGTGAAGGCGGGCGTGCCGGATATGTGTCTGGCGGTTGCGCGGCGGGGCTGGCATGGGCTTTACATCGAACTGAAGCACGGCAAGAACACACTCAGGGCGACACAGAAGCTATGGCTTGCGCGCCTAACAGATAGCGGCTACTATGCGCGCGTCGCCTACGAATTCGAGGGTGCGAAGGCGCTGATTGAGGAGTACCTGTCGCTTGGGGAGGGGCTATGACTGTCGCGCTATCATTCGGGAGCGAGCAACAATATGGTGAAGTCCAGTTTTCGACAGACAATCTACTGACGGTTGTTGCTCTACCCACGGTGCTAGTGCCGCGGGCGGTGCAGCTCAAGTGCGGCCACAAGGTCATGGCGTATGTGGACGCGACCTATGACTTCACCGGTGTGCCTGAGCGGTATCACAGAGATCTACTCAATATGATCCCGCGCCCACAGGTGCTACTTTTGCCGTGGGAGGATTGTGTGCAAGAGCCTCACGCATGGTGAACTTCCCGCACACATCGGCGTTCAGTTTGCATAGTGATCTGAAATGTGCTATAGTAGTTGGGAGTCTATCAAACAATGAATGGTGTAAATAGGAGGCCATAGTGGTCAATCCCGAGATGCTGGCAATTGCGTTTCTGTTGGCGGTGGCTAACAACGCCATCGTAGATTACCTGGCAAACCCTGTCCGCAAGCGATACCCCGACTTCGACCTGTGGTTCCTCCCCTACGTGGCGTTCGCGACCGGCGGCGTGATTGCCTACATTGCCGACGTCAATCTATTCGCGTTCATTCCCGGCCTCGTGGCTGTCCCCGGCAGGCTGCTGACCGCGGCTGTTATCGGTGGCGGCTCTGGGCTGATTCACAAGGTGTTTGATCACGCGGACGTTGAGGGCGGCGTGCTGGCTGGCTATGATATTCCTGGTCCTGTCCTCAGTGACGAAGAAGAGAAGTACCTGAGCCCCGAGACGCTTCAGAAACTTGAAGTGATGCGACAGAGGCAGCACGAAGAGAGTTCAAGCGGCGACCTGGCAGACGCTGTGGCGCGTGGGTTACAGGACAGAGGGCCACAGCCGTTTGGTGGCTTCGTAGATGTGGACGGCGCCAAGCTGGTGATTGATGATAGTGAGGCCAACAGTACCATCAACATTTCGGCTGGGCCGATAGACGGCCTTGTTCCGTGACCACCACGCTTGAGACCGGGCGCCACGTCATGCCTGAGCGCATCAAGCGCGGGGCCGATGCGATGGAACGCGACGGCTTCGAGCTGCGCTATGAGCGCCCGCTTCTGTCGCTTGATGGCGAGAGGATACTGCGACGACTCCGCATTATGTACTACATAGATTCGCCTGGTGAGCATTTACGTAGCACGAACGACATACCGGGCCAGCCGGGGAGGTTTGCGTGACCACGATCAATCTGCTAGTCAATCACGGCATTCCCACCGGCTGGACTGATGCGCTCCCCTGGTTGAACCTCACGAATCAGCAGCCCCACGGATTCCACACGCACATCAGCGTGCCCGGCGAAGAGCTGGACAGCGCCGATAGTTACACCGGCCCGGACGACACGCCGGTGGTGACGACGGCGACCGTGGTGCCTGAGTGCGTCCATATCCACAAGGGCCAGCTGCCGGCAGACGAGCAGCCGGGCGCTGAGAATGCGCTGATCCTAGAGGGCGAGTGGGTGTACAAGGTGTTCGCCGGCGCAGGCTCATTCTCGCAGGACACCTATGCGTGGGTGCGGGCGCCAGCAAAGGGCATGATGGAAGTCGCCGTGCCCGTACAAGTCCACTACAACCCCAACCCGGGCGGCGACGGTTCTCCTGGCGCCGCTGTTTGGCGTCTATGGATGGATGACCGCAAGAGCGAGTGGTACACATTCGGCGATGGGTTCACGGACCGGGAGTGGTGGTGGAAAGAGGCGGAGACGCTCGTCACCGCCGGGCAGGTCGTGACGATTCGCCTGCAGGTTGAATCTCGCAGCGAGGCCGGCATTGACTTCTTTACCGACCTTGAGGCGTGGCGGGCTGACTTCACGCCGGATGCTGAGCCGCTACCTGGCCCCGAACCTGAGCCGTGCCGCGGAACACCCCGCTTGCAGTATGCGCGGGTGGTGAACGTCGTGCCGGCTGACGCAACGCCCGAGCGATTCTTGGACATTGCCGAGATCGCGTGGGACGCTGGCCGGCAGACCGTGACCGGCAGCTATGACGACGCCGGCATTGGCGACCTCGACGACCGGACCGCTGTGCTGTGGGACATTCCAGCAGATGAACGCTACGACTACGGCGTATTCTTCGATGCGTACTATCCCGGCGTGACTGTGATATTCAGGGTCGATGGCGCTCCGACGCCGGACCCCGAACCAGATCCGCCGCCTGACCCTGACCCCGAGCCTGAGCCACCGCCTGACCCCACCTGGAAACCGCACAACTACGTCCCCACCGGCACCAAGCTGGGCTGGCACGCGATCGGTGACGCCGGGCAATCAACGCTATTTCGCGACCTGCTACCATATCAAGCATGCCCGCCGTCCGTGAAGTTCGTCGTCGATGTTGGGCCATCGCGGCTCATCAAGGCCATCGCACCAAATACTAAGGTAATCGGCAGGTTCATAGACGGTCCCGGCGGCAACTACGAGGGATTCAATTCTGACGTGGATCTCCAGTGGCAGGCCAACCATCGCCTCGCCCAGCTAATGCCGCTGTGGAAGTTCCACCGACACAATGTTGACTATTGGGAGTTCATCAACGAGCAGGACCCGCCCGGCACTGAGGGGCAGGCAAAGCTAGCACGCTATAGCATCTACGCTATGGATGTGGCAGAGGCCAACGGTTACAAACTGGCGCTGTTCTCGCATTCAACCGGTGTGCCAGAGCCGCCCGAATGGGACGCGATGGCCGACACCGGCGTCTTTGAGCGCGCGGCTGCTGGCGGGCACTGCCTGAGCTTGCACGAATACGGCGAGTGGCCGATTGACCTGCACTCCCACCTTGCCCGCTATCGGGACGTGTACGAGCGTATCATTCTACCGTGGCATTTGGACTTGCCTTGCTACATCACCGAACACGCCGCGTGGGTGCATCTGCTAGACCGTGGCCCTGATTGGCTGTGGTCGCAGCTCGTAGAGTATGACCGCGAGCTACGCAAGGATCCCTACGTTGCCGGCGCACACATCTACAGTGTTGGCCCTGGCCCAACCTGGTACAATGATTGTTATGTGGCGATCTATCCGAGGTTCATCAACTACTGCATTGAACAGAGGGACGTGCCGAATGCCTGACATCACCTTGACTATCGACGGCGTCGTCTTCGACTGCATTCCGCGAGGGGCGCCGGTGCCCGGAGTTGTGCCGTGGGTGCTCCCCGTTGGTGAGGGCGACTACCCTCCTAGCCGGTGGTACGCGGCCACCCGGCACGACTTGACCGGCGCACGCAATGGTGGCTATAAGCACACCGGCATTGACCTCAATTTGGACGTGTCGCCGTGGGGCGACGTGGAGCGCGCGCTGGATCTGGGAGTCTACGCCGTTGCGGATGGCGTGGTGACGTATTCAACGTTGGATTGGTCTGGCGTGCCGATGGAGGTGATACGCCACGAGCACGAAGGCAAACCGCTGTGGGTGCGCTATGCCCACGTCAGTCCGCAGACCCTCGCTGCATGGTCGCGGGGCGCCGTGGTTGCCGCCGGTCAATGCCTCGGCGGATTCGCTGACTGGCCCGAGCGCGGCGACCACTTGCACTTTGACATGGCGCTGGATGAGTTCACGCGCGAATGGCTAGACCCGCGTATCCGCTGGCTGGATCCGGTGCCGGTACTCAAGATGCATCACGACCCGGCGATAGTTGACGCCATGCTGAGGAAAGGCGACGGCTGATGAACGACATGGAGGACGAATTCCAGGACTTGCTTGACGAACAGATGAAAGATCTGTGGTTCAGGTTCTTGTGGTACGTCAAGGCGCCGCGGTATTGGTTGGTAATCTTGCGGTATAGGCTGCGGGCGATGAAGCGCCCTGGGCCGCACAGTAGTCTGTGGTACATACTGCACGGCAAATGGTATTGTGGGATGCACACCGGAGGCGATAAGTGGTCAGTCGGGAGGACATTCTACGATGGGTATTGGTACTATCTCAACTTCTGGCCGTTCTGGATCAATGTTCACTGCTGAGGAAGGGGGACTGACGCGATGAACTGCGACTATCCACAGATAGGCAACGAAGCCGCATACGAGGCACGGCTTGAGCAGCTAGACGCGCTGGTTGATTGCATTATGGAGTACGAGAATCGCGTGTATCCAATCGGGCCGCCGTCGCTATGGGCGCGCATCAGCTTCAGGTGGGAGCAAGCCTGGACCTGGAAGATTGCGCCGGCGTTGGTTGGCGTGGCGATTGGCGTACTGACGATGATGAGGCGGGGATGACATATGACGAGATGCAAGTAATGATTGAACGCTGCCAGACCGCGCAGCGAATCTTTGAGAAGGCCGCCCGGCATTGTGTGAAATATTCGGCACTCATTTTGGGCAAGGCTTCTCAGCAGTTTGTGCGTGATGTGGCAAGCGCTACCACGACACTTGACTATGTGCAACGACCGCCCGGATGACCCCGGCCGCCGCGCGCTGTCCCTGGCGGGGCTGCTTGAGTCCTGCGCGCGTCTGTTTAGGGCGTCTCTGCGCTGTGACGCCGATCACGTCGACAGCGCCACCAACACCTGCCACACAGTAGCTTACACCCTGGAACATCAAACGACCACTAACGAGAACAACAAGGACTAACGCATGGCCCCTAATCCCACCGACGGCAACAACGGCAGAGTGACGATGGCGATCTTGGGTACGAAGATGGATGGCCTGACCAAGCTACTGGAAACCCACATCGAGATTGACAGGCAATCACAAGAGAAACGTGATGACCGCATCAGAGCAAACGAAATGGGGGTAGTGCGCTTGGACCAGCGAATGAAACTGATAACGGGGGCTCTTGTGGGCTTGCAGATGATCGGCAGCACTATCGCCGCGTTCCTTGGGATACGGTAGGGGCGTGACTGACCAGGCCGATCTGGGCCGCATAGCCGCACGCCTGGTATGGGCGTGTGAGTCCAACAGCTGGCAGCGCATCACCTGGACCGAGGCGGAGAAGCAGCTAGACCTCGCCCGCGTGAAGTTTCGCACCAAGGCGCGCGTCTACAAAAAGCATCATCCTGATGAGTTCAGGCGCCCGGCTCCGCAGCTGACACAATCAAACGGGGCGACGCCGGGGATGGAGATGCCGGACCCAGAGGAGACATTTGAGCGCGCGTGCTATGAATGGGAGCGCACGCAAGCGCTCGTTGAACTACGGGCACAGCAGCGCCTCGCGTTTGATCACGGCCCGATCGCGCTGGTAGAGACGGCAGACTGGCACCTGGGCGGCTCAGGGGTAGACTACCCCCGGCTCGACCGGGAGCTGCGTATCATAGCCGACACGCCCGGCATGTTCGCTATTGGCGCCGGCGATCTGGTGAACCAGATGATCGTCGGCAATCTGGTGTGGACGCGGTTCAACGACCGGCTTGCCATCCGCGATGAATGGGTATTGCTACTCCGTGAACTTGAGATCATCGCGCCCAAGCTGCTGGCGGTGGTGATGGGCAATCACGGCAATTGGGTAGAGGAGCTGACCGGCGCTTCGTATTTGGAGCGTGAGCTGCAGGCACTCAAGCCCAGCATCATCTATGATAGGCACGACGCCATCATTCAGATTCAGGTTGGCGATTGGGAGATACCGCTGCGCATCCGGCACAAGTGGCGCGGTACGAGCATCTACAACGCCACGCACGGTATTGAGCGGGCGGCGAAGTGGGACCATAATTTCGTGATAGGGATGGGCGCTCACACGCATGTCTCCGGGCTGACGAGGGACTTCAGCATTGACGGGATCACGGGCATTGCGATGATAGCGGGCAGCTACAAGCGCAACGATGAATATGCGCGCAAGGGGGGCTTCCCCTATCCAAACAACTCGACCAGCGTCGCCGTGGTGATTGATGAGCGCGAGCGTTCTCTGACCGGCTTTAACAACCTGCAGACGTGCGCTGACTATATGGATGCAATCTATGAGTGAAGGCGATGCAATGATGGGCGGTGCTGACAGGAGTGACATCACGACAACGCAGGCCACCACGGTGGTTCTGATTCCGTGTGAAGTCTACAGCCGCGTCGTTGGCTATCTACGCCCTGTGACCGCGTGGAATGAGGGCAAGCGCCAGGAGTTTGCGGACCGCGTGACGTTCAAGCTGCCGGGGGTAGAGGATGAGCGAGCTCACCTGGACCAATAGCACGCGCAAGCTCGCTGACCTGATTCCGTGGGAGAACAACCCGCGGCAGATCGGCGAGGCTGACGCGGTGCGGCTGGCTGAATCGCTCGACCAGTTTGGGCAGATTCACGCTATCGCCATCGGGCCGGGTGATGAGATCTACGACGGGCACCAGCGCGGTAACGTGTGGGCGGCCTGTGACCGCTACGGGTCAGAGTATGAGGTCGCGGTGCGTGTAGCGTCTAGGGCGCTGACGCAGGCAGAGCGGGAGAAGCTGGTCGTCTACCTGCACTCGGGCGCTACCGGCTCTTGGGACTGGGACTCGCTCAGCAGTTGGGACGCCGGGACGCTCAAGGGCTGGGGGCTAGACGAGGGCCAGCTGCGCGGCTGGAACGATGACGCGGCGAATCTACGGACAATGCTGGAGGCAGAGGCGGAAGACGACGGCGGCAATGATGAGGATGTGCAACCGGATGACCATTTTGCGCTGTACGTGCCCGACGCGCTGTTCCCAAGCAACAACGAATGGGATGTGCCGACGCTGGATATTGAGCTGCAAGCCAACTTCCTGGAATTGCCACTGACCAAGTGGGGCGACGGCAGTCGCCGGGCAACAATGCGTGGGACGTATCACTTCTACACCGAAGATTACAAGTTTGAGGCGCTGTGGAAAGATCCGTTGAACCTGGTAAACTCTCAGTGCGTGGCGATCATCGAGGCGAATTGCAGCACGAACGACCAAATGCCCGCGGCGGTGGCGCTATGGGGCATCTATCGCAAACGCTGGCTTGCGCGCTATCTTCAACAGTACGGTGTCAAAGTGTGGGTGGATCTGAATGTTGACCCGAAGTTCGTAGAGATCAACCTGCTAGGCGTGCCGAAGGGCTGGAAGGCATACGCAACGCGAGGACTGGACAAGTTCGTCGATCTATTGGACGGCGATTACGCGCGGGCACAAGAGCACGCCGGGTGTGATCCGACGTTTCTTGTGTATGGCGGTGGCAAGCAGACAGAGGCGCTATGCAAAGATCGCGGGTGGCATTGGCTACCCGAGAATATGCACGTCAAGGAAGGACGCACGGAGGCAAACTATGGGTAGAGGATCTGGCGGGGGAGGAAGAGGCGGTCGGCTTGGAAGCGGTGCCCGCGTGAAGATTGGCGACACGATCTATCCGCGTGGAAGCAATGCCTTTAGGTCGCGGATTACACGATTTATCAGCGGGTCATCGGCTGAAGTTACGCTATCAGTCGGTGGGCGTGCCGGGCAGACATTCCTAGCTGATTTGTCAGACTCGACGCTAACACCGAGGAGATAAACATGGGCAGAGGTACTGGCGGCGGCGGGCGAACTGGGGGGGGCAGAACCGGAGGCGGCGGCTTTGTGAAAACATCCTCCGGGCACCTGGCGGGCACGATCAAGCCCGCCGCAAGACCGAGTTATAGCGCTGGTAGTCAATCTTCCGCCGTGGGTGCCGCTGCGAGAATGTCTGCAAAGTACAATAGACCGATGTATGTTTACGTTGCTCAGGGGGGATTCGGCTCTGGGTACGGGATCACATATAAGAAATCGAGTTTGTCCGCCACCGCTGGGTATATTGAGGTATCTGGTCGGAACTTCTCGATCTATACAAGGCCATAGGGCACACCGGAGCTGATGGGGTAGTTTGTATGTGGAGTGGTTATGGCAGCACCTAAACGAACATCATTTCAGATTGAGCGGGATCGGCGTGAGATTGCCGACCTGTATCTACAGGGCTGGACGCAACAGCATATAGCCGACCATCTGAATGAGACCGGCGACGATGAAGACGACAAGAGCCGCGGTTATACGCTGACCCAGCAGATGATTAGCTACGACCTCAAGAAGCTACAGGAGGCGTGGCGAGACTCTGCGCTCATTGCCATTGACGAAGCCAAGGCCCGCGAGCTGGCAAAGGTGGACAGGCTAGAGCGCGAATATTGGACGGCGTGGGGGCGTAGCTGCAAGGATGCGGAGACGCTACGGCAGGAAGGAAGCGGCGAGAAGCCGTCAAGAGTCGTCAAGATCAAGCGCCCACGCAACGGCGACCCGGCGTTCCTGCGCGGCGTGCAGTGGTGTATCGAGCGCCGCTGCAAGATCATCGGAGTGGACGCGCCCAGCAAGAGCGAGTTGACCGGAAAGGATGGACGGGAGATCGTCTTCCGCATTGGGAAGATTGACTTAGACAAAGACATTTAGCGATTCGCGTGGAGGATAGGTTGGCCGCCGAAGGCTGGGAACCCTACCCGGTTTCCTCCACGCTAGACCTAGGGACATCGGAGGGGGATGATATGAGGCATTACAAGACGAAATGGCGCATTGACGACGATGGACGCGAGTGCTCCAAGTGCGGACAATACAAGAGCTGGGACAACTTCTCAAACAACAAGCACGGAACTCGCGGGAAACAATCGTGGTGCGGTGAATGCTTTAGGGCATATCGCGGTAGCGAGAAACAGAAGGACTATCACATCACAGATGACGGGCGGGAATGTAGTCGCTGTGGCAAGTTCAAGCCGTGGGGCGCATTTCATTGCAGGGCTGATGTATCAACTGGGCATATGTCAGTTTGCAAGGTGTGCATAAAGAAGAAATCACAGACAGACAAGAAACAGGGCACAATTAGAAATGCGGAGCTCATGCGCAAATATGGAATCACGCTGAAACGATACCGCAAGATGCTGGCATTGCAGGGCGGCAAGTGCTTGATATGTGGGTCCGCTGACACTAGGGTGAAAAACGGCGGTACAGAGTTTTCTTTATCTGTTGATCACAACCATGAGACCGGCGAGATCCGCGGGCTTTTGTGCCAGCGGTGCAATGCGATGCTTGGGTTTGCAAGAGATGATGTGTCCATTCTCAGACGAGCCATTCAGTATCTTGAGGGCGAGCTTGCATGAACTATATTGTTGAACATGGACAAGGGGGTAAGGAAGTCTATGGCGCCAACCTTGCGATTTTCCAGTATCAAGGACCGGAGGCCATTATACATGGGCCTGCAGAAACCGGAAAAACGTATGCCCTATGCCTGAAGGCCCACCTGTGCGCTTGTAAATACCGGGGCGCTGCCATTGCGATTGTCAGAAAGACACAAACCAGCACTTATTCAACGATACTGCAGACATACACGAGAAAGATTCTAGGCAAACGCGAGGACTGGCCGTGCATTCCATATGGTGGCGAAAACAAGCCGGAGAGATTCATATATCCTAATGATGCAGCTATATGGATCACCGGGCTTGATAAGTCATCCCGCATTCTGAGTTCTGAGTTCGATCTTATCGTGGTATCTCAGGCGGAGGAGCTGACGCTTGGGGACTGGGAGACGATCACCACGCGCACGACTGGGCGGGCTGGCAATATGCCCTACTCACAAACCATTGGCGATGCTAACCCGGCTTATCCGGCGCATTGGATGTATCAGCGCGCCAGCTTGCGGATATTCTACTCGAAGCACGAGGAGAACCCCGAGCTATTCGACCAGACGACCGGCGAGATCACCGAGCAGGGCAAGCGCACGATGGCGGTCCTGGACGCGCTCACCGGCGTCCGCAAGCAGCGGCTACGCTATGGCAAGCCGGCACAGGCTGAAGGCGCGATCTACACGGAGTATGATGAGGCAATCCACCGCGTCTATGCGAATCAGGCGCCCAAGCGATTCGCCCGCTATGTGGCCGGCGTGGACTGGGGCTATCGGCACGCGGGAGTCATCGGCGTCTATGGCCTTACGGGCGATGGCGTGATGTACCTGGTGGCCCAGCTCTACCATACAGGCAGGCGCGATGATTGGTGGAAGGATCGGGCCGTAGAGTTGAATGAGGAGTTTGGTATTGAGGCCTTCGTGTGCGACCCGTCGCAGCCGGCCTACATCGACAAGTTCAAGGACGCCGGGCTTAATGCCATTGGCGCCGACAATGCCGTGATACCCGGCATCAACGCGGTAAAGAAGCGGCTGGCAGAGAAGCGTCTGTTCTTTGTGCGGGATTCGCTGAGGCAACCGGACCAGACATTGATAGAAGCTCAGAAGCCGCACCAGATCGAGGATGAACTGCCGGCATACGTCTGGGCGACCAAGGGCAAGGAGATGCCGGTCAAGGAGAATGATCATGCTGTCGATTCTCTGCGCTATGCTATAATGCATGTAGACGCGGGTGCTCCACCAGCTGCGGGTGCTACCCTGAATTATGATGATCTCTCATACGCGAGAGGAGAGCGGAGGTCCATATGGCAACGATAGGCGAGCGGTTCGTGCAGTGGCTGGGCGGCGCTACACAGGCCGATATTGACGAGCGTGTTTCGCGCTCCTACGAGGCCGGGTTCTACGATGGCAACGATGGCAACGATGATCCGCAGTCGGGCACAACGGCAGAAGGCGGGCTGGGCTATCGAGATGCCAGCGCCGGGCAGGGGGCACAGGCGGCCATCAGCCCAGATGAGGCGTATCGTATCGCCTGGACGCTATGGCAGTCCAACCCAGTAGCCAAGCGCATCACGAAGATCAAGCGGGATTACATCATCAAGCGTGGCGTCAGACCGACTGCGACAGACGAGGCGCTGCAGGGGATCCTGAACGATCTATGGGAGCGCAACAAGATGGGCGTTCGCGCATCCGAGTTCGCGATGCAGCTATTCGCCCTGGGCGAGCAGTGCTTCCCGGCATTCGTGCGCGATTCAGATGGGCGCGTGACGCTGGCCTACTTCGGCCCCGACCAGATTGAGACCGTCATCGCCGATCCTGACAACGCGATGGAGTTCTATGCCGTGGTGCTCAAGGCACAAAGCAGCGGAAAACACGAGTGGGTGAAGTCGTATGGGCAACGTGTCTACCGGATTGTGCGGAAGGCCGATGGCGGCGACAATGATGGACGGCTGCTGACGGCGAAACAGACCGAGGCAGCTAAGCTCATTGCGCCTTGGGAGATCGCGATGCTCAAGCAATACGGCCTCACTGAGTACAGCGGCGACGTGCTATTCTACCGCGTCAATGCCGTCTCCAACCAGGCCCGCGGGCAGTCCGATCTCTTGCCGCTGGCTGACTGGCTAGACCAAGAAGACGAGACTCTGTTTGCTCTGGCTGAGCGCGAGCAGTTCGCGGGCTACTTCAGCCACGATGTGAAACTGACCGGTGCGGATCCTGCTAAAGTCCTGGCGCGGGCCGCGGAGCTTCGCAAGAGCGGGCCACCGAAAAAGGGCAGTATCAACCTCCACAACGATCAAGAGGAATGGACACTTAACTCTGCGGATATCGGGCAGTCCGGCAGCATTGATAGCTACAAGGCGCTGCTGACGCACATCCTGGGCGGCGCCGGGTTCCCGCAGTCGTGGTATGGCTACGGCGACGAAACCAACCGGGCCACGGCGCAAGCGCAGGCGGATCCCACCCGGCGATCACTTGAGCACGAGCAGGGTATTGTGCATGATATGCTGATGGGCTTCTGTCTGTTCGCACGGGACCAGGCCATCATCAGCGGCGCGTATAGTGCAAAAGAGATCGCGGCGATGCTGGAAGCTGAGATCGACATCCCCATGCCCGAGATGACCACACGGGACATCGGCAGGATAGCTGCGGCCCTGACGTCGCTTGTGAGTGCGCTGATGATCGCAGTAGAGGTGGGGCTGATGCCGCCAGAGCATGCGGTGGCAGTGCTATACAAGGCCGTCGATGAGCTGGGCCTGGAGCTGGAACAACCGGAGGCGGGCGATCTGGAAATACCAGACGAACAACCCGGCGAGGAATCACCTGGCGAGTTGGCAAATGTGGAGGCGTGGCGGCGGGCATTGGCCCGGATGCCAGTGTTTGAAGTCGAGTAGCAACCCTGGGGAGGGACAAGACAATGGGGATGGACAAGGTAGTTGAAGAGCATCGCCGTGTGCGCGACTGGCTCGCTACGGAATTCGGGCCAGATTCAAGAAGCACCTTTTCGGTTTTGGGGAGTGGCGGCCTCATTTTTGTGTCTGAAACCTATCGCCCCGCAAATCCATTCGACCGCACAAGTGTGTTTGAATTTAAAACGAGAGCACGAGACACATGGGCGGATCTCAATTGTGAAATGCGCCGGTTTAAACGCCGTTATAGGAGGCATCTCTTTTGGCGCAAGATTGGGTGGCTAGGATGATGGGCAGATGATTATAGAGACCCCTGGGGAGGGACAAGATGAGCAGGACAATCAAGTTTGTTGGCACGGCTATGGTTATGGCTACGGCAGATGGTGAATATCGCATGGAGCTGAAAGGCCCACCCGGCTGCGCTATGTGGTCTGCTGAAGATGTCGGCAAGAGTTTCGACGTTCATATCGCGGAGGTCGAGGGCGACGACTCGCCGTCCTGGGCTGACGCGCCTGAGTGGGCATGGTTCAGAGCGCAGAACAAGACCGGACGCTGGTGCTGGTATGAGGACTACCCCACTTCCGAGTATGTCCCAGGTACTGACTATTGGAGCAGCCCCGGGCGATGGCAGATGTCCGTGTTGAATGCTCCAAACCCCAACTGGCAAACAACGCTAGGGCCGCGCCCCAAGCCCAAGCCTGAGTGCGTCGAGTTCTCCGGTGGATGCATATATCTTGACAATGACGGCGCGCTCCGCATCAAGCTGAGCGACGAGGCCGCCGACAAGTTCACGGGCATTGTTGTCTGCCGGAACAGCGCGGCGGTAACAATGCCTTCCGCCGACTGGGCTCCCGCGTGGGTCGACGATTACAGCGAGTCGGTGGGGATCGGCCCGCTGTATGGGCGCCAAGAGACTGAGTTGCGGTCATGCCCGTTCTGTGGCGCCGAAGCAACATTATGGGGGCCGGTAAAACACAATACGGGCTGGAACGTGCGCTGCAATAACTGCAGGATAACAACGCTAGAGCATGGCAGTGCGAAAGGCGCCGAAGCGGACTGGAACCGGAGGGCCTAGAGATGAGAGCTTTTTCGATCATCCAGAATGCTCTAACCGTGCTCGATCGGATGCTGGGGAGGGCGGAAGTTGGCAGGCGCACATTTACAAGGTCCGCGCCGGAATCAGAGCCGCCGGCGCAATTCCTGATAATGGCGACGCCGGAACCGACCGCGAATGACGCCCTGATCTATGCTTCCGGGGCTCCGGCAGAGAATGTATGGCTTAAACCAGAGTTTTGGGGCCGGTTTGTGCCGGAGGCTCTGTCACCGCAACTACTTGCCGGTCCGTGGGTATGCGGGTACTGCGGGCGCCCGAACTTTGCCGATCGGCTGCACCGTGGCGGCTGTGGAGCCGGGAGAGATGCCCTTGCCATCTGACCGCCAGCTATACGCACGCGCGCTGAATGACGTTGCCCTCCGCTACGGGCGGATGCAGCGCGACACACTGCGGCAAATCTGGAAGCTGCTTCAGCAGGTCGAGTCCGAGATCCAGCGCGACCTGCTGAGTGCCGAGGGCTTCAGGCAATTCCAGCTTACGGAGCTACTGAGGGGCATAGGGCGCTACATCGCCGCATTCGATGATAGGGCTACCGCAGCATTGCGGGCGGGCCTAGAGCAATCGTTCCGTTTTGGCGGCGCGTATGTGGTAGATCCGCTGGAGGCCATCGGCGTAGGCGTGGGCTTCTTTGAGCCAACGCCGGCAATGATGAATGTCATTGTTGAGGCCAGCGCCGACCTGGTGACGGGGATCTCCGAGCCACTGCTACGGTTCGTCAATCTACAGGTCCGGCAGGTGGCGCTGCAGCAGATAGCGCCGATAGACGCCATGCGCAACATCAGCAACAACATCGGCTTCGTGTCGATGCGTCCGGGCCGCGAGACCGTCAAGGGGATCGCCTACAATGCCGAGCGCATCATCAGGACCGAGACGGGCCGGGCGTTCAACCTGGCGTCACACTCACAGCAATTGGCAGTCGCCGAGCGCGTGCCGGGGATGCTAAAGCGCTGGGTGGCGTCCGGAGATGCGCGCACGCGGGAATCACACCTCGCGGCCCATATGCGCTACCTGGAGAACCCGATACCGGTATCTGAGCCGTTTCACGTTGGCGGATCGCTGCTGATGTATCCAGGCGATCCAAATGGGGAGGCGAAGGAAATAATCTCTTGTAGATGCACCAGCCTCGGAATCCACCCTCGCGTGGGCGTGCTGGGTACCCCGCTGGATGCGCGTATCTCAGATGAGCTAGGGCGACGGCGTGAGGCATTGTTGGGCGCGCTGCTCCTATTGCACCAGCGGCCGTCACTCAATGCACAACTGGCGGTGAGGGTGATCGAAGGGCGGCTTGACGTGGTGGAGGCAGCTATCAGGATTGTGGTGTAGACGTATCTATCAGACGCAAAGGGAGAGAGAATGATCACACGGAAACTGAGCAAGGCACAGGGGTACACGATTCAGGGGCTGGTGACGCAACTGAACCAGCTACAGGTGCAAGCGAACGACATTCAGGCAGCATTGGGCGAGCAGGCTGAACTATTGCGCATCCGCTACGAACTGCCCGAGGGCGAGGCGCAATTCACGCAGGGACCGGATGGCTGGTCAATCGTCGTGACGCCGGCGCCGCCTGAGCCTGAGCAGGAAGCGAAGGGCGAGGGAGAGGACGCGGACCAAGAGGAAGATGGCGAGGTGCCTTGATGGAAGCCCGCATTGAGCGACTGTACCAGGCGGTTTGCGCTCTACGCCGGGAGATTGTCGAGGCACTCCGAATAGACATTATATTGACCTGGCTAGACCGGAGGTGCCATGATGCCGCGCTACTACTTTGGGTATGAGCGATGCTGTGAATGCGATGGCGAGGACCAGGTGCTAGAGGCTACGCTATGATTCGCCGCATGCTCCTCACTGACGGCATCCTCTACATCGAACAGGGCGAGTCCTTCAGGGTCATCACGATGCTGCCGAGGGACGAGGCCATTCGCAAGGCATACCGCAGGATGACGCAGAAGCACAACACGTTTCGCGACAAAACGGAATGGCTACCCGATGACGAATATTACTATGCTCACGGGCAGATGTACGCGCGGCATACGATAGCGGGGTGAGATGATGCCTGACTGGGTGATCAAACTGGCCCGCCGCATCCTGGCGCTCAACGAGGGCTGCTGGCAGATCGTATTCTTCAACGAGAGCGGGCGCAGATGGTGGACCGTGACGCGACTGGGCAAGATCGAGCGCCCGTGAATGGGCGTACCGTGTGGGCCTGCCCGCTATGCCTGAGCGAGATCAACGAGGATGGCGTCACGGAAGAGGCGCGCTACTGCAGGCACGGCGGGCTGTGGATGCTGATGGTGAGATTGAGCATAGAGGTTCTAGTCCAGGTGCCTACTCTATGAGAGCGTTAGTGATTGTGTCGCTATTGCTTGCGCCGCTCGCCGCATTCGACACACCGGCCTGGCGCTATCAAGCCGCGGCTATCGTCGCGGGTGAAGCGCCCGCTGGCTGCGTGGAATGCTACGAGCTGACCGCGTGCCAGATCATCCGCGATGCTGAGGCCGGCAATCCCTGGGCAGTCGTGACCGCTGGCCCTGGCCGCAGGTGGCACGGCAGCCGGACGCCAGATGAGGAGCACCTGCAGGCCGTGGCGCGGATGCTGCGGAGCGGGTGCGCGGAATACCCGCCGTGCCGATTCTTGGGCAATGAGCGGGATCTGAGCTATTGGCGCCGCGTGTATCCAGAGCTGGTCACTGAGGTGGTCGGCTACTGCAATGAGAATGGGTGCTCAATGTGCGTTGTGCAGGTGGAGGAGGCCGCGCCAAAACTGCCAGTTTGCAATCGAGGGGCATATGTGCTATACTAAGAGGCATGAGTCTGTCGAGCGATCACGCGCAAGCTTTGCTACCAAGACTAGGGTCTCCACTCATCAGCAAGCGGTGTATAGTCTGCGGTGAGAGGAAGCCGCTGGGGGAGTACAATAGGAACCGCGCGCACAAGGATGGTCGGAAGAACCGCTGCAGGGCATGTAGTGCCGCATATGACCGCGCCTACTACGCCGCGCACAAGGAAGAGGACAACGCGAAGAGCCGTGCCTATTATGTCGAGCACATGGAAGAGAAAAGAGCGCAAAGCCGAGTCTACAACGAGACCCATAAGGAGGAGCGCGCCGCATATCGCGAGACTCACAAGAATGAGATCGCTATATATGGACGCGCCTACCGCCAGACGCCACGAGGTCGCGCTGTGATGAAAGCTTGTCGCGCACGCCGTCGACTATTGCCCAACGTATCCGACTTAGCTGCCGATACCATCCAAGAGGTGCTAGACGCATCCAACGGGATCTGCCCCTATTGCGGCGAACCGTTTGAAGATGGACACGTCGACCACGTGATACCAGTCTCCAAAGGTGGGACCAATGACCGCGAGAATCTTGTATATGTTTGTGCACAATGCAATCTTTCGAAGGGCAATATGGGATTGCTAGAGTTTATGCTTCGAGAATGCTCGCGAGCTACATAGGCCGCGAGAAATTCACCCGGTCAGGATTGGTAGGCCGCCGGCGACAGTTTAGCGCCATGACTTGTCAATCCTAGACCTAGCAGCCCTAGCGCGGGTAAACGGCGATAAAGGCTGTTCCCTATTGAACCAGGGTAGTCATCGTGAGATTGGCGGAGGCGTGACTATAGAGAGCACGCACATAGGGTCTGAAGCTGGCTACTGTTCCAGTGCGCGTGACGGCGCGTTGTAGGGAGTCCGTCACCAGTGGCCGAATGCCAGCCGCCGGGGAAGCACCGGCCCGCCAATCCTAGACCACGCACGCAATAGACCGCAAGGAGACAACCATGCCGAGAGGTGACAGAACCGGACCAAGCGGAGGAGGCCCACGCACGGGGCGCGGCAAGGGGGGCTGTCCTCCAAAGCGTACCAAGAGAAAGCCTAGGAAGCGTCCCGGGAAGAAATAGGCGAGTACGCTTTTGAAAGGAGCGAATGGTGGATAGACGAGATTTCCTGAAGAAGCTGGGCCTGCTGGCAGTCACCGCACCGGTTGGGATTGCGGCGCTGAAGCAGGCGCCCATAGCACCGGAAGCACCGGCACCGAGCGCTGCTATGTTCGCTGACATCACGAAGGCTGCAAAAGAGAGCGCCGCCACCGTCGGGGCAATGGCGGATAGTGCA
>Ga0307928_10000338_pt1 | contig 35486 bp, 67 predicted proteins | sample AceLakmetagen232_FD_201815 | JGI IMG/M metagenome (GOLD analysis project Ga0307928, IMG submission 201815) | Saline water microbial communities from Ace Lake, Antarctica - #232 | ecosystem: Environmental > Aquatic > Non-marine Saline and Alkaline > Saline | place: Antarctica: Ace Lake... | reverse complement strand
GACATCGATGCTTGCCCTGCCGAGGACCTCGCCGAGCGACTCGACATTCCCTACATGGGTATCTGCGGCCATATCAAACACGTTGTTGGCAAGCAATCCTATACGCACTTCCACCACCACGGACGCGGCTCGGCACGCACCGATGGCGCGAAGCTCAATGCCGGAGAGGCCATCGCGAATATCGTAACCAGCGAGCTTGTGACCGTGGGGCACCTGCACTTCGAGGCGACCGTGAAGTTGCTACGCCGGACTATGGGCGAAGACAACTACATTGAGAATGCGAAGCAGCGGCTGGTCATGCTGCCTTCGTTCTTCGCCTACCGGGGCTATCCGCAGGACGGGGCATACAGGCCGAGCGCACTAGGCGCGGCGGCGATCCACATGGGCGCGAAGGAGCACAAGTTGAGGGTAGTAGAGTGACATTCAGTAGCACTATCTGCCAAACTGGACGCGTGCAGTAGCGCCCACCAGTTGATGCAAACCGCAGCCAACCGTTTGCAGTTGGCTACAGGAGGGAGACGGCTCAATGGACTATGGACAGCAGATTCGGATAGGCGTACCCGGCAAGCATACGGGGGAACCCGGTGCAGAGATGGCACCCGCAATGAGTGCGCACAGGGAAATATGCCTGTGCTGGTACTGTGCTAACTTCAAGCCCAATTCCCCCAACCATCCTGAGGGCGAACCCAGTAACCCCGATAACTGCCCGATTGCGCAGGCGCTCTATGGGCTTTGCGTGGAGCACGACATGGTTACACCAGTCGTGAGGTGCGCAGCTTTTGTTGAGAAGTCGGGGCAAGCGTAGTGAGTGCGGGTAAAGGGAGATGACGGTATGCCAGACGAGACCATTGAGCTAATCAATGAGCAGGCGCAACGAAACGAGCTAACGGAGCCGCTACAGGATATCCTGCTCAGCCGGTTTCGCGCAGGACAAGCAGAGTATGGTGCGGACAATCACCTGCACCCGTGGGTTGACCATGCGCTCGAGGCCCTGCAGGAGTTGATGGATAACTGGATTTATCTTGTCCTGCAGGCGCGGCGCGGGATGGATGTCCCGCAGGACAGGATTGCGGCAGCAGCGATAGCCCTGAATGTCGCCACTGAGAACCTGCCCAAGTGCGACGATCCGCTCAGGTTCTTTATCAGCGGCCCGTACAATGCGCTGCCCGAGAGTTGCGTCGAAGAGCATATCCAGCAGGCTGCGATGATGAAAGCAGCACTTATGCGCAGGGGACACTATACCTACTGCCCCCACACGGAGAGCGCACACTTTGAGAGCAAGTTTCCTGACATACTGAGGAAGGCTCACCTGGACAACTGTATCGCGTGGCTTGACCCCAGTGAGGCCATGATGATGATGCCAAACTGGGAGGCGTCGGACGGTGCGCAGACAGAACGCGGCATCATAGCGAGCAGAGGCCTGCCGATATATGATGATATCCTGGCGGTCCCGGTGTACTGGCAGGGAATATCCATCTAGCAAGCAATAGGAGGAATTGACAATGGACTATGCAGAGACAGCAAAGCAGGCGGCTATTCTCATCGCGATATTCGCGCCGGCGTCGGCGGCACTGGTTGACTTGGCGAAGCGTATCATCCCGTCGCTTGGCGGCGAAGCGGCTGCAGCTATCGCAGGGTTGCTCACCGTGACCGCGACCGCTTGCGGCGTGCTGGGCATCCTGCCTGAATGGGTAGCGGTGCTGGCATTCGCAATGGTTGCGCTCTATGCGCCGAAGATTGTCCACGATGTTGCGCGGGCACCTCGCAAGACCGCAGACCATATCGCCACAATCACCGAGTGGGATGATGACCAGGGCGAAGGAGCGTGAGCACATGGTCACCATTGAGCCGCACACACTCGCAGAGTTTGAGAAGTACCTGCGCGGGCAGATGCTCTTTCGGGCACCGCTAGCGACCTTCCTGCACCACACTTGGATTCCCAACGCTTCTCAGTATCGGGGCTTGAGCAGCGTTGAGACCATCCGCCGGTATCACCTGGGCAAGGGTTGGAGCGACATCGCGGCCAACTGCTACACTGGACCGGACGGGACTGTCTTCAATGGCCGCAACCTCCGTCCGGGTAACTGGTGCCATGCCTATGTATCGCGTTCGTGGGCCGACGTGAGGCAGCGCAATCGCAAGCTCTTTGCCTGCTGCAACTTCGACCGCAACTGGCCGAATCACTTTGGCTTCGGCATTGAGACCATCGGCGACTTTGACGCGGAGGACCCGAAGACTTCCCGCGCGATGGCGACCTCGCTCGACGTGCTAGCAATGGTTCACCGGCTGTGGGAGATTCCCGTAGAGAAATGCTTTGCCCACCGGGATGTCGCGAACAAGACTTGCCCTGGCAGCAAGGTCAGCATGGGATGGGTGCGCGCCGAACTCACGAAGCGATTGTCCGGGCAGGTGACGCCGGTGAAGATCATCATACACGACACTGACCCGCCAGTGGTCGCGGCGACTGCGCTCGTGGTGCCGCGCGGGGACCACATGGATGATGACCACAAGCTGTACGTTTCCGCGTTGCACATACCCGACCCCGAACCGAGGGGAGGTGATTGACAATGAGACACTTGATGGTTGTGCTTGCGTTGCTGGCCCTGACCTGCACCGCGTTCGCCGCCGACAACCTCAGCTTCAGCGTGATGACAAGCACGGGCAAGATTCCGGTGAACCCGATGGGCAGCTACAAGTTCATCGAGAGCGGCGATTTCTCCGGCCATGCCGACCTGATGTATCTATGCAGCGAAGACGCCTTTGCGCTCGGACTGTCCGGCAGGCATGACAAGCTGGCCGACATCATTCCGCTGGTGAAAGGCGGCGGCTTCTGCGCATACTGGAGCTTCCGATACGACTGTATCAAGGCACGGCTGTACATCATCAACGCGAGCTTCTGAGACAACCGTTTCACCTCGCCGACCAAGCAATCCATGCCCGTCGCAGACCATCGCGGCGGGACTTTTTTTGCGCCTGGGCTCGGGCCTGCTGGCAAAGTGGGCCTACGTTGCGCCTTGCGTCCATTAGATTTGACGCTACGAGGCCATAAAAAAGTCTGGCTATTTTGCTTGCCAGGGCAGAAATCCCTTGACACCAGTATATAGAGTGGTCTATAATGTAGTCAGAATGAACAACGCACCGGAGGCGAGAGAGATGACCCAGACGGCTCGCGAGAAGCTAACAGCAAATGTGCCGCGCCACTTGGCCCACCATGTTATGAAGAACCGCAAGGAGGGCCACTGGGTCTGGCGGCAGGATGCGCACTGTGCTGGCCCGACCACTGATGAGAATCGCGCTAATGCTTTTGTCTTGTTGCGGATGGCACTACCTGATGCAATTATCATAGATGTGCGCTGCGATGTGTCGTGGGCGGATGACTGGTACAAGCGCTGTGACATATTCTTTGATATGCCCGAAGATGACTAGACCGGCCCTCCGCCGGTCACCCCGCCAGTGGGGTTCGATAACGCCGCGAGGCAGAAACCGGGAGGCGAGAGAGATGACGAAGGAAGAAGCCCTGAATGAAGTTGCAGAAGAGATGGCTACCTGGCCCCGCGAGAATCGCGATGCAATAGTAGCTGCCATGAAACGCGACGAGGAATTCTTCAGCTTCGTCCTTTGTCTCGCCGAAGTCAGCGCGGAGCAAAGAGCCAACTAGCCGGAGCAATCCGGTCACCCCGCCAGTGGGGTTCGATAACGCCGCGAGGCAGAAACCGGAGGAAGCGAAATGGCAGACGTGAAGATTGATGTAGCACAGGACCACGAACGAGGTACTGACCGCGTGATGGTTAGCGGCGGAGACGCCAAAGAGGGTATCGTGTTGAAAGACACGATAGAGGGCGGGTTGATAGAGGCTTGCCAGAGGGCCGAGAATGTTGACCCGAGCTACTACAGCATAGTGATGAGCGGAGGCCTTCTGCCCCTGTTGAGAGAGCACCTCGGCCTGCTGGCCAATGAAGAGGACGAGTAAGCCGCAAGCCGACCTAACCCTCGGCGCGGGCTTTCACCGAAGGCCTGCGCGGGCGGTTACAGCGAGCAAGGAGGAATGACAATGTCCATAGCGCGTGAAACACAGGAATCGCGGGATGCAATGCGACGCAACCGGGAGCAGGCAAGAGCTGCTGCGAAGACGTTCGTCGCCGACCTCCGCACCGGCGCAGCGTTGCCAGAGCCGGAGAACATCGGGCCATCGCATTTGGCGTTCTGGTACGCGGTCAGTTCGGAGTTGGGGCGGTACGGGCTACTGTCTCAACGCGAAGGGGAACGGGCTGGCGACTTGGAAGTCTCCCGCAGAAATAGCGGGCATATCTATCGGCTGAAACAGACCATCGGAGTGGACTATCTGCAGGCAGAGCGTAACCGGCTACAAGAGCGGCTCGCCGAAATTGAAACGCTACTTGACGAGGGCTAACCCTTCCGCACCTGCCCTCCCCGCGAGGCCGAGGGCAGTAGCGGGCGGATCAACTAACGGGAGGTCAAACATGCCAGTGCGCAAGATTTACATTGAGGCTCTTCACAGGAGTGCGGCGAGGTGGACAACCGACGGGCCGGAAGAGGTGTGCGTGGATTCGGGCGGCCAACTAAGCCTCGTCAAATCAGGCCGGGGCACAAGGTTCGGCGACGAGACCCTTGCCGTCAATGTGGCGGACAGGATCACAGCCAAGTACCCGCAGATGGTCGTGCGTATATTCGAGGAAGCGGATGAGTAGCTGAGGCAGTGGCGGGCGGATCAACAGACAGGGAGGCAGGACAATGACCATAGGTGACTTGAGGGACTTGGCAGACACGTTCTTGGCGAAGGGTAATGATGAGATGGAGGTGAAGCTCGTACTGTGCCAAACTCATTGCAGCCTGGAGTATGAAGTCGGCGAGGTCGGCCTAGACGAGAATGGCAACCTGCGGCTTGAGACTGGCGACCAAGTTGGCTATGCCAGCGGTGACATCGAAGACCCGTGGTAGCTATTGTCAATCCGACGGGCGCGACTAACGCGCAGGGGAGGCCAGCTAAATGCCCATGATGTATTCCTGGACGACCGACTGTCATCAACGGTCAGGCGGCGCACACAGAACAATCGCCTGGCCGGACACGCTCAACTCCGGCTACTCAGATTCGCGGATACACTGGCGGGAGAGCGTGCAGGTCAAGGCGGGCGATACTATCGGCTTGGTTGACGTGACAAGCGCGGGCGAGCACGAGTGCCGGATCGCTACGGTAACTACGGGCGGCGGGCTCGAGTGGGAAGCCGCGTGGGATAACAAGGCGGGCCGATGCGAGGTCTGCCAGAGAGAAGGGGTTGAGTAATATGACATTGACCGAAGCCGTTGACGTTCTGTGGAAACACAACCGCGTACTGATTCGTGGACAGGCCAGAACGAACGAGGAATATTTCTTCGGCGCCTTCACTGCCTGCGCCCGCACCACCTATCCGTCGGCTTACGGTGCGGAGGCGGGACAGGCGGCGCTGACCTGGACTCAGGCGAAGACCGGCGACGCCTACAAGGAAGCGCAGCGACTATTCGACGAAATCAACGAGACTGAGGAGCCCCCGGCATGACTTGGCAACAACGAGAACGAGTGCGGTGGCGGATTGCCGGACGGCGCAGGTTCGTTCCGGACCCCGAGCAGCTCAAGAAATCAGTAGCGCGACTCATGGCCGGTATGGCAACGGGTATACGTATAGCGGAGGAGGCACACCAAGATGAATGAACTCATCGTTGTAGTCACAAAGCTGGCAACAATAGTAGGTTTGTTGGGTATATGCTCAACTGCGGTGTTGACGATAATGGCCGTCTACCTCGGCGCGATTGTCGAGCAACTCAGGAAGTTGAAGGAGAAGTCGAAATGACCAATGGCAACGATCCCGACAATGACCGGCTGCACCAGGCCGCCGACTATGCCGCAGATAACGTGGACTCGCAGCTCGCCGGGATGGACTTGGAGGAACTCTGCAAGGAGTTTGACATCAGCGATAACGACCTGGTGGAAATCATCGAAGACACAGATGAATTGAAGAACAAAGTCTGCACCGTGATCCGCGCCGACGAGGGCTACCGGCAACGCATGATGGAGAAGCTCCAGGAGCAGCACCTGGCGGGCGAGGAATAGGCAAGCAAGCGCACCAACACCAACAGAGAAATGGAGACAAGACATGACAACGGAGACGGGCAGTTTCGGCTTTGCGATCCAGAAGGAAAAGGGCAGCTTCACTACGCCCGACACGTGGTTGCCGACACTGGCGGTTGAAGACGCGATTGCCTTGCGAAAGAGCTATGGAACGTACAGCACGCCAAGAAGCGGCTACGTGAACAGGTACAACCCGACCGGCACCTGGGCAGAAGGCGACCTGCTTATCCCGCTGGTGCCCGGCGTCATGGCTAACCTGCTGTCGTGGATACAAGACCGCGACACGCAGAATCAGGGCAAGTGGGCTTCGGTGCTTGTTGACATTGACGGTAGCTCCAGTCCGCTCAAGGTGCGGGATGCAAAGGTGCGGCAGGCGACCTTCTTCCTACACCCCAACGAACCAGTCTTGTGCAAGTTGAGCGTGGTCGGCCTGCGCGCAGAACGTGGCACGGGCTACCATCCGGTCATGCCGACGGCGGCTCCGTACATCTACAAGGAAGCCGAGATGGAATTGGCAACCGACGGAGGGGCGTTGGAGCCCGCCTCGCTCGGCGAGGTGACAATCACGGCAGACAACTCCATAGAGGAAGCTGTGAATGTGCCGCCGTGGGGCCTGGCAAACTGCGCTGGTGTCCGAGTGACCGGGGCTATCCATCGCGACCTTATGGCATCGGCTATCTATGCCGATTTCGCAGAGGGCGAAGAAGCGGCGCTGAGTATCGAACTGGCGCGCGGCGCAAACTCGCTCAGTCTCAGCCTGCCGCGTATACTCTACACGTGTTGGCAGACAATGCTCTATCCCGTGCCGAAGCTCCCGCGCCAGATGGAGCGAGTGACATTCCTCGGCCTAGGTAGTACCGACGGACAGACACCGCCGATAGTATTGGCATAACAGTACGGACAATCAAGGACAACGGAGGGACGGACATGATTATAGCGGACGCCAAAGACGTGAAACAAGCACTCACAAGTATCAGTATGCCGGGCAAGCTCGGCGCTCAGGAGACGCCCTACCTACAACTATCCGCGAAGGGCAACGCCTGCACGTTGCGGCTATCAGACGGCGAGCGGCACGATGCCTCGGTGACGCTCGAGGTAGAGCGGGACGCGAAGCTCAAAGACAGACAGATGATTCTACCGACCGCGCTTCTCCGCGCAGCATTGAAGCCGGTAACGAAGCGGGGTGTGCAATTCAGCCTGAGCGAAGCCGCAGGCAATCAGGTGCTCCGGGTTGGTGAATTGCGCTCAGTAATCTGTGCCACCAAGACGCCGAAACCCAGCGAGTGGAAATGCGTCAACACGGACAATGCACGGCACTGGTTCACCATTCCGGCGGGCGACTTGCAGGAGTTGCTGGCCGACGTGAGCTTCGCGGCATCAACTGACCTGACGCGGCCCATACTCACCGGCGTGTATCTGGCTACCAATCGAAGCCGCCTCACCGCAGTGGCAACGGACACCTACAGGCTCGTCACGGGCGCGGCGAGGATCAAGCTGGGCAAGCGCCTTGCCGACTACGCCCTGCTGCCCACGGCGACGCTCAGGAACGTGCAGAAGGCGTTGAGCACAGTAGCCGAGGACGAGTTGGTGACCGTTGCGGCAGTGCGGCCAGCGAAGGGCCGGGATGAGGCGAAGGCCCTATCGTTCACCGCCTGCAATCGCCAGGTGCGCGGGTTGTGTCTCGAGGGCACCTACGTCAACTATCCGAAGGTCATCCCGGAAGAGGGCCGCACCTATCAGTGGATAGTGGACGTGGAGGAGGCGCGGGCGGCTTTGACTGCGCTTGCGCCGATAGCCAAACAGGATGCTTGCCGAGTGGTGGCCCACCTCGGCGACGGCATCTGGCACCTGAGCGCGATGACGGCTAATGACGAAGGGCAGGCTGTCGCGGAGAGCACCATGCCAGTCTCCGCAGAAATCATGGCGATAGAAGAACCAGCGCTCGCGCACGCCTTCAACGGTGAATATCTGACACAGTATCTCGACCGGCTTGGCGACGGGAAGGTCACAATCGAAGCCAACGGGCCGCTGTCTCCTCTGCGTTGCAGTAGCGGGAAGCGCGGGTTGTACGTTCTCATGCCGATGCAGGTCATGCGATAACTGGACGAAGGAGGTTTGGTATGCAAACCTGCTGGAACCGTAAGTGTAACTGTCACAATTTCCGCAAAGAGCGTATCGCGAAGCCGGGTTACCTGTATCTGCACCGCGTCACCTGCCCGGTCTGCAAGACGGTCTGGTACGCGGGCCTGACGGACGATGACGTGCAGGTGATGAGCGCGGACGAGCCGGAAGCGAAGGTCGAGAAGGCGGAGGTGGCGGAATGACTACCATCGAAGCACACGAAGCGTACAAGGCGCGGCTACTCGACCGCGTTGTCTGGATGGGCGAGGCGGCAAGGCTCCTCGGCGTCTGCCCGGCTACCGTGCGCAGGTACGTTCGACGCGGGAGGCTAAAGTGCTTCCGAGGTCCTGGCGACAAGCGCCGGTTTTACCTTTCGGAGCTTCGGCGTTTCATAGAGCATCGGGCGGAGGTGGCCGCCAATGCCCACTGACGAATACGACTTCGAGGGCCGCGCGCACTGTCACGGTGACCGGATCGTCCTGGACTTCGGCAAGCACATGGGCGACCACCTCGACGAGGTACCGACCGGCTACCTGGGTTGGATGGAGCAACAGAACTTTCCCGCCGACCTACTGGTGGTTGTTAGTGAAGAGCGGAATATACGATAGGCACAACTTGAGGGGCGCGACTCCAACGCGCAAGGAGAAATCAGCATGACGATGGGAGACCGTATCCGCGAGCTATGCAAGGCCGCCGGATGGACGCAACGGGAACTTGCCGACCGCGCAGGCCTAAGCACCTCGACAATCAGCAAGCTGGAGAAGGACAGAACCAGCCCGCGCGTCGAGACTGTGGAGGACTTGGCAACAACGCTCGACTGCGCGACCGCGCACCTGCTATATGGGCCGGCGCTCAGCTTCTGGGCGCGGCTGCTCAACAGGCGGCCGGTGCTGCAAAAGCCGCAAGGCATGGTCGCGAAGACTATTGACGTGCCGCAGGCGGCGGACAGCGAAACGGAGGGCCTACCCGATGCCTAACTGGAAGCGCATCTGGACAACAGTAGGATGCTGGGGACGCTGCCTGCTTTGCTGGCGGGCGCGGCGACGGGTTGCGCGGATCGCGATGGAGCTTGCTTGGTATCACCTGTACGCAAGATGCTTTGGGGTTGTAATTCCCGACGAGGCTATGTCGAATATTCTCTGCATTCTGTGCAGCTTCGTAAAGTTCGGCCTTCAGGTCGAGGAAATGGATGAGTACATTACCGCCATGCGCGAGCTTGCCAAGCACAAGCGCGTGTCCGCCGAGGTGTTGAGGTCACTTCTGCAAGAGGCGTTCGGCATAGTCTGGAAGGAAAGGAAGCCATCTACATGACTATCTGGCAACTTATCGCCGTCCTGCTCTACGTCGCAATCGGCCTGCTCTTCCTGACCTCCCTGGCATGGATAGCACGGGCCAGCGATGACCACGCCGAGGAAGCATACCGGCGCTACCGAAAGAACACTTGACACCGTACTATAGACTGGACTATAATGTCCTATAGAAAGGAGTAATCGCTATGATTGATGTGCCGAAGGACTCGAGGTACGCGAAGCAACGAGATGCACTGGCGCGGTTTGCGCCGCTGTCAATGAAGCAACTCCTGCTGGGCTTGCTGGCCGAGGCAGGGATGCTCAAGGCCGTTGCGGCGGTGTTGGGCGTAAACACGAACACACTGAGCAGGTGGCTTGCCAACGAGGGCCTGCGGGTTGCGTTCGGCAAGGTATTCGGCATCCAGACCGGCAAGCCGCTGAGGGCTACAAAGAAGGCTCGCGAGGTAGTGCGGGCCGCGTTGGAGGTAAGCAACGATGGCAACTAAGCAGACAGCCACGCGACCGGAGCAAGTTTTGCGGACCAGCTTCAGCGAAACGGTGGCGGTGCAGGCCGAGGCAGTGCGGCTTGGCTGGACGAATAGCAAGCACTATCGGCGACCGGATGATGTGCCGGTTGCAACGGAGGGCGAATGACAATGGCAGACGCACGGGAAATGTTGGATGACGCAACGGACGAAGAACGCAATGAGTTGATGAAGGTTCTGGGCGTGACCGACGAAGGCGACCTCGAAGGCGCGCTGGAGGAGTATGTAGCGGCGGAGTTTGGCATCACTGCCGGCCAGATAGTTGACGCGGAACGTACCGGCTGGAACATCCGCGATCACGCAGGCGGCGAGGCCGGAGGCGCAATGCGCTTGGCAGACTGGGCGGCGCAGAAGGTTGCGCGGGCGCGGGAGAAATGTGCCGAGGTGGACACGGTAGCCGATAGCCAGATAGCGCAGATACGGAAGTGGCAGCAGACTGAGACGCAGAAGCACCTGCGGGCGCAGAGTTTCTTCGCCTATGTGTTGGAGCAGTATTTCGGCGACTTCCATGCCGACGAGACGAGCGTGGCGTTGCCCTGCGGCGTCAAGCTGATGATGAAGAAGAACCGGGCGTATATTGTATGGGATGAGGACGCCGCGCTGGGCTTCGCGCACGCACAGGAAATGCTCGGCGTCATCAATGAAACGCTAGCAAGGACGCCATTCAAGGAGCGCCTCGAGGAACAGGCAGATGGCTCTTTCGTGCATTCCGGCACCGGCCTGGTTGTCGAGTTCGTGCGGATGAAGCAGCCCGACGAAGAGCGGACATTCGAGGTAGTGTAGCCAGATGAAGAAACACAAGCCGACTGGCAACCAGTGGAGGAAAGCGGCGCGGCTGCTGGCACGCGGGAAGGCTGCGTGGCACTCCGGCGGGCTAGACGGTTGCCACGCCACGGTGCAAGGAGATACCGCAACCTATGATGTACGCAACGACGGGCGATGCTGGTATTGTGAATGTCAATATTGGATGCATCGACCAAACCGCAGGTGTAGCCATATTCTAGCCGTCGAGATGATCTGGATTGCAGTGAGAAAAGGAGCTGAGGGTGCAGCTTGACTTCGCTATTCGCCTCCTGTATAATTGAAACGTCTGCCGAGACCGTGGCGTTTTGTGCTTTCTATAGCCCGTCCGCAACCGATAACGCTACGCCTCGGCAGGCAAGCAAAATCGAATCGCGGGCGGGCTATCTCGTTGTGTGGCGCAGAGAAATCCAAAGAGGCGAAGTCATGATTTGTACGTGCGATCAGTGCGGGAAGTCGCTATGGAGAAATCCCTGCGAATTATTGCGCTCGAAGCACCGCTTTTGCGATTATAAGTGTATGGGGGCTTGGAGAAGTGAGCATCAAGTTGGCGAGAATCATCCCCGTTGGAAAGGCGGCCCTGTCGCCTGTATCTGTGCGCAGTGCGGCACACCATTGAAGAGAAAACCCAGTGAGCTAGCAAAGTCGAAATACCACTTTTGCGACAAGGAATGTCACGGGGCATGGAGAAGCGAACATCGAACTGGCGAGAATAGTTGCAATTGGAACGGCGGCCTCGCCACTTGTGCCTGTGCGCAATGTGGTGCACTAGTAGAAAGAAAGCCCGACCAGCTGGCGCGCTCAAAACACCACTTTTGTGGTACTAAGTGCAAAGGGGTGTGGATGAGCGAACATCAGACTGGCGAGAGTCATCCCGGCTGGAAGGGCGGTGCAAGTGACGAGCGCGGCAGGTGGGAACAGAATGGCTCCCGTGAGTGGAGGCGCGCCTGCCGCAAGCGTGATGCTTACGCCTGTCAGCTTTGCGGCAAGGTCTTCGATAAGCACAGCAAGGGCCTGCACGTCCACCACAAAGCGGCTTTTGCAGACTATCCCGAACTACGCAGTGACGAAGCAAATGGTATCTGCCTTTGCGAGAGGTGCCATATAGGTTGGATACATACCAACGAGGGCAGGCTAGTCCGCCTCCGCTGGGAGCAGGACGCCCTCGCAGAAAATTGTACAAAGAGGAGCTGAGGCAAATGGCAGAAGCAGTGAGCAACGGGCAGTTTGACCCACGGTCGCACCTGACTGACATCAAGGGCAAGGAATATCTGGAGGTGAAGTGGCGCCTCGTGTGGTTTCGGCAGGATTACCCAGCAGACAGCGGGTGGGGCATCAGCACGGTTGGCGAAGATGTTACTGAGCAGGCAGCGCGATACCGCGCGAACATCTACGATCCAGAGGGGCGCATGGTTGCCACGGCAACGAAGACGGAGACCAAGGGCGGCTTCGCTGATTTCGTTGAGAAGGCAGAGACCGGAGCTATCGGGCGGGCACTGGCATTGCTCGGCTACGGTACGCAGTTCTGCGGCGAAGAGCTTGATGAGGGTAAGCGGATTGTAGATGGTCCTGTGGGCAACGCGGGCGCTACACGTCCGCAGGCGGCGCAGGGAGGCCAGCAGCAGGGCAACGGCCCTGCCGCAACAAGCAACGCCGCGCAGGAGCAGGTTGTTGGCAACGTGACGTGTCCTGACTGTGGCGCGCCCATGCGATTGCGAGATGGCAAGAAGGGAAAATTCTACGGGTGTAGCACATATCCCAAGTGCAAGGGCACCTGCGACATCGCAGACGCCATAACGGAGGGCGCTATCGCCGAAGCCGTAGCATCACCGAACGAGCAAGACGCGCCACCACAGGAGCCTGCGCCGCCGGAACCACAACCTCAGCGCATGGGCGGGCCACCGTCAGACGCGCCGCAGACGCCTGGCGACCTCGCATTCTACCTCAGCGAGCAAGGGAATGAGCCTGCCAGTCACGACAATGTAGTCAATGCACTAATCAAGCTCACGCAACCTAATCATGAATGGGTAGCAATCGATGATCTTGATGCCACGATGTGTGCTGCAGTCTGGCGCCGCCACCAAGATAGCGGGGCAGCAGTTGACGCACAGCCGGAGGCAACACCTGAGCAGGACGCACAACCGGACGCATAACACTACAAACGGAGGTTACAGAAATGAACAGTATCAATATCGCCGGTCGCCTGGGCGGCGAGCCGGAGCAGAAGAACAGCCAGGGCGGGAAGAAGTTCTGCGTGTTTTCCGTAGCAGTGCGCGCCGCACATCAAAACAAGGATGAGCCTGGTTGGTTCAACTGTATAGCATTTGATGCGGTTGCGGAAGCGGTTGTGGAATATCTCCACAAAGGCTCGAATGTCGCCGTGTCTGGTCGAGTGCAGCAGGAGAGCTGGACTGCCGATAGCGGCGAGAAACGGACAGGCTGGAAGGTCATCGCCCACACTGTTACGTTCGGCGACCAAGCGAGGCAAGGGCAGCAGCAGGCTACCGACAACTCCACGCCGCCTGATGATGATCCGTTCGCCGATGATGACCCATTCGCAACTTGAGGAGATGGACAGTAGGCAATAACCAGTGGCTGGCTTCGCCTCCCCACCGGGGAGCCGGTCGGCCTGCCCGGAAAGAGAGAATGATGGTGATTAGGTGCATAGAGACAGGTCATATTTTGGGTATCGGCGGCGTTGTAGAAACGTGGGATAGCGACGGGAACTGTCGTAGCCTCTCCTCAATCATGCCGGCAGATGCCGTGCTGACTATCCTGCTGCCAGAGCCGATTGAGGTCTCCCTCGGCGAGGAGTACGACTCCGTCACTGTCGAGGAGATACAGATTGGCGGCGCAGAGGTGGCCCGTGAGCTAGAGAGCGGATGGTCTCGGCTTCCTGGCGATGAGGAGGATGACCATGATGATTGACGGAGCAACCCCGAGCGGATGGTTTCTAGCCCTGCTGGTCCTCCTAGTCGTAGGTTGGGGGCGCCTGCCCGAGGCGCTGAGACGGATCACGCGGAGAGGACGTGATGGCGGTGAGTAACGAGCGACGCGGCGCAGAAGACGCAGGGCGCGAAGATCAGCGTATGGTCGAGCAGGCAAAGAGCAAGACACCGATAACCGAGGCGGTGCGGAAGGCGCAGGCAGAGAACGGAGTAGTATCCTGGGACATTGCCATAGGCGCAAACTGCCCGCAGGATGAAGGGCCTTGGCGCGGAGTGATGTATGTTCGGAGTTTCGATTGCGAACCCGAATTTGCATCATGGGAAGACAAGGACGTTGGCAACAAGTATCAACCCGCCACTCCCGCCGACGCCGCTACCGCCCTCCGCCTGGTAGCCGAGAAGCTCAGTCCCGACCCGACGCGGCGGGCGCTGGAGATTGCGGCACGCTTGCTCTGTTGGGACAAATGCCCGAACATTATTGAACTCCCGTCGCCGTGGTGGGATGGATGCAAACTGCCGCGTCCAACAGGCCCCGATGCGCTCGATGGAGTTTTCAAGCCTTGCGGGAGCGACCAGCAAGAGGAGTGTTGGCACACCTACCTGCTGGAGCAAGCCGCGAAGCAACTGGCGGCTGAGACCGAGGCTGCCAAAAGCGAAGGGGATGACGAGAATGAAGAGTGAACGTGTCGAGACTATGATAGGCGTGTTGGGCACATGCGTGGACACTGACGAGGAACGTCCTTGGTGTCCGTGCCATGCTCTTCGCCAAGACGCTAACCATGAGTTTCCCGAGTGCGCTGAATGCTGGACAACGGAAGACTCCGGCGATGGGCCACTGGACTGCACCTGCTGCTGGCGGGCCTTCGCGCTTGGCAAGCCTATGCCGGTGGATGAGATGAATAAGAAAGCGCCGATGTGGTGGCGGGAATGGCGCAAGGAGCATATCGAGCTTGAACGCCAGCGGGTCGAGGCCATCGCCATAGGAGGCAATACCGATGAATCCTGAGCGCGTCCTTGCAGCAGCAGCCATAGTCCTGACGGTGCTATCCGGTGCCGCCGATACGCAGCAACTACCGCAGGCCGCTCAGACCGAAGACCCCTGCTTGCGCTGTGCGGAGAAGGCCTTGGCGGGAGCGTATGGAGAATTGCACGAGTGGCAGAAAGTAGGATTTTCTCGCCTGCTGAAGCATGGTGCGAGGAAGCGCATAGCATGGATCACGCATTATTGGTCAGGCGAACCTGGCGTGAACTCCACGACCGCCTCTGGCCGCCGTGTGGAGCGAGGCCGCACTGCCGCAATGCTGGAGCCTCGAAGCGGGATGCCCTGGGGGACCTTTGTGCTGGTGGATTTGCCAGCGGGTTATGAGTTACGGCAGGTATGGGACACAGGGAGCAGACGCAACGCAGGCCGGGCGCGACGAGAAGGCGGCGAGACCTGGATTGATTTGTATATGCCAGGGCGTTGTGGCGCGACGTATGTGCGGCCAATCTGGATTGAGCGAAGGTGAGAAAGGCCTTGACACCAATACTTGCATCCTATATAATCGGGTTACCTGTCGAAGGAGTAGCGTTCTTTTGTGTGTATATAAGGCCCGCCTATCAACGAGCGCTGCGCCCTCGACAGGTGTAGGAAACTCGCTAGGCGGGCCTTTTGTTTGAGCAGCATGTTCGTAGCGCACATTGATATGCGAGGGTGGTGGCCGCAGTTGCCGCAATAGTTGGCGCGGCCCCTAGACCGGGGCTTAGTTTACACGCTGGTCAAACCTCCGATGGCTGCGTGAGCCAAAAAAGCTATCGGGCCACCCTCGCAAGAGCAGGCGTACCGTAAGGGGGCGCTACCATGAAGCCAGCCAAGGAAAAGTATCTGTTGGATGAGCGAATCATTTTGCTACTTCAACAGTCCACCAATGAGACCAATACGGCATTTACCATCGCTAGGATAATTGAGAACAATGACGACCGCAAGGCGGGCTCCATGCACCTAGCTGTCAAATTAGCGGCCCGCCGACTGGAGCAAGCGGGCAGAATATGTATTTGGCTACCCCCTGGCGCAGACCGTTGGGAAAGCTACCATTACGGATTGAGCAACGTATCAGACTGGCATATCAGAAAGGGGAGTTGTGATGAGTGACGCGACGACAGCAGTAGTGGCAGAGATAGTTGCACAGACGGATACGGGGGAGTTGACATGGATGTGGCTTTTCACCGACGGGATCATCAAGTCAATGCCACAGAAGGGGCCGCACGATGAGCCAATAGTCATTGAGCGGGCTGACTCGGAATTGAGGCTGTCTTTCGAGGGCGTAGGGTTGGCGATGGTAGAGTACGACGTGCCGCGACACACGGCGGAACCCATAGACCGCATGTTGAATGAGTTGTGGTGCGATGGAGTTGCTCAGGCGATTGACCACGCGGAGCAAGTGCGGGCAGACCAAGTGACATACCTCGCGTCCATCCTGAGCGGCGAATTCGCGGAAGATGAGCTGCCGATGAGTGCGGAGTGTTACAAGGCGGCGCTTTATGTGGTTGCGAACGCACTGGTTGATTGTACAACTTTGGGCACGGGTAGTTGCGACAAAACCGTCGAGGAAATTATGCAAGAGGCTATAGATGAAGTAGTGGCTGAGGACGCTGAGAATGATGCAGGGCAGAGTGAGCATAGACTCGGTTGAACACTACTGAAAGGGGTGAGACGCGATGGCCACAATTCGAGTTGATAACGTCGAGCGGTGCGATAGAGAAGCGCGCGCCAGGGATATGGTGAAGCGTCGCGAGGCCGCGCAACTGTACTACGGGGACTTCGCGGCGGCGGGAGTCGGAGAGGGTGAGCAGGGATGAATGAGAAGCTGCCGGAGGGGTGGGAGCGTGTGCCGCGCGGATGGATGAAACAATTTCCTGCTGACGCAGATGGCCGCTATGCCTGGGCCGTCGTCGAGGACCTGCGCGGGCGACCGTGGGAGTATCATTGCCTGCGGTATTCGACTATCGCGTCACACATGGTCACTGCGCAGCATACTCCCTGGAAACCGTACCGATTAGCCGCCGACGCCATAGCCGCCGTAGAGCAGAAACACGCGGAGCTTGAGGCCGCGAAGAGGAGAGTGACGAGTGAATAATCCCGACTACAAATGCCTCAGGACGACGCTCACGCGCTATCCGAATGGCGGGGAATCTGAGTTGGATGAGGTTGGTGATGGACAGTGGCGATGGGCATACGAGCCGCCCGGAGGTGGACGGTTGGGCGATACCGCTATGAGCTATCAGGCAGCACAGACAGCGCTGAGAAAAGCCAGAGATGGACAACGGGCTATCTTGACGGGAGACGCGGCGGAGCTTGAGAAGAAGCGGAAGGAGATGGCGGGATGAGCAACGAGAAGCTGCCAGATGGGTGGGTGCGTTACAGTTGGGGCTGGAGACGAAACTATGGCGCGGGCCGGAAAGCGCCTAATTCATCCGTTGTGGAAGTGGAAGGCCTATTCCTGTGCGAATACTGGCCGTGGCCTACGACATTGCCAATAATACCAGATGGCGACCATACAACGCTGGAGGACGCAATGTCTGCTGTTGATGCTGTCTACGCGGCGGAGCTTGATGCCGCGCACGCGGAGGTGGTGCAGGAGCTTGAGGAAGCTAAACAGAGGGCGCTCGACCTTGCCGATATGCTGCGCGGGCGTGGTGTGGACTGCTTGAATGCGGAGGCCGAGCGTGAAGAAGCGAATGTCGCGATCCTGCGCACGGCCAATCTGCTCCAGACGCGATTGGGGTGCATGCTCTCTGCGGGCTGGAGTGAACCTGGAGATAGAGAATACCTATCCATGCTGGCAGATAGCGCACGGGCGTTGACTGGCACACGCGAAGGCGACGACCCTTGGCCGGAGATAGCTCAACTGACGGACAGAGAAATCACTAAGGAGGCCGCCCGTGACCATGCAACCAGCGCCGACTGACGGGGCGGGGGATGCTCACTGCGGTTGCCATAGATGCGAATGGTATAACAACGCGGGCTATGGTTACTGGACGTTATTGGAGGGGGAAATTGACGGTTCCCCAGTAGAAGCTCATTATTGTCCTTCCTGTGGCAGGCCCCTCGGCTTCGACGCGGAGGGGAACCCGGTAGTGGGCCACTCGCCAGCGCACATTGAGCGGGCGATGGATCACCTGCGTCAACTAACCGTATCCGATATGCCGCCGACTGTAGATGGGCTCCATTTCTGGCCGTGGTGTCTATCGAGCATTGTCGACGAGGTTCTCGCCGCGACTAAGGAGGTCCCCGATGAGTAGGCGCAGAGGCGAGAGATTGTACGAAGGTCCTCTCTGTTTCTCATGCGATGTCTTCTATGTGCCATCTCCGGTGGTGAGTCATTGTCGCTGGCAAGCAGAAGAGCAACGGGCAGCCAAGCACGCCGCGACTGAGGAGGCCGCCGATGTGGACTAAAGCCGACTGTGTATGGAGGCCATTTCCGCCTCAGCCGCCCGCCACGCTTCTCGGCCCCGATTGGGACAAATGGGTCGAGACTGGACGCATACAATGGGAACGCTACAAGGACAGATGGGAGGCCGCCGATGCTAAGTGAATACGAGGGCCATATCTGTATCACCTGCGATGAGTGCGGGGTGGATTGCAACACAGGTGTCGCGCCCGACGGAGACCTTGGCGCGTGGATGGATAGGTACGGGTGGTCAAACGAGATGCGCGATGATGGCGACTACGACTACTTCTGCCCAACGTGTACGCGGGAACGCGTTGACCGCGACCACATATATCCAGACGTTGTATCGCATCCATTCGGATGACAATTCTACGGGGCCGAGCGTTGCTGTGGCAACCGGAAATCGGGTGCCCCTTGCGTGGGTACAAATCGCTGACTGCTGGTGATGCTCCCGATGCTGAACACCAGGCTCGGCCCTGCACTAAACAGACTGAGAAAGGGTGATTGGGATGCAAGGACTGATGGAGAAGCTGCACAGCAGGATTCGCGAGTTCGGCGACAAGCAGAATGACATACTCCGAGACCTGTCTGCTATCAAGGGGATGATACGTGGTGCGGAGATAGTGGCAAGCGTTGTCCAGCAGCATATCGCGGACGTGGCGGAGATGCAGGCGGAGGACCCCGACGCAGAGCGCCGCAACACGCCCGAATACATGTATGGCGAGTTGAGTTCTGAGCAGTTGGCCGAAGCTGTGCGCGAACAGGTTGCCGAGCTTCTGCGGCGGAGAGAAGAGAAGTTTGACTATGACAGTGACCGCAAAATCCAGTACGGACTAAGAATTGCGGAAGAGACCCTGATGCTCCTATTGAGGCTTGTATGACCATCGGTGAAGCCCAACGCATAGTTGAGACTGTGAGGGAGGCCTAACCATGCCAGCGCCCAACAAGAAGAACACGCGCATCTGGTGCGGGAAGTGCAGTGACTTCCGCCACTACACGGAGGACCCCGCCGGCTATAGGTGCAAGCCATACGGTCATCTCTGTCGCGGTTTTCGTCCGGTGAAGTGGGTTATGCCGAGGGACAGATCACAGGAGGAATCATGCTAAATGGCCTGGATATATGCGCCGGTGGTGGCATCGGAAGCGCAGTCTGGAAAGAGTTCGGCGGGCGAACCGTCTGCTACGTCGAGCGCGACCCCTACTGCCAGCAGCTCCTGCAAGCCCGGATGCGCGACGGAGTTATCTGCGACGCGCCAATATGGGATGACCTCCGGACCTTCGACGGGCGACCGTGGCGTGACCGAGTGGATTTCCTCTTTGGAGGCATCCCCTGTCAGCCCTATTCCGTTGCAGGGCAGCGCCGAGGAGCAGCCGACGAGCGTGATTTATGGCCCGACACAAGGCGAATCATTCGCGAGATACGACCCCGACTCGTGCTCATTGAGAACGTACCAGGCTTGCTTGCTCGGGGGATGGGAAGAATACTCGGAGAGTTTGCCAGCGACGGGCTTGATGCGGAATGGGCAACTATATCGGCTGCAGACGTTGGTGCGCCGCACCTGCGAAAACGAGTCTGGATCGTGGCCTACACCGCGCAGCTCTATCATAATGACAAGAACTATTATACCAGCGATTGCCAAGGAGAAGTTTCCCAATCTAGAAGTGGTAATGGCAAGAAGGATGTGGCCGACGCCAAAGGGCAGTCCCTCGGGGCCGGACTATGCGAGGGCGAACAGGCCGGGCAGCGGAGGCGACGACTTGGCGACGGCGATAGCGCGGGAAACTGGTGGGCCGCTGAACCCGACGTGGATAGAGTGGCTGATGGGATTCCCAATTGGGTGGACAGGCTGCGAGTGCTCGGTAACGGATGGGTTCCGCAAGTGGCGGCAGTCGTTATGGCGCGCTGCGCGGAGCTTCTGGGGGCAACGCTGATGGAGGCAGAGACAGCGCTCCGCATCCCTGAGGCTGTCGCCGAAGCCCAGCCCGCGCAGCCGCAGATGGATACTTGGCCGGATGAGGCTTGACTCCTGCGCCGGCGGGGTATATACTGAGGGCACCCGGCGAGAGAGAGAATGGAGTTTTTTCATGTCACCACGAACACCACAACCGATAAAGGCCACCTGCGGCAATGACCTCCATTCCCCTCGCCGGGCATGCGGTTTGCGATACGCGGGTGGCCTTGTCTTTTTGTCTGGAGGTGGATAATATGAACTGGAGCATATTCGTATTCTGGGGCGTATCAATACTCGTCATGGGGTGTGCTATCTGCATCCAGTATTGCGCCGACGTGGACGGTGCTATTTTCATGGGCATATTCGCCTGCTTTAGCGCGCTGTTGGGCATACTGCTTCGCGACTAGGAAGTCACCAATGGGCGTAGAACAAAACGGTTGGGTGAAGTTTCACCGGCAGGCATTGCGGCCCGAGAGCAGCTTGATGAAGCTAGATAAGTCGGCACAACTGGCATTCCTCAAGTACGTCATGCTGGCCCGGTGGCAGGAGCCGTACCGTGGTTGCCTGTGCGATCTCGACGGGAAGCCCTGGCCGCGCGAACAGCGAGCGGTAGCGCTCCAGGTTGGGTATTCTACCGCGCAACGAGTAGAGACCGCTATGATCGAGGCGGGGCTAGTCATTATTGACAAGCGCGGCAGGACCTCGCACCACAACAGCCGGGGCCGCTTGCGGATCATGAATTATGATGCGTTTCAACAACCTTCTGAAACGGAGGATGCCACTCCTGCAGAAAACGCTCAACCTCCTAAGCCGGAGGTTCCAACCTTCTCAAACGGAGGATGCCAACCTCCTGAAACGGAGGATGACACTTTGAACAATCCAACCTTCCCAAACGGAGGATTGGAAGCTGGCACACCAACTGGCGCAGGGGCTGGTGGCGAGGATACTTCGGAGGAAACAACCTCTCGGGACGGAGGTTGCGATTCACAAGAAGTTAACGACGTTAAGAAGTTAAGAAGTAACGGCCTTAACAACCTCGCCGCTGACGCGGCGGGTTCTGAAAACTCTCCTACTCTTTTCCCCGATGATACTCCCGAACCACCTGCTCCAGAGAAGCCGAATGAAACGGATGTCCAGAGGGTCATCCGGGAGTGTTGGGAGATGCTTGACCTTGGCAACATGCCGGACGGTAAGTTGAAGGGTTACTCGCGGCTCACTCAACTTTTTGTAGCAGACGGGTGGGAAGTCATCGAACAACAGGTGAAGATGTGCTTTGCCACAAAGCCGCAACCGACCGGAAACGCCAATCCCTGGGCATTCTTTTGCAAGCAGTTCCGATTGGCGGTCAATCAGCCTTGGGGATTTGGGGTACAGAAGGACAGCGCACGCGGCACCTCCGGCAACCAAGGCCCCGGCGTGTGGGAGCCCGGTGACTTCTCCACTGCGCCAACAGGTGAGATAGACCTTAGCACTATGACGGGGAGCCATGATAACAGATGACCTCGCAACGGGACATTTACGAGCAGCAGGTAGCTAACGCGAAGGCCGAACTGCAAGGGACGGTGGCCGCGAAGGACTGGGATGCGCTTTGTCCAACCGATCCGGTTGCCTGCGACGGGCTTGTCGGCGTCCAGTCATTCCTGCTTCCCTGCCCGCTTGGTCGCGCTGGTTGTCCGCACATCGCAGGCCGCCGGGAGTTTGCGCGGGCTGCGTACCGGGAGAATACCCGGATACCGATAGACGCGCAGCATCCGAGCTTCGACCGCCTGCCCGCCGAGTTTCAGGAGGGCGTCAAGCTCTACTGCGATACGATACTCAGGCGCACGCGGGCCGGCGACGGAGTGTTGCTCCTGGGCGATGTCGGTGTCGGCAAGACCTGCGCCCTGTCGCTGATAGCATTGGCGGCGGCAACGGCTTACGTTGAGCGCATGACCTATATCCACGTCGCCGACCTCCTCGGCATATTCCACCGGGGCGATGACGCGGCCTACTACTTCGAAGCAGAGCTTATACTGCTTGATGGTTTGGGCGAGGAATACGCTGCGCCCTGGCCGCTGGCCGAGCTTCACAGATTCATCGAACATCGGCACGGGCTGCGGCTGTCAACCTGTGTAGCCAGCAACGCCATGGCGAAGCAGCTTGCGGAGGATGGTTCGTTGCGGCGCATCTTTGACCGCCTGAAAGAACGGTGCGTACTATTGCAGACGAACGCGGCGAGTCAACGGACGCAGATGAATATTGCGGATTGGCAGGAGGTGGACGCATGATAGGCCAACGCTCACTCTTTGGCCCAGACAAGGCGGCGTCGCTCAAGCATCGCGTAGAGTTGCGACGTGTATCAGTTGCCGATGCCCGCTTCGCCCTTGAACAACGTCACTACTTGCGACGGGCGCGAACCGGCAGGCAACTGAATTATGCCGTCCTGCTTGATGGAGAGGTGGACGGTGTTCTGACCTACGCCTACCCGATGATGTCCGTGCCGTTGTGCGGTGTACCTTCCGACGAACTACTTGAGTTTGCTCGCCTGTACCTCGCGTCAAATACTCCGAACGTTGCCAGTTGCGCTATTGGCAAGTCACTGCGGATTATAGTCCATGACTGGTTGACTGTGTATCGCGATGCAAAGACGCCTCGGCTTGTAGTCAGTTGGTCAGACAGTACGCGGCACACTGGCGCGATTTACAAGGCGGCGAACTTCGTATGGTTGCGTCGCGCCAAGGGGCAGTTGCACGGCAATAGCCCAACGAGCAAGCGCGGGCACCGCGAAGGTCATTCGGACTATGACCACGACAAGGACTGTTGGATATACCTGTTGGATAAGAGCGTGCGCCTTGAAGAAGGGCCTCGGCGACCACCTGAGGCAGGCGGTGCGAACCCGACCCGCACGCTCCAACAAATCGAGAAAGGCGACGCATGAGCAACCAGCGGGCACTACCGCCGGGCGAGCAACGCCTACCTCCCGAGGATTTAAAGGCCGAGCAAGCTGTCATCGGCAACGCGCTTATCGACAAGGCGGCTGCGTTGTTGTGCGTGCGGGAGCTAACCGCAGACGACTTCTACCGGGAGGCCCACCGAAGCATCTTTGCCGCAGTCGCTACCGTGGCCGCAGCGGGAGAGCCGGTAAACCTGGTGACTGTTGCGGCGCTACTCAAGCAGCGGGGCCAGCTCGAAGAGTGTGGCGGCGGCGAGTATCTGATGGCGTTGATCCACGAGGTCGCGCTGATTGGCAATGCCGCAGACGCGATGGCCTCGGCAATAATTGTCCGCGACCGGAGCAGCGTGCGGCGCATGATAGCCTTCGGCACAGAACTGCAACAAAAGGCACTCGCCAACCCGGAAGACGCCGGCGCGCTGCTTGCCGAGGCCGTGACGGGCGCCTTGAAGCTGGCTGAGGGAAACACACGGGCACAGACGGCTTCGGTTGCCGACGGCTGGGAAGAGGACGCGCTAAACCTGCACGCGGCTATCAACCAGCCCTATGGCGTAACAGCGGCACGGAGCGGCATCCCCGCGCTTGACAATGCGACCGGAGGATACGGAGGGATGTACCTTGTGGTGATGATGTCCCAAGAAAAGTCGGGGAAAACATCGTTTTCAGTCCAGAGCGCATTGAGTAGTGCGATACAATTCGCCGCGCAGGACGAGGCTACGCGCCAGCGCGTACTTGTCATTCCGTTGGAGGAGGGCCGCCAGTCGTGGATTCGGCTTGCTTGCTGCTGGCTAGCGCGGGTGAACTCACAACTGAGCTTGCCCGGCAGGTGCCCGGAAGAACAGAAGGACGAAATCAGCGAACGTATCGCGGAAGGGCATGGACAGTTGTGCGAGTTGCCGGTGGTCATTGCCGATAGGATTCGTAGCGTTGATGAAGCAGTCGCCGCGATACAGGTAGAGCAGCAGCGCGGCGACATTGGCCTGATTGTCGTGGACTATCTGCAACGCCTGAGTGAAGGTGCCAAGGAACGTGAATCATTGACGCAGATAGCGCGGGCGCTCCAGTCGGTCTCTGAGGACGTGCGGGCACCGCTGCTCCTGTCTTCACAGATTAGTTGGGATGAACGCGGGAACCCGTTGACGTATGGCAGTCGCGGTGCCACACAGGACGCAAGCATCGTTATGTCTTTGATTCGCGATATGGATGAGAAGAAGCGCAAGAAGGACACTGGCATCATCCGATGCCAGGCGGCACGGAGCATCCGTGAGTTCGGGGAGCTGCCCTATTTTGTGGACTATGCCCACGGCTCTCGGTTTTTTGATGTAGAAAGAGGCAGCGAAAGAGGTGAGCAGGATGATCCGAACCAGAGTTGGTAAGCTGCGCTTGTGGATCGCCGCGCAGAAGGCCGATGTGCGCAGGCGGCTCGACGAAGTCCGCGTAATACCAGCCCATGCCCGCACGGACGAGCAGGAAACGTGGGCGGCGAACATGGCTGGCAGGCTTGCGGTGCTTGAGCAGATGGACGCGATACTTACGGGTGAGGTAGTCAAATCTGGAGGTGCAGAGATGGGCAAACTCGGAGACGGGTGCATGGAGGATGTTCGCAAGGCCAGGGCAGTGTTTCAGCGCAGCGGCGATGGGCCATTGGCCGGGAAGTTGACGGACTGGCTTGAACGGATGGAGCGGGAACCGGCGGAGAACAAACCGAAGACGGTGGCGCTGACAAGCGCTTTTGATTCTAGCCTATTCCCCGCATTTTCGGCGATTGCGGAAATCAAGCCATACGAGGGTCATGTTGGAGATGCCTGCCTTGTGGTAGGGCTATGTACATATGGCGACGGCTCACGCAGTAGTGTCGCCGTTGTGTCCGAATCCCCCGCCCAAGTCACCGCCGCCGCCCGCAAGGTCTGGCCCGACTTCGACTGCGATGGTGCGGTGCCGAGACTGGCGAAGACGGTGACGCTGCATGATGGCATTGGACTCTTGCCCGCGCCACTCGTATTCGAGACCATAACTTCCATTGAGGACAAGGGCCGCAGGCGAATGGTGCGCGGACGGAAAGAAGGCGGGGTAGAGTTGCCGGTCGGTTATTCCTGCATCGTCATTGAGACCCCCGCCGAAATCACCATTGCTGCCCGCAAAGCGTGGGATACTCCCGGGCAACCGTGGAGCTGCAAAGGTGCCGAGCCGCCGGTCGTGGTGCTGGCGACCACCAGCGGTCCCATAGCATTTCGCGAAATCACTGCGCTGACTGCTGTGGAGGATGATGGCCTGTACTACAACGTGCAGGGGTCATACTCCGCCCCCTGGAATAATCGGTGGGACAATACTGACTGTGGCTTCTACGTTGAGATGCCCGAAGAAGGCATCATCGCCGTCGCCACTACTGCTGGCGTCCCCTGCCCGCAGGCAGAGAAGCCGGAACCAGATTGTGGCCCCGACGAGTTCATTCTGCACTACCAGGGGCCGGATGCCGAACCAATCATCTGCGATATTCACGACACCCACATTGAGTATAGCCACACGTGCGACAGCATGGCAGTATCCTGGATGAGCGATAGCGGGAGACGGTTCAATGCGTTCGTGCGCGAGAGTCTCGAGGAAATCAAGGGGGAGATCGCGGCGATGAAGAGGCGCCCCGCAAGCGTCCCCTGTTGCGATGCGGAGAAGCCGGAACCTGAGCCCGATGTCGCGGAACTGGAAACCTCGCCGCCGCCGACAATGGTGCTTCATGGGTACGATAGCGGATGCGTTCACGTTATCGACCAAATCTACTCCATGGGGCCGTCGTCACTATTCCCCGGAGCTACCCGAGTGGTCTGCAATGATACACAGGTGGGCCGGCTAGATTTGCAGGCCAGAGAATCCGTGGAGGCTGTTACCGTTATGGCGCAGGCGACCTGGGGCACTGATGAAGAGTTCGCCCGAGCGTGTGGGGCAGCTTTTAGCCCTGAAGAAGTGAAGCTCCAGAAGCGCGTGGCGGAACTGGAGGCTGACGTAGCTGCAAGGCGCGACGTGGAGCAGGCCTTGCGGATCGAGCGCGACGGGTTACTCGGTCGGGTAGAGGGATTGAAGCAGGAGCGCAACACTATCCAGGCCGACCTCAACGAGGCGCTCCGGAACCTCCATGCTGCTACCGCCGACCCGCGCCCCGAGCCCGAGCACACCGCCTTCGACGAAGCCACTCAATGCACGATCAAAACGACCTGCTTCCCATCCGGCGCCGTCAGTTACATCATCGAGGAGCCGAACGGCAGATGCCGATGGGATTATCGCGTGCCGGCGGGTTATCTGGACGATGGCACGCCGGACGGCGTACCGTACTTCTCGCTCGACCAGCAGGCGCAGACGGGCAAGGCGGACTCGCTCGAGCAGGCGCGGACACAGAGGGATGCCGCGCACCAAGCCGCAAGCGGTGATTGTGGCGACGAGGCTTCCGCAGGTGGCGATTCGGGAGCAGAGTAGGGTAAGCATACACCTCGCGCCCGCAACTGTTTAGAGGGGCGCAGAGAGAATCCGAAGAGGAGATGATGGGATGGAAGGCGTTATCGAGATGTTATGGGCCGGAAGCGTAACTGTCTTTGTTGTAAGCGCAATGGCTTGGTTGTGGAGGTTGCACAACGGGTTGGTGGCACTCTCAAAACAGGCAAAGCAGGCGGAGCAGCAAGCCGAATCGCAGGCGATCCAGATAACGCGGCTGCAAAGCATTCTGCGCCTGCTGGTAGTAGGCACAGCCGCCGACTGCGAGGCCGAGGGCGAGCGGATCATCCGGGAGCGCAACCGTAGCAGTGACTTTGACGACGCCGACGCGGTGCGCTTGCACTCGAATTGGTACTACGAGCAGATGGGTTATGGAGGCTGGAATGAGATGGAGGCATTCGTTGAGGCCCATCCGGTGCTCCGCTTCGGCGAGCGGCAGTACACGCTGAGCCTGCACAAAGTTGACCACGAGGAAATGTACGGGACTGACTATTCCGGGCATACCAGCTATCTGGTTGTGCAGTCCTCGGACAAGGCGGAGAACGCGGGTACCGCCGACTGGCCGCACTTGACTGAGCAGGCCCACGAGAACCTGTGCGCGTTGCTCGAGGGGCTGTACGGCGGCGGAGAGGAGACAACGCCATGATGTATTCCTGGACAACCGAGATGATAACACTGCATGTTATAAAGACTGATCCACTCCGTTTTGAGAGATTTGAGACCGACGCTCGCTCCATCACGTCGGTTGAAACGACGGACTTCGGGAACGGGAGCATCATCGGATTCGCGGACGGCTTCAGGGCACCCATATTCATTCACGTAACAGAAGCACCTGAGCTGATAAACAGGATCCTCAATGCGGCACGCGAAGAGGCAGAGAAGCAGGACGCCATCAACGCAGAACACCAACGGAAGCACGAGGAGCGTTGCAGGCAGATGGAGGCAGAGAGCCGTACCCGCGAAGCGGACGAGACCCGCGCCATCCAGTCAAGCAGCGCTTATCGCGACGGCAGAGTATCGCTCGACGACGCCATATCTGAGAAGGCGGGCAACCACTGTATCGGCATGTACGAAGACTGCTCGCCGGAGGAGCAACTATTCCATGACGGGTTCAACGCGGCGAATACGGAAATCACCGGACACCAGGTATGGTGTGAAGACGTGTCAGACAGCGCCGACTGGTACAAAGGCTTCAACGCTTGCTGCGAAATGCTGCGCACGTTGCAGCCGACATACGTTCCCTTCGAGGGCATAACGAAGGAGGCCCGCCTATGGTTCTGCGGGTGGACTGACGGCCTCGCAGAGATTTGGAAGCGGCTGGCAGTGGCCGGCGGAGAAGATGATGGCGTACATGCGGGAGCTCATGCAAAGGCTATCACAGAGCGCGGCGCCATGCCGACTACTACCGGCGAAGGCGTGGATCCCGAGGACATGTAGTTTTGGCGGTACATCGTCGTGGTTGATATTGACGGGGTGATAGCTGACACAAGCAACTTCGAGGACGACACGCTTACATGGGCGCAGAAGTTTCGGCAAGCCGACGTATTGCCAGGAGCAGAGGAGGCATTGCGCGAACTATTCCGACGGCAGTACCTTGTAGTGCTTCACACGGCGCGGCCAGAAGAGTATCGCGACCTGACTATCGCGTGGCTGAAAGAGCACGGCATCGAGTGGCTAACCCACTTTCAGGAGTTGCACTGCGCGAAGCCCTGTGGTATCCTGTACGTGGATGATCACGGGCACAGGTTTGACGGATGGGAAGGCGTGTTCGCAGCGTTGGAGGGAACTGATGGCTGAGAAGCTAGCATTTGACAAGCACGCGGCGCAGGGCGAGATGCGAGACGTAGCCATAGCGGAGCTTACTAGACATCCACAGAACTACCGCACCCATCCCGAATCCCAACTGCTCAGGCTTGACGAGAGCCTCCGCCGCTACGGGCAACGCTCCGCAGTAGTCGTGCAGGCCAGTACCATGCGGATCATCGCTCACCACGCGGTAGTACAATCGGCAGAGCGCCTCGGTTGGGATACCGTTCGCTGCGATGTCTGGACTTGTGATGATACCGAGGCCGCCGCCTATTTAGTGGATGACAATAGCTTGCAGCGGTTCGCCGAAGATGACGAAGCTGCGCTGGCCGGGCTGCTGGTAACGCTACAAGAAGCTGACGCCGCGCCAGTCTCATTCGACAAAGCCGAGCTTGACGCGCTGCTTGAGCAGTCCATGACGCCGGGGCCATTCCCATATAATCCGAACCTGTCGCCTGAACTGCAGGTGAAAGAATATAGCGATGAAGACGTACAAAAAGAGGGCGACAAGCTAGATCATAAGTTTGAGGGGCAGAAAGAGAAGGTGCCGGTGATGTGCCCATATTGTGGGAAGGAGTTTCAGATTGACAAATGAAGAGGCGCGGGTACTAATTGAGCGGCATGAATGGATATACGCCAAGACCATGTCGGATGACCCGCATGAATACACTTTGCGGAAGGAGTGGAACGATGACGCGCTCTTCGATTTGTTGGTGCTGCACATACGCGAGCAAGGCTATGCAACCCGTTACCACGGGCGTCCTTATGTGCAGTTAGACGTAGGCGATTACTTCTACTGGACAATGGGCGCGCCGCTATCGGAGACAATCCTGGTAAACCGGAAGCGTACGGCTGGCTACTCGCCGGAGCAGGTAGCTGGCCTTATCAGGGGCGCGGGTCTGCGAACCGCCAGACGACACGGGCATCAGATCCTGAATGATTCGACTGAAGCCTATGACTTGATAGCCAATGACTATGATAGGCTTTTCGCGGATGATACAAGTCGCCGTGAGAATGAAGCAGTCTTCGGCATGATTGGTGACGTAAGCAGGTTGAGCGTCCTCGACGTCGGTTGTGGCACAGGTATCTTCCTGGACTATGCCCGCCCGCAAGAGTATGTCGGTATTGATCCCTCGAGCAGGATGCTTGAGAAGTTCAAGGAACGACATCCTGACTATGCCGAGCAGGTCTTGCAGACGGCCCTTGCAGACTACGCCGCGACCGCGAGCAACGCATTTGATTTGGCGGTGGGCTTATTTGGCGTCGGTAGTTACCTTTCGCGGGACGAATTAGAGATGCTCCCGCGCATAGCTCGACGCGCATTCATCATGTTCTATGGGCCGCGCTATACGCCGGAGACCTATCGCAAGACTGGCATATTCATAGTAAGCAGCAGCGTCCAGCCCGGCGGCATCTTCACCGACGTTCAACCATTCGGAAACTTCTTGGTGGTTGATAGCCAGTGAGAATGTACCTGCCAGAGAACGTATTGGAGGCGGCTACCGAACGCATCGGGTGGCTATTCGATGAGTTCCCGGTGGTCATCGTGAACTTCTCCGGCGGCAAGGATTCCACCGTTATTGCCAACCTAGCCATAGAGGTTGCGAGGGAGAAAGGTCGCTTGCCGGTGCCTGTCTTTTTCATTGACCAAGAAGCGGAGTGGGCATCAGTTATCAGCTATATGCGCTTAGTTATGGACAGGCCAGAAGTAGAGCCGCTGTGGCTGCAATGCCCTATCAGGATATTCAATGCCACATCGCCATTTGATCCGTGGCTACACTGCTGGGAGCCCGGCGCGAACTGGATGCGGGAAAAGGAACCCAACAGCATACATGAAAATATCTATGGCACCGACAGGTTTATAGAATTATTCGCCGCGTACATGAAGAAGGAACACCCAGGCGAGAAGTGCTGTCGCATTACTGGAGTACGGGCCGAAGAAAGCCCGGCGCGGCGAGCGGGCTTGACGCGGGGCAACGTGTACAAGGGCATGACTTGGGGTAAACGAGAGTACAAAGACTCCTACATTTTTCATCCAATTTACGACTGGTCATATACTGATGTCTGGAAGGCCATTCACGAACATGGATGGGAATACTGTCCAATCTATGATGCTATGTACCAGCATGGTATCCCTACGCGAAATATGCGCGTATCGAATGTTCATCACGAGACGGCTGTGCACACGCTAGAATACCTACAAGAAATTGAGGGCGATACTTGGAACAAGCTCACCGAACGGCTTACTGGAGTCAACTGCGTCAAACAGTTGCAGGGCGGTTGGTACGCACCAAAACAACTCCCGCCGATGTTTGTTGACTGGCGGGAATATCGAGACCATCTTTGCGAGAATATGATAGCCGACCCAGACATACGCGCAGAGTTGCGTAAGCAGTTTGCTAAGGGCGAGAAGTATATAGCAGACGAGTACCACGAAGAGCTGCACAAGCTCCATGTCAATATGGTTCTCGTGAATGACTATCACGGAACGAAGTGGTCAACATGGCTAGCGGCACATCAAGCATGGCAGAGGTGCAAGCAGGAACCAGCGTAAGCAGTCAGGCAATAGATGCATGGGTAAGTGCTCAACCCGACCGCCTGGACGCCATAGCGCAGGTGCGGCAGTGGTTACACGAACTGTCGCCATGCAAGACCCAACCGGTTGACTTGGTCATCTGGATACCACTTGAGCAGATAGAGCCGAACGACTACAACCCGAACAAGGTCGCGCAGATAGAAATGGGCCTGCTGCTTACATCTATCCAGCACGACGGTTACACCCAACCAGTGGTTACGATCTATGATGAAGAGCGGGATAAGTACGTGATCGTTGATGGCTTCCACCGCTACTATGTTATGGTCATGAATCAGGGAGTGCGTGATTCAACTGATGGCCTACTACCGTGCGTAGTCATCGACAATGGTGTCGGCGATTGCATGGCGTCAACAGTCCGCTACAACAGGGCGCGCGGGAAGCATACCGTAGAGGGCATGTCAAGCCTCGTATTCGGGATGTTGGACACGGGGCTAACTGATGCGCAGGTGTGTAACGAACTCGGCATGGAGCCGGAGGAACTATTGCGCCTCAAGCACATCACCGGCTTCTCAAAGCTCTTTGCGGACGTGCAGTATAAGCAAGCATGGGTGACGCGCAGCCAAGTGATAGTGAAACAGAAGGCGCTGGCCGAGGAAGCGGAGAAGCAGGGAAGCTAATTATGGCAAAGGAAACTCCAAAAGCACTTGAGGCATTCGAGCGGTACTGGGCTTTGGGGCCGACGCGGAGCTTGCAGAAGCTGGCTGAAAACGATGTAGAGCAAAAGTATACTAAAAGCAAGGTGAAAACGCACCTCGGCCAACTATCCAAGTGGTCAACTGAATACACCTGGCAGGCCCGCCTCAAGCAGCGCGTCATCAAGGAAGCTGAGATAGTCCGCGAGCAGTTGCGCGAGCGTGCCCTGCGCTTTCGGCAGACTGTGCTCACGGGCCTTGAGGTTGATGTCAGCCGGTACATCGAGCGGTTGCGGATAACAGAGACCGAGGTCATGGCCGATGACGCGGCGGCGCTGGAGAAGTTGACCAAGCTCTACTTTCAGCTTGCCGAGGAGCCGCTGACTGAGAAGCGCACCGAGCATATCGTTATCCTTGTGGGCGGCGCGGTGCGGCGGGCGCTGGAGCGGACTGGCATGGAGGCCGACGAGATAGAGCGATTCCAGACGCTCTTCGGCGAGGAACTGCAGCAGGTCTTTGAGGAGAACGGACAAGAGGCGGAGGGCGATGGCGGTTGAGCAGCTTGCACAAAACTGGAGCACGCTAGCGCTGCAAGGTTTTGATGACGCGGCGGGCGAAGGCGTTGGCCTCAGCGGCGATGACTTCTCCGTCGAGTCATTCATCCGCGACGAGTCCGGCCTTGACCTTGGCGACGAACCATATCCTCTCGTAGTCCAAACCCTCGCAAAGATTCTCGAAGGCGGCTGGCACGAAGCGTTCCTCGAGTGGGGCATCGGCGCGGGCAAGGACTATGCTTCCTCTGTCTTCCTGCTTATCAAGGCCGCCGAGGTTCTACGCGGGATGATCCTCGGCACGTTTTGGAGTGACCACGGACTCGCCGGTGGCAGCCGCATAGAGTTGACCTGCTTCGCTCCCGAACTGACCAGCGCGGTTGATGTTCTCTACTCGGAGTTGTCTGGCAAGGCGCGGGAGGCTCCCTGGTTTGAGCGGTACGCGCCGGTGGATGACAAGATGAAGCGCCGGATACGCTTCTGCCGGCCAGGGCGAACGGGTGACTACTGGCCGCTGGAGATAGTGCCGCGTGGGCGCTCCTCCACCACGAAGCTGGGCCGCAACCTCTTCGCCGCCGTGATCGACGAGGCGGGCTTCTGGCCGCGCTCGACGGGTGTGTCGGGCGATACCCTTGAAGACACCTACTCGGCGGTTACGCGGCGCCTGCGCAGCCGTTTCGGGCCGAACGGTCAACTGCTAATGATCTCCTCCTCAGCTTACGAGGGCGATATGGCGACCCAGAAGGAGCGGGAGGCGGCGGCAGAGGGCAGTCACGTCTTCTTCATGCGCGCGCCGACGTGGGAGGTCAAGCCGCCGGAACGCTTCTCCTCGACAGAGACATTTGACTACACCGAGTGCGATGACAAGGGCGAGACGATCAAGGTCTGGCCGGGCATCCCGGAGGACCTGCACCCCGACTTCGACCGCGACCCCGAGGCGGCCCTGCGCGACTATGGCTGCAAACGCTACGAGGCGGAGCAGCCCTTCGACGCCCTGGCGCGCGGCCTGCTGGAGGAGGACCCGCCGCCGCAAGGGAGAGGCCCGCTGCTGGAGCCGCCGCCAGTGCTTGCCGAGATACCGGGTTCGCCCTACACGCTCGACCCCGACTGGCGACCGCTACCGGAGGCGGTTTACTTCATCCACTTCGACCTCGCGGTATCGGGCAACCCTCAGGCGGACGGCCTCGGCGTCGCGATGACCCATGCCGAGGAGTGGAGTGACGCGGAACTATGGCCGACGGAAGCGTTCCGTGGCGAGCCTTATTGCAACTGGGCGGTGGTAGTGGATTTCGCGGCCCGGATCATGCCGGAGCACGTCGGCGGCGAGCGGTCGGTTGAAGACACGCGACAATTGGTCTATGATTTACAGGCCGCAGGTGTTAGAATAGGATGCGTGTCATACGACGGCTTCCAATCCACCGACAGCCGGCAGATGCTTGCGCGGCGCGGGGTGACTACCAGACTGCTATCGGTTGACCGCGACATCGCCGCTTACCAGACCGTGAAGAGACTGCTCCACACGGGCCGGCTGGTTTACGGGAGCAGCGTGTGGATGGCGGAGTATATGAGACTGGACCTGATAAACGGGAAGAAGGTTGACCACCTGCCGGGGCGCAGCAAAGACGCTTCGGACGCGGTAGCGGGGGCCACCTACAACTGTTGGAATTATGTGGTCGGCATGGCAAGCGGGGGCGAGCGCGGCGATGACGCAAGGGCGGAACGGAGGAGTAGACAACGCGGGAAGGAAGAGCAAGCGCGGTTGACACGGCACGACCAACGAAGGGCACGGACGGACAGAGATGACAAACGAAGAAAGGGCTGAGGACAATGGCAGACGGACTAGGCGGGCTCATCGGCAAGTTCGGCGAAGCGCAGAAGGGCATGGATTCAATGATGCTCTTCGCCGACCTGTTGAACCAGACGCAGAAGCGCATCAAGCGGGTCATGCAGGCGGAGGGCATGAAGTGTACCGACAAGCTGGCGGAGGCCCTCGCCAAGGACCGGCTCGACTGGATGATGACTGACATGGCGGCGGTGGCTGAGCAGATGGAGGGGCTTGGCGGAGAGGAGGGCGGAAGCTAATGGGCGACATATTTCTATACGCAGAGATAATGCAAGTTGAGCAAGGCAGTAAGCCAAAACACTACGGGAAACGAAGAGACGAGACGCGCTGGTATGACCTTGATTGCAAGGGGCTGGCTTACAGGCTTCTCGAAATCGCGACAGGCATAGACAGCGGCGAGATTGCCATACGGACGTTGTGCGTCGGCTTCGCAGAGGACTACAACGCGATGGTGCCGGTGCGGGCGAAGCAGACTCCGGGCTACCCAGAAGGCTGCGCTATGATAGACTTCACCGCCGCGATTCAGGCAGGTCTCGAAAGCGGCGAACTTGTGCTTGACCCATGCTACTTCGGCGACAAGCTCCAGAGCGTTGCTGTAGTCCTGAGAGAGCAGTTAGACAGGCCGAGGCTAGGCGATAGCGAACGCTTCCGGTTGACCGTGCGGCGAGATGTTGCGGTGGCCGAGCTTGGCCGGATACAGAAGCAGCGGGAAGAGGACGACGAGGAGGGCGGAGCATGACGCTCAGAGAGGCGTTGCTGATAATCGAAGACAAGCTGAGGAATCACAGGTGCGCGATGCGCATTGATTGCGCCATACTTGACGGGAGCGGCATGGACTTCAACGGCTACCTGAAGGAGCGCGGCGGTGGTCACCACGACCTCTGGGCGGGCGTTGTAGCAGCAGGCCCGACAGTAGAGGATGTCCTGTGCAGTTTGGCGCGGGGCGCTCAAGAAGAAGAGGAGGTTGAACCCGATGACCAAGACTGAGCTTGAGGCCCTAGTCCAGAAGCTCGCCGAGCACGGGTGCAAGCTGCTTATCGAGCATGATGGCTATGACTACGTAGCATCGGCGCTCGCAGGTATGTGGAGCCCGCACTTTCGGGACTCGGCGATACAAGCGACCGCGCCGACACTTGACGCGGCCCTTGCGTTGCTGGCGGAAGCAGTCGAGAAGGCGGAGTGGAGCGACCCTAGCCCGGTGCAAGCTGGCAGGCTCAAAGCGGCCTGCGGAGAATACACGCAACAAGTGGCGGATGGCAAGACGCGGTCAACGTACAAGCAGGTCGCAGGAGGAGGGCGAGCCCCATGCTCACCTGGAAGCTGAGAACACTCTACGCAAACTTCACCGGCAGCCCGCTCGTCAAGGACGCTGACGGCAAGATAGTCTCGGCGCAAGGTGTCGCCTACGACATAGAGCGGACACCCTCGCCAGGCCG
>Ga0307928_10000337_pt1 | contig 35501 bp, 39 predicted proteins | sample AceLakmetagen232_FD_201815 | JGI IMG/M metagenome (GOLD analysis project Ga0307928, IMG submission 201815) | Saline water microbial communities from Ace Lake, Antarctica - #232 | ecosystem: Environmental > Aquatic > Non-marine Saline and Alkaline > Saline | place: Antarctica: Ace Lake... | reverse complement strand
TCTATGACACGATAAAGCAGCTACATGCCAAAAACTCAAAGCGAATGATGGACTTGTCGCGTGCCGGAAAGTGCGGTTCGCTTGAGTGGATTATTTTGGCGACAAGAAGCGACACGCTCCATGAGATTATGAATATGGTAAACGACAATATCTGAAAGGAGAATTGAGATGGAGCTAAAAGACATCAAAGACGAGAAGTTACAAAAGGCGGCGGCGGTGCTGTTGGAACTGTTGCCGGAAGATGCGGAAATAAAAGATTGGACAAATGGGGGCGTTATCATTGATACGAAGCTTGATGAGCTAGATAGCTATTTGGTATTATCGTATTCTTATGGTGCATACGAGATCGAGTGTTTGTGTGATGATGGTATACCTTGGAACGCTGAGCGCGAGACCGCTATTGCAATGCTGAAAGATTTCGGTATCGAGATGCGAAAGCGGAAGGAAGATTTGAAGGAAGGCGACAGAAAGGAAGACATGACACTTGAAGAGCTAAACAAAAGACTTGCGGTGGCATACAGGGAAAAAGAAGCGGCTTTGGAGATAATTTTGGAGCGGGCTGATGCTGTGTCCGTGTTATCCGTAATCATGGATGGTACTATCAAGAATATTAAGTGTGAATGGGCGGATACAGCAGATGAACTTATTGCGCATGTTGTTCTTGAAATGGATAATGGCGAATCAGAGAGCTGTCGCATTGCGATCTTTGCGCCCGATACGCAGCCGAGTTGCTGGAAAGAATTTTGCACGGCTACTGGATTGCCTTTTGTTCAGACGAATTTGTCTGAAGCATATAATGATGAAATAATATCTGAAATAATCGGCAAAAGGGTAGCTGTTCGGTATGGCTGCGGAGGGTATTTGCTGCCAGCAGCGGAAGCGATTGGTTTCGCGCCATTGCGAAAGCGGAAGGGAGGCTTGAAGAAGGGCGATGAGGATGATTCAGAAAACGTCAAGCGTGCAGAGCAGCATATAAAAGAATTACTGGCGCGAAAGCGGGTGGCATGGGACTGTGCAGACATGGCGGGTTGGATGGAAACGCTTTTATACAACAGTAAAGATTGTGGAGAATTTGGTCAGCTTGTGAGGTTTGAGGTAGCGGCGAATATTCTTCATGATGCGATACTCCAATAGCTAGAAGAAACTTCAGGCGATTGAAGGAGCTGCCGCGATCAGCGCAAGGATGGCGAAATTACGGGAAACGGAAGTGCAGTAAACTATACTTTATGCCTGTGAATAAAAAACTAGAAAGGATTATGTCATGGAAAAGGTCAATATTGGGAGTGTCGAAGTCAAGGTTGTTGGTTCAGAAGAAATGTGCAAAGATATTGAAAGTATTATTGCGCAAATAGATGAATTCAACAAGAAATATTATTTACAATTGATGATGCGCTCGCGTTGGCAAGACCCGCGTATATCATCAGAAGATCATACGGAGTTTGCTGTAGATCTAAAACGCGGAGATAAGTTTGTTGGGCTGAATCCGGATTCGTACAAAGCAGTGGAAGATGGTACCGAATAGACGCGAGGGACAAAAGTACCTTTTGGGTGTTTTTGAGAGACATACGGGCAAAGAGAATGATGGCACAGGAAGAAAGCGCAAAACATAGCGACGCCTTTGAATTTTACTATCTACTTGGAGATGATAGGAGTCTTGAGAAGGTCCATAAAGCATGGACGCACGAGGGTCAATCTTATGCTTTCAAGACGATCCGGAATTGGTCTGCCAGATTCAAATGGCGGGATCGCATCAAAGAACGCGACAGGGAAATCTCCGAGGGCGTCGCCAAAATGACGGTGAAGGACATTGCCGTCGCCAAAACTGAAACGCTTGTTGATGTGGAAAAGCTAATTGAGATTGTCAAGGCGGCAATAGGGATGGGTGTTGGTGAACTGAAATCGGGCGTGCTGAAAATCAGGACGGCACAGGACTTGGACTACGCAACAAAAGCTTATGAGCGATTGATAAAGCTTGCCCTGCTATTACGGGGAGAAGATATCGAAAAGTCTGATCAGCCATTGGTGCAGCTCATAGGATTTGATTTCTCGCAGTTTCCAAAGCCAAGTATCCCGATCCCGAAGCCGCCGGATGGTGTAGACATGCAAAGCTTCATTGATGCTGATTTTGAGGTAGTAAAGGGGGAAGAGAAAAATGCTTGAAACAAATATAGATGATAAATTTGATGTTATAAGCGGTTGCCGTATAGTCGTCACTTTGGCAATCATTTTGCTTGGAGGGATATGGTAACAGACTATCTTGAGCAGCGCGGCAAATTCTTTGATATAGTACAGGCAATCAGGGATGGGGAAAAAGAATGAAAATAATATTGGGTACTTTAGCGGCATTGGGCGGATTGACTGGATTGGTCTTGTTGATCAGGTGGCGTATTCAGCAATGGCGAAAGAAATATGCCTGTCGGTAGAATGTGGCTCTATAATTCCAGAGCGGGCAGTAGGTGAAACCAATCATCTGCTGCTTTTTTTTTTGCATATCTATCACATTTTGCCTGCCTTATCTTGTCTTATATAGTGACGATGATTATACCGAACAAAATCACAACATTCAAAGCAAAATCGAGGGCACAATATGACGCGCTAACGTGCACAGAGCAATCAGTCCTGTTTGGTGGTCCATGGGGAAGTGGTAAGACGCACGTTGGGGCACTGAAAGCCTATTGCATGGCAGCCCTGTATGCGGGGAACTGTGTTGCGCTTGTCAGGAAGAAGCGTGTCGATCTCAAGGCGACCTTGTGGAAGAAACTCGTTGATGAGATACTCCCTGAAAGCTATGTCGTATCAAAGAATGATACCGAGCTATATCGAAAACTGACCAATGGATCTGAAATCTTCGGCGTTGGGCTTGATTCTGTTGGGGATGTAAATAAATTAGCATCCAGAGAATATGGCTTCATAGTGGTGGAAGAAGCTTCCGAGACGACTGAAGAAGATTTTGACGTTAAGATTCTCCGATGTTTGCGATTGCCGACTGTCCCATTCCATCAGGTCTTGCTAATGACCAATCCGGCAAGTCCTGCACATTATTTATATCAGAGATTCTATGTTGAAAAGCGAAAAGGCTACAAGAAGATCGAAGGCACGATTCTCTCTGATCTGCCAACATCCTATTTGGAAAGGATCGGGCAGCTTCGGGGCGTCTTTCGTGAAAGATATGCTTTGGGGAAATGGACGGCATTTGAAGGGCTTGTCTATCCTTTCGATCCCAGCAAGCATATTATCAAGCGATTTCCTATCCCTGCAGATTATCGTAGGGCAGTTTCGGTTGATTTTGGTTTTGATCATCCATATGTTGCTCAGTTTTGGGCGATTTCTCCGTCTGACGTCTGGTATTTGGACAGGGAAATATACTACACACACAGGACGGTCAAGACGCATTCCAAGCAGATGCATGAGATATATGATCGCATATACTCTGGAACTAAGCTGATATGCGATCATGACGCAGAAGACAGGGCAACGCTGAAGGAAAACGGTTTCCGGACGGTTGCAGCGGAGAAAGACAGACTTGCCGGGCAACAAACGGTTTATGATAAATTTGAAGCGGATCAGGTCTTCTTTTTTGAAGATGCATTGATTGAGCTTGATCAACGACTGGTGATGGAAAATAAGCCCCAGAGAACAGTTGATGAATTTCCCTCTTATATCTGGCGTACCAAGCAGAAGGAAGACATGATCAAGGAAAAAGATGATGGGATGGATGCTATGAGATATGCGCTTCACACAAGCCTGAAATCATCCGGTCAAAAGGGTAGGGTGCATATAGTATGAAATTATTCCGCCGATCCGCGCCAAAGCAGACAGAAGCGGCTCATAAGTCAAACGCATATATCGTGACGGACAAAAACAAGGTCGTCCCTTTATCGGTCTTTCAGAAATACACTTCTCAGGGAGATACAACCAATGTCATTCCTGAGCGGGTGGAATCTTACAGCACCGAATGGGCAAAGCAGCGGGACTTGATTACGCATCCTTATCCGCCCGATTCTTTTTTGATCTATTGGGAACACAACCCGACTTTCAATAGGACTGTGACGCAGCTTGCCGTTGATGTCGCAGGCGTTGGCTATGATTTGATCCTGAAAGAAGGGGCGAAGGAAAACGCCGCTGAACGTGACAAGATAGAAGCCCTGCTTGAGCAGCCCAATCCCGATATGTCATTCAGGCGACTCTGTGAAGCCCTCGTGATTGATGAAGGTGCGATGGGATACATGGGCATGGAAGTGATCCGGAACCTCATGGGCGAAATATCCGAGTTGCATCATGTCGCTGCCTATACTCTCTTTATCCACAAAAGCAAAAAGAAGTTCTGCCAAAAGCTGAAGGACTCGGAGGTGTGGTTCAAGAAATTTGATGAAGAGGGCGGTATCTCCCCAAAGGACGGCAAGGATGGCGGGTTCAGCCTGAAGGAAGCGGCGAATGAGCTGATCTGGCACACGAATTATTATCCCAGAAACGGGTATTATGGTGCACCAAACATTCTGCCCGCCATTGGTTCGGTTGCGTCCTTAATCGGTATTCGGGACTACAACCTGAATTTCTTTGATAACTACGGTGTCCCTGCATATTTCGTAACGCTTACGGGTGAATGGGACGAAAAAGCAGCAGACAATATCGGCAAATACCTGAATACCGGCGTCAGGTCGAGCGATAAGGCACACAGCACAATGGTGCTTGAATCATCTAAAGAAGGATCGCAGGCAAACTTCCAGAAACTTTCTGTTGACGTTCACGAGGGCAGCTTCAAGGTATTGACGCAGTTGATGCGTGATGAAGTCCTGTCCTGCTATTCCATGCCGCCATACCGGATCGGGATCAATATCGTTGGCAGTCTGGGCGGCACGAATATCAAAGAATCAACGATCATATACAATCAGGCGGCTGTAGAGCCATTTCAGGAAGACCTTGAGAATATTGTCAACCGAAAAATTTTGCAGCAGGGTTTGAACTCGCAATCATACATATTCAAATTCAAGAACATGGATACAAGGGATGAGGATGCCGAAGCTACCAGAGATCAGGGCTGGATCGAGACGGGCGTAAAGACGCCGAATCAAGTCAGGCGGGATCGAGGGCTTGAGCCGTATCCAGGTGGAGATTCATATTATGTGAAGCAAAACCTGATTCCTGTTGGTGAAGACGAAGGGGCGGAATGACATCTGCGCTTGAAACCATATCATATGACACAGCTTTTGCAAAAGTGGATTCCAGAGAGACGGCAATGCGCCGATTCGCTCAACTGGAATCGCAGTCAACAAGGCTGCTGCATCCTTTAGTCAATAAGTGGTTTGCATATACTCGCAGGACAGTAGGGAGCGGCATCAGCGAAATATTCAAGCAGAAACTTCCTGCAGAGCTGACCGAACGGCTTGTGGATTGGGCATTAGTGGAAGCCGAAGGAGTCGCCGCCCTGAAGCCTGCTATTTTAGCTATCATTGGTAAAGGCGGCAATGCAGCCTTGAAGATTGCGGGCGAATCGGGCAGATTCGATACATTGACAGCAAGGACTATCAAGGCGGCTGAAGAGCAATGCGCTCATTTGGTCGTTGAGGTTACTGAGGAGACCAAAGCGGGCATCAGGACATTGCTTGTTGATGCTGCGCGGGATAATCAGACGGCTCATTCGATAGGAATGGAACTGCGAAACAGGGTTGGACTTACAGAGAAGCAGATGGGATGGGTCGCAAACTTTGAAGAGCGGCTTCTGATCGACCGACCGGAATTATCCGCAAAGCAGATCCAGAGGAGGGTTGCGACATATGAGAAGAAGACGCTGCGCTATAGGACAGAGACGATTGCCCGGACGGAATCAGCAAGGGCGTTGTCAGAGGGTGAATTGCAGGGCTATGAGCAGGCGGGTCGGTCTACGGTAATCTTTTTGGCGTCATCGGATGCTTGCAATATATGTACCGGAATGAATGGAGATGAATACACAATCGATCATGCTCATGGCGTTCAGCCAGTTCATCCCCGTTGTCGCTGTGACTGGATGGCGGGGAGGAAATAGAAAGGGGATCGAGAATGGCGGAGAAGAAAGTTGCATATACGAGATCAACGGTGATTAACGTGCAGAAGCTTTTTGACGTAACGGGGCATTTATTGGAAACCATTGAGCGAGCAGATACATGCCTTGAGGATAAAGATAATGCCGCTGTTGAAGAGGCATTGAATATGCTGTCCTCTCTGGGATGCAGATATGATGCTTACGAAATCAAGAAGCTTGTTGCAGATATTCGGGGATGATTATGAAAGTCAAGATAGAGGGCTTGTCAGCAGACATCATCAAAGGACAGGCAGATCATGAGTTGCATGGTCTGAGGATGCGCTGTGTCCAGATATGGCAGAAGGGTCAGGGAGAGACCATCCTGAAGCAATATGCCATGATCAGGGAAGTAATGGAAGCGCGCAATTTGAGTTTCAAGAAAACTGCTATTGATAGGAATATTGATGATGCTGTCCGGATTAGCAAAGCAAAAACTGCTTTTGAGCAGATACAGCAAAGCCAGAAGCCTGAATATGCTTTTGAGCGGACGGCAAAGATCATCAATATATCGAAGACCGAAGACGAAAGGATTGTTGCCGGAGTCGTTTATGCGCCTGCTGAAACTGATGCGCATGGAGACTTCGCAACAGAGGAAGACATCAGGGAAGCCGCCTACTCCTTTATGGAAGACTTGCAGCTTTTCAAGGTCAATCACGTTGGCGGGGAAGTCAATGCTCATGTTTTGGAGACATATCTTGCCCCTGTTGATTTTGAATTGCAGGCACAGAAAATTCCTAAAGGGTCATGGGTGCTTATCTCTCGCATAGTAAATGATTCAGTTTGGCAGCAGATCAAGTCTGGTGAACTGATTGGCTATTCTATGGCAGGAACGGCTGTCATGGTATAAATGTTTGCTTCGCTTTCGGCGGTAGAAGAAACATGCAGGAGGCATAGTAATGCCACAATTAACTGATATGAAAATTACAGAGGTGTCGCTTGTTGATGCACCTGCGAATAAGCGCCGATTTTTGTTTCACAAAGCAGATGACAGCAAGGACAATAAGCTGCAGAAAGCGGAGGTTAAAATGGATAAGATAGTTACACTTTTCAAATCACTTATGGGCGATACTGAAGTTGACAAGATAGACGAAAAACTTGCAGGGCTGCCCGAAGATCAAGGAAAACTCCTTACCAAAGCATTTGATGTTTTGAAGCAGTATCAGGAAGCAATGCCTGATGACCTGTTGGGCGCAATGCGTGATGTCCTGACTTTTGGCATGGCAAATGTTGCTGTTGCCAAGAAAGAAGACAAGGACAAAGACAAAGAGGAAGACGCCGATCAGGATGATGGTATCCCTAATGAGCAGGTTGAAGTCCTGAAGGGTACTATAACTGCATTGCTGAAAACACTCAACAAGATGCTTCCTGAGGATCAGCGGTTGCCGGAACTGGAAGAAGAGTCTGACATCCAGAAGCTGCTAAAGGCGGTTGAAGCCATTGGCAAGCCGAAAGAAAAGGTCAAGAAGGAGAAGGACAAAGAGGATGACAAAGATGATCCCTTTGCGAAAATCCTGACTGGCTTGAAAGACATAACCGACCGGCTTGCTGTGGTTGAGAAGACTTCCGGCGTCAAGAAATCTGTTGATGATGATGGCAAAGAACCGGAAGAGGATAAAGGCGATAATGACAAAGATGCCGATACTGATGCCGATGATCCCAATGATACGGGGAGAAAGCTGAAGAAAAGCAAGGGTATCAGGTGGAACAGCTTAGTCGAGAAAACAGAGACGGAATAGCAGCCTGACTGACCATCATGGCTGATAGTTGACGATTGACAATAAATGCCTTTGGCAAAAAGGGGTGAACATTTCATGCTTACCAATAAGCACCTCCTGTTCAAGTCTAAAGAGCAGTTCACCAAAATGGTGGCGCTGCCCAGTACTACTCTTTCAGCGGAAGAGGCTGACAGGTTCATTGATTACATAGTGGATGTATCTCGATTGAAAGATGCTGCACGAATCGTTCGTATGGCGAAGCCGACTAAGAACATCCGCGCGCTTGGGCTTGGTTCTACAGCCTTCCTGCATCCGGGTTCTACCTTCAGCGCATCCGACTACAAAAAGACACTGGCTGATAACAAAATAGAGCTAACATCCAAGAAGGTACGCGGGGCTGTTGTCATTTATGATGATGACCTTGAGGACAATATTGAAGGCGATGCCTTTGCAGACCATGTGATGCGCATGGTCACTAAGCAGATCGCCAATGAGTTGGAAGAAGCCTTCTGGATTGGCGATACGCACTCCCTGAGCAGTTTTGCCAGTACGGACATCAGATCGCTGTTTGACGGCTGGCGATACCGGATCACACATTCCGCCAGTGGCGAAACCTATGAGAATGACGTTTCTGGATCTGCTGTCCTTCTGGACGCTACATCTGATTTTGATATTGCAGGTGCGATTGCTGCACAGAATTCATCCATTCCCTACAACTGGGAATTCAAGTATTCTGATGCTCTCAGAAATCTGGATGCCAAGTATAAACAGGTAGGAATGGCAAATCTCAGGTTCCTGCAAAGCGATCAGGTATCGCAGGACTACGTTGACGCTCTGGCTGCACGATCCACCGTGCTTGGTGATAATGCCATTATCGGTGGGGGAGCCTTGCAGTTCGGCAGAGTTCCGATAACGGATGTCCCGCTGATGTCTACAACGCTGGATGGGAGTGGCATACATGGCGGAGCCAGCTACACCGATAGTTTGTTGACTCCGAAGGGCAATCTGATCGTTGGCATACAGCGGGATATAAAGATCGAAGGAAGCAGGGAAGCCGCCGATGAGGCAACCTATTTCTTCTATTCGCTGCGCGCTGATGTAGCAATAGAGAATATCAATGCCTGCGTGCTGATTCAGAAGCTCACAATGGGATAAAAGGAATTTAGCAATGGTGCATGTAATGAATTACGGTAATGGACGGAAGCTTTCTGTTGGCGACGGGATGATGATTGAATTGCCCGGGCACCAACTGTCATTCTTCGAGGATGCTGCTATTGCGGAAGCTTTAGCAAGGCATCCCTTTGTGGAGATTATGACGCCGCCGACTTATGATGATCAGAAAATCGGGCGATTGCGGAAAACGGCGAAGCAGCGATCCATTGCCTTCAAGAACACAACAACCAAAGCTGAATTGATCGATCTGCTGAAAGAGGTGCAAGAATAAATGTCTGCAAGAGATATGACAGATGTCCTCGATCCTTTGATATCGAAGGGCAATATAAGACTGATAAAAGAGGGCTTTGAAGACGGTTTTGATAATGACATCAAGATCGGATATGGCAATAAACTTAAACTTGAGGATTCCGGTGGGGCGTACCACGACATATACATTTCCGGAACGTCGCTGGTAATCCCCAGTACTATCTCTGAAAACAGAGATGATAACGTTGCCCAATATTTTGGAACCGGCTCCGATGTCGGTTTCATATTCGATGCAACTGACTTTCATATAAATGCCGGTACTGATGATCTGGTTATCAATGTCGGCAATGGAACGAAATCTTTTGATCTGAACGTATATGGCAACACAGCGAATGACCTGATCGCCTTTGACGCTTCGGGCAATCTTTTGACGCTTGATGGCGTAGATTTCTGGTTGAAGGATGCCGACATTCTCTACTTTGGCGACGCGAAAGATATTCAGATGCGTTGGGATGCGACGGACTTTGACATCCTTCCCGTTGCTGATGATACCATTCTTAAGTTTGGCAACGGTACGCTGTCGTTTGACCTCTGGTGGTATGGTACTGCTGCAACAAACTATGTCAAATTTGACGCTGGTGACGCAAAGGTATACTTCGAGGATACTGATGCCAGATTCGGCGATAACGATGAGATAGAGTTTGGCGATTCCGGCGACATAACGCTGATATTCGATGCTGCTGATTTCAATATTCTTGGCGCATCTGATGATCTGGTAATCTACATCGGTAATGGCACGAATGATTTCGACGTGATTTGGTATGGCGAAACAGTCGCCAATACCGTTGAGTTTGATGCCAGTTTCGATAAGGTGACGTTTGACGCTGTCGATCTCTTTATGGGTGACAGCGACTACATCTATCTCGGCGATGGGTCAGATGTTGAGATAGCGTTTGACAGCACTGATTTCGTTATCGTGCCGGGGACTGACGAGCTCGCTCTGAAGTTTGGTGATGGTGTGGTATCATGGAATATGTACTGGTACGCAGACGCCGCTGCCAAGTATGTGTATTTCGACGTTACCAACGATCAGGTTGACTTTGAAGATATTGATCTGCACATGGGTGATGACGATGTTCTGGAGTTTGGCGGGACGGCTGGCGGCGACGTCTACATGAGGTGGGACGTCACTGACTTCGACATCCTTCCCGCTGCTGATGATACCATTCTTAAATTTGGTAATGGTACGCAGTCATTCGACATCTGGATTTATGGCGAAACGGCTGCTGATAATATCATCTTTGATGCTTCCGCGAAAACGCTGTCCTTCGACGGTGTAGATGTTTACATGGAAGATGCTGACAATATCTCCTTTGGTGATGGTCAGGATGTAGTTTTCCGGTTCGACGCAACGGATTTCACCATTACTGGTGTAAAGGACGACTTGGTGATTAAGGTCGGAAACGGCACTAACAGCTTTGACCTGATATGGTACGGAAACACTGCCAGCGATTCTATTGCCATCGACGCTTCTGGAAACACTCTGACCGCCAACGGGATCGACGTTTACCTGCTGGATGCCGACAACCTTAGTTTCGGAGACGCGCAGGATATTGTTATCCAGTTCGACGGGGCGGACTTTGCGATCACCGCTGCTGCTGATGACGAGCTGATGACCGTTGGTGATGGGACAGAGAGCATTGACCTTCAGTGGTTTGGTGCTACGGCTGATGATTACATCTACTTTGACGTGTCCGGCAATACCTTTGATCTCGGTCAAGACGATCATGGTATTGATCTCCGTTTGTACGGTGCGTCTACCGGCAAGATGATTAAGTGGGATCAGACGAATGACGAGTTGGACGTTACTGCAACCATCGAAATGCAAACTATTAGCAAGCTTCAGTTCAGGGATACGGCTATCTACATCCAGTCAGACGCTGATGCCAGTCTGAGTCTTGTCAGTGACGGTGCGATAAAGCTTTCCGGGCGTGTTTGGTTCCATGATGCCAACACGGAGACGCTTAGCGGAAACAGGACGCTTCTGATCACTGATTACATGCTTCAGTTCATTGATCCGGACGGCGCGCGAACGATCACGCTTCCGGCTGAAGCCAGTTCTGCAGGACTGGTCTTTATTATCGCGAACGCTGCTGGTGGTGCTGAAGACATTACCGTTCAGGACGACGCACCTGCAACTGTCGTCACGATAGGGCAGAACGAAAGTGCAATGGTATTCTGCGACGGTGTGACTTGGTTTGGCATGGTTGGCGCAAACACTTAGAAAGTAAGCTAACAAGAACCTTCCCGTCTTAGCTAATTTGCTAATCGGTCGCCGAAACGGGCGGCGACCACCTCTTAACTTTTCCTCTTGAAAGGAGATTTCTCATGGCTCAGAAGAAACAGGCAACGGCAACAAATGGCGAAATATTGGCAATTACTCAAGTTTTGAATAAGGCGGCAAGGCTTCCTTCCCTTCCATCGAAGGGTTCGTATTGGATTGGGCGGAACGTGAAGCTGTTTAGGGATGCCGCCACCACGATTGAAGAACAGCGCAAAGTCTTACTCGATAAGTATTCCGAAAAAGACGAACAGGGCAAGCCCATCACCGAACCAGTAGAGATCGACGGCAAGACTCTGGAGCAGGTCAAGCTATCCGACGAAGATGCTTTTAGAAACGAGTGGAGCGAACTGCTTCAAATGGAAGTTGATGTTGAGTCTTTCCCGATCAAGCTTGATCTGCTTGGCGAAACGATAGGGATCACGCCAAACGAAATGGTAGTATTGGACGAATTGATTGAGGCTGAATAGCTGATGCACGAACCGCCGCGTGCATCGGGGAGGGGGTGGAGGTGTTTGGTTCTCCTTTCCACCTCCACCCTCTTTTCATTTTGTCAGGAGGCAGGACATGGCAGCGAGATCGACAATGGCATGGATACTGATCCATCTTCGGATGGAAGCACATGATGAAGACTCAGAAGTTTGGGCTGATGATAAATTACAGAGGATACTTGATCTCCATTGCCGGTATGTTTCCAGAGAGAAGCTGTCAAAAGACCCGACTGAGAGAGTCTTCCGGTCGCAGTATAGATTCATGGAAGGAGCAACGACATCATCCGCTGTCAGTTCTGGAACAACAGAATGGACAGGCGCGGGGGATGCTAACGAATGCATCAACATATGGGATGGTGCTGATGATGGGGCTTCTGCTGTAACTCCTGACAATTTCAATCTGATGCAGGGCGTCTTCCGGTGGGATGCAGATCAAGAGGGAGATGTATATTACCTCGATGCTTATTCTTATGATATTCATGCTGTTTTGGCAGACTGCATGAGACAGCTTGCCAAAGACCCGCACAAAGCTAAACGGTGGGACAGAGGCGGGGTCAGTTACACTCATTACGATTATACCGAGATGGCGAAGGATCATGATAAGCGATCCGGTGCTGTTTCGGGCAGATTAGTAATATAAAAGGAGAATATTATGCTAGAAGAAAAATGGACAAAAGCCGATCCTGTTACAGAAGAGCAATACATGGAAGTGCAACAGGTAATGTCAAGACTGAGGATTGAAACTCTCGCCTTGAGACGAGGAATAGAAAAAATAACTGATGAATATACAAAAGTATCGGCTGAATTAGTAAAGTTGCAGAGAGAAAACATCAAACTGCGTGATAAGATAGCAGACCTGCAGCCAGAGGGAAAAGATGAAAGCCCGAAATACTTTGAGGGGTAAAAGATCATATCGGCGGATAGGATAAAGCAGAAAGGAGACCTGCATTGACTGTTTCAGCATGTATCATAGCAAAAGACGAAAAAGAACTAATAGGCGGTTGCATAGACAGCATCAAGGACGTTGTAGACGAAATCATCCTTCTCGATACGGGGTCAAAGGATCGGACAGTCCGGATCGCAAAGGAAAAGGGCGCAATTATTCATCATTGGGCATGGCGTGATGATTTCTCCAAAGCGAGAAACATATCAATCGCTCAGGCGACTTCGGATAAAGTATTTATTATTGACGCTGACGAAAGGTTACATCCCGACGATCACTCAGTATTCAAAGAAGCGGTTGAATCTGATGCGGTTGCTGTTGGTTTTGGCGTTTTGAATGAAACGCCGAATGGTATCAGCATGGGAACGGGACACAGACTTTTCCGGAAAGATGCGATTCATTACGAGGGCATCGTCCACAATCAGCCTATATTCGAGGGCAAGGAAGCTTTCTTCCCTGTCCGGATTCAGCATTTTGGATACAACCTTTCCCCTGAAAAATTGGCGGCTAAATACGAACGAACCGAACGGCTACTTAGGAAACAAATCGCCGAAGAGGGCAAGCGGTCTTTTTATGTCGCCAATCTGGTGCGAAATCTGTTAGTCCAGAAAGGATATGGATCGGCTATTGCTGAGGCTAATGAATTTGATGCTTTGGTGCAGGTACATGCTGCGACCTATACGGCAAATTCATATCAGAGGATCATCGTTGACAAGATCAACGCATTGACGCAAATCGGGGATTATCGGGCGGCTATTGACGAGGGCGTGGAATTCCTGAAGTACTACCCCGAAAATCTTGATGGCATATATAATCTTGCTCTTGCATATGGCATAGACAGGCAGCATGAGAAAGCGGTTAAACATTACAACAGATTTCTGGTACTGCTTCAGCAAATGCAGGAGACAGGGCAGCCAGTAGGGATAACTATTGATTCGTGGGGGTCAGCAGGTCGGGCATATTATGCAGCAGGAACGCATCTGATCGAGATGAATGAGCCGCAAAAAGCTGTTGCTGCATTACAGAGAGCGTTGAGAATTGATGCAGATATACAGTATATGAGACGCTACCAGAGTGCCCTTGCCGCGTATGGCTTCGAGGGCAAGCCGCTGCGGGTATTGATGGTTCAGCCAAAGATTTGCCATAGGACGTGGAAAACAGCGAAGGCGTTGTCCGATCTGGGACATCATGTCGACCTCGCTTGGTGGACGAAGGCATCTGATTCAGATTACCCCTACATGGATATGTCGTGTTTCAGGAAACAGATACGAGTTAAATCTTATGAGCAGCTATATCGCCTTTGCCCGCTGTATGACATCATCCATTGCAGCAATGAGCCTGATGCCCACGCGGTCATGATCAAGGAATTCTGCCCTGATGCGATAGTGGTTGCCGATTTCCATGATCCAGTTGAACTCCGGCATCCCAACAATCCAGACAAGGGTGCGAATGCTGTTATTGCTAATCGCCGATGTGATGGCAGAGTGTATGTTACGCCAGAACAGATGCTTGTCGCATCGAGAGGATATAGGATCGACGCCACAGCGTCAGTTATCATCCCGAACTATATTAGCAGAGCGAATGTGTCTGAAAAGCGGCTTCCGAAGCTGTCTGAAGATGATGGCAAATTCCATGCCGTCTATGTCGGCGCTTTCGGTCTCCTGCACAGGGAGATGAAAGGCATCTTTGAATATCTGGCAAGCAAGGGCGTTGTGGTACATATTCAGCCGTCCAGAGATGAGCCGGAATACAGAGCATTGGCAGCAAAGACTACAGGGATCAGGTATTACAATCCGGTTCCTGCTGCCGACCTGATACCGGAAATCTCACAGTATGATGCGGGGCTGATAACGTGGAATATTCAGAACTCGGAAAAGGGATTTCTGGATTTGGCTATTGCCAACAAACTATGGGATTACGTTGCAGCCGATCTCCCTGTCATATCGGCGAATACAGCGGCATTGGCGCACGTTATCACTCGCTATGAGTTGGGCATTGTCTATGATGATATTTCGGAAGTTCCAGAAAGGTTGGAGGAACTTCGGAACATAGACAATACGATGAAGGAATTCTATATTGAAGACGAAATCCCCGCGTTGGTGGGGTTGTACCGGATGCTGATTGAACAGAGAAAGCAGGCGAAGAACATGGATCCCGTTCAAGATGGAATTCAGAAGATCAACGCAAGAGAATTCACAAAGCAGAAGATCAAGCGGAATGAGAGATCGGTTGAATATGCATTTACGCTTGAAGCCCTTGCGAGTATGCCAAACGTTGAGCGGATTCTTGATGTCGGAACGGGGCTGACCGCTTTCCCTGCGATCCTGAAAACGTGCGGGTATCATGTTACGGCAATAGATAACGTCAAAGACTATTGGAAAAAGCCTGTTTTCAACCGGCATTGGGCAGTATTGGATATTGATATTCAAAAGCCTGATGATCTTGAGACAGAATCCTTTGATGCGATTACCTGTATCAGCGTGCTTGAGCATATCACCGATGCTGATGCTGCCATTGCGGGGATGTTCAGGCTGCTGAAGCCCGGAGGGTTGCTGATGCTCACGTTCCCATATAACGAATCAGAGCATGTGGATAACGTTTACGCTGATCCAGATGCGGGTTATGGATCGAAAAATTATTACCCCTGCACAATCTTTAACAGGGAAGATGTCAACAAATGGCTTGTTATTCACAAAGCGGAATTGCTTGAGCAGATGTACTGGCAAGTTTTCACAGAGAGCAAGTGGACGATGGGCGAAAGGCTGCCATGTCCTATAATGGTAGATTCCGTTGACCCGCATGATTTGGCGGGATTGGTACTGTATAAAAAGGGAAAATAGCCCGTAAGGTTCTAACGATGGAGGTTATGCTGATGTTTGACGATTTGACCAATGCTGCATCATTCGACCAGATGGTGCAGCTCTTTCCTATGGGAAATTAAAATGTCATTATCAGATTCAGACAAAGACCAGTTGCCACAAATGTGGCTTGATGTTGGGTTTCAGTATGTCAACGTCAAGAGAAAGGCACAGGGCGATCAGGATGATTACGGACATCCGGACATCACATGGTCAGCCCCAGAAGCCTTACAGAATATCAAATGCGATATTCAACCTGCATCAATTCAGCGCGGTTCGCTGAAGGAATTGATACAAGGCTTAGAAGAAGAGGCGAAGTACGTGATCTTTTTCCTGAAAGATACTGCTGTTTTGGTTGGCGATACGGTTGAAGCTGATGATGATGGAGATGAGGCGTACTCATTGACGGCGGTCTATGATTGGGATACGCAGGTTTTGGGAATGGCTAAGAAGCTGTAAAGGGGTGCTTCGTGGCAAATATGCGAGCATTGGTATTCAAAGCGATCAGGGATCGGCTTGTGGCTGATTCAACACTGATAGGATATGTGCCGGTAGCAAAGATCAGGACGGGCGAAGGCAATCTGCCCGCCGTCTATCCCTGCATTATGCTTGGTATTATAAGCAAGGAAAACGGACTTGCTGATACTCTCGAAGGCAGAATATCTATCAGGATATATACGAGGAATCAGGCATACGCAGAGACGCTGGATACTATACACAGCCGCATTTTTGATCTGCTACACAAGAAGGAGACGAGCATATCTAATGATGATATTGCGATAGATTTGCTTTGGGAAATATCTGCTTCAAGCTGGATCAACGAGCCGGAAGCCCCAAAAGACACATGGTCATTGACTGCTTTTTATGTTTTTGCTGCTCAAGCAAAATAGGAGATGAGTACAAATGGCTGATTCATTTTATATCAAGGGCGGAACGATTTACTCCGCTGCTGCTGATGTTACTACTGCATCGACTGAATTGGGAGAATTCGAGGGCAATTTTGTCTTGAATTCTTCTATGGAAATATCCACTCGCTTCAGCCAGAAGATAGTTGAAGGCGATCCGCAGGTTATGAAAATGACATCATCTGTGACTATCGGGGAGATGTCATTCGATCCGGATACATACATGGCTTTGCTTGGTTTGTCTGCTGCGAGTGCATCACTGAGATCGACGGCTAAAGAAGATGCCAACAAGTGGGCAATGACTGCCACCGCCGTTGACGTTGACCTTGCGCGCGAATACCTTCTGGAAGGTACGCGAGCGGATAACGGGAAAAAGATACAGTTTTGGATTGCTGCAGGTGGAATGCCGGGGCTGCCCGGACTGATTCTTTCAGCAGGAAGCAGAGCCGTTATGGACGTTACGATCCCGCTCTATCGCGATACAGACGATAGTTACTGGGAACTTGCGGAAGAGTTGTAAAAATGGCAACGGTTGACGGGCTTAATGAGGTAATCAGAAATCTTCAGCGTATCAGGAAGTCTATTGATCCCGCTGTTCATGACGCTATAGAAGAAGCCTGCATTGCCGTTGTCAACCATATCAAATCTGAATACACAGACCGACCGGCGAAGGGGAAAGGTTTTGAAACACGAACCGGCAATCTTCGCCGGTCAATTACATATTCCGTCGTTAAGCAGAATGATCGGTGGGTTGGCATTATCCATGCGGGTGAAGCCTATGCGCCGTACGCAGAGCATGTTGAATTTATCTCAGGCGGCAAATATGCCTTCCTGCTTCCCGGCGTATGGGATAAGAAGCAGGACATATTAAGTATTATTAACAATGTATTGAAAAGAAAGGGGATTGCATAATGTCACAATTCTTGGCAAGGCTGAATGCATCACAATCGCAGAAAGATAACAAGGCTTCGTCTATTGAACTTGACGAGGTTGCAGAACGGCTTCCTGAAGGAAGCAATGCCATTCCGGGTTGCATCCTGAATCCCGATATGAGTTGGAATTGGAACGCTATCGCTGCAATGATCTACGTCAGGGCAAAGCGTGAAGATGAAACTTTCACAATCGAGAAAGCAAAGGCATCTGTCGGGCTGTATAACATCCGAGATTTTGCCTATGAGTTAGTGTATTTTTACGGGGACACTCTGGAACAGGAATTGGTCAAAGAACGATGGCAGCGCATATATGATGTCATTGATGGTAAGTTGCCTGTTTGTGATTCGTGTGGTATGCATCTTGATCCGGAATGGCAATACTGTCCAAGATGCAACAACTCGCTAAAGCAGGAAAAAACGCCTACTGTTGCAAATACTGAAGTGGTAAACCCTACACAATAGAGGATCAGGTTAAAGCCCTTGAGGGCATGATCCTTGATGTGGTTGAGCATACGAATGGCAGCGAATCAATAGCATCCGTTGCGCACTGGAGAATTGACCTGCTAACGGGCATATGGAGTGCTATTGCCGACCGGAAGAAAGCCGCTTCAGAAGCCATTAAATCCATACAGCAGAGACAGGGAAAGGGATCTGCTGATTCCGATATTTATAAGACGGGATCATGGACTGAAAAGACAAGCAAGGGAATCACGATAGTCCATAGCAAAACAAACCTGAAAGATTTACTAGACAACCCATTGATGGCGGCACAAATGGGCATTAAGCGGGGTAAAATGCGGTAGATGGATACAATAGCTCAGGCAATGGGATCGATGGGTGGCGGAACGAATCTTGGGACTCTAAGGGTCAACCTCGATGCTAATTCTGCTACGCTAGATAAGAACCTGAAGAAAGCGGAAGGCAGTCTGCAATCATGGGCAAGTAAAGCAGACAAAGCCCTGAAGCCTATGACGCCTGCTATCAATGCCATTGGTGCAGCTTTAACAGGCATAGGCGTTGCGGCTACAAGCATTGCCGTTGGCTCCATAGCCACCTTTGCATCCTTCGAGCAGACGATGAAGGATGTCGCATCCGTCAGTCAGGCAACAGAACAGGAATACAAACAACTGTCAGGCTTTGCGAAAGAGATGGGCGAAACAACCGTTTTTTCCGCAAGGGAAGCAGGACAGGCAATGTACTATCTGGCATCTGCAGGCATGAGCGTCAAAGAGCAGATGTCAAGCACGAATGTCATTCTTGATCTAGCTGCTGCAACGCAGTCTGGACTTGCTGAAGCGACCAAGCTGACGGTTGCTTCCATGAACGCTTACCACATACCCGCCGCTGAAGCCGGACGGATCACAAATGTCTTTGCCGCCACAATATCATCATCACAAGCCACGCTTGAAAAACTCGCTGTATCAATGCCCTACGTTGGTGCGACCTTCAACAGTCTTGGCTATACGGTAGAGGAAACGTCCGCCGCTTTGGGCATCCTGTACGATTCGGGACTTGAGGCAAGCATGGCGGGTACGAGGCTTGGCGGGGCGATTACTACGCTCCTGAAGCCGACCGCACAGGTCAACAAAGGTTTGGCTGCTCTTGGGCTTACTATTGATGATGTCAACCCCTCAACGAATTCCCTTGTCGATATAGTCGGGAAGTTTGAAGAAGCGGGGCTTGATGCTGCGTCTGCTGCTCAGATATTCGGACGCCGCTCTGAAGGCATGACGCTGCTTGTTTCCGCCGGTGCGGATGCCCTTCGAGGTATGCAGGCAAATATCACCGGAACGGATCGGGCGGCTGAAATGGCGGCTGAACAACTTAATTCGCTGTCAGGCGACTTGAAGCTGCTGAAGTCCGCTGTTGAGGGCGCGGCTATTAGTATGGGCGAACAGCTTGCCCCTGTGATCAGAGATATGATCGAAAAGACAGCGGAATTAGTCGGGAAATTCAATGCCCTTCCGGATTCGTCCAAGAAGATGGCTGCGTGGGGAACGGCTATCGCAGGGGCATTGGGACTGATAGGTGGTCCACTACTGCTTCTGGTTCCGAGACTGCCCGCAATGGCTTCGGGGTTTGCGCTGCTGGGCGGCGCGCTTCTGGCTATCGTAGCATCACCAATAACGGTTGGCTTAGGCGTTGTCGCTGGTGGGATCACCGCTATTGCAAGCGGCTTGATGCTGTATAAAGACGCTAGAAAAGATGTCTTTATCGACAAGGAAATGGAAACGGTCGCCAATGACGCCAAAGGCGTGCAGACCGCGATTGATGATTATGCCAGAGCTATCAAGGAACTTGAAAAGTATATGGCTCAGGGCTATGATCAGGTTTCACTCTGGGGCGTCGGGATCAAGAGTCTCGGATCGGGAGTCAAGCCGATCCCTGCACACATCAAGAACCTGCAAGACAAGATCGCTGACTTACAGGGCGAACTCCGACACACAAAGGGCGACCTATACGATTTCACCGAAGGGATGGGAAAGCAGAACGAAAGCTCTGAAAAAGCCGAAGGGATCGTTTCTGCTTTGGTCAATCCATTCAAATCTCTTGGTGGTGTAGTCCGGGAATATAAAAGCGATTGGGACGATTACGTTACTTCACAGGAAAAGCTTGTGAAGATGCGTGAAGAGCTTTATGAGTCATCCAAGAAAGCCGCGTCTTTCTTGGAACAGCCCGACCGACCGACCTCTGCCCTCGAATTCTATACAAAAGAAAATGCAGACCTCAGAGCGAATATGAAGCTGCACAGGGATCGCTGGGACGTGCTTGATAAGGATACGATACTGGCAGGGGCACATGCAGCCGCTGTCATGAAATATGGCAGCCAGATGTGGGCTACGCTTGACGATATCTTCACATCCGAAAAGACCGAAAGGGCAAATAGGGAGAAGCAGCTTGAGGCAGGAATGAAGGCAGAGAAGGATCGCATCATTGCTTTCAACGAAATGAATGAGAGGGACTATCAGCAACAGCAGGAATGGCGGAATCAGGAAATCCAAGCCATCGAAACCTTTGATCAGGTTAAGTATGAAACACTGATGAAAGGTATGCTTGCTGAAAAGCTTGTAGGCAGCGAATCCAACGAATCTAAGCGGGAATCTGCCAACGATTTCTTTGATTCAATGATCGCTCAATACCAGAAATTCGGGCTTGATACGATCGCTCTGGAAGAATGGCGACATCAAACGATAGGCGAACTGTCTGAGGCATCTGAAAAGAAGCAGGCGGGCGAATTGAGGATGCTCAGTCAATTCAGGATACAGGAGATCAATTCATACGATGCGCGGCTTGAATCCCTGAACGCATACTATCAGAAGATGAAACTGCTTTATACAAAGCATGGCTATGACCTCGTTGAGTTGGAAAAATGGCGATTAGATACCGAAAACAAGCTGAATAAAGATTATCAGGAGATCAACCTGAATTCTAATGCCAGTTACATGAAGCTTTTGGAGACCTATCGAGACGTTCAGGCGGGGTTGTATGGGGGAAATCAAAGCTACCTACTAAATCAGGGAGTAGGGGGATCGGATGATCTCTATTACACACACAATCCCAATATTGATTATTCTTCAGATGAAGAAACAGCGGTGGATGCTCAAGGAAACACCAAGCGCGCATTGCGGGATATAAGCAAGCTTGGAAAGAGCTTTGCGGAAGTCGCCAAAGAAGCGGGGATCACTGAAACTGCTTTGGGGAGAACGTCTAAACAGACAGACATCATGCAGGTCGCTGCTTATGAATTATCTGACGAACTTGCAGGGCACTCGCTGACGACATCTCTTGAGGCTGTTGTTGGTTCGTTGGCAGATTTTGGCGGCGGGGCTTTTCAGTATGTTACAGACATGATCCGAATGACAGATGAATCGCAGAAGTTTGAAGCCGAGACTGAAGCACTGAAAGAGGCACACTGGAAGAAGATGGCAGAAGCTATCATGAAATACGGGAATGATGGCGCAATGTCGTTGGAATCTACATATGCCAAGCTGTTACAGATGCAGAGGAATTACCAGGAAGAAGCGGCTGTCCTTCAGGAAGCTTCTGGAGCATATGGCGCATCTAGCAGGATCAGCGGGTTAGGATCATATATACAAGATCAGCCCAAAACACAAGCAGATGCAGCAGCACTCGAAGAAAGACAGAGAGCAAGTGCAGCCGCCCTTGCGGAAAAGCAGCGGGAAGCTACTGCATGGAAAAGCCAAGCACATGAACTGTATGGCGAGCTTCAGGGATTAGTTGAGCAGTATGCTGAATATAAGACCGATGAACTGCGACGGATGCACTATGAAAACATACGCGCTCAAGTTTGGGCTGCTCAATCAGAAGTCAATGACTTAAACAATGAACTCAGAGAACTCGATGCCTTACGCAAAGAAGCAACGGGCGAAGACCAATTAGCATATAAAGAAGCACACGAAGACAAGGCGGAACAGGCTGTTGCTGCATACAAGGAAATGCTTAAAATAAGAACCATGTTTGACGCGATGATACCGCAACAAAGTCCTGAGGAAATGCAAGCTTTTGGCATATCAGATACGACAATAACATCAATGCAGGAGCAGTTATCGGGTTTGCTATCATCGGACATCCCTGAAGGCATGTCTGTTGTCTATGGTCAGATGAAAGACATGCAGTCAATATTATACGATATGATTCCCCCTGATCCCTTTGGGTCATTGCCTGACGATATGCGCGCTGTTGCTATAAGGGGCGCAGGGATGGTGCAATCATTAGACATCGTAGCCAAAGCCGCCGACATAATGACGAAATCGACCTTTGACCTGTCTGACGAACTCGCAGGACACTCGCTGACCACGTCTCTGGAAGCTGCAGCGGAATCATCATCTGTCTTTAGCGCTGCGGTTGCTCAGAATATCGCGGATCTGACGGGGCTGACATCCGCATCCGCAGACCAATCATCGGCATTGTATACCATAGAAAAACAGTATACTGACGACATAAGCCAAGTTTATCTTGATTATGCAGCAGGGAAAATTGTGAGTCAATCTGCCGCATATCAGAAGATGCTTGAATTGCAAAATGAATACCAGAAGCAATCAAAGGCAGCACAGTTGCAGTATCAAGCCGAATTGAATGAGATGTCGCCCGAATATATGAAGATGCAGAGATTGCAGAATTACGTCACGAGGGGATCAGATTCCGATGCTGACAATTATAGAACTGCGCTACAGAGCATATCAGAGAGCGACAACCCTGATGACGTAAAGGCAACCATGATAGGAAACCTTACTAAACAATATGAGCGCGATATTCAGCGATACACCTCTTCAGACATGCCAACAGATATTCAGTTTGGCAAACAAGGAACAAATAACAGTTTCAGCATCACGATCAATGCAGGGGCGTCGTTAGTTGATCGGGCTTCTCTCAGGGAATTCACAGAAATGATAGCAGTTGAAATGCAAAAGGCGGGGGCGATCAATCAAATATCATGAGTGCTGATTATTTCTTACCAAATCCAGAGGGCTATATTTCTCACTTTGACGAAGAATGGGAATGTCTTGAATGGCTTGAAGAATCTGCCTTTGCGGGTACGACGGGGAATTATGTTGGCGATACCGATCATCCCTCATGCCTGTATGTTGATCCGGATGCTTCTCAGGACGGCAAGGGCGTATACAGGGATTTCACTGACGCTGACGCTTCGACTGATTACGTGTTTGAGTTTGCCTATCTAAACGCATCTGCTCAGGAAATTGACGTTGTGATCTACGATCAGACCAATGGCGCGAATATCGAAACTGATACGCTGACAGCAGAAACATGGACAAATTATAGGAATAAATTCACCACTCCTGCAGGCTGCGCAACGATCAGGGTTTTTCTCAGGGCGGGTACGGATTCAACGAATAAATTCTATATAGATGATATATCGTGTCAGGGCAACGTGCTTGATGCTAATCCTGAAAGTTACAGGAAGAGCTATCCGGCAAATGAGAATAAACGCAAAACGCTCAACGGGAATATAGTTGAGGATAAAACCTCCGTCTCGGTCAATCTGTCAATGTTTTTCAATCGCCTGAGTCATGCTGAATTTGAAAAGCTGCTTGACCTCCATCTAAGCAATACTGAAACGTGGCTTGATGATTGTGCCGTCCGACAGGGGAAGAATGAAGAAAAGCTGTATACCGAGACGACATACAATTATTCTGGAATAACCAATCCATCATCCACTGATTACGCCTATAACGATGCAAGCTCTTCGGAGCCGTCAGCGGTCGGAGACTTCGAGACAACGGAATTTGCAACAGCGGATTATCAGGCTGTTGATGGGGATGATGCTACCTATGCAGAAGATACCGCATCATCAACGGGGCATTATCTCTATCACAAATTTAAGATAGATATTTCTGGCGAATACACAGCAGCAGACCAGATCAGAACGCTTTCAATCGAATATAAGGGATCGGCGAATGATGCCAGTTCTTCCGATCAGGATGGCGTTGTTTTATATCTCTGGAATGTAGATTCCGGGCACTGGGCGAAGGTAGACCAGAGCAGAAGCAGCAGCAAGGAAACGCTGTCATTCTCCACGACAAAAGCCAGCACTGCACAGAAATTCGTTGATACTTCGACTGGCTACGTCCGAGCATTAGTCCAGACGCAAAACAGCAAGGGATCGGGTACGGCATTATCACTGCAATCGTACTGGATTCAGGCGATCATCAACAGGGATCAGGATGATACCGTTGACCTGACAAATAAAGCCGTTCTGGACAGCGATGATGATGTTGTGCAGGTCAAGAATAAGACGCAGCGACTGATATTGCAAAAGGGCATTGATTACAGCATAGAGGATGATCGGGAATCGGTGATCGCTGATGGCGCATTTGCTACCTTGACAGGTTCGGAATATTTTTCAGGCGGTAATGTGCTTAATACCACCGTATCGGATATTTTCATATCGTTATGGATCAGGACTACAGACACAGCCACAAAGGGCGTCGTGTGCAAGGCGACGGCGCTATCCGGAGTGACCGGATATGTGTTTTTCATTACATCCGGCAAGATGTATTTTCGCATGGTCGATACGGATTCCGATGCTTTTGTTATTCGTGGCAATACTGAGGTCAATGACGGCGACTGGCATCATGTTGCCGTTACTGTGGATAGGAATAATGCCGATAACTGCAAAATATATCGGGATGGTGCTGATGATACATACAACAACGATGGCGCTGTCGCTTTGGCTGCTGCTGCGGAATCGCTGGCAAATGCAGAGAATTTCTGTGTCGGCGCTGAATCAGATGGCGACAATAAGTTCATTGGCAGTATCGCTGATGTAAAAATCCAATTCGGGGGAACGCAGCCAACAGCAACGCAGATTGCATATCAAGCAGCCTATCCAAGAGACTACAAGAGCTTAGCATGGACGGTTGGCGGCACACATTCCTATTGGTCATTTGATGATGCTGCCTCTGCTGCTAATGCTGATGCGGATGGAATGATTACCGATGGATCGGGTACAGGCAATTCTCTGGACGCCGTTGGCGGAACGACTACCAATTTTGGAACGCATGTCCGGGATACGGCGATTGATTCGGGGGATACCGTAGAGGTTACATATGAACAGCACTACAGGATCAAGAGCGCGACTTTGCAGGAAACGCATCAGACAGGACAGACAATTTCGGCGCCACCGCGTGAAGCATCACTTGACCTGGTGGCATTGATAGGACTCCAGTGAGCTACTCCCCGATTCATCGGGGAGCTTCTTGCTTCGCTGAGGGGCTGAGTTGAGAATCAATGGACTTTGGAAACCTGAAAAGATGTGTCCAAGTCGGTGATGGCTATAAGGCAGCATCCGGCATCACTGTATCCGGCATCACTGTTGGGCAACAGATCGGCAACTGGCAGACCTTTGAGCGCAGATCTCTGGCAAAGAAGCGGAAACCTTCTTATGCCGTCTTTGTAGAGTTGCATGGAGAAATCGATCCGGATAAGATTGAATCGGTATCATACACAAACCAATCAGAGGATTCGCTTGCTGAACCGCGCTATGGAACGGGGAATATTACCATTGTTGATGAAGATGGTGACTATATCGAGAATGGCAGAACGACTTTCAGGAAGAACCAGAAAGTCTATGTTGACGCCGGATTCAATGATGATATGATCCCAAGATTTGCGGGTATTATCAGGGAGGTTGCGCTTGAGTCGAATAGCAAGACGATCAGCCTTGATATTGCCAATTCGGGATATGTGCTTGAGCAGAATAAAACAAGCGGCGATCATTCAGCCTATACGACGCCAAAAGCATTAGTCGATTATCTTGTATCCCAAACGGGGATCGGTGCTATTGACTATGAGAATGAATCGGGTCCACCGTCAACGCTGACCTTCGGGACGACATATTTCAGTCTCCGGAACTTCTGGAAGCTGGTGCATGGTTCAGCTTTGCTCATGGGATACAAGCAGTATTTCTCCGAAAAGGGGAGACTGCAACTGACGAGAAGGTCAACCTTTGAGGAAACCGCATACACCTTTGATGATAGTATCATCGAGTACATCAAGCATGACAGACAGGCAACATTGATCAACAAGAAGATCGTGGACTTCTTCAACTGCATCCGTCCTGAATTCACAGCAGGTGATGGAATTGTTGCAGGACAGCACACAAGAAACCGGACGGATTCGCTCTCTAAGCATAAGCATGGAGAATTTGCTAATGCTGAGACGGACGAACTGATCGGGAACTGGGCAAATGCGGGAATGGTGATCGATCAATCCCTTGATTGGTATGCTTACCCCCGTGATTTATATAAGCTGAAGTGTCAGGCGATCCCGCAACTGCAAATTGACGACAGGATTTTCGTCAACAGCAAGTCAGAGAACATCAAGGGCTATTTCACTATTGAAAAAACCTATGAATACATAACAAGTAACGTTTACACAGGAGTCTTCACGATCCTGTCGGCGGGGGAGCGATACTGATGGCAACATTTCCGACTAATCCAGCTTTGGCAGCGGTAGTAGATACAACAGGCGTTGATGTTGATTTCCTGAATGCTCTGATTGATAATATCAATGCGATCGGGGCATGTCTTGGTGATTTAGTCAACAATACGGCGGACGGCAATATCGACATTGCGGCGGATAAGGGCATACAATGGGCGGATACGCTGACAATATATGTTTCAGGTGGCAGCCTTATTCTTGATGATGATGTTTCTGTTACAGGGAATCTGGCTGTGACGGGCACGTTGAGTTTTACAGGAGCAATCGCCGCTCCATCAAATTTTGACGTTGCGGGGACTTTATCTGTTGACACTATAGACGACTCCGGTGCGGCATACATTACGGTTAATGAAGATATTGTGATGGCGGCTGGGAAATATATTAAGACGCCCTCTCTCATGGTCGACATTATAGAGGATTCGGTAACGGGGAAAATCACGATCAACGATACAATCTACATGGGAGGTTATGCGGGGTCAATTCATCTGGCGGCTGGAGGGGCACTCTATGCTGACCACATAGCGGACGTAGGCGGCACAGGCATAACAATGCAGGCATTTATTGATATGAATGAGCACTATATCGAGAATGTAGACTTTATCCGCGTGTCAACATATGTTAACACGCCCACGCTCAAAGTGGATACTATAGAGGACTCCGGGGCGGCAACAATTACGGTAAATGAAGATATAACAATGGCAACAGGGAAATATATCTATACAGATCGGTTATATTTTTCATCGCCCAATACATACACAATCACAAACAGAACAACTGATAGAGCGATGGATTGTAATACAGCGGCAGATGCGGAATTGGCTGATGTACTTGGAACCTTGATTTATGACTTACAGCAGCGCGGGGTTCTTGCATAGAACGGGATGGTGATAGCATGGCGCGACCGGCATTTCCGACAGATATGACAACGATTGTAGATGGCGACGATATAGATGATACCAATCTAAATGCGTGGACAAAGACGCCAACTGAGACACTGAAAGACTATTTCACCAAAGGCGGTCATGTATATAATGTCATGCATCCTGACTATGGCGCTGTATGTGATGGCAGCACAGACGATACAGCGGCTATTCAGGCGGCTATTGATGCGGCTCATACGGATGGCGGGGGCATGGTCTTCTTTCCGTCGGGCACCTACCGGACGGACACCGCGCTGACGCTGTATTCAAATATCGTCTTACAGGGCATTGGTCAGGCATCCATCATTGACCATCCATCCGGCAATTATCCTATTGATGCGTGTGGATCGATCTCCGTAAACACAACAACCGTCAGCGGCGTGCAGATCGAAGATTGCGAGGACGCATGGGATGAGTTTGTCGATGGCGACGTAACAGAATCAGCAGACGCAGGGGATAAGGAAGAAGGATCGGCATCAGCAAAGTTCGAGGTAGCAGCGGGATGCGGCGCGGGGGATATAATCGCTACCGAAACTATATCATCAACTGACATATCCAAACATGCGGAGATCAAGCTGCATATCAAATCATCTGTTGCGCTTGATGCGGGCGATTTGGCGATACTCTTGGATAATACGGCACAATGTGCGAGCCCGAAGGAAACCTTGAACGTCCCTGCTGTTTCAGCAGACACATGGACGGAAGTAACGATCTCGCTTGCCCATCCGAATCAGGACGCCGCAATCATATCAGTCGGCGTGCAGATGGTCGTTGATAAAGGCGCTTTCGATCTTCGGATTGATGATGTCCGGGCGGTTGGTGCAAATCGGGGGCATTATCAGGTCGTTGTCGCCGATGCAAGCGGATTGAGCGCAGACGACTGGATCAGGGTACGCACTGAAGCGAAATTCATTGATGCAGCATCCGGCTATACTAAGCAGGGTGAAATCGTCCAGATAGCCAGTATTGCATCAAATACGCTGACGCTTAAGACGCGATTAGCTGATACCTACCTGACCGTTGATACGGCAACGATAGACACCGTTACCATGAAAGAAAACATGGGGATCAGGGATCTGAAAATACAGGGCGCAGCAGCAGATCAGCAAATTGGGATCAGGTTTCAGCAGGCAAGGAATATCAGGATTGAGAATTGCATCATTACCGGATTCTATTATACAAATTTGCAACTGTATGACGTTTTGGAGAGCGTGATCAGTGAATGCCATATTTCGGAGGGGCTAGTGGCTTCGACAGGATACGGCATTATGGTTGGAAATGCGAGCAATGACATCACTATTGAGGGCTGCGCCTTCAGATGCAATCGGCATGGCGTCACACATGGCGGGAATGAGACTTATGGCGTCAACAGGAATATTGCCATAATAGGTAATCATTTTGAGGGCTATCCTGGGACGGCTGTTGGGCAGATCAACACACACGCAACAGCAGAGCATGTTATAATTGCAGATAACGCAGTCAACGGAGATGCTCTCGCATCAATATCAAGCAAGGACACTATTATCAAGGGTAATGTCTGTCAAACAGGAAACGCAAGTACAGGACAGGCAATACACTTGGCGAATTCCCATAGCAAGGTAACAATTACCGATAATCGCATCTATGTGAATGCAAAATACGGCGTTTACGCTTCCGGCATGATGACTGATGATATGATTGCGAATAATGTCTTTTTGAACGTTGGAGAAATACTAAATAATATTGGGATTTATGCGATACTTGGACACGATAACTGCCAGATCAAGGGAAACCAATTCGTTGGTTTCCGCGCGGGAGCGCATATCAAACACACTTCGGCGACAGCGGCATCAAAAGCACTGCAACTAATCGACAATATCATTGATGCCGATGGCGGGTCGGAGCTATACGGCATCTGTCTCCATGCTCAGGGCTATGATAATGACGACAATATTATAAAGGGAAATATCATATACGGGAGCCACAGCTACGGCATCCGTGTTCATGACGAGAATGCAGGGGCAGGAAAGAACAATAACGTTATAATTGGCAACAATATTATAAATGGCGCGACTACCGGGATCACGATCGAGGATTACACCGAAGGCGTTGTATTGAAAGGCAATATCATCACCAACACGACAAGGCCCGTGTATTACACTCAGAACGCTTCGGCAACGGAGTTGGCATTTGTATCGGATATTGCTTCTATATCATCCGAGCTAGACCTGTCCGGCGGGGCGTCTGACGTGCTTGTGTTTGTCGCTCCCTGTGCCTGCGCTCTGGTAGGATACGACATCACATACACCGAAGCCAGTTCAGCAGATGCGGGTGTTGCTGTTCAGATCGGAAGGTATCAGGATGGCGTTGCTTTGGATGGCGATTATTTCGATACTACGACATCGGAAGTATCGAAAAATCTTGGATACACAACAAGGATCACTGAATCCGAATGTACGCAAAAAGTTATTGCGGCTGGGGATGTAATTACGGTTGGAACGGCGGGCGGGAAAGCCGGAACCGGCGCTGTTCAAATAACGCTTCACATTGCTACAATGGCAGATTAAGGATGTTACCAATCCATGAAAGATGGCGAAGTAAAACCAAATCAACCAGTGACAGAACAGGTATGTGTTGCCAGAACGGGTACATTCAATGCTAAACTTAATGGTATTCATGAAGATGTCAAGATCATCAAGCAGCACGTCAACCCTATAGTGCTGAAATTACAGCAGGCATTCGAGGATCATATCGAAGAGGAAGGAAAGAACCAGAAAAGACAGGCAAGAAGCATTGCGATCATATCGGCAATCATTGCGGGGGGCAGTCTGATCGTGGCAATATGTGCAATCATGAAATGAAAAAGCCCGAAGACATAACTCCGGGCTGAAACGGTAATCAAATCCCCATTACTTTTCAAAGCAGACTAAGGATGGTTTGACGGGATAATCTTTCTTGGCATACAGGTTATCCATAGAAACATTGAGTGCTTCTGCCAAGCGAGACCATATTGTAATGCTTGGGATATTTCTGCCTGCCTTTATCTTATATAGCATGTCGTGGCTAATCTTTGCTTTATTCGCAAGCTCGGCATTAGTCATCCCGCGTTTCTTTCTGAACTTATCAATATTATATCTATCCGCCATAATGCTCTCCTTCGTCAACGCCAATATCTCGACCCCTTCCCTATAAGTTATTATACCATAAATTGCTTTGATGCTTACCAAGTCATAAAAACTGACCCGATTCGGGTCAGTTTACCGGTCGAGACACTTTATGAAATTTCCAAAGCACCGGAAGCAGCATGGTCCGCTTTATGCGAGCAGATTGTTATGCAAGGCTGTTTATGCTTGACAAAGCTCGTTATCATCCCTTATCATGTAACCTGATGATTGGTAACATCAACCTAAGTTGCCCGATCTTCAAGGGGTCTCTCCTTCAGGGATCGGGCGGCTTAGTATTCTTCAGGAAGCATGACGGTATGCTTGCCAGTATCATTTCGACAGAGAATGACCTCCTGAATCCTCCCGTTCGGCAACTGAATCATTCCAGAATAGGTATCTGCCATCTTCAATGCCGTCAGCTTCATACAGTTTAGTACCAACTCCAGAACGCCTCCCTGAGCATACGATCCATCCGGTTTCAAATATCCCTTTCTCAACAGTTTCAATGAAGCATAATTGACAGGTGAAACGGGGATCTCCTTTGCGATAAACATCAGGACGCCGTCTTCTTCAGCCTGCTTGCATGTATACGCGCAGATCGCTTCCTGATCATTGTTAAATATATTTGTCTTTTCCATCATTGCATTTCTCATTAGCATAATTGCCTTCTTTCTGATCTGTTTCTATTTTGCCATTTGAGGGGCTTCTGGTTTGTTCATGGGGAATAAGCCATCAGAAGTTTGATCACCCGCAGAATCGCCGGATATGGCTTCTGATAGTTTGTCTGACTCACGTCCAAACGGTGATATATACATTTCTTTTTTTATCGTGAAGCCTGCGATCCCGCCGCCCTTTTCTGGACTCAAGCCGCTTTCTGGCTGCCAGAATTGCAGGATCAACCTTAGCGGGGATATACGTGTCAAACCTCAGGGGTTTTGTGTTTTTTGCATCAGTCATGATTTTCTCCTTTCTCAATGATGTTTTACTCAGCTATATAAAGACGACCGGAGCGATCCGGTCGCCAACGCTTGCATCTTATCTACTAGCTGAAAGATACAGCCGCCGATTCTGCCTCATCTGTGCATCATTCGAAAGGCGGCTTTCAGCATACCACAGGTCTTTATCCAGGCTAACCTTTTCCATCTGCAGCGTTATAATCTTATCTACCAGATAGCCAATACGCGGGAAGGGGTGAATTGAAAACTGATCCAATTCTTGCAGCAATTCACTTGCCCTGTCTCGCTGCGGCTTCTGCCAGTCCTGCAATTTATGAATCGGTATTCTTGACTCAGGTGGCTCCTCAGATTCGGTATCACCGCCGATTTGTTTCCAGAGGATTGATGCTGAAAGATGCTGACGCCTGCAGTGTACGTTTGAAATGTCTCTTTTCAAATTAGCATTGATCTCCTGTTGCCTTGTCACCCTACCGATCAATGACATCTCAACTTCTTCCGTATCTCCTGTAACTCTCTTGCTGATGATTCCCTGTCTTTCTTTGATAGTCATTGTCTTTCTCTCCTTCGTTCTGATTAGTAACTTCTTAACTCTATAATGTATTATATTATAATATACTATATATGTCAAGGTAAAAAAGGGGCTTCAGGCAAGTTTTTTTTGAAATTTTCTCTACCTGAAGCCCTGTTGACTTTATGACTAAATTTACTGCGAATCCTCCTGCTTAATTAGTTTTTGTGCTGAATCAAGATATTCGATAATCACAGGATAGGCAGAATACTTATGCTTTAACTCATTTACCTCCTTAGATAGAAACTGAAGCATAATCATTTCCTTCATATCCATTTCCAGTATAGATGCAAGCTTCTGACTGCTACCGATTGATAGAGCCAGTTTCCCTGATTCATACCTACAGATTGTAGCAGGATCAAGATCAGCAGCTTCGGCAAGTTCCGCTTGGGTCATTTTTATAACCGACCGCGCTTCAACGATCATATGACCTGTCCTTCGCAGAATCTCTTGCATAATAACTCCTTCCTTGCCGCATTATTACCTCTATCGCATTATATGACATAAACTAGCATCTGGCAATAGCAAAAACGGGGCTGCATATTGCCTCCGCCGAAACAAAATGGATCCCATACCTGTCTTCCTGCATAAATAATTCGCAAGTATGAAATCCGTCGATGAATTTGGTTGCTGTTTCAAAATCATATCCAAGCCGCATAAGAGCAAAGATTTCATTCATTCGAGGCATTTGCTTCCCCTTGATAAAGAGAAGGCAGCAGGGCATCAAGCCCCGCCGCCTTGCTCGCTAGTAGATTGCCGCCGCTTCCGGGTCTCTTCCCTGCTGCCATGTATTCAACTGCTGCTGTCCATCCCACGCCCGATTGCTTAGAATCACCGCTTTGGCAAATCTGCACTGATCCAATGCAGCCTTCGACTGCTGTTTATAATCTTCGACCTGCCTTGCTGTATTCATTGCGGGATCAGTATCATCCGCTTTCTGGTGGGATGCCGACATCTTCAATGCATCATTTTCCTGCTTCAGCCTTTCGATCTGTCTACAAGCCTGCATAAGCTCATCTTCCAGAAAGCCGATGAAATCAAGGTTTGTTGGGAAGTCCTGAGTGTCATAGATAGGGAATGAATCGGGAATGTTGAGACTTGCCTTTCTGGATTCTTCAGCTTCTTCCTGCTGATCTGGCTCGGTATCTGCCAGAGGGCTGATCCCCGTCCCTTCTTTCAGGGCTTTTACGATCCCCTTGCTTTCGAGGTCTTGGAAATACCACCACTTGACAACATCCCCTTTAATGATAACATTCAGTTTCGTGTGCCCTGCATTGACAAGTGCCCGGACTGCCTTATATTCTTCCGCTGTTTCAACTTCATATATCTTGATGTCCGCCATTTTTTCTCTCCTTCAATGATGATTAGTAACTTACTGAATCTATAATATATTATACACTAAGATTTTATATATGTCAAGGTAAAAAAACAGGCTTCTGTCAAAAAAAGTCAGTCATGACTCTACCATCCATCATTCATTGACAAATCATCCTTATTATAGTATAGTGTAGACAAGGGAGACAAATAATGAATGAAGTCTGGGTTACATTAGCTGAAGCACGTGACAGACTCAACCTGTCAGAAAGCACAATCAGGCGACGGATTGCAGCAGGAGAAATTCAATCTAAGTCCAGTGGTGGTCGGCGTTTGGTCTGCCTGTCAGATTTGACGGAAGTGACAGACGAAATGACAGGATTGAAAGAATCGCTGACAGACAAGGCAAAACTGATTGAATCTCTGGAGTCCGACAAGGAAAGGCTGCAACAGCAGGTGGATCTCCTGCAAGAAGAACTAAGCCAGTCAAGGGGTCGTCAGGATACCATCATCCTGCAGTTGACAAAGCAGATAGATCAATTCACTGCTCTGGAAGATAAAAGATCGTGGATAAAAAGGCTTTTTTATAAAAAAAATGCGTGAAAAGCCCTTCTTTGACTTGACATAGGCTTGCAATTTTGATATAATATATACTGTCACTCTTGTACTTGCCAAAGGCAACAGTGGCAATTGTCAAACATCGGCAGCAACCGGCATGATCGCCGGATGCGCCAATCTTTTTGAATCTCGGTTGGTCACTGAGATTCGCTTAGACCTGAACTTTCAACCTGAAAGTTCTACATGCTTGATCACGGGCTTCCGTACCCTTAAACAATCAAATCGGACAACTTCTCATTGCCAACATTCTCATAGGTTCGGTGATGGACATGGAGCGCTGATTCCTTATTGTTGCATAGCTGACAGCGAAATCCGGCTTCTTTTATTTTCCTTTTGCGCTTTTCTTTCCATTTGGGTGATTGCAGGTATTCTGCATAAGATTGCCTTTCTTCTTCTGTTGCATCATTTCCCTGCGATCCGGGGATCCAAACCTGTAAAATATCCCTCAAATATTCGGTTATGCTGATACCCTGAATCTTTATTGCGAGCCATCGAAAAGGCTTTTCCCTTGAAGCACATGCCGGACATTCAGATTTGCCGTCGGGTCGGATCGCTTTACACTTTCGGCAAGTATACGCAACTTGGATCAGGTTCTTTTCTTGTAGATTTCTCAGGCAATTAGTAACGCCCTGTTTTGACAGTGATGCTTTCTGCATCAGTTGTGAGTCCGACAGCCTATCCCACATCTTATGAAATCCGAAAGTCTGACGGTTGACAACAAGCAGGATACAGATTTCAGCCGGAGTACATTGCCCGGAAGACATAACGTTATCGATCAATTCATTCGGACATGGAAAAGTGTTTGGAACTGAAAATCCAGAGAATTTGGGATCTGTTAGATTTTGGGCAGGATCAGAAATAGGTCGAGAATCATTCATTTTTCGTAACTCCCTTAATCGATGCCGGATCAGGGCTTCCCGATTTATGCAAGGAATGTCACCAGACATTCCACGATATAGACGAAGATGTGGAGGTGGCAAGTAATGAGTAAACACAACGATTCGGAGCTAATACATTTCAAAACAGAAGACTTCCAAGAGCAATGGACGAAAGTACCTAACATAGTTTTCGGTTTGCCAAAACAAGGACTCAGCGATCCTGCGTATGTCATATTGTCAACAATAATCCGCGCAACGAATGGATGGGGTAAAGAATGGGATGCTGTCAAGCCTTCAGAGATAGAGGCAGAGACAGGAAAATCTGCAAGCACTATCCGCAAATGCTTAGATGAATTAAACAGTAAGGGATTGATAACCCTGCTATATATTTGCCAGTCCTGCGGTAGCTCTGCAATAGAAATGACACACAGGGAAAAGCCGGGATTTGACGACAAAG
>Ga0307928_10000335_pt1 | contig 35534 bp, 60 predicted proteins | sample AceLakmetagen232_FD_201815 | JGI IMG/M metagenome (GOLD analysis project Ga0307928, IMG submission 201815) | Saline water microbial communities from Ace Lake, Antarctica - #232 | ecosystem: Environmental > Aquatic > Non-marine Saline and Alkaline > Saline | place: Antarctica: Ace Lake... | reverse complement strand
GTAAATGGTGGTTTTGTGAAGAGTTTTTTAACCAACCCTATAAAGCTAGGTACACCAGGAGTTCTCTCTGTTTTGCCCCCTAGCATTGCATGAAGCAAGTCTTGGGCGGCTATTTTTGCCACCAATGCGTTAAATTGATGGAGGACATTAAGAAACATACTTTCCATAATGTTTTCGAATGTAATTGCCATGTCGAACGTTTTATTCAAAATATTCTCTATCGTTGATGCCCATGCACCCTCTATACCCTTGAGGGTGTCGGTAAACATACTAACCCACGTTCTATTGCCTGCCTCGGGAGCAAATAATGCCCTCAACGCATTTTCCCATTCAATCCCCAGTATCGAGGCTTTCTCGCCAGCCTTATCCTCAGCGTCCGCCAAATCCATCAAGGAATTTCGCGTATCACGCAGTCTTTGTTGAAGTTCATCGGCATCTTTTGTCAGTTTTTCGAATGGAGCGTAAGGCTTGGTCATAAATATATCAAACATTGTTTTTAGGTTTGCAAAAATGCGCTTAGTCGTCTCAGCAAAAGGCAATTTGCCATATATCTGTTTTACTAAGCCACCTAACGCAGCGGCATCCTTTGATACCCGTTCTGTAAGTGCTTTGCCAAAATCCATTCCTATTTTCTTGCCCATCCATACTATGTCTTTACCAACGATTTTGAGGTTGTTAGAATATCCTTTATAATCTGCCATTTGTTCCTCTGGACTACCGAACATGAAAAACCTGCCCCCGCTGCCTACTGGTAAGGCAGCCATTTCCTCAGTTAGCTTTGCATATTCGTCACTAATCAGGGCTACTTCCGTCCAGTCAAGATGGAGGGCTGCGGCTATTCCGCGTGCCACAAGTCCTACCTGTTGGAGTGCCTTTACAAAATATGTAATATGATTTAGCACCCCCTTTGCCCCAAATGCCTGCTGAACCGCCCTTGGCATAAGTGAGAGTTCCCACATGGCTCGTGTTAAAGCCTGTGTGGATTCGTCCCTTATACCTTCGTAGAATGGTTTAATTTGGTTTTCAAATGCCTGTTTCCAGAAATCGGTAGCAAGTGTAGTCCGAAGCACATATAATGCCGCAATAAGCCATGTAAGGGGATTTACGGCCAATGCGATTCCCAACTTAATAATAGCGGCGGTTAAGCTTATAAAGCCGCTGGTTACGCTTATCAATGCGAGACTAAGGATAGGCACAAGTATAGATGCCATCGCAATCACCGCTGCCCATTTCAGGGTTTCTGCGATAGCCAATTTATTATACTTTATATATTCTCGGAAAGCCGCTATCCGCATTCGCACAGCAAGAGCCAATCGTTCTATCGCCGGCGCAAGCGTATCGCCTATCATTATGGACACTCTCTGCAACTCTCTCCAAAGCTGACCTAATTGTTCTGTAAATGCCTTCATTTGTTTTCCGGCAACTCGCGCGGTTGTGCCACCGGCATTCTGTATCTCATCGGCATATCGTTTTAATGCTTTTGACCCATAATTAAACAATACGATCTGACCAGCAATAGCTCTACGCCCAAACAAAACCTCAAATACCATATTTTTGTATCTTTCTGTTGATCCTTGGAGCTGATCACTTATTTGCCCCATAATGTCTATGAAAGGTCTCATTTGGCCAGTGGCATCATAGATATTGATCCCTAGTTCATGTATGAGACCAGCCATACCCCCAGTAGGCGACATGAGATTGGTCATAGCGCGTCTTAACACGGTCCCGGCCATACTGCCCTTTATCCCGGCGTTGGCCATAACGCCAAGCATAGCAGTGGTTTCGGCGAGTGTATTATTTGTCAAGCGGGCTGTAGATGAAGCATATGTTAAGGCGCGAGATAAAGTATAAAACTGTTGATTTGAGCTAATAACCGTTTTAGTTAGCTGATCAGCAATATCTCTTATATTGGAAAACTCTAGCCCAAATGCCCGGATAACATCTACTGTACCTTCTACGGTTTGTCCCAATTCCGATCCCATAGCGCGAGAGAGCATGATGGTATCGTTAAATGCCTGCATCTGTTCCGTAACAGTTAAGCCGGCTGAACCAAGAAAGTAGAATGCTTGAGCCGTACTTGCCGCGGCCTTATTCCAGTTCACTGAAGCATCTAATGCCATTTCGGACATTTTTTTGAATTGGGCAAAGGATGTCTCACTTACTGAAGTTGCATGTCGGATAGCCTTATCAAACTTACCAAATTCCCGCTCAATGAGAAAAAGGGTACCCAAGACAAAAGCACCCATACGTGCAAACGTACGAGAGAGTGCCGTAACTTGGGCTGTGGCACTCCGCATTGACGTACTCCAACCCGTAGTATTTAACTTTAAATAACCTTGTACACTGCCTACATTAAACACCTTTACCTCCTCCAAACAACTTCATTAAGCTCCAAGTATGTTCAGAACGTTGTTTCCTGCTTTCCTCTGAGGTATATTGGCCAAGTTCTAAATCGTCCATACCCCGGCGATGAGCTTCCTTGTCCGACGTCATGGCAATTCCAACGCCATGAATAATAGTACCGATGTTCTGGCGACGTATGGCTTCAGATTGCCTTAACCAATAGCCTCGTTGCCGCAATTCCATATCAAGGAGCTCTCTCCACGTAAACATTCCGGGGAAGGCCGCTGCTATTATTGCTATTTCGTCGCAGCGACCTTTGGGACGTTTTTTGCTTCTAGCTCCTCATTAACGACTCCCATAACCGATTTTACAAGCAACAGGAGTTTCCGCATACCGAGCTTGGCGATGTCAGCTTTATCCGCTCCCAATATTTCTGCCATGATAGCAACAAGAGGTTCGGTATCACCAGACCCTTTATCTTCTGCCTCTTTTCCAAGCGCCTCCATTCTCTTAGCAAGTTCTCTTGGAATGTCATCAATGGTGTAAGGTTTCCCACCTACAATAACCTCAATAGGTTCACAGAGTTCGTCAATATTAATTTTGGGCATACGCCCTCCTTTCTTTAGTAAGTTGCACCAGTTGCTACGTTACCCATTGACCACAATGCTTTACTTGTGGTATCCGGATGCGCTTTAAAAGTCAATCCGTAAACACGCTGACCACGCACATTGAATTCAACGTCAAAGTCAGGGCATGGATAGGTATGTTCGAGACGTAGCCATTTACCATTAGCCACCTGAACACCGTTTACAATAGGTCTGATGAAGAGCGGCAAGCCATTATCGTACATGGACACACCCAACACCGATCTTGAGCCACCAGCTCTCATCACAATGCGTGATCCGGAAGCTCCCGAATTACTTCCACCAGGTAGCAATGTGGCAAATGTGGCTATCGTTAGTCTTGTTGCCGGTATAACTACGGAACATTCGGAATATCCCATATGTACAGTGTCAACGGGAGTAGCCCCATACAACTGCTCAAATACTTCAGCGTGCTCCTCTTTAAATGTCCACCGTATCTCGTCGAATATTTCCGCTATTGTGGTGGCCCCCCATATTCCAATTGCAGGCCCCACATCTCTTAAAGGTCCTAAACCCATAATATTTCTCCTTTACAACATATTTGTTACTGTTACGTCGATAGGCATACTGAACACAAACCGCCTACCAGACTCGTCCAGACCAACATAATTAGGTGTACTACACACGAAGTTACACACATAGACCGGCCCACTGCCGATAGCAGTTAGACTCACTTGTGTCCCCACACGTATCTTTGAGGATTGTATCTTCCCGTGCAGAAGGTTAAACACGCGATAGGCGTTATCCCGTGCTGTAAAACGTGTTTTCGCTCTTGAATAGGCTACAAGAGGGATTTGGCGAAAATCAGGCAGAGTCCCATCCACCAGACCTGGTGCAGGCGCCGCAATGATTACGCACTCATCTATCCTGTCGGAATCCACTGCTAAGGCGAATAAGTCGGTTCCGACTGTAAATGTTGGTGATGCATTAGCTGCTATATAATTAGTTAATTCCTCTATCATAATTTAATTGCCCTTGCGATAATACCCATGTATATCACTGCATTCCCATAGAGCTTGTTTGATAAATAATACATCCCGGCTCTAGGCTGAGTTTTCTTTGCCCATGCCTCATGCTGTTCGGCGGCATAGGGTGCATTAAACACTACACACGCCTCATGGCTGCCCTTTAATATTGGCTCACCACCATACGTATGTGGCTGATATCTACCTGTTGCCATTTCCCCGTAATGCACTGTGGTTCTCTTCTTCACCCCATCTACAAACAAAGCACCAGAAGCCCGTAACTCACCTGCGTGTCTACCTGATGCCAACCATATGCCCCCAGACCATCCACCATATCCCGGACGTCTTATTGGCGCAGTCGGTTCCTCAATAACCACATCTATCATTAACCTGTTACCCGCTCCTGCCAACCCTGCCCTTATCTTGCTGGGCAGTATTCTGCGGTTTAAATCGTTCATTCGGCTCTGCACCATACGTGTATCCAAATGCATTATTTCGCTTTTACGCGACATATACGTCCATACTCCTTACTGAAAAGTCTCTCGACTTACTTATTCTCATTATGGCATGTTCCTGCCCATCATACACGAGCCTATCCTTGTATGATATGGTGTTTGCTGCCCTTGTTGCGAACCCACTGGTGATGATTGTTCTGGGTTTCATATACACCTTTGCCATGCTCACCACTACTTCCCCCTCGGCATTCTGTATACGGTGCTCCCCATAGTCTATGAACGCTTTTATATCCACATCCTCGGTATTGTACGGTTCCTGCCACTTATCGCTGCCCTTATCCATGCGCAGGGTCACTTTATCTACTAAATATGTGCCGATCATATCATCCACTCACTGTGTATATAAATACTTTGTCTTTAATACTATACTATATATGGGTGTTAGAATTTAACACCCAAAACCATAATTTACTATCAGATTCTGCTACTGTCAGGAATTAGAGGTCTAAATTCTGACACTGCCACTTTGTACACTATTTCTTCCCCTTAACTGGGCATGGTACGCCTTGCTGCTGCCGTTTACCTGTTTTGTGTGTCCTGCGCTGATATGAGTCCTTGTTTGGCCCACTTCCATCTCTCTTACCTCGTGTTGTCTTACCCATGATAATCCTCCTAACTATGTGTGTGGTAACGCAAATGTACCTGTACTGTGGCACTCGCTGTCTCACATTTGGCACGATAATAGATTGTCTCCCCAGCAGGTATATGTTCAGCTCTAACCTTCGCCTGTTGGACTGTCCCCACCTTAGTGTTCTGCGCCATATACCGTTGTCTCGACACCACCGTGTGTGCCGCCCCGTATGCAATCTCTACCATATATATCTTGTCTTTTACTGAAGAGTCCTCCACCATAATAGTGGATATGTGCATATTCACTGCGGTCGCCTTGGATGACAAGGTAACAGAATTATCATCAACAATCTCCACCCACGCACCCCATGTGTTAGCAGGTGTACCGGCTGCTAACGTCACAGTCTCATCCGTGTCCTCCGGGAATATAGCCGTGATGTGTTGCTCCTCAACTATAAGCTCGTCTACATTCGTATCCACCACTGCAAGGTCTGTTCCATTGGCTGCGTTGTAGGCAATAAGGGACGCATCATCCTGCTCCCTCGCCTGTGCCACAGATATATCATTAAGTGCACCAATTTCCGATCCTTTGGAAGCATTATACGTCTCAAGTGCGAGAGCTACCTGTGTGTTCACCTGTGCCTGAGTTAGTCCCGAACCGCTTAAATCTATCATAATCTCCTCCTACGAGATTGATTGCATATACGCCTGTAAAGCTATAGTTGCATCCGCAAGAACACCTGTTGCCCCAATTATCCTTGCCTTCACATACGGGGTCAAAGCTCCCGTGAACTTCATTATCGTGCATCCGTTAGAACTTATCACTATTGGAGTGGGCGCGACAGATGGGTCAATAATAGACTGGAGGTCGTCCCATCCTACATTATCCAGACTTCCCTCAACAACTATAGTAATCGAAGCAGGGCTTTGTAGCCCGGCTATATCAGCCTGAATAAACAAATCACGGCACCACGGGCAGAATATGACATCCGTCATACTTGTCTCGCCAAGCATTGGTAACTGTATGGGCGTGTATGGCGGACCTACATACGTTCCGCCCTCTCTTAGTGTAATCATTTAGTCCTCCGTTTGGTCAGCAATTCTGTTATCGAAAGCGTTGTAATCAACACCCTCATTTTCATTTCGAGCAAGATTGACGAGATATACAGGTCTCTCCGTGTCATATCCCTCAAGTAATTTTACCACAATAGGCGGTAATGGTAATTCCAAATAATTGTCATCCTTATAGCGTTCTTTAACAACACCCGCAGCAATAACTCCCTGAGCCTGCAATCCCATGCGGAGATCAAGGTCTGGCTGATGCTGCAATAAGAAGAACGCATATTCACACTGTGCATCTTTAATGGGCTGAGTTGCTGTTGTCGGGAATGCGTATTTCCCCGCATTTAACCAATTATATGCAGTAATTAATGCTGGAACATTATCGTCAGCGGCATCCGTCCAATAATCACTCGCCCTAATTCGGTCGTCAAAGTACGTATTGGCCTCTGCCTCCGTCACCCAACTATTTGTTCCGACTACTATTCCCATAATAACCCTCTCTTCTTACCTAATTATAGTGTCGCATAATGCAACATATACAATATATGGTGTATTTCATTTTTGTAAAGCTCTTTTTCTCACCCACGCACATTGAACCTCTTCGTTCTTCTGTATTTCTGCTATCCGTTGACTATATTCTACGCCTGTTGGCATATCAAAAAGTAGTGCCTGTAGCGCGTCATAACATATATATCCCATACGATACGCTGTCTCTTCTGGACTCGCAACAAGTATTCCTTGCCTTTCCTCTATTGTGCGGATGTAGTTTGATGCTTGGATGAGGGCTTCATGAGTGCCAGCATCGAGCCACGCCGTGCCTCTTCCTATTATCTCAACCTTTAATTGTCCTTTATTAATGTAGATATTATTTACGTCCGTTATCTCCAGCTCTCCTCTATCCGACGGAACAAGGCTAGACACAATGTCTGTTATTTGGTTGTCATAAAAATATATTCCGGGAACAGCATAATTAGACCGTGGGTTTTTAGGCTTTTCTTCTATGGATATCGCCTTTCTTTCTTTATCGAACTCTACGACACCGTACCTCTCAGGGTCCTTAACGGCGTAGGCGAACACAACAGCCCCTTTTTTTAGTTCAGCCGCTTTTTGTAGTTGCGCTGGCATTCCATGTCCATGAAATATATTGTCACCCAGCATTAAACATACCGCTTCGTTTTCTATAAATTTGTTCCCGACTCTAAAGGCGTCCGCTATTCCTCTTGGGTATTTCTGCTGCGCATATTCAAAGTGTAACCCCCACTGTTTTCCCGATCCTAGCATACGTTGAGCAACCAAGCCACCCTCTTCCGTGGTTATGACAAGAATATCCCGTATGCCTGCTAGCATCATCATTGACAAAGGGTAATAAATCATTGGTTTGTTGTATACTGGCAAAAATTGTTTATTTACCCATGGGGTTGTTGCAGGATAAAGCCGTCTGCTCATGCCTCCAGCGAGTAGTATTCCTTTCATTGTAGTGCCTCCCAACATCTCTTTACTTCAGTCATTAAGCTTGGTGGCTGATAGAACTGCTTCAACTTATCAAGATTCATTATGTTACTCACGAGGAATAAGTTTTCCCGTTGGTGCAACTCCGCCTCCGTGATCCCTTCGCCCTTTAACCCAACTGTCTTCGCCAGATTCATAACCGTGGATATCCCGTCACACGCCACATTAAACACGCCCGATTGTTTATGATTAAGCAATACTGTGATCGCCTCAACAAGCACATCCACGCTGATATAACTGTTAAATGCTTCAAGATATTGGGTGAACCCCGGAAGTTTACATAACAAATTGCCTTTATCTTTGAAATCACCGAAAAGTAATCGCGGCCGAAGTATCAAATCCTTTTCATTAAGCTCCTTCTCACCAACCGCTTTTGTGATTGTATAATTGCAATGGGTGGTCATAAAGTCAGTCTCGGTATATGGGTAGGGGCCACTATCGTACAGGCATCCTGTTGATATGTGTACGAACTTCTTGCCATTAACCAAGCAATAACCACTAAGTAGGCGAGGAATAGTCCCATTGCTCCACAATGCTTCATGAAAATTGTCTTCACACCATCGTGTGTTACTTTTGGCGATACAATTAATAATAACATCATACTCACGTAGTAGATGGGCCGTCTGACCGTATATCAACGTATTATACGGGATGTCAAACTTATCTCTTCCCCATACCTCAAAACCCTTCTGTTCGAACTTCTTACCCAGGAATCCTCTACCGAGCACTATTATTTTCATTTCTTTGCCCTTTCCATATACCAATTAACACTGTTAATTAGTCCCTTTTCTAGAGATACCTTCGGATACCATCCCAATTTTATGCGTATTTTGCTTGCATTTATAGCATAACGCCTATCATGTCCCAACCTGTCCTCCACATAACATATCAGTGGCTTGTCCGGTTTAAGTATGCGGTGGATAGCGGATATTATTTCAATGTTTGTTGGCTGATTCCCTGCACCAATATTGTATGCTTCTCCCATTTTTCCTTTTTCGAGAACTAGGTGTATTGCCTCGCAATGATCTTCCACATATATCCAATCTCTTACCTGCTTGCCATCCCCGTATACTGGTGTCGGTTTCGAATTGAGTGAATTCGTTATGGTCATTGGGATTAGCTTCTCGGGATGTTGCCTAGGGCCGTAGTTGTTCGAACAGTTCGTGATTGTGTATTTCAGCCCATAAGTATGCCCATACGCCCTCACAAGATGGTCGCTACTGGCTTTTGATGCCGAATAGGGTGAATTGGGTGCATATGGACTATTCTCTGTCCAAGACTGCTCTAATGGGCTTAATGAGCCATATACCTCGTCGGTTGATACGTGATGAAATCGGATATTATGTTTCCGTGCTTGCTCAAGTAATGCAAAAGTGCCCATTATATTTGTTCGCATAAATCGTTTGGGACCGCTTATTGAATTATCAACATGGGTCTCGGCGGCGAAATGCACAATAGTGTCAATACTATATTGGTGCACAGTACAAGCGAGTTCATGTTCCCTACAGATATTCCCTTCCACGAAAGTGTAGCGGGATGGATCGGGTAAATTATCCAAGTTAGCGAGATCACCTGCATAAGTTAGGGCATCAAGATTGATTATATGTACAGCGGAGTTGCATTTCAACATATGATGTATAAAATTAGAGCCAATAAACCCTGCTCCACCTGTTACGAGTATATTCTTCATATTTTCCTCCCGGTCACAATAACATTCTTAGTATCAATAAGGCAATCCCCATTCACAACATGCATATTATAAGCCTTCTTAAACTCTTCTGATGCCGTTACATGCATTTCAAATATCCTGTCCTGTATTTCCTTATCCAGTGCATTATTATCCAGCCAATTCTTCACACTGAAATTCTCAATAGTAAATGTGGTAGTTTTTACATCCGTAAACCCGACCCTGTCCATCAACTCTACTATATACCCCGCCGTGAGTACATTTCTCCCATCCTTGAGTTCAAATATGGCCTTGTACGCACCCATAATGCCATCAGACGGACAAACAGGCTCAACCACGGTCAATATCCCACCACTCTTCAAAACATTATTGCAAGTCGCTACAACCTCTTCTACATAACCTTTCGGTATATGATGGAATACCTGCCGTGCTACCACCTTGTCAAATACTGCTGTGGCAAACAGAGACTCGCATATATCCCAGTGCACATAATGTATATTGGGACATGCCGTTGCTCGTGGCAACATACCTCGTGACGCATCGAGCGCAATTACTTTGTCCACAAGGGGAGACAGCGCCGTTGCCACAACCCCGGTTCCAGTCCCCACATCCAACACTACATCAGTCTTGGAGAGCTGCATAGCATTTAGTGTCAATCCTAAAGATGTTTTATCCTTCACCCAATTCAAGTTATTGTAGGTTTCAGCACGGTTATTCCAATAGGTTTCTGTGTTCATCTCAAAGTGCCCCATTTCCTGCTCTGGTAGGGTCAGGTGTTTTCCAAGTATCATAGACATTCGTTAAATATGCCTCAACCGGGTGCGGAACAGGATATACCCTTTTCTTGTATTCCACTGTGCTGCCCGCAATATAGAATCCGCCGTTGTTTCTGGAGTATATGTCCAACAGTATATTGTTCTTGATAAAATGGGTATTGTTAGATGGAGGTGGATATGCCTGTTTACGCGTAAATCCGTGCTTCTTGAGCATGTCTCCCATGTCCGGAGTAAAACCACCAGTGGGCGTTACAACTGCTACGTCCAAATCATTGTCTCCAACTATATACCCCTTATCTCTTACAAAGCCCAAACAGAGTCCGAATGCCAAATATACAGGCAATCTAAGCTCTTTGGCAATCCCGATAAATTCGTCAAGTATTGTATCTGCAACGGCTGGTATTGTAGATGGGCCTTTTATCCCGTATGGAAAATATTTACCCACGTTCTTTCCTCCATTTACTCCAATGTATAATTGTGGGTGCTGCATGTTCAGTGTAATAGTCCTGGTCTGGTGTTAAATTATCAAAGTCCAAATACCAATCAAGATGTCTCGCCGCATATGGAGCAAGAACCCTAATCCCGTGACGACACCTCTTCCAAGTGGTGCCGGCTCTATACATTCCAAAAGTAGTATCAATAGGTGCGGTGATATAGTATATTTTACGCCTTCTATACATGATAGTTTGTATTGGCTGTGAATGGAATTTCTTATGGAGTCCCAGTTCCCCGCTAATTAACGCCTCCTTTAACGGATAATAGTCTGGAATATCATCTATCCGCAACATCGGGCCAACCACATGTGCAGCAGGGTTTATCTTTAGAAAACGTCTATATACGTGTAAAACATCCCCTCTGGTGTTGTCCAAGGCTATATCAGGATCAGTTACCACATAATCACTTTTGGGGTGAGTTTTAAAGTAATCCTGAATACAGATATTAACCTGATTAAGTTCACCGGGCTGATCAATTTTGTTCATCCAATATACCTTAATACCACGGGATTCCAATCGCCCCAAGAAACTAACCATGGGCTTATATGTCGATCCAAAATCCACCATAATAGGCTCAAAGGGGGTTTTAATGCATTCACGATAGGAGGCTAATGACTCCCTCAAGACCACTAACCTATCACAGGTGATTACAAAGATTGGAATTTTTACTGACATATCATTTCCTCCGTATTAAATTACAAACCCTCTGTACATCATCGACAGAAAGCTCTCCATGAAAAGGCAAGCAAAGAACTTCCTTAGCGACCTTTTGTGCAACTTGGAGATTATTTAAACCCGATTCTTGGTAACAGGCATAATCACTGCACAATGGGTAAAAATACTTCCGGGCAAAAACATTAGATTTCTTCAAAGACTCATATACAGCGTCCCTTGATTGCCCAAAAACCTTCTCATCTATGGTTATTACAAAATATTGATAACTATGTGTTCTTAATGGCAATCCAATTCCTTCAATCCCGTCCAGACAATCCACGTACGTGTCATACAAAACCCGTCTTTTAGCTCTTTCTTCCTCCACCATATCCAATACCAATAATCCTATAGCCGCTTGTATCTCATTCATCTTACCATTTATGCCAACCAGATCAACATGCTCCTCATCCCTAATCCCAAAGTTCTTTAAAAGCTCTACCTTTGATTTCAGTCCGGGGTCTGTAAAGGTTAATGCTCCCCCCTCCACTGTATGAAACAGTTTAGTGGCGTGAAAACTAAACATTGAAATATCACCGTAATTGCCAACATCGGGGGCAAAGGCATGGGCGGCATCGTATATGACTTGCAATCCGTAGTCCTCAGCTATTTCCTGGATTTTATGGACATCACATAATACCCCGAAAGTATGTGTAGCCAGAATACCCGTAGTCTCATCAGTTATCAAAGACTCGATCTTATTCGGATCAATATTCATTGTAACCGAATCTATATCACAAAAGACTGGCTTAACCCCCTGCCAGGCGAGTGCATGAGGAGTCGCGGGGAATGTGAACGGGGTAGTGATAACCTCACCTGAAATCCCAAGAGCCTTAATCGCCACCATGAGGGCAGTGGTGCCGTTATTAAATAAAGATATGTTGGGTACGTGTAAATATTCCCGTAATGCCACCTCCAACCGTCCATGCATCACCCCTGCATTAGTAAGCTGCCCAGAAGCCCATACGTTACTCAGTATATCGTACAGCTTATTGAGATCAGGTATAAGGGGGCGTGTGATGTATAGTTCCTTATGGGGCATGTGTCAATTCCTCCTCCAAGCGCAGTAATCCACGTTCCCTTTCTTTAATCAACTTCGCGGCAACACCGCAATAAACACCAAATACGCCACAGCTCTTCTTCACAAGCGACAATGCCCCAATCACAGTCCCCCTACCAATAACTACACCTGGGAGCACAATCGAGCCAGCCCCTATCATTACGTGCTTCTCCAAGGTTACACCAGCATGTTGTACATTGGTGTAATGCTCCGGCACAGTTGGGTTCGTCATGAAGTTCCCGGAATAGTCATCACTGCTAGAGAAAATAGACGCTCTGACCGACACTGCCACAAAGTCTTCCAGGGTTATCTTCCCTTTGCCTAGCAATGAAGCGTAACAGGAAATGTGTACGTGCTTACCAATCACAATCCCACCTTCCCCAGCGGATAACATGCAGAAATCATCGATACGGGAATTGTCCCCAATGGAGATATTGCCAGGGTTATGAAAGACTGCCTTATCCGACACATATACATTCTTGCCAACTGACTTGAAGTGCATATCGTGGAGTTCTTCCACCATTAAGTAGGTCATCACCAATTCTCCCCCACCCATTGTTTAACAGATTTAACAACTTTACCCTTCTGCATATATCCACATGGGTGATAAGTCATTGCCGTGCTATCCACACACAATACCCGCTTCCCATACCTATGCACACGCTTTGATCCCTCCACCTCGAATTGCCATGCAGTCTCCCCTCTCTGCATAATGTCGAGCAGGAATTCCCTCTGCCATATAGTAGCCTGCATCGATACCGAATACGGCTCCGTAAGAGGGTACTCCTTGAAGCCGCTGATGCCGCTATCAAAGTAGTATTTGCTGAACTTTGTGGGACGTGGGGCTAGTTGGACACAACCAACATCATCCTCACACACCCCCTCAGCACCCTGTATTATTGTAGTGCCTACCGGCGTGGTCAGGATATAATCATCCATCAGTATTAGAATCTTATCATCCTTGAGTGACTCGATATAATCTATGGTAGTATCCATCCACGGATCAGCACCCCGAGTAAACGAGGTGAAGTACGGATTATCAGGCCAGTTCTTGTTGTAGAAATGCAGAAAAGTTGGCATTAACCATTTATATTTATGCCATGTCGTGACCACTACTCGCACTATAACAACCTCTCTATGGCACTTAATAGGGCATCTATCTGGAGGTCTGCATTGTAATCCTTGACGCAGCGCCTCTTAGCAGCCATACCGATTTTACGTAACAGTTTTGGGTGTTCTGTGTAATAAACCAGCTTTTCTCTAAGCTCATCATAATCTTTATATGTCAATATCTCTTTATCATCCTCAAGCAGCTTACACAACTGCTCTCCCCACAGCGTGATGACAGGCGTCCCGCATGCAGCATAATCATATAGCCTCTGCGTCGGAGTGTACACTGCATCTTGGATATCCAGTCCGAGCTTACTCCGATTGATTACATTAAGGTACTCTTCGGCCTCGATACGCCCCGAGTTTAGCGGGTGTGCAGGCCACTCTCCGCCATACGCATGGATACCCAGACCAGTATCCCCACGCAACCTATTAATAACGTCCAGCCTCTCCCATTTGTTTTTAAATCCAGGGTGCATGGCCTGGCCAACGTGCGAGATATCAATATCCCTTTTTACACGCAGATTGTGGTAAAAGTCTGTATCACAGAGAATAGGGAAATAATACACAGGCATCTGGTCTTTGTACTTGAGATATAAATCGTGAAAGCATGTTGCGTAGACAGTATAACTTTTTAGTATATCTTCAGAGAAGTAGTGGCTGTCACTGAAACCAAAACCGATTACAGGCACCCCCAGTATATCCTTGTCACATGGTAATTTAAGCCCTGTATGGACTAACCATATCTGGTCTGGTTTATGCTTTTGTACAAGTTCCTTAACATACTTGACACGTGATGTATCATAATATATCATATCAGGAAACCGCTTGTGTATTCCCATACGTAGAGTGCGTTTGACGCTTCTGGCTTTCCAACCCCAATAGTCTGAAAAGTATAAGATTTTCATTAACTGTTCTCCTCTTTAAATGGGCATACTCCCATTAGTTTATCCAAATCCACCTCACCCCTAACCGAAAAGTAATCCCTGAATTTAAACCCGTTACCTACTACCCTGTCTGACAATTTTATCCATTTTGCGGGTATTCCATACGCATCAGCCGCAATCAACCCGTGTAATGAGCTCGACAATATCCGCTCACAGCTATGTATATCATCAATCACTTTCTCTACTGAATCACGCATATTTATAATAAGTGTTTCCGGATTACCCCTATACTCATCCACTAAATCCACATCAATATAATGCGGAATAACACCTAATGTATACTGCTTAATGGTTTTTGGTGTGTAGTACCGTGGGCATAACAATGCCGGATCACCATACACTTCCGGGCATTCAAATCCTTGCTTGATTAATAACTCCCTTGTCAGCTTGCCCCTCACAGCATGTATTGTAAACGCTCTTTTAGGCACCCTTGAATGCTCTCTCATGTATCCTGTACCCCATACTATGGAATTGGGGGGTATCCACTCCAGAATGCTCCCTATGGTGGCATAAATAGGTTCTCCTTTGGGTGGGCAGACAACTTCCTGCCCACTAATCTTACGTGTGATATACGTGCTTAGATTATCTCCGAAGTTATTGCCCATGTATCTGTACAAGTTTATCATTTCTTTACCCAGTCCCCTTCTATCTCAGGTTGTCCAGCTTTGCTCCTTGTATGGCGTGTACCGGCGGGATCATGCCTAATATACTCCCGTTCCTTACCTTCCCATACCCAGCCTTTGCCAGACGAGTGTCCCAGACCAGGGAACTCTTTTATAATTGTATTCGATAATCCTTGTTCATGTATATCACGTGCCGCTAAATAGCAAGGTGCTCCGTGGTGTACATAGGGATGGAACTTCATGTAGTTGGCTATATTAAGCAACTGGAAGTAAGGATGAAGCATCCTCATGGGCTCACCTTTGTTGTGTGTTCCTCCCGCGCCCCACTCGTACCCATCAGGAGCAGTCTTTTCAGTATATCCTACGCCATACGTATTGGATTCCATCATAGCAAACATAGCATCCACTGGTGACTTCAACATCTCAATGTCTGAGTCAAATATAAGCGCATAGGGAGTCCGAGCCTTATCAATACCCATACACATACCCCTGCCATGACCAATATTATACCCAGGCGAGTATACTGTAGTCAGTGGGGATGCCAAGCTCTTTGCATAGGCAGCACATGGATCTTTCTTGTCCGACCCATCAATAATGATAATAGGCATATTCGGATGGAACTTACGCACGGATTCATACGACCGCTTCAGCAAATCCTTAGTATTGTGGCTTACTGTTATCCCTGTGATTTCTGGGAAATAGTTTTTACATGTGGCGTTGGTCAAAGTACCACTGATAATATCAAGATATACTTGATAATCCTTTGGTATCCATTTCTTTAATATATTCCGGTTAGTATCATGGGATGCGTATGAAATGGGATTATGCCCAGACCCTATACCTCCGCGCCCGGCCATCCCTTTAATCCCTGCATATAGCGATTCTTTATCGTCAAGTATTAGCGATACAGTACATGTTTGGCGTGCCACTCTCCATATATCCATATCAAGGTACAGCTTCCCACCATCACGCAGCAACGGTATAACCTTTGGTATAAATGATTTGCGGAAGCCTGTCTGGGCCAGTGACGCATGGGCCATATTAGGGATGTGTTGGTATCCGCCAGTAGGTAGGTGGTAATACTTAGCACGCATTATTCCTGCTACCTCAGCTATGTCAAGCTCTTTCGACATACGCTCTACATACCCAGGTGCGTAATACTCATCATCCTCTATAATCAGGATCCTGTTGCCCGTAGCGCGCTTCAACGCCTCGCGCATATTAACTATTAATGTCTGCTTGGGATCATTATGCCGCGGGTTGCGCCTTATATAATCCATATCACTGGCTGGCTTCAGAGGCGTCTTACCATCATCCACTACAATCCACTGGTCAGGCTTGACCGTCTGGTGTCTCATCCACTGCTTACACAATTCAAATGCGAGTGGCCTATCCCCTGTAGGCGTGATAGCCGTTATCGTGCCAGGCTTCTCCATAACCTGTATTGAGCCTTCAGGAATAACAGACTTATCCGCAACCACTTTCCTATACTCCCCAAACGGAAAACACTTCAACGCTGACTTTGGGTTAAGATTGATAACTTCAAATCCAGCCCTCTTTAGCTCTGGGGCAAAGCCATTAATTTCATCTATGTAAGTCGGGTATACACCTTCACCATAATCTATCGGATACCCATCATGCCACCACTTCTGTTTACCTTGTTTATCACCCTGCATATCGAACCCAAGCAGGTAAATTGGGTTGGCTCCAAGGGCTGCTGCTAAATTTATGGCCCCATAGCCAGAATTGTTTTTAAACGAAAGAAGGTCTGTGGTTCCTATTTTATATCCGCCTCGATCATCCTCATCAACCAAGTAAAAGTCCGGTGGAAACAGTTGCATTTTCCCTCTTTTGGATAACAATGCCATCCACACCTTATAACCCTTATACTCGTTGAACTTACGTTTAGATTCTTCGCCACATTTGCCTTGCTCTACCCATCCCCACATTTGGGGATCTACGCCAAACAATATACTCGGCGTAAGCTTCTCATATGCCCTATTAATTCCTATCGTTATCTCGTTCCGCAATAAATCAAGGTCAACGTTTTTTAAGCTTGGACCGCCGCCAATAATAAAACATCTTCTCCCTTTCCACGCGTTGTTTCTGACATAATCCGAAAATTTCTTGGGGCCAAGAACCGTTCCTTTCATTGTTGGGGACGGCCTTCTAATTCTGGTAGCATCACCACGCATAGGACCGGCACCGCGTCTCGGCAAATCGGTGATAGTGAGAATTTTAGTTGGTTTTATCTGTGGTATCAATACACTTTTTTTTGCTCTTCTGCTCCGAGGGCGCAAGCCTGCCAGTGATAGTGGCTTCGGTGATTCATGGTCAATTTTAAAAACTTTATTTTTTTTCGGAGTATCATGTATCGTTAGCATCTTTTGTCTCCAAATTAAAAGGGGGCCGGTGGCGCGACCCCCTTACCCGGACACTACGTCATGACAACTTTTTAGGATGTCTTACAACGCACTAATTGCTTTTCTTCACCGATTGCACCGCCGTACCATTGCCATCCTACAGCTATCTCGGTAAACGCCTCTATGTCAAAATCACTGAAGATCGTTAGATCCATGCGATTGGCCGATTGAATCTTATTTTTCGGCAATATCACATAATAATCTGATGTGTTAGAGAACATGAGGGTATATACTGGTCTAACGTTATAGTTGACCTGTTTGGTGCTTGACGAGAATGGTTGCTGTACCATACCAAGAGCGCGCTTAATTCTTCCCACATTCTGTATCGGGGAAACAATCAAGAATTCGCTTTTCGGAGAAACACTCATCCCAAGGTCTTGAAGCCTTATGAGAATGTTCTCACATGCCTTGTTAATCGTGTTGATATCACGAATAGGGACATAATTCTCGTTGGTATTGGGCACAGCACCTGTAACAGCTTGATATGCTAAGTCATAGGTGGTAGGAATCGCCTCAATAAGATCGTAATGATCTTGAGCCTTAGACTCCTTGGCCTTATTCCTGAACTCAAAGGCATTGTCCTCGATAGTCCAGTATTCTTTATTCATAAAGAGCCGTCTAGACCAACCTAGACCTGCCGAATACATATCAAGGGTTACATTAACCTTTGCGCCTGACATTTTGTATATCTTAGCTTTCATGCCTTCAGGCGTGAGATTGAATCTCAACCCAGATATCACATCTAAGATATCAAAACTATCTCGATTTGTGCCTCGCAGATCGATCATCTTAAAGGCTTCTTCCCAGCCGTTGTCAAAATAGAGTGACTGATGGTATTTATCAAGTACCTCCAGCACGCTTGCGGGGAAGTCCTGCGATGTAGCGAATGCTTGAATGAGAGAGTTTCTGGCCGCGTTAGGATCACCAGTACTAGAAAATGCTTGAGCGGCTGCCCTGAATGGCGGTGTTTCTGGCTCTAGGCAGAATTTATTCATCGCGCCACGTAGCATACTCATGGCGCCAAGGTTATGCATTCCACCCATTTTCTCAAATAGCCCCCAATCGGAGACAATTTTTCCTTTATAAGCTTTCATTTTATCTCCTCTTAGGCTACGATACCGAGTGTGCCTATTAAGTGAATTTCAATTGTTTCATCCCCAACGGACGGTGTTACAAGAACAATACCGCATAAATAGTTCCCTGCTGCAGTGGCATTTACTTCAGCATCGGTAACATCAAAGTAAACTTTGCTGCCTACCGCAAAATCAGCTAAATTTCCCGAAGTAATCTCCACGCATGGAACTATTATCTTGGCGGCATGATAGTTAAGAACCGCTTGGTATGTGTCTGCTACTGTTTCAATAATGACTCCAACGGTGTCCTCAAGTCTTATCATCTGCCCAGCAGTATAAGCTTCACCGGCAGTGAATTCTAGGGACGCCCAAGGGTCATTATTGGTAGAGCATCTTAAATGATAATTGGTTCCTCCAAGAGCCATAATAACATTCCTTATGTTATGTCTTCAGCGCTTCTTTTGCGGCCGCGCCTCCCGCAATTAGCGGATTTTGTGCAGGATCCATCTCTGCTTCAAGAGCTTCATCCCCCATAAGGACTTCGTTCTCTCTCGGCGTCTGACCCTGTCTTTGGCCACCTACCGTCATATTTGGCGGTAGCGTAAACGTTTTTTTATCGTCTACGGTATCCGTTTTTACTCCAAATAATTTGGCATTTTCATTAAACTCAACCAGTTGCTCTTTGATGAATTTACCCACGTCTTCCTTGAGGGCAACATCATTATCGGCAACCGTAGAAAAGCTCTTATAATTGCGCTTGATGAATGTTTTGGCCATATCAGTGATCTTGCTTTCAGGATCAGCTAATACCTCGTCAAGAACGGTACCGGTTTTGGATTGCACTGTATGCTGCTTTATCGTTTTATCTTTTTCAGCATTTTGGTTCTCCAATTCGGCTATCTTCTCTCTCGATTTATCAACTGATTCTTTCCACCTATCCGCTGAACTTTGTAAAGTTGTTTTTGCTTCTTTAACTTTACTCGATACAGTTGAATCCGCCATAATATCTTCGATATTAAACACCTGCGTTGGTGTCAATCCGAGTTCCTTTACGGCTGCTAACGCTTCAGACTTGTTCATTTTATTATCTCCTATTCCTCCACCGAACGCCTGCACATAAGCCTGCACTGCGCCAAGTAGGGTTGCTCCCGGAAACCCGGGGGTGTCTATGCCGGCAGAGCTTAATGCTATACCTGACACGTCTTTCACTTCTGTTGGCCATGCCTGAACATCGTCATGATTGAACTCAATTTGAGCCTCAACGCTCGCCACTTCAAGTGGTCTGGACTTGAATTGTGGATAAATATAGATAGCAGCGAGAGTGTTAAGACGGTCGCCTATTTGCTTCATGGCTTTGCCAACAACTTCTCCTATTTGAATTCTCCCTTCATGGGAGTTTGTAGTAGGGTCGTGCCGATTAAATACAGCAGTGCCAATATTAAGTTTCTCGCCTATTGCCTTTACTGCTGCTTGAATCCATGTGAATGTTTTTGTGCCTATACCAGGCAGATGCAGATTAGCTTCACCCTCATGCCCAATGGAATATAGCCGTATTTCGGGGTGATCTTCCCGAGCTTTAAGATTCCTCATTGTAGCAGAATCAATTAGTTCATCCAACGTTATCTGATTGAACGCCTGTATTTGCTGCGCTTTTAGATACTGACGCATTATTTGCTCCTGTTACTGTGGTTAACTCTGGTTTGTCAATAGTGGCGTCTAAAGCATTGGGGTCAAGATTCGTCCCAAAAGCGGTATTATACATAATCATTGCTTTTTGAAACAATTCTTCATATGCTCCCATCCACGTATTGCGCTCTTTATTTGTTGATAATACAATAAGTTCTATTAAATTTTCGGCTGTGTCCCTGTTGCTCAAAAGTTCCGGATAACCAAGAAAATGTACCGGTATACCAGTTGCCCCCGAGATGGTCTTAACTAACGTTTCTGTTTCGGATTTCAGCGTTGTAAAGCCATCACCTTTCCACCCTTCGAGCTTAAATGAGACGCCTTCACCACCAAGAATAAGCAACTTCCCTATTACCCAATTGCTATCATCTACCCATTTTTCTACCTCTTTTGCGGTTCGTTTGTCTGGCGCTATAATAACTGGCGTAGGTGCGGAAAACAGCCTATTTATTTTTCGCCAATCTACGATAGCGCTGTCTAAATCTCTCATCTCTCTAATAATGAAAGCCGCCTTTGATGGCGTCTCGTTCACCTTATCTATAGTCCCACCAAACCTCTTATAAACAAAGAGTTGGGGTTGCAAATCAAAATCAGTGTCATCCCCCGATCCGTCATACTTAGCATTTTCATAATCAAAAAAATCATAATTGGGCGTAGTTATCGTATAATTGAATTTCCTCCACGGTACGTGGATAACTCGTATTTGCTCTGCCTCTTCATCCGCGAGAAGACGTAGAAGCAATTTTCCTTCTATCTCTGCCTCTTTTGCATATTCTTGTGGCACTTCCTCGTCGAGATTGTTAAACCTCATAAATTCCTTGCACCACTCAAGTTCTTTTTCGGCATCTCCCTTGTAATCCTTATGCTTTATTACTCTTACACCCTTACCGACTGAAAACGCTGTTCTCATGTCAATAACGTTTTTAGCTATCATACATCCCCAATCAGCAATATTATCGTACATTCTGCCGAGTTCTATTACTTGGTTTCTGTATATATTAAATAGTGAAGGAGTTCCTATGTAAGCTTTTGTGGAGGTTGAATTTGTGTTCGTGGTAATATCTTGAGCCCCCTGTATTTCCGTAACTAGGTTACGCACTTGGCGACCCAAGAAATTATTCCGCTCTAATTGTAAATTATATTCCGATTTACCAAAAAACTTTGCGATACCGGTAGGCAATTTCATTATTATTCTCCGAAATGTTGCAAAATGCGACACTTAAAGAATAATATGGTCAAATTCCGCTATTGTCAAGAAGAATTATGATTATTATGTTCTTTTTTCTTTTTTGCTTAACATTTTATCCCCTATTCTGGCATTACATTTTTTTTGGCAGTCCCAATATACATCCCACCCAAATTACTGTACTTCGTCAGGGCAAAATATCCGGTTTCGTCAAGTGTATGGTTGTTTGCGTCCACCGGCTTCTCGTTTTTAACCTTGTACATCAACATTTCCCTGCGGATGTGCAAACATATACGGTTTATAAGCATCTTTGGCGCACCAGCAACAGGTTTAAGCGCTGATTTGACACGATCTATCATGGCGTCTATATCTTTTTTCACGATGATTATTTTGGCATTAGGAAACGCCTCTTGCCATTCTTGAATACTGTCGGGGCGTGAATTGTCTGGGACTATTTCTTTTACATACTTTGCCCATGGCGCCTTTAATGCCCTCTTTATAACTTGCGCATTTGTGGTGGATTCCTTTTCTGACTGCATATATAACTCAGTAACACGTATCCATGTGCCCTTGCCCCCAAGCTCATCAGGTGCCTCCTGCCACACGCCAACAGAAAAAGGAGAAACTCCCCCAAAGTCTATCGAGAGTGTAACGGGTTGTGGTCTTAATTGAACACTACAGAGATTTACATCTTCGTCCCACTCCTGTTCATACACGGTATCTCCAAGACCGACTTTGATACAGAGCCATTCCCGCGACAGCTCTCCCATTGACATAAAGGCTAATTTTTTTACAAGATCCTCGATCTTATAATAGCCATCGGCCTGCTTTATTTGCTTCCCGGGGCATAAAAAGCTTAGTTTACAAGTAGAACAATTAAAGTCTCTACAGGATTCTATACACTCCCAAATGCAATATTTGTAAATACTTGTGCCAAACTCTTTAGCTTTTTCCAACGCTTTGTCCATCTGCCCCATAACGTTATGATTGGTAGAGAACATGCCAAGGACGGCCTTGTGACCAAATTTAGAGAGAGGTTGAGAAAGAGCTGCGTTATAAACATTGGATTCAATCTCGTCAACCTCGTCTAACTTTAAACATTGTGGATGCGGACCACGTACAGATTTTATGCTTGCCGCCAAGATCGATACTTTTGATTTGTTTTTGAACTCTGTTCTGGATTGAAGTATATCGCCTTGTATGCGTGTATTAACCGGATCTGTCTCGTCACGAAATATTTTCATGGCTTCGTAGGATAACAGTGATTGCTCTAGGCTACCGCCAAGTATCCTTGTTTCATATCGGGACCTGCTACAGCTCTTCACCCACGAATCAAGTCCACCATAGAGGAAGGTTTTACTGCCTGCACGACAAGCCCATATAACATAATCACCGGCAACATCTCTTAAAACATCCGACACAACCCTGAATTGTGGGACATGATCTGGATTATTACAAAGCTTCTTTGTCCCCACCGTCGCTACCTGGAGGGCTGCCAGAAATTCCGTCACGTCCAGGTCCGTCTTCATCCCCTCGTCCAGGTATTTTTGTAAGATCTGTTTCCTTACCCCCTCCTGTAGGTTCTCTATTTCCTCCCTCGTCATTACCATGTATAACTCCTTTCGCAATCTCTATTCGCTGTTCTTGGGGCATATCATTAAAATTAAAAGTAATCCCTTCTATATTTGTTCCCTTCTTAGGTATATTTTTTCCAGGCGGAGCCATTGGAGCAAGCCGTTGATATGTTTCGAGGAATCTGCGATACTCGGCTATAAATTTAGTTAACTCCTCCAAATTTAATACTTTAACAGTAGCCGTAATAGACCCGTCCTCATGATACGCAAACGCAGAGCGTATTACAGCTTCCATTTTATCCATGACATCAACGGCTTTGCGGGCAATGGGATCATCTGCCGTTAATATAATATCATCTTCTTTTTTATTTCTAATTTCTACCGCATGTAATTTAAGCCGCTCATCCCAATTAAAGGTCTTTGCCCATGAACCTATTGATGTCGCTGAATGGCCTGTCTTCATTGATACTTGTCTAAGGGAGCGTTTATGCCCTAAGTCTCGGTATATATCAAAAGCTTCGCGGTGACGAGGCAATTCTATGCGCGGATTTAATTTATTCGCCATTGCCAACCTCTCTCAAATACATTTCCCTTGTCATCTCAGGGAAAATCTCTATTCTTATTTCCCATCGCGGTCTATCGCTGTACCATTGTGCAACACGACCAGCATATATTTTACAGTCATTTTCAATGAACTGCATTTTTTCAAGAGCATCGCCTACTTGTTTCCAGCAATTATCGCAATCTGGTTTCTTTGTAAATTTAATATACCCGGCGAGAGCTGCCTCTTTCCACCACTTAGGTTTTGATTTAGGTATTGGAAAGAATGCGTTTATACATAATATCATTGGATTACCGATAGGCACCAGTGGTCGATGCTTTTCCATCTCTTCAATCAAATAACTCTCATTGTACTTCTGTTCTTTTGAGTGATATGCAATTCCTGTTTTGGTGTGCATAACAGCTTTTTTGCCTGTAGGTTCCTGATAAATTGTAAAGCTAATAGTCTTCATGCATCGCTCCTTTCATTTGAATATTGCCCTAAAACCTTCCACCAAAAAATCTCCAATATAGTATAGGAGTTTTAATATTACAGGTACTATAATAACAGTTAAAAGTACTGCTATTATTATTAAAACCGGTAGTATGGGATGGTTAGGAATGTTCATGATTCACTCCTTTCTTCCTATCTTCCAAAGACAACGAGATAACTCAACAAGGAAAGCACAAACTATTATCCATACGATTAATAACATCATTCATTTCCTTTCTGGTGTTTTACAACATAATATACATGTTGTAGTGTTATATTAAACCTTTCTGCTATATGCTTTGCCTTCACCTTTTGCTTGAACAATAACGCTATCTTGCGTTTGGCAGTGTCCGTCAACAAATCATACGTTTTTCTCCGCATCAATCAGTCCCTTCACTTGTAAATGCTTGCCTTATGCACCCTCGTAATGGGTAGTTATTCTGCATAAACCAGTATAACACCTTCGATAATAAAGACAACCAACAGGAAATCCTACAGCAAAACCATGATGGTTGCCCCCGCCCATATAAATTATTTCTTTCAGTCCACCATAATCGTTTACAAGTTTTTGTACTTTATTACTTTTGAATGCTTTCGCAATGGGAACAAAGAATACAACATTGTTTGCTATTTCAAAGGCATGTTCAAGGAATTTGTCGTAGATACTATATGGTGGATTAGCTATTATCCAATTTATATGCCTGTTCCAATCAAAGAAGTCCAACCCATCAGATATTTCACACCGATATTTTTCTTCATTCGTAAATTTATCGTAGAAAGCATTCTTACCCGCACTTGGGTCTAATATCGAGCCCTGTGGGTTAAAATAATCAATAATCCATTGAGCAGTCTCAGACTTGGTATAAACAGTATCCCCCGCGGTTGCTTTACTACTACGATTAGGTTTTGTCGGTTTACCCATCAGTGCCCCTTTTCTTATAAATGCTTGCCTTTAATAACGGATATCAGTTTTCCATCGCTTGGATGAATCAATAATTTCTTCTAACCAATACACAAGAATATCATCAGCCTTAACAGTATATTCCGTGCCACAATGCTTACATATCACTCTGCCACCCTTCTCGGAATCCCAACAAATAATCCTTCCACATTTACATTTATCTCGCTTATCATTCATCATTCACTCCTTTTCTTAATCAACCGTTTTCCACATGAACTACATTTGAATTCAAAATTCTCATCATAGCCACGTGGTATATTTACCTCTCTATCACACTCTGTGCAAATAAGAGTATTATTTTCTTTAGTTAGCTTTTCTATACCCCTTTTTCTTGTCCAATTTCTTAATGCCAGATTATGGTCATGATATACTTTGCCATGAATAGCACAATAATCATTCATTTCGGCGATAAGATCAGATATAAATTTTTCTCCATAATCAATAACCAATCTTTTGTGTTCATCCTCAGTCAGTTTTACACGCTCACCGTATCTTTTTTTTACTTTCTTTTTATTATTTTCTTTACTATTATCTACTTCTTTATCTACTTCTTCTTCTTTGGGACGGAGTTTGTCCCGATACGAATCGGGAGTTTGTCCCGATATTATTTTTAATTGTTTTTTTGTATATTCATCGGTAAGTTCTTTTAATCTTGGGCAGTTAAGATGGACACTGTTATTTATTATTTCTGCATAAAAACCACTGCTTTTATTTTTATTATTTTTTGCTTTCTGATCAAAAAATGCCAGAATTCTGACAGTTTTCTGCCGAGAAAGTTGAAGATTTTTGGTAATTTTCTTCAAACTTATAGTATTTTTCCCGGGGTTAAAGATATCAAACTCATCAGACATAAGTTCCAAAATACCAAAAAAAACCAAATAACCATCACTCCCAAATTTTTCTATAGATTCAAAAATTAGAGAATCATTTAAACTTCCTGCAAGATGTTTAAACCACTTGATAGTACACCTCCTCGGGCATCTGATTCAATTACAATCGTAAGTCCGTTCTTTTTAATATATTCCTCAAGTTTTGAGTGGCACTCCAAACCATGAACCGATACAGGGCAATCTTTACATTGTATAAGATAACATAAAGCAGGGTGGAACTCTGGCTGTATTCTTATTATTTTCATTATTTATTCCTTCCCTTTTTTAAAGCAAGGCTGGCAAGGATTTGAACCCTGCAATGACAATCCACGTTTCCGAGAGCTACAACCTACAATACCCAATGGGTACTATTGTCTTTCCCCTGCGATACCATTCCGCCACAGACCTTGCTATTATTTAGAATCCCAACTGACCTGTCAATTTATCATTTGGAGGTAGCTCAGTAGGCGTTTCCGTAACTTCACCTGTTTCGATATTAACTTCTTCAGTAACAGCCTCTTCCGGGACTACATCTTCTGTTGGAGGAGCAACAATATCAGCCAACTGTTCGGTTTTAGATTTTGTTTCATCAACAGTAAACTCGGCGTCAACTATATCGGTAGCCTCGTCTGAAGTTATGATCCCCCGAAGAACGTCTGGATATATGTCCCTTAAACAAAATGTTCTGGCTCTGTTGAGTAGCATACGGTCAGGATAGAAAGTCCAAGTTCCAGCTTTCCCCCAAAGTGATGCTTTCTTGGCATCAGCTACCGTAAAGGTGTATGAATACTCGTCTCTACCCACACGCTTGGTTGTATAGATGTAACCATAATCATCAGGATATTTACCGCCCACTACGGGGTGTCCTGTTTTTTTAGGGAACCCGTATGCCTGTTTGCCGGAGGATTCGACTAAGCCAGGCACGGCGTCTCCCCATACACACGGACGCCCATTTATAACCGCAATATTCTGCAATGCCTGCATAGGTGGCAAGCCTAGTTCAAAGCCCATTTGTAGGGCTACGACGACCGCTTCGGGTCTATCTATGCCCTTTGGGGCAAGTCCTGATTGAATAACATACCCTGCGAAACGCCACATATCGTCAAGGGATGCTAATTCAAGACCCTTACTGTTTGTTGTGATTGAAACAGGAGTTGTTGCGATTGGTGTTGCACGTTTTAGTCCTTCGTTCTTTGCTGTCATGATGTTTCTCCTTATTGATTATTCTTTTCTGAATTATACCTATACTTTACGTAGTCTCGCTGTTCTTGAAACGGTTATTTTTTCGAGGGCAGCATAAACTACCGGAAACTCTAACTTCAGCCTCTTGGAGTCAATGCCTTTTCTTGACGATTCAAAGAAAGTAAACTCCTTTTCGTTAGTATAATGAGCACCTTCAGCGTCACCAAGCTCGGCAAGTAACGTAGCGAGAGCATTATCTTTTGCTTTGCCGGCATCAAGGTAAGCTTGTCTGGCATCATCCCATGCCCTAATAGTATCAACGGAAACTGGAGCGTACTTATCAGGCACACGCAATATACGCTTGAATACGTTGACTCTTCCTGGCTCGCTATCCGGGGGAGGAGTTTTTGTCAGCACATAATCGTTCCAAAACTGTTCACCACGCTCGATTATAGCCTCTATTATTTTTTCATCACGCTCAACAACATACATTTCCTCACGGAGACCCCACTTGCCAAGAAGTACGACTATATGGGCTTTCTTCCACCCCGTGCATAGCATTTGTTGATGAACCTGTAGAATAGTACGGAATGGCACATCATCAGTTCCGGGCTCGCCCCATTCGCCAACTAAGCCTGTTGTCTTTGCCTCAACGATTTCATTTTCTTTGTCAGCCTGATTATACTCTATGAAACCATCCAGATTACAAGCGAATATAGGATGCTCTTTACAGATAAATCTTAACTTATCAGGGTTTGTTGTTATTAGAATTCCCAGCTCGGTCTCTGCAAATTCTATTAGCACGGGCTCGTATCTGTGGCCTATCGATTGTGATTTTGTTGATGTGCCGGAGTCCCTTAACTTATGCGCCTTTAGTGCCCAAACATCCATAGCTGAGGCGAAGGGATTAAGGCTCTTGCCATCATCATCGGTGAATAAAGCCGCAATGTCACTTGATCCTAAAAACTTCTTGCGTTCTTCAAGTTGTTCATCAGTAATTGCCATAATTTGTTCCTTTCATTCCTGTGTGATTTTATTAAATACAGCCGTTCGGACTTCCTGTCTCTTATGGAATTCTCTCCAGAAACGGCGACGCTCTGGCCTTGTCCATCCAATAAGCTTTAGATGCCAATCAAGCTCATCTAAAATACGAATACTCTTGTTTACACGGTGCTTCCACCTCCACATGCGGATATACTTTAATGGATGCCTTGGTTCAAGCATAAAACATACGAACTTGTTACGGCGTATTCTTTTGTAAATGGATATAACAGCACCAACCGGCCAGAATAATATCATAGTGAAGATAGAATGTGATATGGGTTTCATAAGAAATCATCCTCTTCTTCATCCATGTAGCCACGCTCAATTGCAATAGCCATCATAAGGCGAGTGAAGGCATGGGCGAGATGATCGTCGTCCTTTTTGCCATTAACACAAGCCATTATATGGTCTTTAGCATGAGCAAGGTGCACCATAACGGACTGCCCTTTCCACTCATCGTCAGGGTACTTTATTTTCCCCTCTTCCATCACCTTCTGGATGTCGTTGACCACTTGATATGGCCAAAGTTTCTGTGTAGTTTTAACAGTAACCTTAATGGTTTTCTGCATTTGTCCCATTGCCATGATTCATTTCTCCTTTTCCAATCACATATCCAATAATACATACAATAAAAAACAATGCAACAAAAAATCCGGATAGCATCCAAACTACCCCTTCTGTAATCATTTCTCCTCCCCAGCCTTGTCAGGTGCATTATCAGCGCTATCTCTGTATGGGAAAGTAACTATATCCCTCACTTGAACCCACTCATTGATTAATTTTATTTGGTGTTCCCCTTCGGGCGCTCTCTGAAATTGCTCCATAAAGAGTTTTCTTGTTTTGAAATCAACATTGGATTTTTTCCCCGCCTTCTGCTTTTCTTCGTCTTTCTTGATAAAATGTTTGTAGACAGCATCGAACAAAGCTGCGGGCTTATCCATTGTCCCCTTGTCTACGTAGACGATAAATTTTGTTTTTCTTGCCATTATATTTCCTCCTTGAGTGATTGTTTAAAGCCATGCTCAATATGTTCCCACATAACACCCTCTTTTTCTAATTTTCTCCTTTCTTTCTTGATGAATTCGGAGAGAGCATACATTACCATACTCGTCATGGTAGGATACTTAGGCGTATCGCCCCCTTTTGTTAAATATAGAATGCGATCTAAGTTCTCAACTATATCGACATCGAACCTGAATGTTTTCATGATGCTTGGTTTATTTTTTAGAGGTGGCATTATTTCTCCTTAAAATATTTACATGTGCCGTCCGTGTTTATCTCAGAACAAATTCGCTTGCCATTTACGAAATCCTTTAAAGGCACCCAGACACTGGTACACATACCATCCTGCATGAAGCTATAATGAACACAATTACGACATAATAAGTAACTGTCTAATGATATTTCTTGTTTACAGTTGGGACATCTGATTATTGCCATGATTACTCCTCCTCGTGTTTTCCATCTTTAAAAGATCGATTCATACATTCTTCACACGGTTCAACTATAATTTCATCGCCCCATGTATGTGCTTTTAAGACTGATCCGCATGAATCACAAACAACAACAAAATCAATATTAAGTTCCATTATTTCATCTCATGTTTGCCTAATAGTTTATCCAATACCCATAAGAACGCCCTATCACACATCCGGTATAGTTCCATCCTACCCACGTATGTCTGCCAATACCATGCCGCAACCACTACCCCTGCCACAACAAGTAGTATTCCGATGCCCCATGCTAATGTCACCGCCATTCTGTATAGTATGTTAGGCATTATATCTTCCTCCCTTTGATAACTTCATACCATAAACCATCGTCTCGCTTCTCTACCGTTGTCTCAACCTCAATATGCCATCTGATAGCTTCGGCTGGCATGGTTACAGGTGAGCGCCACGGTAAGGGGTTAGGATTTTCTTTGGTAAAATGATACATGTCGTCATCACCGATAGGAAAATTTAGCTTTCTTAATTCATCGCAAACACTTATCCATGCGTCTTCAAATTCATCACATTTGTCTTCGCCATAGTCTATCCATTTAAACCCACCGGATTTGTATTCTATACAGACACTTTCTTCTTCAGTCCATCCACTCAATTTCCATGTCTCCTTAACAGCATACTTGCCAGAGGGATAACGGAGTGGAATACTATAATCAATATCAAAACGAGAGTAAGTTGCTTTTTTAAACACCAAATTTCCAACATCAAGCACATTTCTCTCAGTACAAAAATTTACATCTTTATCATCAGGCGGTTGCTCTTTCAGCACTCGCAGGATTGTAATCTCGTCCTGCTGTGCGAAGAATTTGGCTTCTGCGATTGTTAGGTGGATTATGTTAGGCATCTTTCTCCTCATCTCTTAAATTTATTTCATAAATAATAGCATTTTTTAAATCTATTAAACCATCGTAAGAAAATTCAACTAATTGCGAGATTAATTCATCTAATTCTTCTTCAGTCTGTGCCATTATATTACCCTTTCAATTTATTATGTTCATTTATTTGCCCTCAATCTCTAAAGAAAACCCTTTCAATAAACAGCGTTCCACTAATTAAATATATCAGAGTAAGGATAATAATAGATATTCTACCCGAAATTAAAATTGTATGAAGAAGGAAGCCTGCGCCTGTGGTTATTGCCAGTATAGCAATCGTTATTAAGAATGAAAATACCCATTTAAGTATCTTTGTTTTCATCACTGTTCTCCTCATGTATGCTGCCGATGCGTATAGCTTTCTCGGCGTAGGAAAGTTCTTTCTGTATATCATAAGAATATATACCTTCACCAATAGGATGTTTACTCGGTTCTTGGAATTCCCACTTATACCCAGTAAAAACAAATTTTACGAATTTACTGCCTCCACTACGGTTAAGTTGAATTTTATCTCCTTCAAACCACCATTCATCACCTACCTTGACACCAAGTTCGAGGCGGTCGCAACAGGCGCCTAAAATAAAATGAATATCCGCAGGAGCAAAATCACATTCATCATCAGATATATCTCTGTGAAAAGCACCTTTTCCGGGAACTAATCTAATGATACCAACGGGCTTATCATCCTTTATTACACGAAATCTTACTTCTTTAGTTTGCATTTCTTCCCTCCATCCTGTTTATTTTTTCTCACTATATGTGATATTTGTTGTGGTGATACCCGGAACGTTGAGCTATATATTTTTGTTCCACACCATCCTTATCCAAATCAAGTATTCTTAATATTTCTTTATCGGTCAGCCCGTCTCTCATTGTTCGCTCCTTTCACTTTGGAACGCTTCCTTCTGCTTATCATAATCCCCAGCAAACTCACACTTTTTCACATTCCTTATTGCTTTATTGTGGAATGAGCACCAAAACCATGTTTCAGGTCCGCTTTTTCCGGTAAAACCCGAGCGGAATGCAGGATTACGGCTAAAAGGGCAGTGCCCAATATTATACTGCCTACAATTGCCTATCATTTTCATTTCCTTACTCCTTTCGTTAACCTCATATATTAAAACGGGCGGATGAGCTAAGTAGTGGGAAATATGCTTAAACTTATATGCACTACTGGCTATGTAAAGAACAAAGCAATTATTGACGATATTGCCAAACGTGCTTGAAGCGTCATCCACCCTCTACTTTCCTTTCAGTATTTCAGCCCTAACCCACGCCTCGGTACCATCACCATCAGTAAATATAATGTATTTGAGTTTCCCGTTGGTGTGTACCGTCGTTATGTGAGGTTTTACTTCTTCAGCCATCTTGCGTTTCCTTGCGAGGTGTGTACTGCAACCGTGTTTATTTGTATTTCATTTAAGTGTCTGTGTTATAGTATGCTATGTTCGTTTAATACCGATGCTTTAAAATGTTACTGTAAATATCATACACTTGAAATAGCATGTCAAGAACTTTTTATAACCCCACTTAAAAACAGCCAATCCCTTGTGGCATCGTCATTTAAAACCGCAATATCTTCCCCACTTAAAACCAGAGACTCATTTAAAAACAGCCAGAGTCGCAATTTGCAACACCGTCATTTAAAACCAGGCTATTTAAAACCGTCATTTAAAACCAGGCTATTTAAAACCGTCATTTAAAACCAGGCTATTTAAAACCGTCATTTAAAACCAGTGTTTTCCCCAATAGATGACAATAGCGTCCCGGGCAGCCCACATAGGCATTTACGGGAATCGGTGTTCTCCCCTACCCTACTAAATAGTATTATAGCAATATAGCTATATCACTAAAGTGTCGCAATATGCAACACATGCCTCTAAGAGCTCCCTGGAGCCTGTATAATGGATTAAGGGCGTTTATGTGTATATTTGTATCATTTATATGAGAAACTGCCTCAGATTGCGCCTGATGAACGCAACGGCCGCTTGTCAATGGTATGATTAACGCATATATGTTATAGCAATAAAAAACCCGGCCTGTGTAAGCGCCGGGCGTGAATGTCTTGTATTTTATGAATTCATAAGCGACCCTCCTTTGTTATAAATGTGCTGAACTGAGCTTGTACCCAGGTCTATGTCCTTTAAATATTGCGTTTGAAAGGTTATGTACTACGCTAAAACACATATCCATCCCGCAACCTTGTACAGATACGCCAGAATGATACTCACTCCTTTTATACCCGCATATCCTTTCAATATACCAATCAAGACAGATCGGTCTATTTTTCTTAATAACAAGAAAAGATATACAACGGGACGTACCCGAGTTTGACACATAGGAAACAAAACTATAAACTGTGTCTCCGGATTTTATAATACTACGTAATTCTTTGATAGCTTCCTGTCTTTCTTGTTCTGTTGACATGTCAGTCCCCTTTTGGTAACATTGGCAAAATAAGGCCAATAAATAATATTACTATGGTTGCAAGTATCAAAGTCATGTTATTCCTCACTTTCTGCTTTTTTGATTTCTTGTTCTGCATCTTTAATCCAAAGTGAAATGGCGTTTTTATTAATACCAGATTTAATTCCATAAACAAGACTTTGAAGGGCTTCCACCAGCCCATTATGACAATTACAAGCCTTGACAATGAAGTCTGCGTTTGCTTCCATTGATTCATCAGCATACATTTGGCAAATACCGAATGTTGTGCCTGTTTGCTCATTATAAGATTCAATATCATAGTTATTACTGGTGTCTATTTGATACGGTGTCGGTGTATGTTTACTCATCTTATTCCTCACTTCCGGTTAAGTATTATACTATACATTTCGGCAAAAAGGGCATGTTTCTTTATTATGATTTTTGTCATCGCCATAATAATGAGCAATGCACGAAGTTATTTCTTGAGGGGTGGCACAGTATGTAGGCTTACTCCCTCTTCCCATTCCCTTTTCTTTAATACGAATATCATATCCTGCCTTGTTCATTGTTTTTTGTATTGTCAGCATGTTACTCCTCGCTTTCGGTTAATGTGTTAATAATGCAAGTGTTATTTGCTCCTCGATTCAAGTTTCTCAAGTTTATTAATAATTCTTTTTAATCTTTCCGCCAAAGGTGTGTAATAGTTTGTACAACAAGAATACCTGTCTCTAACACATTGTAAAGTAATTTGCTCATCTGTTGACTCTTTTAAATCTTGCATAGTCCATCGGTAATTCATCTTATGCCCTCACTTTCAATTATAATGTTCCGATTACCCGAACTCTTAAACCAACCCGTCTTAGTTTCTTAGCAATCCTGTACGCCAGATAAAGACCTTTGACTTTGAATTGCTCTATTACTGTGCCCTCTGTTGAATAAATACGAATAAGCATTGTGTTTTCAGTCCTCCATATTAATTAATTGCCTGATATATCGTTGTACTTCCGGGCAAAGTGCAGTGTAGTCAACAAGTTTACCGAAATGTTTTGTTTCCTTGTGATTTAATTGCGTTCGATCAATCGAATGTGAAAATTGACCGATGCCATAGGTAGGGTGGAACGGCGTATCATTACACCCGTATATATCAATAAATTCAAGTTCCTGTATATCGATTGCTATCGTATAACAATCACCGTCCTTGCCGTTATCCCAAACGTAAACTGATAAGGATGTTTTCATTGTGCCCTCCCTCTTTTGTTTAATTGTTTATCTAATAACCGGAATAGCGCCGTTGTTACTTCACACGCTGTTATATGATCTTCATCATTCCACTTGGCACGGCCAGCACATTTCATGCTCACGTCGCCGGCATCTCCACCTGCAGCCATAATACTGTCATAGCTTAATGTAATCATTGTATACTCCTTGTTAAGCGTTTATATGTGGATTATAAACGTCGCCAATTATACGCTCAATCTCATCATAGGCGCTTTCCCATATATTGTGCATTGTTTCACACTTGCTTTGCACCGCGTCAAATACATTAAACCCTGTATACCCTGCTGATACCGCTTGCCTTGTTAGTTCTTTTACTCTTGCAATGTTTGCTTTGCCGATTGTTCTTGCCATTGTTCGCCTCGCTTGTTAGTGGTTAATGTTATTTAATGTACTATAGCAATAATGCTATTAAATTTCTTCTTTTGATATGAAGCCAAGATTATAATATACACGTCTCTTAGCTTTCTCACAATCAGGGCATGAAGCATATTGTTTGGTATTATATCTTGTACCACAGTATGAGCACTCAACCCAACCGCTTAATTCTGTTTCTTCAAATTCCGTTCTCATCTTGCTTTCTCCTTGTTAAGGTTAATGCTTTGCTATTGAAGCCCTAATTAAAGGGCTTTTCGTCTCATTAAGACTCATCAGAATAGCTTATAAATCATTTGATTGGATAGTAAACCATGTTAAGATCGAGTTTAAGTTCATTGGCAAGATATAAACTCATTACTCCATGACCGTTTCTCCCATTGTTAATGACAACTATAGGTCGGTTTTGTTTGTCTGCTAATGACTGAGCTAAATTTTTTGCTGTTTGACGTTTCATCTCTTCTCCTTGTTAGTGTTAATGTTATTTGTAAGTAATATAACACATAATCTCAGCTTGTCAAATATAGCCCCCTTGCAAGTACCTATATATTAACTACTTATGATACGTTTATTATGTGATATTTATTTTAGCTTATTATTGCCTGATATTTGCATTTTGCAACACTATTTGTATGTATGTACAATGATATCTATGAATGTAATAAACATACAGCTTTGCGCTTATGATCCTTGTGTATGTCTTGTAAGGAATATACATCAGTACATTGCAATAATCAAGTAGTGTGGGTAAGCGGTTACCCATGTTGGGGAACGATGAAGTAACAGGCTCCTGCTGTCCAATAATATAGATATATGCTATATAGCTATAATACTATAAGACTATCTTGTTTAATATAAACTCAATGTTTATAGGCAAGTAGGGAAGAGTAAGCCGACACCTCTAAAGGTTCGCATAATATATATTATGTAACCTAATAGCATAGTGATAAACTAATAACCTCCACCCTATGGGGTAGGCATGGGTCATTTTTACTTTTTTATATATATACCCTATGGGTGGTAAGCCACA
>Ga0307928_10000332_pt1 | contig 35649 bp, 66 predicted proteins | sample AceLakmetagen232_FD_201815 | JGI IMG/M metagenome (GOLD analysis project Ga0307928, IMG submission 201815) | Saline water microbial communities from Ace Lake, Antarctica - #232 | ecosystem: Environmental > Aquatic > Non-marine Saline and Alkaline > Saline | place: Antarctica: Ace Lake... | reverse complement strand
CACGGTAAATTCTCTTACCATCCGACATCGGACCCATATTTTTTGAAGCACTTCTTGTGTCCGCTCTATATGCTATTGGTAATTCTTTTTGCATATAGATTTGATAAAAACCAGTAGTAACGTCCTCGATTAATTGTTCAGCCTTAGCCAAACAAGCAGCTACAATAACCTCATCAAACCTAAACCCAGCAGGATGTAAATTAGTTGTTGGCTCTAAATAATAAGCACTACCAGATGCAGGATTAACTGCTGCTGCTGTATCATCTGAATAAAGCCAATCATCAACAAAAAATTCACCATCAGCACCTACATAACTGGTTATAATAGCCGTCGCTCCTTTACCAGTTCCACTAATTATAGTTATTTTCCAATCTTTAAAAGAGTCATCAGGATAAATATTAGCTAAACTGCTATCACTGACAGCAGCAGCAGCACCATTAGTCGCTAATCCAGCTTCAAGTCTCAGTTTATTAAAAAATAATGTATACGGAAATTCAATAGTATCGACTGCTGATGGCTGCGGGTCTACGATTAGTTCCCATTGTCTTGTAGCCATAAGAGCACTACCTGTGGGCTGATACGGCCTTATAGCAGCTAAAGTCGGATAACCAGTTGAAACACTGATTGCTCGTTTTGCTCTAATGACACTCTCATCACACCAATCTATTACAGAACCGTGATTAGTATTTGCCGCGTAGGAAATCTCACCATTTACTTCTCCACCAAAGTTCTCGGCCAACAAATATCTGGCCGCATCTTCATCTATAACATCGGTGGACCTTATTATACTGTATTTACTTGTAGTATCCGGCGTACTATCACCAGATAGACCACCAGTAAAGGTGAACTTTCCAAGTGTACCATCATAATCAGTGACTGTAGCTGTTTCGTCTTTACCCGTACCGTCAGTTATCTTTAGAACATAAGTGTTGAAAAAATCGTCATCATACGTCGTAGCGATTGTACTATCGGTTAAACTCGTGGTGGTTCCTGCTTCTGCTGTTCCAGTATAGGCATGAGCAAGGACTACAGACATTGTTCTACGCATCCATCGCCAACCATTGGGTGGTGGATTTGCTATAAACATTTTAATGCCGTCATTGACAATTTGTTTGCACAGGTCTAAATCATGTGCGTCTATAGGAATCATAGCCCCTTCATTGCCGGCAGCACCATAATATGCTAATCCAGCAGTTATAGCAACTTTTAGAATCAAATCGTAATAGGTTAATGCACTTGTAGGCTCGGCCATTATTCTATATCCTTTTTAATCTCTATTTTCAACGGGTCGGGTGAGTTGATGAGATAAGCTATTGCAGCAGCCTGGTCAGCAGTAAGCTCAAGATGTTTAAGTGTAATCCTATCACCATCAACTTTAGTAGCAAACAGTATTTGTCCAGGCGAAACATCAAATTCTACATTACTATACATTTTAATCTCCAATCTCCAATTCATCAACAGGTTCATCAATAGCTTCGGCTTCAATAATTGCTTTCTGAGCCTCAATAGCTTCGGCCTCGGCAATTACTCTCTGAGCTTCTACATATCTCGCTTCCTGTACAATCACCTTTGCTATTTTTAATTTCATTTTATTCCTTTCTTCAAAATGTTATCTTGGGTAGTATATATACTACCCAAGACAACAATTAAACTAATTAACCCTGTAAATTAAACAGTGGGCCGTTACCATCCCTATCACCTATAAGTCTATGACCAGCATATTGTGTCATAGCTTCGGCAATACATGCAGTAGCAGATAGTGTTGTACTTATATCACCAAGACTACCATCATGTCTCCACATAGCACCAATTTGTTCATCAATAAGTCCAGCTTGCGGGGGAAGCCAAATTGGACCTCTAAATTGGAACCAAAAATACATGTCACCTGCACTAACTTCTACAGCAGGAACACCTGCTTTTGGAAAATCCTCCACTGTCGTTGTAGATAAACGCAACGCCGCAAATGGGTTCTGAAATATTTCACAATAATTAGCTACTGTTACTTCTTTAACTAATCCTGCATCCAGATAAATTTTAAAAGCAGCAGCATCAGCAGAAACGTCATTACCAATAATACCCCTAAATTGAGTATCGGTATCATCACCATCTGAACCATAAATCAAAGCATATCCACCACGCAACTCATCTTCGGCTAATACATCATGTGCTACAGCAGCCACTGAAAGAGTTTTTCCACCTTTAGCAGTTGTGGCCCCTAACACAGAATAACTGTTAACTCCAAGCACAAAAATCTCACAACCACGTGTAGCAGATAAAGCGTTATAAGATTTCCCATATTTAAATTCACGACCATCACCAAGCACTACTCTATCACCGATATTCCATTTCGGGTCTTTGACTAAAGAAGTCTGGTAAAGAAATCCATAGTCAGGAGCAACATCATGACCAACTACGCCTTCTCGGTGAAGGTAATTGGTCTTAGCTTTTCCTTTTGCCATTTTAATTTCTCCTTTTGTAAAAGGTTAATGATTAAGCGGTTAATGCCTTGTGCATTACAAAACCAGCCGTTCTTCGATTAGTACACAGATTGTTATGTGAACCATCCAGATAAACTGTGAAAGTCGTATGCTGTGTTCTGTCAGTCATAGGTTCGCCTTCGACCATCCAGTAATCTGTTTGAACCACAGGAATAAACTTACGAAAATCTATGCAATAAATCGGGTCCATCTCGTCCCCGGTTTCGGGGTCAGTGACGTCATCAAGCTGGTCAATGTAAACAACAGGTAGTCTATTTATGGAACAAAGACCACCATCATCAACACGAAGATTACCGAGTACATCTTTACCAACGTGTCTGTCATCACGCTGGTCAGCCAAATCCATCAATGCAGCACTAATTTTGGCATTAGTGTAAATTCGTTTGGCCCCTTGATTCTTTTGTGCTGGGTCATTGACTATAAGCGGAGCTTTGAACTTTGTTTTCATAAATGCTATGCGGAAAGTCGTTAGTAAAGCATTATCAACTGCACTGTAAGTAGCAGCATAATTTTTCCAACGTGGATTCGCCTCAGCATCAAGACCAGCACAAACTTTGGAAGTATTACCATCTTGGAATCTAATCGTCTGACCAACAAATCCGGCTGTATCCGAACTATCTGCGTCAATCGCATTAAGATAATATGGAACGCCATAAGGATAAAGGTCATCAGCAGAATCTGATGGTGTTTTCCAGGCTCTTTCTTCAATTAGATTAGCAAGTGACCACAGACCATCAATACGTCTGACCGTCATCAGTTTGATAAAACCTTTGGCGTCACTTCTATTACGCAGGATTTCCAATTTATCCCAGGAATAATTAGTACCAATTTGTGTCCAGGGCACATCAATAGTTTTCATTACCTCGCCGACAGTAGGAGTATCGACGTCATAAAGTCTACGATACTTAGCATTACCAGAATCATCAAGCATTAGTTTACGCTTAATACTGGTTCCGCCATCAACTTCCAATCGTTCTTGCTGGTAAATACGACAAAACTCATAATCAGGATGGTCCCAGGTAACTTCAAAATACTGTTCTGGTAAATCTTCAAGAGTAGTCGAAATTAAATCAGCAAGGGCAGCGTTTTTAACACCCATTTTAAATTCTCCTTATTTGCTTATCCAAAAACTTTGGTTAATCTTTGCGATGTTCGTTTTTCAAGGTCAGTGTTAGATGGTTTACCACCTGTTTGGGCAGTCACACTGGTATCATTATTAGGTTTAAGGGTAAGACTCTTACTCTTTTTTACAACCTTTTTCATAATATCTTTTCTAACAGCTTGTTCGCGAACATCCTCTGTGGTAATTAAATGTGAAAGATTAAGGGCTTCTCCAACTTCCATTGTTTTACCTTGTACAGTCGCACCATTGATAATCTGGTCAGCCATATTAAGAACATCCCATCGTTTTTGTTGCTGACGAATTGTCAAATCATCCCAAGTTTGCTCTTTTTCCAATTTACCATAAATAGTGGAATAATTGTCCAACTCACCATCATCAAAAAACTTCATGATGGTACGTTCCATCTGTGTGTTCGTATTCTGTTGCTGTGATTGCGACTGTTGCTGAACCTGCGACTGAATCTGTTCAGACACCCTTTTGTCCATCTTAATCAATGCTGCATTAAGCGGGGCAATAACCGTATCTATTAACGGGTCATCTGGATATTCAGTCTTTAGTTTCTGAATATCTACACCAGCAAATCCTGTATCGGTACTCTGTTGATTCTGTTCTGCCTGTTGTTTCTGTTCTGCCTGTTCTTTAACAGTTCTACCAAGTTGAGCAAATTCTTTAGATAACCGATTGGTACTATTGTAAATATTCTGAAATGTCCTTGTTGCTTTATCAGGGTCAGCATCAAAAAACTCCTTAACATCTTCCGGTTTCCATCCCTGGTGAACTGCCGCTCGATAATAGGCATCGGGCAGTTCTGATTTTTTACCTTCGCTTTCAGATTCTTTGGATTTTTCTGTCTGTTCGGATTCCTCTGTCTGTTCAGGTTCCTCAGTTGCCTGTTCAGGTTTTTTCACCTGTTCAGGTTTCTTTACCTGTTCAGAGGTAGACTCATCCAATTCAGAGGTAGATTCATCCAATTTAGGAGTAGAATCATCTTCTTCGCCAAAAGTCTTTTCTAAATTTTTTGCAACTGTTTTCTCAAGTTCTTTATCAGAAAGAACTATTGCTTCCTTCTCTGCGATTTCATCCGCCTTCGCATCGACAATCGCCGTATCCTGTTCTGTTCCTTCATCCGTCTTAATCTGTGAAACGTCCTGTTCTAATTCTGTCTTTTTCTCTGCCATTATACTTTTCCTTAAAATAAATTGCCGGTATACAACCGGGGTAAATTACTTTTGATTGTTAAACCATACTTCTTCTTTTTTTAGGTCTTGTTTTCTGAGGCATTTTTACAAATCCTGTTTTCTTCAAATAATCATCATGCTGTTTATAATTATCAAATCCGGGTCTCCCGGAACTATCAACTCTAATATCAGGAAACAGTTTCTTATGTTCTGCAATCTGACTCGGATTTATCGCCAATGAATTGGAAAATCGAGTCTGTCCATATTCTCTATTGCCAGTATGAAAATCATACTTTCTGTGCATGGGTATATTGCAAGTAGGACACATCATTGAAAGTGAACTATCGTTCATCGGTCTAACTTCTCCGGCTATTTTACCACATTTCGGACATTGAAATTCATATAATGGCATATTATTTCCTTGAATGTTTGGGAAGATTTTTGGTTTCCGTTTCCGCAAAATGTTCCAGTTTTGAAGCAGACATACTTTTATACATTCCCAATGCAGCACCCCGTAACTTACTTATCGGTATCTTACCTCTTTTGGCTGCCAGAGCTATTCCCGCAGCAGCCTGTTGTGCTTTGCTAATAGCCGGCATATTAATACAATCCTTTCATTGCACTCTGATTCTCTGCTGGTATTTCCTGTTGCTGTTGTTTAGTTTCATCTCTCGGTTTTCTCGTTGAAGAAAAACCTTTTTCCTGTTGCGGAGATGCTTTACCTGCTGGTTGCGGACCCATAGCCATTCGTAACTGTAGTCTTTGCATAAATTCCGGGTCATCAAACCAATCCTCTACAGGTTCGGTTATATCTAATTCATCTGCTATTCTTGTTATAGCTCTTGGCAAATTAAATGGTACTCCCATCATCATTGCCATTTGTGCTGCCTGGGTCAGACGAGGAATAATATTTGTAGCAAAATCAACTATGCGTTTGGACCGTAATATCGGGTCCATTCGAGTCATTGATTTAGCTTTAATTCTAAATGTATAATCTAAAAAATCACCTCGACGTTGTTCAGGTGTTAATCTCATTTGGATAAATTCACCACCTGGTTTGCGTTTTGCCAATGGTATGTCTATTAATGGGTCAGTATGTAAGTACCACGCTATATCACGGGCTATATCAGCCGCTCTATCACGTGTAATACCTTGAATATCTCTAATACTCACACGTGAATTGGATTCAAGAATTGCAGATTGGGTGGCAGTATCAGCATCTGAACTCAATCCGGCCAACTGGTCAGGGTTTCCAGCTATATAATTGAACCAGGTATGAAGCTGTTGAATCATAGCAGCGTTATCGCGGTTCTGTCCACCGTAACTTATGACTTTAACTGAATCAGGATTACCCCAAACCATATCACCATCCGAAGCCTCTCGAAGTGTATTTCCTTCATCAATAGCTGATGGGTCACATATGGCGACATCTTTTTGACGAGATGCTTGTTCCATTGATTTTGTAAACATCTGATTTGCCATAAGATGAAGGTCATACCAAATACTAACCGGGGCAACCGGATAAGGATTATTAGGTACTTTAGGTGTTAATGATAAAATATGATAAGGTCCAGTATCAGGACCATAATAATCTTGAACTGCCAGATAATCACTAAATACTGTTTCGCGGGGGTCAGGAATAGTAACCAACGCATTTGCTTTGGGTATATATAGTGAAACTACATGCACCATATCCTGTAAGTTATTAAATTGATTAGAACCCGCATTTTTTCTCGAAATATTTTTGGCTTCATTAGTATCGACTATTTGTGAAATTGATGGAAGTCGCATAACTAATTCTTTGTTATAAATACCAGATTCAAGTAAAACTTGTCGAGGAATTGTAATTCTATCACCGATAAAATTACTCTTATCAATATCAGTACAAGTTGGGTCGAAAACAAAATTATCCAAATCAACTGTTTCTATATAAATTTCACCTGGGTCGATTCTGTTATCACCATATTCAATGGTCGTATTAGAACCACACAAACCTACTTTCATAATTCCCATTGCAAATATAGCATCAACAATCCATGCTCGAAGTTTATCCTTTATTTCCAAATCATGTTGGATTTTGTTAATACCCATACTCAGTAATTCAGCATACGGTCGCTGTGAAACTATCTCAGTAGATATTTCATTAAACGGTTCTTTCATTACAATATTAGGTACAAGTGTCCTAACTGCATGAAACAAAAGATTTATAGGTTCATCTCCAGTCATACCAGCATCACGTTGATAGTATCTACCTACATATTCTTTTAGAAATAATGCCCTTGCCGCACGATACCGTTTAAGTCTATCAAAGCCGTCTTTAACTACATTTTGAATTTTTTGTGGAGTAATATCCATCAATTCATCCCAATAAAATTAAATGGTCTTTTCCAACTTGTCTGTTGGCTTTTTGCTCGCTTCTTTTTGGCGAGATAATTTATTTTACGCTGACCAACTGAATCCGCAGAATATATCAGCGTTTTTTCAGATGGTTTAACTATACAATCCTCAGCACACAGGGCATCAGCAATAACTCTATCGCCATGTGTCTTTTTAGCTCCTTTGTTTTCCTCTGTTAAAGAAGCCGGGCCGATTGAACCATCAGGAAAATAAATATAAAATATTGCTTCATCAAGTGCTTCAATCGAATGATTAATAAATTTACCTGTAGCAAGTAACCGATGGTATTGGTCAAGCAATAATTTTTTAGATTCTCTACCACTATGCCATCCATATTTTTTAGTTTGTTTATCTCTAACTGTTCCTTCACTTGTTTGTCGAAAATAATAAGGATAATGATAACGCTGAACAATCATACGACCAAAATCCCAACCGGGACCATTCATTTCCCATTTAATAAATGGTAATTTGCGTGGGGGTTTACCACCACACCATAATGCAAGAGCCACAACCGTCCTCGCTATTTCATAGGGTGGTACATTAGCATCAGCCCATTCAGCAATTTTATCATTTGTTTCTCTACATCTAATAGAAATTACTGAATTAGAAGCCCCTTGACCTTTAGAAAGGTCGATACCAAAAACATAACTCTTAGTTTGGTCAGGTCTCTTATTAAAAAGTTTAACCCATATTCTTAATGGATTAACTTTTTCTCGTTTTAGATAATAGGCTTCTTGGTCTCGACTCTTTATATGGGCCGCAATTTGCTCATCAAATATTGTTTTTTTAATTCCGATATTAAAACTATGCTGGGGTTTCTTACCAAACAATGCTTTATGATTATCGAGCAAATCAATATCAAAGAACACATCACCAGATTGAATATCCTGCATTAGAACTTCCTGGGCCATTTGTTTGGAAGTACGCCGCTCATCTTCCCTATCATACCAGGGTGAACGAATCTCATATTTACCTTTTTTAACTTCGTTAATATAACGACCCCTACCTTTTTCAGGATGTTCCCAAAACGGCAAAACTATTACTTTAATTTTACCTGAACGCATCCATCTACTATATTCAGTACCAGCACCTGCTGGGGTACTATTCACAATTCTACAAGGTGCGACATCAGCCGTAGCTGACCTCATTGCGGACGCGTTTTCCACTTTAGAAAATTCATCAAGCAATATGGCTTTTCGAGTATCACCGGAACCAGCATGTTGAGTAGTAGATTCGCCATCAATCGTACTATTATTACATGAATTGTGCATGTGCATGCGTGTTCGACCTTTTTCACCGGGCATACAAGTGGGCGGTCTCATCCACTCTGGTAAAAATCTATTAATATAGTCATGTTTCTGAAACAAACTTTTCATATTGCCCGGTTGGTCCACATATTCTCGAACACGTGACATCTCAAGTAATTTACTCTCATTTACAAATAACCAGAACCAATGAAATGCTGTTATACACATCCAGGATGCACCCATTTGCCGTGATTTTCTAATACCTAAATCATATCCCGTTTCTACAGCATTTTTAATCTCAAGAAACGTATCATCCTGAACATCCCAGGTTATAAACGGCCAATGTGGACGCAAACATGTCGAAGTATGCCCATCTTCATTAATATCATGCTGGTGGTAGGTAAAAGCAAATGTATTAATCCAAAACAACATTGATTCTTTTGATGCCGCAATCAAATCTCTTTGTAAAATAGGGTCATTTCTTGCCTTTTTTAATAGTTTTCCACGCCATTCCAAATTAGGGCCGACAAATTTCGGTACGTAAATTCCTGTTATCGGGTCCTTCCACTTTTCCGGTATATTAGGAAATGGAGTAGCTAACTCTGGTTTTACAGCGACATTTATCGTTTGCTTATTAAACATTATTAATTCTCTGAACACCAAGTTCAGAAACTTTATCCGCAACATCCTGTGTATTAGCCTTATTACGCGGGGCATCAGGTATTTTACCTTCTAATCTATTATACAGCATAGCAATCATTGATTTATCAGGTCTATAGGTTACAGTTAAACCTGCTTTTGTAAGTTCTGAATATCCAAGAGCATGTTTCCAAATCAAACGTGCTAATGCCTCAGCTTTAGTTGAGATTTTGTCTCCACCATCCGGGTCACGAATAAGCTCAGTTTTTTCCTCAGCTATACTACGTAAAAATCGACTAAGCATCAGGCCGGCTGCTGATTTACTTATTCCTTTTGATTTTTTCATAATGCCCTCAATTTCTTACCAACTTTAGTCTCTAATGCCGCTTCTTTGGCTGCTTTAGCCTGACGCATTAATTCTCTTTGAACTACGGGAAAGCGTTTGTTATCGTTTATAATTTTCCTTGCGTCAATTATTGTTCTCGCAGCATTTTCTATCTCGTATTTATCGTAACCTTCTATTTTATCTCCCATGATTCTACCCTTTTTAGACCATTTTTAAATTTACTAAACTCTCTCTCCAATGTCATTGATGTTACACAAAAACAAATATCACCGTTATCATAACCGGATATAACCATCCCCATAACCTCACCCTCGCCATCAAAAACTGGACAACCGCTATTGCCGAAAGTAGTTGGGGCATCAATCTGATATACTGGATTCCCATAATCCCAAAAATTCCGGTCTATACCAGATAAAATTCCTTTGGAAATTGTGTTAAACTGTTCCCTACCAAGCGGTGAACCAATGGTAATCACATCCATACCGAGATAAGGTATATCATTATCAAATTTCAATGTAGCCGGGCAATTAACATCGGCATTGAAAATTACAAAACCGAGGTCATCATTACAATCTGGAGTAATAATATCAACAGACCTATATGGCTCATTACTATCTGCAAAATAAATATCAATTCTATCGGCATGTTCTGTAACATGTGCAGCAGTCATAAGTATGCCTTTTGCTACCAGGAACCCACTGGCTGAACCTATCTTGTAATCACTTACATAAAGCTCTACATAAGCTACTGATGGTGAACATTTCCTTGCTACGTAATTAGCTCTATTGAAATGACAAATTCTAAAAGAAATAACACAGAAACAAATTGCTATTAACAATATTGCTATTTTGGTTCTCATTTTAGTCTCCCGGCATTGCTATCCTTCGTAGACGTCCTATCGAACTTGTTGTATCGGCAATATAATGAAGCGTGCCTGTATAATCATTTGGAATCTTGATTATGATGGTCTGATATAAAGCACAAGCCCATATCTTATTCGCGTCAATAGAAGCATCAGCCAAACCAAGAGCGAAACCACCTGTCAACACAGCCGTCAGAGCATAGGAAGCACCAGCTACTACTGTTGCCTCTGTATCAGTGTCTGCTGTTCCATTAGTCAATTCCTGTCCTGTTGCCAGTACCGGGTCGGATAAGTTCGGATGCGGTGGAACACGATTTCCAACATTATCAGTTGAATATGTGTTATTCATTTCTCAATCTCCTAAGTATTTTATACAACCTATATACACAGTAAATAATTACGGTAATCGCTAAAACTTTATGTAATAGCACTGTCAATCTGCCTCTGGTTCTCCCTGCCCTGTTGTATCCGCGATAAGTCTCTCTGTATCCCGGCGGGGCTAAGTAAAGCCAGGTACTGTTGAACGAAGTTTCTCCTGCTCATGTTCCTTTTCTCCGCCGAGAAACTATCATATATTCGATTCGCTTCTATTCGGTCATTCTCCATTAAGAAACTCCTCTGTTAAAATTATATCCACATTACCATCCTCGTTAAGGTCCCAACCATCAATGTTGTCCCATCCGTAAGTATCAACGTCATAAGCAAACTGCTCTAATATCTCATCAGGTATCATCGACTCTCCTCATGCTGCAAGTTTTCATTGTTCATAATCCCCACAATGCGATAGGTTTTAGACTGGCAAAAATCCGTAATGAACACTCTCATAATCTTCAAACCGAAACCGGAAGCTGTCTCCCGTATCTTGCGAAGTAGAACATCCTCAAAGGCAGTAATATCCTCACAATCTGCATAATCCTTATCACTGATAAAATCGCTAATACTCCCCGTCGTCAGGATTTGCAGAGTTTCGTCAAAATTCTGGACATTCAGCAAAGCCTTGCCCGCATCTGTGATTTTATATTGAACTGCTCCAGAGATGATTATATTTTTGCCATCCTTCGTGGTCAGGCTTTGTGCCCTAAGGTCTTTAACCTGCACTGTAACCGTTAACTTGATGCACTCCTGTATTAACGGCCAGTAGAAGTACCAACCGGGGGATGTGGGATAGACGCGAGACCCTAAAGTAATACGCACGCCGGCCTCGTCAGGATTGACAAGCCAGATTCGTGGAACAAAGGAAAATAGACAGTCGATTAATTGCTGTAACCAACTCAAAATAGCACTATCCTTTGAAAGAAAAGTAGGTCTCTCTATATAGGGGGCAATTTACTATAGTATTTGGCAATATCCCTAAAAAATTTTCCAAAAAATTTGGGAATGGGGATGTTAGTTATAACGATTACAACGATTACAGGGATGTCTGGCCGGGGAAGGCCGTCTGCGTGTTCCCATTAGGGGGTTGGCGGACTTCCGGGTCCTACTTCTCGTGGGTGGCACGGGTGGGTAAAGGTAGGGAACACCGGCAAGGGCCTTGACGTCAATCCTAAGGGCCTAAAACAAATATGGGGATGTTTACCACTAACATAGTCAACTTATGGCCGTAGTCAATCGCTGGTTGGCTTAATCGGGATGTGGTGATGCGGTTAACGGTCCTATTTGGTGTGTCCGGGACTTCCACCGACAACAGCCCTGGAACGCACGTTCATTTTGTGCTGTTCTATACTGTTCCATATTTGTTCTATACTGTATAGAACACTTAACTCCTGCTCCCATAAGAACTTACCGTAGCTGTTCTATATGTTCTATACACTTTTGCTATACCGCTCCCTACACGCATATAAATATATACGCATATTCTATACAATACAGCATATACTCATATATATAGCATATCCTATACACTATTGACTTGCTTTTTATATAGAACATATAGAACAGTAGTCATAACCACCTATACCATCAGTACTTAAGTGTTCCATATTGCATTTTGCATATAGAACAGTAAACACCACTAATACTCACTTAACTCTTTATATCATAATTGTTTAAGTGTGTTCTATACAACTTGTCGCCTAAGCCCGGAGTATAGAACACTACAACTCCCACAATTAACACAACCAGTACAATCCTATTTGCACCACGACCTCTGCGAAATAACCAGCACTATCCTTATGACCAGCACAACTGTTACAGCCAGATAAGTCGTGGTGTGGCTATTTTCGGTTAAGGGCCTTCTACTATACCCTGTCCTTACAACCAGTACAACCAGTATAACCAGATAGTTTGCTTTCCGGGCATTTTTCACTTGACTTACCGACAGGATAATCTATACTATGTATATCAAGTCGGGCGTTCCGACTAACACTTATTAAGGAAATGAAAATGACAGACGAACAAGCTCTTAAAGTCGTAGTGGGTTATGGTAAACACGCAACACAAGACGAACAGGCCGATGCGTGGCAACACCTTGTCGATAATGGTGTTGTTTGGGAACTGGCACACTTTGTTCAAGAAGTTGCCAAAAAATTCGTAGCTGTTGGGTTGTGTCATAGATAACAGTTTTGACCAATATTTATTGAAAGGAATGAAAATGATAGAACCTATTGCACTACTCTTGATTTTCGTATTGTATGTTCGTATGTTCTATCGGAAACATTGTTGAAAGGGCTTAAAATGGAACGGGAAATATACGTATTGACTATACTGATTTATTTTCTGGTCCTTTGTTAAAAAAATACTTGACTTACCGGGAAACGTATGCTATACTGTATATAGCAAGTTGACTAACATTTATTGAAAGGAATGAACGATGATAGCAATAGAAAAAGCCGAATCACGATTTATTGCTCTAACAAAAGCACCAACACCGGTCAAGAACAGATTGAAAATATCGACGTTTCAACTACTCCACGATTGGCACCGGGTTAACATACTTTCAGATGACGAATATCTTGCAAAGTTAAACAAACATATAAGTTAACTAACATTTATTAGGGGATTGAAAAATGAATTATGATGGTTTTATTTATTGCTGTAAAAAGTGTCCGAATTGCAGTATCAGTTTCGACTATTGCTATAATGGCAAGTCTGGCAATGAATGTCCCGCATATCAATTAGAAAATAAGCCGGAGAACAAACCACCAAAAGATATTGCCAATATGTTGGAGGTAAAATAACAATGAATTACCAAAAGACGTATGATATATGGGTTAAAACCGGCAAGTGGAACGGCCCGAAAGTTTTGATTGATAGTGATATACCAAAAAATCGCTGTCAATACTGTGGTGGCTTACTTGTTAACGGTTATCAGCCCGGCCCGGACCACTGCTCCGACCATTGCCGTTATAATGCAGGATATTAGAAAAACTACTTGACTTGCCGACAAAGTGTGCTATACTATATATAGCAAGTTAACTGAATTTTATAAAAAGGAACGAAAATGAATGCAAACAAAAAACTCATTATTGCTATTAACGATGTTGCCCTTGCTGCCGAAAAAGCTGCTGCTGTTGCTGCTGCTGCCCTTGCTGCTGCTATTGCTGCCGGTGATGCTGCTGATGCTATTGCTAACAATTAGAAGATTGAACAATGATAAACTATCTGTTACATAGTGAATTTTTGGTTGCGATGTATATCGGAATAATTATCATAGTCTTTGTTGTGTGTTATTATAAAGGAAAAAACTAATGAATTGCTTAATCAGTAAAACTGGACGAATTGTCGAATGTATCGGCGTGGAGCATATACGCAAATGCCGGCAAGTGTTCAAACAGCCATTATCGAAATTCCTTAATGGTGGTGTTCGTATTAAGACCAATAGAGAAGTTTTTGCTATTGAACATTGTCGGCCCTTGACTACTGTTCAGCAGCGACTTGCTCGGCGGTTCCTGCGACAGGACGACTATTTTGTTTTGATACACAACAACAATACAGATTACAAGTTTACAAGACCATTTAGGAGCTTATCGATATGAAACGAACAGAATTATTACAACAGCTACGGGCTTATCACCAGTTAAAGACAAACGAACAAACGGTGTTCCCTGAAAAAACAAATGCTGTATTGGATTATGAAACTATTAAACAGGTGTTTCAAAAACGCTATGGACTTTCAGTTGCCCAAATATCAGATGTTGTGGTAAGAATGATAGTCGGCAAACGGACGTTTGTGAGCATAGCTGAATTGACAGAGTATCTTTTAACTCTGGAGAATACGAAATGAAAATCACTAATGCACATAAAATAGCTACTGAATTATCGACTAAAGCGATGGGCAAACTCTATAAATCGCTTGATGTTAACTTAACATTACAGGACGCAGACCCTGAAAGTTTATATGGCGGTTATCCGCACCCGGTTACAGGAGAAGTGTTGTCGGAGCAGTATCAGATACCGGCAATGCTTAATGACTTGTTTGGTGGTATTAAAAAAGCAGGGCCGATGTGTATTGATAAGTGGGGCGTTGTCTGGCCGAAAGGTAACGGTATTCCACTATATAAATATAACTACAAAGGTACAATGACTATTACATCAAAATTTATACTTGATGTCGGTTATCCGCCGCACCCGATTAAGGGCAAACTGTTGTGTGATGGAACGAAAGGCTTAGGTGTGACATTGCCAATGGCGTTAACTTTATGGGGAATTGATAAAGTCGCTGCTTTACCAATAGAAAGGGATTAAAAAAAGATTATGTTACTCAATAAAAAAGCGACAAAAGCATATATTCTTAAGCGTGTTAAAACACACCGGCCCGGCTGGGATTGCACCCGTGTTTCGCCTAAAGTGTTATTATTGCTCGACGCAAGGATAAAAAACTGGCTGGACAGGGGAGTACATCAACATCCGAGCCGGGGCAAAACTTTTTCGGAGATAATATGATGTTGAAAAACATTATCGGTCACGGGATGGAATGTGAAGTTTACGAAACTGAAAATCCAAACGTGGTGTTTAAGCTCTATTTTATAGAGCAATACGGCGAACAGAGGGAATATACTTTTGAAGATGTTCAGAGAATTGTCGATACCAATGCTTTTTTTGCAGAACAGGGCCTTGCTCCAGAAGTTTTGAGCGGTGTTATCGAAATTGATGGCCGATGCGGTTATTATGTCGAGCGTGTCACACCGGACGAATCTGTTTCACAAAACGAAATTGATATGCTTGTAGATGCCCTTGATATACATCAATCGCCTTGTATTCTTGAATTATTGTCCAATGTCGGCTGGACGAATGACGGGCGTTTGGTCCTTTTTGATTTTGGACGAATAACACTAATGCTGTTGGGCTTAAAATTAGTCTTGACAGCGTGAAACTAATATGATATAATGCAAAGGGAGAATGAAAATGACAAGCTATGAAGCAGTATCAATCGCAGAGGGTTTTGATGGTAGCGAAAATTTAACAGAAGCCAAACACATAGAAGCGTGGCAACATCTTATTGACACCGGGTTGGCGTGGAAACTGCAAGGCTGGTTCGGACGCAGGGCCAAAAACTTAATAGATGCTGGTATATGTCATAAATGAAGGGAGATAAAAAATGAGCGTGTGGAATGTAGAATATAAAAACGGCACGGATAGACAAGTTACTGGAGTAAATTCAAAAAGAGAAGCTATACAAGTGTCTAAGGAATTAAATCCCGAATTAGAGATTAAAAAAGTTTCGCAAAATACAGGAGATAGAAAATGAGAACTCAAACAGATGTTAAACAGTTAGTCGGTCGTATTGATGATGAGTATTACGTTTGCGATTATCTTTTTCGGAATGGTGAAGATTTCAAAGGGGCTGTTGCAACAGTTTTGATACCAGTATCGAAAGCCGAGTATGAACAACAAACAGACCCGGAAAATGTGACAGAGCTTTTCGAGGAAAATTGGCGAATGGCCGTTGAAGCAGGAGCAACAACTCAATCTCTTAAAGACTATGCTGAACAAGTTTTAGCTTTTGACGGTGACGAAGCCGTTTTTGATTTTAGCGGATATGAGTATTGGGATTTAATTAGAGAAGCGGAACCGGAATTGACCGAAGAAGATTATCCTGTTTTTCAGTGTAGTGGTGGTGGACGCAGTTTTTCGCCCGAAATGAAGTTTGACAAGGTATATAACAAAAAACTGTGGCAACAGATAAGAGAGATTGAAAGTTAAGAATAGGAGATGGAAAATGACGAATGAAATGGCTAAATACTTATCATTTTCACAACGATACAAACAGGTTAATCTTGATAATGAGATATTTCCTAATGATGGAATACCTCGAACATTTTTACTATTAACTCCAGCAGAGATTAAAAAGCTCAATAAATTAACAGATGGGCGGGTTAAACTATTTGATACAAAGTACCGCCCTAAAGGTTATGCTGGTTACGAATAATATGGTTTATTGTTTAGGAGATAGAAAATGAGAATGTGGGATTATTGTTTACAATGTAAAAAATTTGATGATGGCGAATACACTGATAGACCGTGTTCTGGCTATCCGTATGACTATCAAGTCGATGGAAATGAGTTACCCTGCGAAAATTATGAAAGGATAGAAAATGAGGAATAAATTATTGATGTATCAAGGCGGTTGTTATCCGGGAAATTTTTGGGAGTGGAATTGGTGTTGCTGGAGTCAAAATGGTGTGTGGCACAACCTCTTTTCGAGCGGTGCAGACGGAGTTACTAATGAAAGAGAAGCTCTGGAATTAGCCGAAACATCAGAAAAAAGTGCCGAGCTAATTGACCTAACTAATGACGAACAGATAAAGCAATTTCAGAAAAATTACAATGTTTATATCGTTTTGGCTATTGCCCGTTGTTTGAACACTGAGCTTGATTATGAGCTTGAGTTGTTCTGCTTTGGTTGTGGTTGTAAATTTATCGTGGATGAGTATACTCCCTGTAGTGAGGACGATATTTATTGCGACGAATGTTACAACATAGGATTTTGTTCGTGCTGTGAGGAGTTTGTTGGTGAGGACCAGATAATACACATTGATGATAAGGCCATAATCGAGTATTTAGGTTATGACTTTGCCTGTGAAGATTGCTATGAACACGCCAAAGAGCAAATCCATCAAGAAGATTTGAAAGTTTTGTATTTTGAATCGTGGCTTACCGGGAAACCGGATATGTTTAGTGACGAATTAAGGGAGATATGGGAATGACCAAACTACAATTATTGACAACATTGTCTAATAATGTAAGATTGTATAAGGATAATCAGGCTTTACGAAAGGGCAAAGAGTTGTTAGTCGAGTTTAATTCTCCGAACCCGGTTGAGTTTATATTCGAATCATTCTACACATTAGCGTTTAACGTCTTTTTTGGTAAACAATACAAAAGGAACCATATATTAAAAGGAGATAGAAAATGACTGATTGGATTAAGTGCCCGTTTTGCAGTAATTTTATAGCTCACAAAGAACAAGATAATGGGACAGGTGAAATTTTGTATAGCTCGTTTGATTGGATTAAGTGCCCACTCTGTGGTAGTGTGGCCCATACTGAAAGAGATACTAAAACAGGAGAAATTTTGTCTGAGTGTAGTCGCTGTAATTGGTACGGCCAAAGTGCAAGTAGAATGAGAATGATGAATGTTAACTTGCTCGTATCAGAATACGAATGGACGTGCCCTATTTGTAACCGACTAAACAAAGAGATTGAAGTTACAGAGGTAGTCGTGTGTGGAAACTGTAAAACTGCTCTTGCTGTTAATCCATAACACGCATATTAAAAGGAGATAGAAAATGATAAAAATCATTGGTGAAATTCGAGAAGGTTTGGTCAACGAAACAATCGAGGGTTGTGTGCGACTTTATGATGCCGACCAATATCCTGTAATTGAACTTTACGGTATTCCGGGTCTGGACGATAATCAATTAGCGGTATTAGCAACAGAACTAAAAAATTTGTGGAACGGTAGAGTAAAAAGTTAGGAGACTAAAATGAATCGGCTACAAGCATTTGGAAACAGATTGTGGGGCGTATCAATAGGGTGGCTTACGGCAAGTATTTTTATAGATAAACCTCAATGGGTTACAGTTTTAATTATAATTGTTTTCGCTTATTTTTTGATATTCGGAGACACACATTTTAGGGGTAAAAAATGAAAAAACCACTTGAATCGGAAATGTCGAAACTAATTGATGAGCTTTTTGGTTTAGTTGATATTACGATTAGCGATTTGGATAGGCATAATTGTTTTAATGTTGAGCATTACAATCGACTTCGGAATAAACTATTCAAGGATTATAAGGAGACTTAAAATGTCGTACTATAAACTAACAAATCAAAAAATGCAGACTTTTCGTGGATTCCAATGGACGCTCGGCAAATGGGTTAAGACAGATGGTAAACATAAACGACTTTGTAATAACAGTTGGCTACATTGTTATAGTCATCCTTTGCTTGCTGTATTATTTAACCCGATACACGCCACTATCGTAAATCCTCGGATGTTCCGGGTTAATGTCCGGGGTAAAAAGCTGTCTGGTGGTGGAACTAAATTCGGCTTTACTCAAATGAGATTGGTCGAGGAAATTTCTCCACCAGAGATTACCACAAATCAACGGATAGCGTTTGGTATTCTATGTGTTAAACAAATCTACAAAGACAAAAAATGGAATGAATGGGCAGATAATTGGTTATCGGGAAAAGACAGAAGCTATGGTACTGCTAATGTTACTCTTGCTGCTATTAACACTGATTATGCTGCTGCCGTTACTGTTGCTACTGATGCTGCCGATGTTACTTTTGCTGCTGCTGATGCCGTCGATGCTACTGCTAATGACCCTTATCCTTATGCCACTTCTGCTGCTGCTAATTGTAGGATAAATAACAGACGGCTTATCGCCCTTGCTAAACAGGCTCTATACAAGCCATAACCGGCACAATCTGTAACAAAAAGTTCGTTGATTGTAATAACTGTAAAGGTTATAATGATTAAAAAAAAAGAAAATCATAGTAAATTGCCCTCTATACGGAGGACGTTATTTTTTGTAGGAGTTATCAAATATAATGAAAACTTGTACCAAATGTAAAAAAGAGTTCCCGGCTACTCCTGAATATTTTCATCGACACAAAAGTAATAAGGATGGTTTTCAATATTTGTGTAAAAAATGTCAAGATGAACAGAGTAAAGAGTATCAAAAATCTCCTAAAGGTAAAATTGGTTGTGCAAATAGACAACTCAAATATACATACGGTATAACTATTGAAGATAAATTGTGGTTGTTTGTAAAACAAAAAGGTCGTTGTGCTATTTGTAATAAGGAATTTATAATTAGCAGGGCCTTTATTGACCACAATCACGAAACTGGAAAAATCAGAGGTTTGCTTTGCTGTAAATGCAATGTCGCTTTAGCTGCGATAGAAAACGCAGAATATCACAAAGAAGCGATTAAATACCTAAAAAAGAACGGAGTTGTTAGATAATGAACCTAAAAAATTGGACAACCATATACAAACTCTGGACTGCGAAACTTACCGCTAAAGAAATTGCAAAAAAAACTGGACAATCAACAGCAAATGTTAATAGAGTATTAGAATTGTTAAAGAAAAAATTTCCATCTTTATTTCCGTCAACTCCAATCTCAACAGTTTCATTTGATGAGAAACGGGACTCAGATAAAATAATTTATAAATTTTAGTAGGCCGATGTGCTGTGAACACGACTTCAAATAAAACAATCTTATAAAGCAAGCGACGATTCACAGCCCGGCCTTTTCAAAGGAGATTTAAAATGCCGTATATTAAAGAGTATCAAAGAGAATTGGTAATGCAATGTCTATCATCAGATATAGTTGGCATAATTCCTGCTTTAACACCCGGTGAATTAAATTTTCTTTTAACCCATATCGTACACAAATACGTCACTAATAAAGTCCTCGTAAACTATGCACTTCTCAATCAGGTAATCGGTGTTCTCGAATGTGTGAAAGCATCCTTTGTTGAGACGGTGCTGTTGCCCTACGAGCGAGAGAAAATGCGAGAAAATGGCCCGATAAGTGGATTAGATAAGGGGAATTAAAATGAAGATAACATCAGCACCAGTTATGGTTAATATCCAATTAGAAACACAAGATGAAATCAATGAGTTGTTTGTGTTTACATATCACGCGAATCTCGGAGACGCATCTCCGCTTATCCGAACACTTTATAAAGCTCTAACGACTAAATGTAGTATTGATAATGAAAAATACTGGAAACTAATGCGTTTTCTTAATGAACAGGAGAGTTAAGATGAAAATAGAGACATACGAACCTTGTACCAGTTCAGAAGAAGTTCTCAAAGTAATGCTAATACCAACTACAGTGACAGGAAGAACGGGCGTTGATTTAGTTGTAGTTAATGAAAAGGGCAAAACAATAAGTAGTGGTTTTTTGTTAAATTTGAGTTCTAACGGTGTCTATCTGTATAGCAGTATTAACCAATTTTTTGGATTACCACTTGACGAAATTAGTCGAGTTGATATAGTGGAGATTTAGAATGAGAAAAGTAAAATTGCACGGAGATAAAAAAAATATACCCATTCGTATTGAATGTCAGACACGGGGTAATGGGGCATGTGTTTACACAGTTGATGAATCTGGTGATAGACCCACAGATGGAACATTGTTGAATATAGATGAACACGGAGTTTGGCTTTTACCACATTTTTCATTAGATTTGGGCATCGAAACAGACGAATTTGGTTATGTTAAAGTACGAAAGAAGGGTTAAAGATGAAAATAGAAATATACGAACCTTGTACCAGTCCGAAAGAAGTCCTTAAAGTGACACTAATACCAAATACAGTAATGGAAAGAACAGGTGTAGATTTAGTTGTAGTTAATGAAAAGGGCAAAACAATAAGTAGTGGTTTTTTGTTAAATTTGAGTTCTAACGGTGTCTATCTGTATAGTAATGTTAATCGATTTTTTAATTTGCCACTTGACAAAGACACTCAAGTCGCTATAGTGGAGGTTTAAAATGAGAAAAGTAAAATTATATAAAGATAAAGAAAACGTACCTATTCGTATTGAGTGTCAAACACGGAACGATGGAGTAGTTATTTATGTGGTTGATGAATCTGGTGATAGACAAGTAGCGGGAGCAATATTACGTATAGATGAACACGGTATTATGCTCGCACCACATTTTTCATTAGATTTGGGTATCGAAACAGATATTTACGGATTTGTTAAAGTACGAAAGGATAGTTAAAATGGACGTAGAAAAAAAACAATATGGACATCCAGGATTTTATAAATTGCTCGAACAAATGGCTGATTTACATTCTCGTAAGAATCACGATTATGCTGGAACATCAAATCCACTGAAAAATCTTCGAGCTTCTGAACGAATTGATATTTCACCATTTATAGCTGTGATTATTAGGCTTCAAGATAAATGGAGTCGGCTTGAAGAATTTGTTAAGAGTGGAACATTGCTCGTTAAGGGTGAATCGGTTGTAGATACGCTATTAGATAATGCGGTCTATAGCCTCTTAGCAATTCTTCTTTATGAAGAAGAAACTAAAAAGGAGAAATCAAAATGAAAGTTTATATCTCATGCCCGATTAGAGGTTTACAGGTGACACCGGAGACTTATGGTACACCAGAAGCCACTAAAATAGTACAAGAAAACTGTCAAAAAGCAACAGTGTTTGTTAATAAACTTCGAGAACGGTTTCCAGATATTGAGTTTCATAATCCAGCAGCCTGGGATTTAGAAGTTTTTATATCGGTTGCTTTTCAACTTAAATATCTTACTGAAAAACAAATTTTAGCCGTTGATTGTGAAATAATTGAAACTTCTGATTTGGTTATCTTTTTCAATTACGAAGGTACATTTAGTCGTGGTATGCAAATTGAACGAGACTATGCTGTTGACCACGATAAACGGTATATTATCTGGAAGGATGCTAATAATGGGTTGTTTGATGAGATAGAATTTATTAAAGGATTATTAGATGGCAAATAAACGACCACATCCTAAACGAGCTATTGTAGATTTTGATGGCACTATCTGTGGGATGGCATTTCCCGATTCTGGACCACCAGAGCTACACGTTAAAGAAGGACTCCAAATGCTTCGTGATGCTGGTTTTGAAATAGTGATTCATTCTGTTAGTATAAATCGTAATTGGGGTTGTGAAAGTCGTTGGCATCATACTCGTAGAATTGTGGATTACATGCTAAAATACAATTTACCATACGATAGAATTGAATTAAAATGTGATAAACCATTTGCTGCTGTCTATATAGATGATAGGGGAGTTGGACATCACGGGGATTGGTTGAAAACTGCTAAAGAAGCTATTGAAAGGGGATTAAAATGATAATAACACACATATCAAAAAAGGTCGAAACAACAGAGGTTCAAATTATATTAGAAACACAAGATGAAATTGACCGATTATTTACGTTTGCAAATTATATACCGTTTAGCGATAATTTTCCGCTATTAAAAGCCTTTTATAATGATTTAAAGGTTGTAAGAAGTAGACATTATGTAGCATATTGGGACAAACTAACGGATATATTTAGTTCACATAGGAGTTAAAATGTCGAGAATACTTGTAATTTCAGACCTTCACGAACCATCTTCTCGCAAAGGTGCATTGGATTTTTGTCGAGATTTGAGACGAAAGTATAAGACCAACCACACAATTTTTATTGGAGACCTTTGTGATTGGCACAGCATAAGTTTTCACGCCCACCATCCAGAAATGCCCGGCCCAAAGGATGAATTTGAGATAGCTTATGAAGCCATACAAAAATGGAATAAGGCTTTTCCAGAAGCAGATGTGGTACTTGGTAACCACGACCGGCGTGTAATTCGTCTTGCCGAAAGTGTCAACATACCTGCTCGGTTTTTACGAGATTATAAAGATATTTGGCACACACCAAAATGGCATTGGGCTGATGATTTTATATATGATGATGTCTATTATTCTCACGGTGACGGCTGCGGTTCAGGGATGTATCCTGCTTTTAATCTTGTTCGTAAAATGGGATTAAGTTGTGTTGTAGGCCATCATCATAGTGCTGGTGGGGTTAAATGGCTCGTAAATCCATTACGGCGAATGTTTGGCCTTGATACTGGCTGTTTAGTAAATGACAAGGCAATGGCTTTTGCTTATGGATTTCGTATTAAAATTCGTTCTGTTCTTTCTGCTGCTGTAGTAATTGACGGAACACCCCACCACGAGATAATGCCAATAGGAAAAGGGGAAAAGTTCTATGACAAAAAATTCAAGTAATGGGAAAAGGCGAGCCTTATTATGATGGGAATTTTGAATGACGGCTAAAAAGAAACCAAACAGGCGAGAACGTAAACAGGCAAAACGTAAATTGCAGAAAGGTTTAACAGAAACACCAAGAAAAGGTTTCAAATTTAGGGGAAAATAAAATGGCAAAGAAACCAAAGAGTTTAACAGTAGATGATTATAGTTCTGATGAATTAGTGCGGGTTCTTATTGACAGATACGAGGAACAATTAGAACATTGTAGAGCACAACAGGTTGGAATAGGTACCAAAGTGAACATTATAAATGAAATTTCGGATGCACTATGTGCTTTAGGAGATTTATGAAATGGTATATAAAACTTTTTTGGTTGTTTGCTTAGTCTGTATAATCACATTGGTTTTTATTGGTTTACTGTGTTACTCTGGTTGCCAATTCTCACCGAGTGCTCCACACAACCCACTCCCACCTCTACCTCAGCAACACCTGTGGACTGCTATAAGCGGAACGAATTGGCTTGTTACCATCTCTATTCTTGGCGTAGCTGTTGGATTTTTTGCTTTCTTAAATGGTAGCAAGATGGGGTTACCTTTTATCGGGGCCTGTGGTGTAGCTCTATTTATGTCATTAGCCGTCATTCGATTTGCTACCTGGATAGCTGTTTTGGGATTATTGGGTTCTGTTGCCGCGATTGTACTAAGTATCGTGGTTAAAAAGAAAGCTCTCCGGGAAATAATTATAGGGGTTGAAAATGTTAAAAGATTTAAATTCAATTCAAATGAAAAAGCATCAGTAAATCGTTTAATGGGTGAACCCCAATCAAAAATAACCGAAAAAGTTGTACAAGATATAAAATCAACTCTCAAAGCCAAAAAGGAAATCTAATGCGATTATTAAATAGAGTCCGCGACAATTCAGAAATTTTAGTACAAACAGGTCTGGCCCGTTGGAAATTTTCTATTCCACTTAGTATTGACTGGTGGTCTTGTGAAAGTATCCATTCTGCTGAATTACCAGACCTCACAAACAAATTTAGAGAAGTTACTATAAACCTTTTGTGTTTCTATTTTACTATAGAATACACAACAACATCTTAATTGGGGAAATGATATGTTATTAGCCTGGATAATTTTAGGTATAGCATGTGGTGTCGGCCTTTATGACCTGGGCCTCTGGGTTGCTGGAGCACCAACAGTGTCAAAACAGGTCCAAGATTTTACATCCCGATGGGTAGATGTGGTTATTACTATTGGACTCGGTATTTTTGTCTGGTATATTGGGGGTGTTGTTGCTTTCGACCTTGTTCTGATTGGTTATTTAATCAGACACTTTTTTGGAGAAGGCAGATAATGTCAAATTGTGGTAAAGGTGATAGAAACCGGACATCCGACCATCAACGGTATCGAAAAAATTATATAAATATTTTTGGTAATAGGTGTCCGTTATGTCAGGGCACGGGTATTAGAAAACGGTCATATAAAGGGCATATAGAAACTGGAATATGTTCGGCATGTAAAGGAACTGGTTTAACTAAATTGGAGATAAACAATAAAAAAGAAACTAACAATATGGGTTTGTGAAGATGATGAATCTCTTTGGGAATATCAAAAAGAAACTCTAAAAGAATTTTTTCCCAAAGCATCAACGAAATTTTTTCTTAATGCTGGTTATGCTGCACAAGCTACTGGTAATCCTGATTTTATACTTATAGATGTTGGTGGTCTAATGGGTTTGGGTTGTGATATAGTTTCTTTAACCAGATGTAATATAGAAGGTTTATCAGATTTACATCCAGGAGCTATTTTTATAATAAACTCTGCTATCGGAATACTCGCTAAAGATGTTTATGACGAATTAAAGTCAGGATGTAAAGCCATATCAAGATGGACTGATGGGTGTAACATGGATGAGGGTATTCGTACCATTATAGAAGAATACATATAAAAAATACAAAGGGGCAAAAATGAAAACCAAAGTAAAAGAATTGCGTAGTTTGATGTTTCAAGTAGCAGATATGTATGGACGTTCTACTGCGAAAGGTCAGAAAATTGTTTCTTATCTGTCATTTTTAACTCGTCAAGGAAGTTTTGTACTTGATAAATTTATGATAAACAATCGCAGTGCTTCCAATGATAAATGGCTTATTGTGAATGACATCATTAAGTGTATCCTCTACTGGTTCCACCAAATGCGAGCACTTAAAACCGGACCAAAATATGATGAAGCCGAAGTCAAATTTGAATATGGTCGCAAGCAAATAAATGCAATATTCGCAACTGGATTAAACAATCTTTCTGTAATTGGTCAGCCGAACAAAGGTTATACATTAAGGAAAAAGATATAATGAATTTGCCTGATAGCTGGCCTACAAAATTGATGGTGGTCGATTTTGAGACATACTTTGATAAGGAATATAATTTAAAGAAGATGTCGATTATCGAGTATATTACAGATAAACGATTTGAATCTATTTGTGTAGGTTATATGATAGCGACACCTGATGCGATAACAATTCCACCCTCAGTATATCTTGATGTCGATGATTGGATTCGTTCCTACAAACAACTATATGGTAAAAATTTTGAGAACGTAACCATTATAGTCAAGAATAGTAAATTCGATATTAGCATCTTAACAGAACGATATGATATCTTTCCACCTTATGTTATCGACATCGAGGACCTCAGCCGGATATGGGATGCCCAAATGAAACATAGTCTAAAGAAATTGGCTGAGTTATTTAAGCTCCCACCTAAAGGTGACACAATGCAATTCGAGGGATTGCACGCTAAAGATTTTACACCTGAACAACAAGAGGCGATGATAGAATACAATAAACGTGATATTGAAGATGAATGGCAGTTATTTGAAATTTTATTACCGAAAAAAGAATGTTATAAATCCGAATTGGAACTGGCAAAACACACCCTGGATATTTATCTTAAAAAAGAAGTCCGGCTTAATATCCCGGCAGCTAAAAAACTTATGGCTAAAATGGAACAGGAGAGACAAGATGTTACCGAAAATCTTGGATATACCATTCCTGAACTTTCTGGTAACATATCATTTTTGAAGATTCTCAAAGCTGCTTTACCGAAAGGTGAACGCGTTCCAATGAAACAAGGTAAACGGGGTGCTATTCCGGCGTTTGCAAAGACTGACCAGGGTATGCAAAATCTTCTAACTCATAAAGACGAAATTATACGTAAGCTCGCACATGCTCGACAAGCCGTTAAATCGTGGCCGCTCCATATCAAGCGTGTTCAGAAACTCATCAATCAGGCTCAGTGTAAGGATGGTCGATTAGGCTTACCTCTTAAATTCAATGGTGGGCACACGGGGCGGTTTTCGGGTACTGGTGGTATTAATCCTCAGAATTTCGGTGGTAAGGGTCGTGGTAAGCCCATACACCCTTATATAGCTGCTGTCAGGGGGCTTATTGAACCACCACCAGGCCACAAGTTCTGTGTATCAGATTCAGCACAGATAGAGGCACGGGTTTTAGCCTGGCTTGCCGGAGAGGACGACCTTCTTACTGATTTTGTTCTTGGTAAGGATATTTATAGCAAGTTTGCATCCGTCCTGTTTGGTCATAGAATATGGAAACCAAAAGGGAATGAACCAAAATTCATAAAAAATAAAATATCTATAGAAAGGGGATTCGGAAAGGATGCAATTCTTGGATGTGGATATGGAATGGGTGCGTTAACCTTTTATAGACGATGCCGTGAAAATGATAATCTTCGCCCATTTTTTGATTCGGGTAAATTTGATTTTGATTTTGTCAAAAAACTAATCAACACATATCGACGTACATATTTTAAAATCCCTAAATTTTGGACAGATATTGAGAAAGCCTTTAGGTGGGTCATTAAATATCCATCAGAAATAGTTAGTATATCTAATGATAGAATAACATTCTATCGGCAAGGGACATCTGTATTTATGGTTCTACCATCAGGCAGAGAAATGCAATACCGAAATGTGATAGTCAAGATTGATAAAGGATTGGCATATCGCTGGAACAAAAATATATGGGGCGGTTTTCTTACAGAAAATGTAGTACAGGCCATATCAAGAGACCTACTCGCCCATTGGATTTTGGAAATAGAAAAACAATACCGGGTTGTTTTATCATCACATGATGATGTTGTAAGTATCGTTCCCGATTTAGCGGCTGATGTAGCGACAAAACGCGTGACTCACATTATGCGTACTAAACCGGATTGGGCATTGGGATTACCCCTTGATACAGAGACACAGATTATGGAGAGGTATGGGAAATAAGTTATCACAAGATAGAAAGGTGGAAAAATGAAGATTTTGTATAAAGCATTTAATTTTAGAACTGCAACCCTCAATCTAATTACACAGGCAAATGATATTATTACGGAATATTTCGCGGAAGATTATAAATTAACTTTAAGGCAATTATATTATCAATTCGTAGCAAGGGGAATCATTCTCAATAAGGAAAAAGAGTACAAACGGCTTGGCGGTGTTATTAATGATGGCAGACTTGCTGGGACAATAGATTGGGATGCTATTGTAGATAGAACCCGTAAAATACAAATTAATTCTCATTGGGACGAACCATCAGAAATAATCCAATCGGCAGCAAATTCCTATGCCATAGACACAAGAGCAACACAGGATAATTATGTTGAAGTATGGGTTGAAAAAGAAGCATTGGCTGGTATATTGGCTCGTGTTTGCGAACCACTTGATGTTCCTTATTTTAGCTGCAAAGGTTATACAAGTCAATCGGCAATGTGGAGAGCGGCTTGCCGGATTGAAAACAAATTGCAATCTCAATTCCACAAAAAGGCAACAATCTTGCATTTGGGTGACCATGACCCTTCGGGTATTGATATGACTAATGATATTGATAAGCGGCTTAATGAAGTATTTGGGGTTGACACTAAAATCAAAAGAATCGCCCTTACGATGAATCAAATCGGGGAATATGAACCACCGCCAAATCCAGCTAAAATTACTGATAGCCGTTACCATTCCTATGCGGCTCTGTATGGAGAGGACTCCTGGGAATTGGACGCATTAGACCCACGAACAATAAATGACCTTATTACAAAAGAAATTAAGGCTTTGACTGATTTAGCAAAGCAACGGATTTTAGTAAATAAACAAGAAAAACAGCGTGAAAAACTTCAATCGATAGCAGATAATTTTGACAAATTGCATTTTTGAAAGCAAGAAATGAAAAAAAGACCTAAACGAAAAATATATGAAGATTATGCGGATACGATAATTCGTCTTAGACAAGGTAAAAAACCTAAGCGAAGTCGAGCTAAGGACGGCAGCATCCCTACTCATCCTGTTATTCCCGTACCGATTTTGCCGGAATCAGATGTTCTCGAACTTTGTGTAAGATGGTTTAAGAAAAAACACATCTACATGCGTAGACATGATGTGGGTGCAGGAGATTTCGGATATGGTTATGCTACTTATGGAATTATGGGTGCTGGTGATTTGATTGGTCTACTTCCAAACGGTATTCACCTGGAAATCGAGTGCAAAAGAGGAAAAGGCGGCAGATTATCAGAAGTTCAACAAAAACATAGGCAGAGAATAATCGATAACAATGGAATATATCTCATAATTCATGGGGATGAAGAACTCGAATATCTATTAAAGGGAATTGTATAATGATTAAGTTATCAGCAAGTTCAATACGAGCATTTAAATCCTGTCCGCGTAGATTCCTGTATAATTACATTTATGGTTTACATAGGATAGAAGAAACTGAATCATTGCGAATAGGCTCAAACTGGCACAAACTTCTTGAAATTCTATCCTGGGAACCGGGTGGAGAATGTCCAGAATGTAAAGATAAAGACCTGTTTCAATGTCCAGTCTGTGATATGAACGGGGGTGTCCTGCCAGATACCCACCTCGACATGGTTAGAAATTATCTCGATTACGTTTATAATACTGCTCCGGTTAATAAAGAACCAGAAGATGTTGAGGTTGAACGCAATAGATTACTCTTTTCCTTAATGGGTTATATAGAATATTTTAGTGAAGATGAAAAAAATTATGAAACTGTAGCTACTGAGATAAAATTCAAACTTCCACTTTTCGATAATGGCAAACCCATACCTGGAGTTGTAATCGTGGGTAAAATAGATAGAATATTTAAAGATAAAGCCGGTGGTTTTTATTGTATTATGGAACATAAATCAACTGGTAGTTCGATTGATTCAGATTCAACTTATTGGGGAAATTTAACGCTCGATGTTCAAACTTTAATCTATCTGTGTGCTGCTAATCGACTGGCATCAATGGGTAGGATACCGGGGGTTCCAAAGGGCACAGTATTCAAGACACTTTATAATGTTTGGCATAAGCCGCGTACTGCTCCAAAGAATCTTACTCAGCGTGATAGTAAAAATTTTGTGGAAACCGGGGAATATTATGGTCAAAAATTTAATGTTACAGGTCCTGGTGTAGACGTACCATCAGAAGAACGCGATGTTTATGTTAATGGCACTCCTGTTGAGTATACATCGGGTAGAAAAGACGGCACATTCGCCATTAAGGAAAGTCCCGCTATGTATGGGGTAAGATTACTGACTGATATTCAACAGAATCCAGGAAACCATTTTGCTCGTAAAATTATACCACGTACACAGGATGATATTGATGGGTTTGAACAAGAATTGGTCAACATAGCCAAAACCATAAAATATATGCGTGATAATGATTTGTGTTTTGGAAATGGTGACCAATGTGAAGCTACTTTCAAATGTGAATATCTGGATTATTGTTATGCACGGCGTATAATTTTATCAGATGAAATTCCAGAAGGTTTCAAAAGAAAATATGGTTAAATTAGATTTAATAGTAATAAGTTGGTTGATAACTAAACTGATTATCGATGCGTTTGCTCTTGTCTATATTATCTGGAGATTAAAATGATTACTTTTCTCATTGTGTTAGCTGTTTGTGCCCTCATAAGCATTGCGTATGCTGTTTATATAAATAACATCTGGAGACTAAAATGATTACTGTTCTCGCTATATTTGCTATTTATGTTTTCGTGGTTTTTATTATCATTCTTTGTGCGTTTGGAGATTAAAATGATTGTTTTTCTCGCTATAGTAGCTGCTATTTGTGTTATTATAATTGTTGAACTTCTTTTTTAAGATAAATATCCAGAATATGTTTAGCCGGTTTCAATTTGGAGATTGAAATGATTGTCGTTTTTGACATATTGGCTTCTATCTGTATCGTCATTGGTTTAGCTTTTGTTACAAAATTTCCTAAAGCCTGGTTAATATATACTGTGGGCTGTGTCTTTCAGGTCATAGCATGTGGTTACAAGGGGCTTTTTGGATTAACGATAATGGGAATAATTTTATTAGTAATTGGTATCAAGAATTATTGGAGACTAAAATGAAAAAGAAAAAAGTTCATTTTTCACTTGATTATGGTAGAACTTCACGTGTTGCCTGTGGTGCAGATTGTTTTTTTGATTTTTTGGTTGGACTTAAAGTTACAAATAACAGAAAAAAAGTAACCTGTAAAAGTTGTAGAGTCACAAGAATATTTAGGAGACTAAAATGAAAAAACCGGCACGAGCACAAGGACAAATTCTCTATCCGATTGAGGATTGGGATGGTAGACAAGAAGGTGAAAAAATCCTTCTTTATGGTGAATCTGGTATGGGCAAAACTACATTGGCAGCTTTACGAGAAGATGTAGTTTTTATCGGCATTGATGATGGTGGTAGAAAACTACGTCATCCGGTTACCAATGAACCGCTAAAGCGAATAGGAAGTGATGTTACAACATTCCAGGAAGTGCTTGGTATATTGGACTATCTGGCTATTTCTAAAGATATTCCCAAAGCGATTGTTGTCGATACCGTAACAAAATTGCAAGATTTGGCTGAACCCTGGATATTTAAAACTACTGCTGGTCCTAAAAATTCTCTGGTTAAAAACTTAGAAGGATATGGTTACAATAAAGGTTATAGACATCTTTATGACGCTATGCGACTAATACTCGGAAGCTGTGATAAATTGATAAGACGTGGAATGGATGTTATCTTAATCGCCCAATCAATTTCTACGAAAGTTGCCAATTCATCTGGTGAAGATTATTTAAAGGATATTCCGCATCTTTATGCCGGGAAACCCAGCATCGCGACTTTGTATGTAGAATGGGCTGACCACGTAGTTAAAATTGATTATCTCAATACCTTTGTGAAAGGTGAAAAGAAAACGGGTAGTACAGAACGTGCCCTCTTTATCCGACCACAAGTTTACTATACTGCTAAATCCCGTACACTTGACGCTGAGGTAATCTCATTCGCAACCAAAAAAGATAATAGTTTTTGGGAGTTGTTAGATGAAACTCGTTGAACAAATAACAGAACTATTTAAAGAAATTGGATTGGACCCAAATTTGGTTCAGATAACCCAACCTCATTGGCATGACGAATATGTTCTTATGTCACATGTAATGGCTTCACGCACAGTTTTCGTTAATGCAACTCGTCAACATATTTTATTAGTTGTGGCGTTATTACTTAAAGATGAAATACACTTATGTACCGAACAATTTAACAAAGTTAAGAATAAAATATTGGAGTTAGAAGATGCTGAAATTGAAGGATGATAAGAAACCGGGTCGTAATGAGCCATGCCCATGTGGGTCCGGTCTCAAACATAAATTCTGTCATGGGGATTTTCTTAAACAAGAAGTGTGTAATCGGGTAGCAAATGAAACAATGGTTAGATTAATTTATGATGAAAAGATTAAAAAAGGACTCATCTGTCAACATGGAGTGTCTAAAAATAAATTTTGTAAAGACTGTAAAGTAGGAGATTAAAAATGTCACAATTTCAAGTAAACTTTGTGATTAAAAATTGGGTAACTATTGTAGTAGATGCAGATAATAAAGAAACTGCAAGGGAAAAAGCAAAAACGAAATTTGATAAGTTGCACAATAGTAAAAATCAAATGGGTTGTATAGATGGCAAAAGTGTATGCTTGGGTTGTTTGAATGAATCCGAAATAGACGTTGATTAAAGGAGATTAAAAATGTTAATTTTTGAACAAGGGGAAAAATTATGAGTATGCGAACTCTTGAACGGGCTGTCTTGGCAGAGGCTAAAAAAGTAACTGGTAATGAGAAGCTCAGAATGAAAGACATACAGGAATGGACTACTGGAGAAATCGAAGTACAACCTGACGAAAAAGAATACTACTTGCCAGAATTGCGAATAAGAATTGCGGTGAAAAAATAATTAACAAAAATTAATTTTAGGAGATTAAAAATGTTAGTAGATGAAACTGGAACGTATCGTGGTTACGCGAGTGATTGGGGAATCAGCACTTCATCTGGTGGTTTTCCTCAATTTGTCGTACAATTAGTTGTAGAAGAAGTGTGGGATTTTGATGAGAAAGTATGGGTTAGTTTGGCCGGTGGTGAGGATGCTCCTGCGATTACGGCATATCTAATTCTGTTTGGTAAAACAAACAAGCCCACTTTCAATGTTGCCCAGCTTAAAAAGGCGTTTGGCTGGAATGGTGCATCTCTCTTTGAATTATCAAACGGAGATTATCAGGGTGTTAAAGTACAGTTTAGAGTTGAAGAAAACACATACAATGATAACACAAGTTTACAGGTTAATTGGATTGACGAAGCTGATGCTACACCTGGTCGTAGTGTGAATAAATTGAATGATATTGACCTCAAACGACTTGATGCTCAGTATTCTCAATTCCTGGATAAGGTTGTAACACCAGTTAAAGCAGCTACTAAGCCAAAGCCAGTAACTAAGCCGGCAGTTAAGCCAGTGACTAAGCCAGTTAATCTAATGCCTAAGCCAGCAGCTAAACCAGTCAAACCAGCGACTAAGCCAGCAAAAATCAGTAGTTGTACCGAGGAAAAAGCCTGGGAAGTAGTTTGTATGACTAAAAAAGATGGATTGAGCGATGATGACCTCGGTAATATATGGTTAGATACAATCACAGAAGTTGCTGGTGAAGTACCTGATGATAAAATTACCCCGGAACAATGGGCTATTATTGCTGAAAAATGTCAGGATAAAACTGCAATACTCTAAGGGCTGATATGAATATTCCAGAATTATATGAAGTCTATAAAACGAATGTTTTTCCAGCTATGCTGGATGACTTAGCGAATAGTCTCGGTCTCTCAGCTTCTACTATCGCAAAATTGGGCATCGGATTTAATCCCGATGCCCAATCTTGGATTTTCCCTGAACGTGATGCCAAAGGTAATGTTATTGGTCTTTTACAGCGACATCAAGATGGTTCAAAATTAATGATAAAGAGTTCCAAACGCGGTCTAACTTATGTTGTAAATCAGGATTATAATCAGGGAAAAACTCAATTTTATCCGGGTAAACATCATTGGGTTCGTACTACTCAGAAATTGCCGTGTCCAATTTGTGGTAGAATTAAATGGTGTCTGGTATCCTCTATTGACATTTATAATCCACCGGCTGTTATCTGTACAAAAATTAGTAAGGGGTCGGTTAAACATTTTCCTGATTGCGGATATTTACATGTTCTCGATGCTGACCGCAATATAAATGATAGTCCTGCTCATATTCTTGAATCTTCTAAAAATCCCGTAATCATAGTAGAAGGTCAAACAGACGTCCTGGCTGCAATGGAATTAGGGTTTGTAGCCGTTGGTAGACCATCTGCTTTGGGTAAAACAGACCTTCTTCCAGGTGTATGTTATAGTAGAAATGCTATTGTGATAGGTGATAACAACCCGGATGGTGTCGGTCGTAAAGGAATGGAGGCGGCGGCTAATAAGCTATCTCGATGCTGTCCAGTAGTTCAGCAAGTTTTACCCCCTCAAGGAATTAAAGACCTTCGAGAGTGGGTAACGGATTATGACTTAACAAAAGAAAAACTGTTTAACTGGATGAATGAAAATGCGACTACAATAGATAATAAATTGCTTCTTGACAATGATGGTGCTGATTATTTAGCAAGAAAGTGGATAGAAAACAGATGGACACATGGTGAAAGAGTTCTTCTCTGTAAATATCTTGAAGATTACTATATTTTTCAGGATACAAAATATACAATTATTGACAGAGATACTCTTTTTGCATCAATGTGGTCGTACTTTGAAGGAAAGAATTTTATTTCTTCCAAAGATGTCAAACCACTCAGAATGACCAGACCCAAAATGGGTGATATTTTATCTGCTGCTTCATTGGTTACCCCGCTTATTACAAAAGTTCCATGCTGGGTATATAACCCCGAATCATCAAACGCTAAAGAATTAATACCGTTTAAAAATGGTCAACTTGATATTGCGACTGATAAATTTTATGATATTACGCCGAATTATTTTAATGTTAGTCACATTCCATACAAGTATAATCCAGAACTCAAATCTGAATTATGGTATAAATTCCTTCAAGAAGTTTTTGGAGGAGATAATGAAAGAATTAAATTACTCGGCGAATGGTTTGGTTATGTTCTTTCATCGAATCGGGAATATGAAAAATTTATGCTACTTGTAGGAGTTCCACGTTCAGGGAAATCGACTATTCTTGAGGTGCTCTCACATACAATCGGTGCAGATAATTCTGTTAGCACATCTTTTTCTCGTTTAGCTGAGCGATTTGGTTTGGCTAATCTGGTGCATAAAAAGGCTGTTATGATTGGTGATGCTCGTACCAGCAATCAACGTATAATGGATAAAGCATTGGCTATAACCTTACAGATTACTGGTAATGATTCATTAGCAATCGACCGCAAAGGACGAACCATAATCACAGATAAATTACCAGGTGCTTTTACATTAGCCATGAATGAACTTCCTGCTTTTTCAGATTATGCAAATGCTGTTCAAACACGGGCACTTATGCTCGGTTTTGATATATCGTTTGCTGGTCGAGAAGATATTACGCTGAAACATAGACTTATCAGAGAAGCTAATCAGGGAAAGATATTGGAATTTGCTCTAAATGGATGGAAAAGATTACAAGAACAAGGCAATTTCACTCAACCCCAAAATTCAAAAGAAATTGCTGGAGAATTTAATCAATTAGTGTCACCATTAGCTACTTTTGTCAGTATGTGTTGTGTTGTGGAAACTGATAAAACCATTCCTTGTCTCCGATTAT
>Ga0307928_10000331_pt1 | contig 35681 bp, 87 predicted proteins | sample AceLakmetagen232_FD_201815 | JGI IMG/M metagenome (GOLD analysis project Ga0307928, IMG submission 201815) | Saline water microbial communities from Ace Lake, Antarctica - #232 | ecosystem: Environmental > Aquatic > Non-marine Saline and Alkaline > Saline | place: Antarctica: Ace Lake... | reverse complement strand
GTACTAATATAATCTGTAATCTCTCCGTTAGCGTTTGCAAAACTTGGAGTTGAACTAATAACAGTAAGTATCATACCTACATGGTGAGGTAAGAAAGGATTTGTTGAATCACATATTAATTGAGTTGATGCTGTTAAGTCTGCAGTATCTCCTAATGAAGTTAAATTTACACCACCATCATTTTGGTGTGCTGCTAATGCAACTCCATACTTTTCTGCAAATGCTAATATTGCACCATCTGCTGATATTCTTCCAGTACCAACATCTCCATCATTTGTAAGTCTATCAAAAGTAGCTCTTGAATCATTTCCTACGTGAAGATAGCCAGATATAGTTACATTGTCTGCTTCTAAAGTAGTAGTATTAATTCCCCCACCTGCTTGAAGCATTCCTGTCATATTTGGAGATGTAACTAAAACAAAAGGACAAAATTCTCCTGGAAGACAAATGTCTGAAAGATCAACATCATAAATATTTTCAGGCCTAATCCATTCTAAACTACCAGTTCTATTTCTATATTCATTAACATAAGAAGCAGTAGCATTTATTGTAATGTTATCCCAAACCTCAGAATCATTAATGCAATTTACACATCTAACATCTTCTGCCCAATAAGGATTATTCCAATCTATAGCAGAAACAGTTCCTATAAAAATTAATAACATTAAACCAAAAAATAAAGATTTATTTGGAAACTTCATTTTAACATTTTAATCCTTTTTATCAGATACTGAAGAATCCTCTTTATTATTATCTTCCTTTTTACCTGGAATCCTGGTATTTTCTTCCTTAGGAGGTTCGTTATCCTCCTCCTTCTTTTCTTCTTTCTTACCTTCATTCTCAGCAGCAATAGTTCCAATAGTTCCCCATACTAACTTTGGTACTTCTTTAAATTTTTTATAATCACAAATTCTTTTAAAGATATATTTATCAATTATGGAAGTAGTTCTTTTAACAATATCTTTAAGAGTATATTCAAGAAGTTGTTGTTGATTATTAAGTGTAGCTCTATTTGTTGCTTCACCAGAACCTGTAGCAAAAGCCATAGGAATACCTGAAGCTGAACATTGAGCTTCTCTTAAATAATTAAGTGTGTTCTCAACTATATCACTTTGTTTTACTTCAAGAGGTTTAACATTATGCCAGTAAGGTAATGCCATATAACGATTATGCTGTAACATTTTTAATTTATCAGTTGCATTTTGAATCTGTGCAGGTGTAGGAAAATGATTTTCATCACCTATGTAATCTAAGATAGGATAAGTTCCCCTTGCATAAATTGAATTTGTCTGAGCTTCTTCTATATTTTGTTTTCTTAAGATTGCTTTATATGCTGGTTCTATTAATCCTAAACCATAAAATCTATTTCCATGTGTATATAATTTAAAATGAACAATTCTTTCTGGAATTAAAAAGATATGATTTGTTCCTAAATCTACTTCCTTTGGAGCTGGATCTCCTTTACCTTCTGTTGGTGTCTCATAAGGATACATTTGAACATAACCTTTTGGCTTTCCATAATTATCTAAAAGTATTGAACCATGAGTATCCTTTGCATAATCAATTGTTTTTGGATCTATTAATACTAAATCTACAACAAGATTTTTTTGTTTATTTAAAACAGTTTCAACATAAGCATTTCCATAAATCATTTGGTCTTGATAAATTCCTTGAATTAATTCATCAAAAGTAATATCTTCTCCAACCTTTCCAATTTTATTAAAGAACTCAATAAAGTAACTTCTTATTATTTCATCTTTACATTGTAAACCATAATCAGCAGACATAATCATTTGTGTAGCTTTATTTATAGAATTAAAAGTAATTGGATCATAAACATAACAGGATTCTAATTCATTAGGATCTACTCTTGTTCCTACAGGAGTGTGCTTAATTGTTTCAGGAGCTTCAACTATTTCTGGTTCTCTCTTTACTAAAGTTTTTGTAACTTGTAAACCTTCATCTATACTTCCCATTTATTTATCTTCTGCCTCCTTTTGTAGATAATATTTTAATAATCATTGGAACAATATCTTTTTCAATTAACCAAAAGAGAACACCATAAGCTGGAAATGTAAATAATCCAAATCTAATTCCAAAAATTCCAGTAAGCATATAATTAATTATGAAACCATATAATACTGAATAAGAAATAAATTTTCTAAAGAAAGCACCTTTTTCTTTTACCTTCTCTGCGAACTTATCTATCTCATCTAATATCTTGTTAAATTTTATATCCATGTTATTAATGAGGGCACGATGCCCACCTCATTTAAAATATGTTAAAAAGTAGAAGTCCTTTTAGTATTTAAACTTTTCTATTCTTAATTACTAACACCTATAGCATCAACATAATCTTTGTTTACTGCTACTCTCTTACAAGCCATAGCTAAACCCATAACTGTATCATCGTGTTTCGTGCTTGAGACATAATGGATTACACCAGTTTGTTGAGATTTAACTTCTTTAAAACCAATTAATTCTTCTTCTAACTTTCTTACAAATTCCATAGTTTGTTCATCTTCTTTATTTTTTGGGATCACTAAATTTTTATTATCTATAAGCCTTTTAAGATTAATAAGAAGAGAATTCCTTGCTCTTGATTGGAATGATTGTGCCTCTACAGGAAGTCCAAGCATTCTAAGTTCTTGAATTACTGCAGTACCTACAGAACTCTCATCCATTATCATTAGTTGTGGCTTATATAATTGCTCTAAAATTTGTAGCCTTTTTACTTTTTCACTTACAGGAATTCCTTTATGAGTTTCTCCATGTTTGATTATTACATTATTGTCAGTTTTCTCTACAACTACATAAGCATCAAAATCTGCAGTAGGCCCACAAGCTATAGCAAAATCGCAACCTATAAATATCTGACTATCTTGTACTAACTTTGAATTAAACTTTGCATCATAATCAAAACAACCTGCTATACTCTTTACTGGAAATATCGTGCCTTCAGATTCTGCTCTTGGATTTACCATATAATTCTTCTCAAATTTACTAACACCTATTTCTTTCTTTAAACCCATAAGATAAGATACAGGAAACTTTTCAGGCCATAAACTTGTTCCAGTAGTATAATCTCCATTTTTGAAATCAAAAATCGCAGGATAAGCTTTAGAGATATATGAGTCATTTTCCATTAACTGTGCCAGAAGATCTGTAGTATCAACAGGAGTAGACACACAAGCTATCTTTCCTTTTTTAGCTGCAACTCTAGTAACTACATTCTCAAAGTAATTTCCAGACTCAAGATAAGTAGCTACCTCATCTCCAAATACATAATCTACAGCTACTCCTCTAATATTAACAGAATAACTAGAATACCATAACCTTCCTCCATTTGTTGTATTAATCCTTTCCTTTGTCCAGGAGTGATTTTTATCTGTAGGGACAAGAGTTTTTAGAATTTCATTTTCCTCTATCATATTCTTTAAATCTCCTAATACACCAGCAGATTGTGTTCTAATTGTTTTAGAAATAATAAGTACATGTGCTTTAGGTTTGAAGTAAAGTAACCAAAGTGGATAAGCAATTCCAAAGATAGTTGTTTTTCCAAAGCCAGTTGGTGCAGCTATTGCTAACCTATCGTTGTTCTTTATCATCCTTAGCCATTCTCTATGGAATTTTTTGAGTGTTAAACCTAATACTCTCTCACACCAAAGTTCCAAATCAAAATAGCATTTCAGCATGAATTCTTGTTCATCCTCACCTTGAAGTATCTGTTTTTTGGTTCTCATTTTTTAAATCATTGGCCTTTAGAACAATTACTGTGCTTCCTATCCAATCTCTTGGAACATAAACTACTCCTGAAGCAACTTGTTTTTTTACAACTTTAACTTTACAGCCAAGTTTCTTAGACAAAAGCTTTTGCATGAATAGGCTTAAATCATTGTCTATCTGAGTTTCAAGCAAATTTATTTCATGCTCTACTACTTCATTATCTATTTCTCTATTTTCTTCTTTAATTGTATTTTCCATTTTTCCTCCTATTATCTTAATACATTATACTTTATAAATCTTCCTATATTTTCTATAGATATAGAGTTACTATAGATGTATAGTTTCTATATAGATGACAATGGTATGGATCTTATTGGCATATTTAGTTTGTTGGCTAATCTAATTTCTGCTTTCATACCTTCTCCAGGATGGCTGTCTTGGAGAATCCAAAGTTCATCACAAAGTCTTAGATAGTCTTTTGAGACCTCTATGAGGTCGTCGCGATTTTTTTCCTCTTTTAAGTCTGTGACTTGTTCTAAAAAGAGATGGACACATATGGGAAGATAACCCATTTTAAAAACATAGTTTGAAAACCTTCTTGCGTTCTCTATGTTCTGTTTTATATCTCCTTGATACTTTGCACATATATATACTGATTTCATAAAAGATAAAAGGGGGGATAGTATTTAAGCTTATGGATAACTTAATATATATTTTCTATATATCTATAGATTCTATATAGTATCATATAAGAGGTTCAAATAATGAGATTCTATCTTACGTGTTTTCTTATGACTATAGGGTATTTTGCTGACTTTCTCGTGAAATTCACTACCACATAAGAACAACAAAACAAATAGAATAATGGTTTATAAACATATAGGTTATATAATATAGTATATAGTAAGATAAGAAAAGTATATAAACATATAGTTATTATTAGTATTACAAAGGAGAATAAAAAAAAATGACAAAAGAAAAACAAACAAACGAAACAACAAACGAAAAAGAGAACGAAACAAATAACGAAAACTCTTTTATTGCTGTTCGTGGTGTTGGTGTTCGTAGTTGGTTAATAGAAAACACAGAAACCGAACAAGGATTAAAAGGTTTTATAGAAAGTATAGCCAAGACAGAAAAAAAGGTTTATGCTATATCTATAAAAGATTTTAATAGTAGGTTTTATTTAGGTGTTAAAAGCCACAAATACCCAGAAATACCACCGAAACAACAAATTAAAAAAGTTTGTAAGTTATTAAACCTAAACAATAGTATAGCATTAGGAACTATTAAGGGTGAGATGGCTTTAAAGATTACCCTTCAATAGAGGGGTTTTCTTTATGTATAGATTTACTTAGATTGGGGTAGAGGAAACTCTACCCTTTTACTTTTTATAATCTTTTTGTAGTTAGATTGGGTAGGGGATTAAACCTCTACTCTTCATATTCATTAAGCGATTAAAGATGGTGATTGATTTAAAGAAATTTAGATTAAGATGTAAATAGAGATAGCCGTAGGATCTTGAAGATTGAAAGATTGAATGATTGAACTAGCGATAGCAGGCTGATTGAAAGATTGAATGAAGATTTAGGGGCCTGATTGATTGAAGTTTAAAGAATCTGATTGATTGATTGAACTAAAACAACCATTATAAATCTTACTACCTATGGAGATTATAAAATTTAGACTTGAAAAGAGCAGAAAGCAAGATAGATGCACTGATTTCAGATATAATCAACATAATCAACATATCTTATCTCAAAAGATTAAATACTTATCTTAAATGATTGATAGTATAACTTATATTCTAATAGATATATGATTAGTTCTATGTATTATGTAAGAGATTGTTATGTATCTTTAAAAGATTTATATGTGTTTGTATATTTTTAGTGATTTTGTGATTTGATTATGACTATATAGAAATTATAGATTAATGTTAAGAAAAAAATAGATTTTATTTAGGCACTACAAATAGTGTGATGTATAACCTATATATTTATATACTTTCAGTTCTTATTATTATTAGGCACTACAAATAAAAAAAGAGATAAAAAAGATTGATTATATTCATTTAACTTAAAAGGAGGTATAGATGATGGAAAAAATAAAAGAGGAAAAGATTACTATGATTGCTAAATCTCTACAAGATGTTAGTATAGAAGAGAGAGAAGATGCTATTATAGATAACTTACTGATTGAGGATTATGATGATTTTCAAATAGGTAATATGTATGATGCTATACAAGATTATAGTGTTGAGTAAAAATAGATTAAAGAAAATGGAAATAAATAAAGAACAAAAAGATTTGTTAGTTGGGGTATTAGAAAGAACGATTAACAGATTGAGTATGGAGAATAGTTTAGAGTATGGGACTGATTTAGGTGTCCTGTTAGAACAAGCAAGAGAGATTGTTGAAATTGATTAAACTGAAAGGAGGTATGAAAGATGGAAGACAATGAATTAAAAGCACAGATGGAAAAAACAATTGATTACTTATTAAGTAAGAAATTGAAAGATTTGAATAAAGCAGAGATTAAAGTAGCGATAGAAATTTTACCTATGACTACTGATGCAAGATTTGCTTATTTAAAAGGTATGAAATCACTAATGGAGATATACGACTAAAAGAATAGACCTAAACACAGGCTCTGATTATGGGCCTGATTATACTCATAAAAAGAAAATGATTAAAAGGAGGTATAAAAGAGATGGAATTTGAAGACTATAAGCAAGATGTAGTGATAACTGAAAAAGTTAGCACAGATGGAGAAGTAAATAAATACAAAGACTTTGCTAATAGAACAAAGGAGACTTTCAAGAAGTTAAGAAGTATGACTTTAAACCTTAACATAGAGACTGTTATTGTAAATAAGATGATGCAGGAACTTGAAGAGTATCAAAAACAAAACTTTGACTTACTTGAAGACTATAAAATAGATAAAGATGGATACGAATGATTTTATAGCAAATAAAGAAAGTGATAGTGTGATTGTAGCAGAAGACTTTGATAAAGACAACTTGTTAGAAATAGAAGATCTGATTGCCAAGAACTTAGATGTAAAAAGAATGAGTGGAATAAATAAGATTAATGTGATCAATGGATTGAAGGCACTCCAAGAGAAAAGAGGTCTGACTACTGAACATATTAGATTTTTGTTATTAGAGTATAGAAATGACGATAGGAGAACAGCACTTAGACTTAATTACACAAATGAAGGCAAGAAGCAAACTCATAAAGAGATGGGTAGTTTAAGAAGGATTTTGAGAGAGTTAAACACAAAGAGAAACTTGATTGATCAAACCTACATAAGACATGATTTAAGATGTGGTTTGAGATATAAAGCAGGAAGAAGACTACACGAATTTAGAATAAGTGATTAATTGATTAAGAGATTACTATTTGGGGTTTGTGTGGTATTATTAGGGAGAAAAAGAGAAAAGAAAATCACTAAAAGTCGTGGTTTCAGTCTATCTTTTTTTCTCCTTCATAGTCAATTAAAAAATGGAATTAAAAAGATTAACAAATAAACTAATAAGATTATACTCACAAATAAAATTAAAGAGATTAAGGTGAGAAGTGTTTGGGGTTGTCGGAAATTTGGAGATGCTGATTTGTCCTTATATTAAAGGGCAGATTAGCATTTCCGTTTATGCTTCAAAATGATTGAAGAGAAGGAGAAAAAATGAAAGATAGACTAAAAGGAGGTATAAAAGATGGTAAAAAGAAAAAAAGTAAAAAAGAAAGTGATTAAAGCAAAAAAGATTGTGCGAAAAGCCAAAGCCAAGAAAAAGATTTTAAAGAACGAACCAAGTTTTATTAAAATAGGTATTTTGGGAAGAGAAGCACAGACTTTTACAGCGACTCACGAAATGAAATGTAGTGATTTAGTAAGCCAACTTGATGTTGAGCCAAGAGAGATTAAGGCAAGTATCAACGGAACAGATGGCTTTAAGGTGATTTCAGGCGATGATGTAGTTAATGGCTACAAAGCGATTCTCGTAATCCCTGCTGTAAGTGGTGGTAGAAGATAAATTTAACAAGATTTGTTAGATTTTAACCACATTTATTTATTAGGAGGTGGATTGATTGATCCATCTCCATTTATACTCATAAAATTACTGATTAACTTAAAAAAAATGGAAGATTATCAAATAAATATAGAAAACCAAAAAGCGATTGATGCGAGACAAGCATATAATTCTGGACTAATAGATTTACGAACTAAAAGTAGGAAGATTTATGACTTAAATGAGAGAAAATATACTAATTATTTAAAGAAAATTGATGCTGATTCTTTACAAAAATTTAGAATAATAAATTATAATGATTATAAACTTGGAACAAAAGTGATTTATAGAAATACTGAAAGAGTTATACTTAAATCACCGACTAAGGCAAATAAATTGATAAAGATTAGTAAAATAGATAACTATGATTCTCAAGGATTACCTGTTGATGTTAAAAATGTAAAGGTGATTAGAAGGATTTTAAATAAATTAGAGATTAAAAGGAATGGATTGTTTCCAAAGAAAGAGTTTGTAGTATCAAATCTACCGATTGAAAAACAAATTGAAATGATTAACACTATTGATAATGTTAAAGAAACAAAGATTATAGAAAAATTAGGGGTTAAGTATATAGAAGTGATTACAAACAACTTAAAAGCGACTTATGAAAAAGATGGGGCTTATAATAATAATTATAATAGTGATGATGATGATGATGATGATGATGATGATAATGATAATGAATATGTTGAAATTCCACATATTGAAAAGATGATTGGAAGTTATAAATTCTTAATACCTGTAGATTTAATAGAACCTTCAGAGATTAAGGTTGAAAGGATTGAAGGTCCACTGATTAGAAGTGATAGATATGGTGATAGAGAGAATGGTTATTATGATGTAATGATTAACCCTTTCATAGAAAGTTGGTCTATTAGAGAATCTACTTATGATAAAGAGAAGTTATCTAATTCTAAGATTTGTTTTGGTGATGGACTACCATTAGCCAAACAACTTAAAAGAAAACGAGAGATTTATCAATTTATAGAGTTATTGATTGCTAATTTAACTTCAAATTCAGACGAAGGATACACACATTTGACTGAATGGTTAAGAGTATTAGATAGAAATGAAACTATCTTTGATGCTATGGAGGAAATTGGAAATGGTAAATAATAGATTTGCTCAGATTATGATTAAAGAGAAAGCAGATTTGAAGATGAAATATTATGGAGAGTATGCTAAAGAAGAAGTAGGAGGACTAATAGATTTTGAGATAGATGGAGACAAAGTTATAGTAAATGATGTTATTATATTAAAACAAGAAGCAAGTATGGGTGATTTTTACTTGGATAATGATGCTGTTGCTAAATATATGGAAAAATTATTCGTTAAAGACCCAAAGAAGATGGGAAGAATAAGAGGGTGGTGGCATAAACATCCGATTACAACTTGGAGTGGGCACGATGATTCTACTTTTGAAGATTTAAAGAAGTTCTCAAAAGGATTGATATTAGGAATTGTAATGACTCCACCAAATAATAATTATTTAATTAGATTAGAAATAGGAAAAGATCAATGGATTCAATTTAATACACGAAATTATAGTGTGATTAAAGCAAAGAAGAAGATTGATAAGAGAAAATTAAGAAAAATTTGTAAAAAAGAGATTAAAAGGTTTGTGATTGAGCCTAAGCAAACAATAAAGACTAATACTTATAGTGGTTATAGTGGTTATGGTTATAATGGTGGCTGGACTTCAGAACCGATTAAGAAAGATAAGCAACTTGGATTAAGTAATATGGTAGAGGAACCGATTAGTGAAGAAGAGATTAAAATAATAAATAAGAAGATGAAAGAAGCCTTCGGATGTAGAGAACACGGAAATTGCTTTGATTGTGCTTATGTTGATTCATGTATGGAATGTTTTGAAAACCATATACAACCGATTAGAGAAAGAGATTATATTGATTACTCAATTGGTGAGACTATAATGTTTAATACTGAAAATGATGAGAAAAAAAGATTAGGAGGTGATGAATATGACAGACGGTTCGTTTATTAGGCAGACTGGAATATTTAATGTAGAAGATTTCGATCAATATACTACAATGATTATAGGTTGTGGAGCGATTGGAAGTTATGCTGGATTGACTTTATCTAAAATGGGTTTTAAAAAGTTTATTTTAGTAGATAATGATAAGATTGAAAGACATAATATACCAAATCAGTTCTTTAATATGGACTATGTAGGTTATTATAAGGTTGATTCGTTAAGAAGTACGATGCAGAGATTTTCAGAACAAGATTTAGAGATATTTCCTATTAAACAAAAGTTTTCAAATAGGACTTTTAAAATAGATAGTGATATAGTTGTTCTTGCGACTGATAATATGAAAGCAAGAAAGCAAGGATTTAAAGCAGCGATTAGAGATAAAGCAAAACTCTTCATTGATGCGAGAATGGGTGGTGAGACTTTCGTAGTTTTCACAGTTGATTTAACTAATAAGAAAGCAAGAGAAGATTATGCTAAGACATTTCACAAAGATGTACAGATTGCTTGCACGGAGAGAGCGATTATATATAATGTTTTATTTATAGCAGGAACGATTGCTAACCAAATAAAGAAAGTGATGAACCAAGAGGACTATAGTTTCTGTCTTAATGGTGATTTAAAAAATATGATGTTGATAAAATGAAAAAAATAACAAAAGAATTTGATTTTAAAAAGTTTATAAAGGAATTGAAAAAGAGATTAAGAAGTCATATGTCAGTAGAGTTTGAATATGGAGATTATAAACCAATAAATAAGATTATAAATAAAATTATTAAAGAATTAAAATGATGATAAAACCAAGATTGATATTATGTGATGCCATATGTTGGTGTTCTGATTGTGGTAGAAAGATTGGGAAAAGAGAGAGATACTATTACAGATGGAAGAATGCTTGGAGAGGTGGTGTTAGATTAAATATATGTTCTGATTGTATTAGAGAAATGTTTAAAGATTTAAGGAGAAAAAGGAAAGAAGATGAAGAATAATAATAATCATAAAAATATGATGTATATAGTGATGTGGCTAACTAAACGAGAGTTAGAGGAGATTAAAGATGATATGACTCCATATTCACGAGTAGGAGAAATAATTGAAAAGGTGATTAAAAGGAGTGATTTCAAAGAATAAGGCAATTTAAGAAGATTATATTTTTTAGTGGTGTAATACTATTAAAAACAAATAAAGTCTTCTTAAATCGTTTTTATAGGCTTTTAATCAATATAAGAAAAGTGATTAGAGAGGTTAAAATAAAATGGAAAAAAGAATAATTGAATTAAATGATGAAGAAATCAAAAAAATGGTTTTAGAACATTGGGCAGATGATGAAGATATAACCGAGATTGGATTTTATACAGAACATTGTGGATTAAGAAGTAAAGAACATATGATGTTTAAAGGAGATAATATTAAACTTAAAAAGATTATATTTGAATTTGAAGGAGAAAGAGATTAAAATGAATGAATTTAAGGAATGTAAAGATTGTATAAATAAATGGAATAAAATGATTTGTAAAAGTTGTTATCAAAATAAACCATCTAATTTCGCAGAAGAAGAGGAGATTAAAGATGATAACTAAAAAAGTAAGACAAGACCTTGAAGTAATATCTTGGTGTATTTATAATATGATTAGACCTTATACTAAAGAAGTTATTAAAGAAATATTAAAAGGAGTTAAAAAAAGATTAAAATGAATGTTGAAGAACAAATAGTTTACAGATTTAGTTGTGAGGAGACTATTAAAGATAAAGAGTATTTTTTAAATGAAGTGAATAATGTTTTAAAGAATTTATATATAGACTTGGAGGAATTAAAAGATGATGAAAATATTAGTGTATGATGATGATTTAACTACAATTGATGTTATCAAAAAAGATAAAAAAACAGATTTATTTTCTAAAGATTTAGAGAAATATGCTAATTATATTGTTTTAGATAAAAATTTAGAAGAACAATTGATTAAAGCAGTTGAAAATATGTATATTATGGAAAGTAAAGAATGGTGTTGTGAGAGATGTGGGGCCTTGATTAAAGGAAAGTGTAAGAATGTAGATGGATTTGTGACTCACATAAATAATTGTAGCGAGGTTAAAAGATGAAAGATAAAGAAATGATTAAAGAGTTAGAAAAGTGGGGTTATTCTGTTGAAAAGCAACCAAGATTTAAAATAACTTGTAAAAGTGATGATGATTATCAAGTAGAATATGATGAGATAAGAGATTTCTATAAAGAAGTTTTAAGTGTTTTACAAGAAGAGGCAAAATGAAAGAGACAATAGATGAAAGATTAAATAATGAATTGAAAAGAACTAAAGTTTGGAGTGATGAAGAAATTAAGAAATTATTAAGAGATGAAGAGGTTAAGAAATGAAAGATTATATTGTAGAATTACATATTAAAGGTGAATGTGAAGATGATGTTCGAGAACTTTTAAATGATTATTCAGGTGAAGAAACTGAATTAGAAATTGAAAGTGTTAAAAGATTTAAGAAAAAGGTTAAATGTGAAGTTAATATCATTGATATGTCAGATGGAGAGATTCTTGTAGATAGAGATTTTGAATTTAATGATAGAGATAGATATAATGAATTTAAAGCAGAATTAAGTGATGATTTAACTTGGATACCTGAATTTGAGACTACAAAAGGAGAGATAATATTAGGAAGCCAAATAATAAAGAGATTAGATTAAATGGAAATTACAATTAAGATACCAAATAACAAATATAAAAATCATAAGCAGATTAAGAAACTTTTAGATTTCTTGTATGATTATTTTAAAATGAATAAAATGAAAGAAGGAACTTATGAGATAGTGATTAGTAAAAAGGGGTATTGTTTAGCAGTATAAGATGGATAAAACATTAAAAGAAATTTTAAAGTTATCAAGGATAGAAGATTTAGAGATTGCTATTGAGGAATTAGAAAAAATAAAGATTGTATTAAAAAATTCTTTAAAATATTTAAAGATAAAATGAGAAAAAAAGAGACTAAAAAACATAAAAAAGAAATAAGAAAAAGATATGAAAGATCAAGACAAAAAGCAAAAGAGATTTTAATGAATAATCATAAAAGAGAATATAAAAAGATATTAAAGAGATGTCAAAGAGAAGAGAAATTTAAATATAAAGAAAAAACAACAAAATTAAAAGAGATTATTAAAATTATTAAAGGATATTAAAATGAGAATAGGCAAGTGTAAGAAGTGTGGATATGAATTAGTAAGATTTATCCAATATTCAACGAGTTATGTAAAATATTGTTTAAGATGTAAAGAATATACTATTGTAAAAGGAGGTAAAAGAAAAGATGCCAAATTGGTGTGATTGTGAATTAAGAGTAGAAGTTAAAGATACAAAAAATAAAGAACAAGAAAACAAAGGACTTTCTGAACTTAAGAAATTTAAAAATTTTGCGAGAAAAGGAGAAAATGTTTTAGAGACTAATAACTTTATTCCTTATCCAAAAAGATTTAAAGAACAAACAAGATTAGCAGAAAAACATAACAAAAAATTAAATGAACTCTCAAAAGAAGAAACTAAAAGTTTTAAGATGATGAGTGATGGATTTAATTCAGGTGGATATGATTGGTGTATAAAGAATTGGGGGACTAAATGGGGTATTTGTGATGCGAGTATGGAAATGTATCATAGTGAATTAGAGTATTGGTTCCAGACTGCTTGGAGCCCACCTGAACCAGTGATCAGAAAGATGTCAAAAATGTTTCCAAGATTAAAGTTTGTTTTAACCTATTTTGAAGGTGGAATGGGATTTAATGGATTGCTTGTTTGTAAAGGTGGCAAAGTGATTGAAGAGAAATGTGGAGATTACTTTGGAGGCAGAGGAGGATAAGATGGAGATTAAACAAAATACTATAAGTAGAGATTGGCAAGTAAGTTTTAGAGATAAGATTTACTTTGTCAATTTTACTTATTCAGATGGACAGAGTTTAGCATTACTTAATAGAAACTTTTGGGAGATTGTAGATGCAGAAGGAAATGAAGTTTGCTATGCTATGGGTGATGATAAACCTGAATTAAGTGATTTTATTCAAACGCAGATGGTTAATTTTTGTATTAGAAATTTTTTGAATAAAAAATTTGAAAAAGAGATGTGTGTTAGTGGAGGATTTGAAGAGATATAAAATGAAAGGAGGTAAGAAACGATGGGATTAGATATGTATTTGTATGTGAAGAAATATACTTCAAAATATCAAGATGTAGAGAAAAATGATAGAGTTTGGAGTTTATTTCCGGAGATTGAAAGAATAGATAACTTAGATACGGCAGAAGTATATTTTGAATATGGTTATTGGAGAAAAGCAAATCATATACATAATTGGTTTGTTGAAAATTGTCAAGAAGGAGTAGATGAATGTCAAAGAACAAATATTTCAAGAGAGGATTTAAGGAAACTTTTAAAGATTTGTAAAGAAGTTAATAAGCATAAAGAGAAAGCAGAAGATTTACTGCCTTGTGCTGAAGGATTCTTTTTTGGAGATGATGACTATGATGAATATTACTTTGGAGATGTTGAAAATACAATTAAGGTAATAGAAAAATGTTTAAGATTGCCTGAAGATTGGGAGTTTGAATATCATTCAAGTTGGTAAAATGGAAAAATTTAGATGTAAGAAATGTAATAAATGGGTTGAGTGTAATGAGTGGTATTTAAAAGAGATTAAAAAAGGAAAGGCTAAACAATTATGTGATGATTGTATTGGGCCGATTGAAATATAAGGGGGTTAAAAAATGGAAGAGATTAGAGTAATAAATTATGAAGCAGTTGCTAAAACAACTTACTTTGACTTTAAATTAGATTATAAAGGAAAAGAAGTATTTGGTTCTGCTTGGGAAGGATGTGATGATAACCTTGGAATGACGGATAGTGGTTATGAGATAAATAAAGAAATAGGAGATAAATTAAAAGATTGGGAAATAGAAGAGATAGAGAAATTTATAGATGAAGGAGGTTTAGACTAATGAGTGAAGTATTGTATTGTGATGAGTGTGGTAGAGAACATTGGGTGACTAAATATACGACTTGTAAGAAATGTCGTAGAATTGAGATTTTAAATATTAAAAGAGACTCAATGATTATGGATCTCAATGACTTAGATATTGAGATAATGAGATTAGAAGAGGAGGTAAAAGAATGAAATATGAATTGATAGATGCTATGGAAGAGTTAGGAGACGATAATAATGGTTATATCTATGGAATACAAGAGATAAGTGATTTTCCTGGATATATAGAGTGGTTTAAAACAGAAGCAGAAAGAGACAAATGTTTAGATAAAATAAAAGGAGATAAAAATGGAGATTAAATGTAAATGTGGTAAAGTGATTGAGACTTATAAGGAAATGAGAATAGGACATAGAGATACTTATCGTTGTGATTGTGGTAAGTGTTATAGATTATTACTTAGAGAGGTGAAAAAATGAAATATGAAAGACAATTTTACGAGTTTAAAGAGTGTATAGATTGTGTAAATAAAGATAGTAGTATATGTAATAGTTGTTGTCAAGATAGACCAAGCAATTATACTGAAGAGGAGGCAAAAGAATGAGTAGATTAATATGTCCTTATAGTGATGATATAATTACTTGTATTCAAGAGGATACTTGTGATAATATTGATTGTGATAAGTGTATTATTAAAAAAGAAACAAAACTTGGGGAGGTTTATGAAGATGTGTAAAGAAGGATACAAAGATAAAGATTGTATAAAGGAATGTGGAAAGGGTAGGTTTGATTGTATTTACTGGCAAGATGATAAAGTAAGTGATCAAGATATTCTGATTAAAGAACAAGAACAACTTTATGCTGAATTAACTGCTACATTTGACGATAAGAGACAATTCAAATTGTTAAATGAGTTGATTGAAACAGAGTTAGAGTTAGAAAAATATTGTGATATGTAAGGAGGTATAAGAATATGAAAGTTAAAGATATGTTGATTACATTACTTCAATTAGATAAAGAAAAAGAAGTATATGTTTCAGTAGATGAAGAAGGAAATGACTTTAAACCTATTTGCGAAGTTTGTGTAAGTAGTGGAGAAGAAGATAGAATGGGGGAAAAGATTAATGGATATGTAATATATCCTAATGGATAAAATGAGAAATGTAGACGAATGTTATAAACCAATTACAAGAGGAGTAGATTTTCTAAACAAAGGAGATTTCAATGGTTTGTTTATTCTATCAAAAGCAGGATTAGGAAAGTCTTTTCAAGTAGATAAAAGATTAGATGAGATAAAAGCAGATTATAGAATTTTTAAAGGAGAAATAAGTGAAGCAAAGTTTTGGGAATTTATACAAGAGAATAATGGAAAGATTTTAGTGTTTAGAGATACAGCAAGGTTATTAAGAAGATTAAGTTTTATAGATACCTTAAAAAGTATGACTGAAAACATAGAGCATAGAGTTATTAGTAGAAGTAATTGTGCTCAAAAAGAAGAAGGTATAAAAGATGAATTTGAATTCAAAGGAAAAGTTCTTTTTGAAATAAATGATATAACAAAGAAATACCAAGAAGACCTTGAAGCATTATTTACAAGAGGTTTATTTGTAGAGTTGAATTTAAGTAGAGAAGATATAGAGAGTTTAATGTTTGAAATATGTAAAGATAATGAAGAGTATATGGTAACAGATTATCTAATTGATAAATTCATTGGATATAATTTAAATTTAAGATTACAAAATATGTGTTTTAAGATATATGAAGCAAGTAAAGAAGATAAATTAAATTGGCAAGAACAGATTGATTTATATCTAAACTCACAAATAGTAGAGAGTAAGAAACTATTATATAGGTTTGCTGGATATAACCAAGTTAGGAGAATAGACTTTGTTAAGTATTTAATAGCACAAAAAGGTTTTAGTTTTTCAACAGCAGAAAGGAGGATTAGAGAGTATTTGATTCTTGATGAAATATTTAGTGATGGTAAAAAGAAACAAGCAATGATTTCTTTACTACCCATAAATAATAACTCAAATAACTCACATTTTTAAAATGGTAATAAGAGAAACAAGTTTAAGAGCCTACCTGGAGATTAAGCCAAGTTTAGGAAAAAGACAATTAGAAGTATTGAATGCTTTAAAGGAATTAAAGATTGCTAGCAATACACAAATTGCAGACTATATGAATAGACCAATTAATACGATAACACCAAGAATAAATGAATTAAGGGGTAAAGGATTAGTTGTATGTTCTCATAAAGGAATTTGTCCTATAACTAAAATGATGGTTATGTTATGGAAAGTTAAAGATTAATTTTTTTAAAATTATTTATGACTACTTTTAGATGATACTAAAGATTTATAAAGATTAATGTTTTAAAGAATTTATGGTAGAAGCATTTGAATTAAAGCAAAGACAAAGTTTACCGTTAGATGCTAAAATAATACTGACTAAACAAAGGATTAAAAATTTTTATGATCATTATAATGGGCAAGTATATGTTAGTTTTAGTGGTGGAAAAGATAGCACAGTTTTATTACATTTAGTAAGAAGTATGTATCCTGATGTTAAAGCATTATTTGTTGATACAGGACTTGAATATCCTGAGATTAAAGAATTTGTAAAAAATACTAAGAACACAATTACAATAAGACCAGATATGTGCTTTACAGAAGTTATTAAGAAATATGGTTATCCTGTTATTTCTAAACAAAATGCTTATTATATTGATACAGTTAGAAGAACTAAAAGTGATTATCTAAGAAATAGAATTATGACAGGGTTTATGAAAGATGGAAGAAAGACTATGTTTCATTTAGCAAATAAATGGAAGTTTTTAATTAAAGCACCTTTTAAAATATCAGATCAATGTTGCACAATTATGAAAAAGAAACCTATTAAAAAATTTGAAAAGGAAACTGGATTAAAACCATTTATAGGAACTATGGCTTCAGATTCATTAAATAGAAGAAGTCAATATCTTCAACACGGATGTATTTCATTTAAACTTGGAAGGGCTACACCTCTTTCTTTTTGGTTTGAAAAAGATATATGGGAATATATTAAGAAAAATAAAATTCCTTATTCAAAGATTTATGATATGGGGGAACACAATACAGGATGTATCTTTTGTATGTTTGGATTACATATGGAAAAAGATCCAAATAGGTTTGAAAGAATGAAAATACACCATCCTCAATTATACAAATATTGTATGGATAAATTAGGTTTAAAGGAAGTTATTGATTATATTAAAAGAAACACTCCTAAAGTATGTAGGAAATGTAAGTTTGAAGAACCTACAAAAGATGTACAACAAGGCCTGATTTAAAGACTTTCTCTTATTTTCGAGTTGTGTGGTATAAGTATAGAGAAAATAAATTTAGAGGTAAAAAATGAAAAAACAAAACAAAACAAAACAAATACCAGCTGTTCCTATGGGGATATTAACTATCTTATGGTGGTTAGTTTTCTTTGGTTTAGGAATATTAGCTTTAATTTGGATAATCAAAAGTATAATTGGGTTATTATAAATTAAAATGCGTTAATAGTTCAGGGGCAGAATATCTGGCTTCCAACCAGAAGACAGGGGTTCGAATCCCTTTTGACGCATTAAAATAAAATGGCAAGATTATGTAAATATCCAGACAAAGAATGTGAGAACAGATATTATAGCAATGCAGTTAATAAATATAAATGTAGATTAGATGAAATACAAACAAAACTGGAGGATATGAAAAAGAATGGATAAACCAAAAGATATACAAGATGCTTTAATATTTGGACAAAAAGAAGGTTTTAATCAGGCAATCCAAAAGTGCCAAGATGAGATTGATAGAGATGGATATTTAGAATTTGCAGAATGGTTACATAATACTTATGAAAGATTATCAAATGTAATGGGTTGGAAAGGGATGAAAAGTTGCAAAAACAAACCTTGGAATAAATTACCTATAGAAAATCAAAATGTAATGATTAAATTAGCAGAATTAATAAAGAAGAAGTTTTCAACAAAATTGGAGAATTTAAGGAAAGAAACATTTAATCCAGAAGAAATAAGTTTATGTCCTTATTGTAATTGTATGACACATACTTTATATAAAGATAATACTTGTGGGAAATGTGGTTATATTAAAGAAGAAATAAAACTGGAGGATTTGAAATGATAGAATGTGTTTTTTGTGGAAAGAAAGGAGATTGGAAATCTGTATTAGTGACTCCAGCAATAGAAATGAAAGATGGAAGTGATGTTATTTTATGTGATGATTGTATGAATAATTATGCTAATGGAAACTTTGATAAAATAAAATTGAAGGGGAAAAAGAAATGAAAGATGCAACTATGAGTAAAGAAGCTGATAAAATCTTTAGAGCAATAGAAGATAGATTAGCAACACTTTGGGAAAAATTAACAAGTGGTAATTATAATATGGCTACTCAGTTTGCTTATGAAATAGGTTTTATTATGGATATAGATGAATGTTTAAAGAAGTTAAAAGTTAAAAGAACTATTATAAAACAAAAAAATGTTCAAGAAGTTGAACTTAAAGATTTAAAGGAGGATAAAAAATGAAAGATAAAAAGAAAAAAGAAGAATATATTGTAATAAAAGAAACAGGCTTAAAAGAAATGCAAGAAGCAACAAAAGAGTATGAAAAAATAATACCTAAATTAGATAAGCAATTAACAAGCATTAGAGATATGATTAATGGTTTGAATACTCAAAGTAGAATGATAGCATTTGAAGAAGTTTTATCATTTATTGCTCTTACAGTAAAGATGCCACCTATTTTAAGAAGGGCTATTGTAAGTAAAATTTCAGATCAAGCAAAAGAAACTAAAGTAATAGATATACCTAAATTAGATGAAGTAAACAAAGAAATATTAAACAAAGATAGTTTGAATAAAGGCTATATAGGTTAAAATGAAAACATTAAAAGAAAGAGAGATAGGTAATGATATAAATGGTTTTACTATTTATGATAATGACTTTCCTTGCCCAATAGGACATGGAAGAATAGATAGAGACTTTTGTGAAAGTTTATGTTGTGGAAAAGGTTGTTCAAGAATAAAAAAATGTAAACCTTATTTAAAACAAATAGAAAAATATAAATTAGAAATTGAAGAAGATAAAATAAAGGAGAAGAAAAAAGAAGAAGATGGAAAAGAATAAAAGATTAAGACCTGGAAAGTTTAGTAAGAAAGAAGCAGAAGTATTTAATGCTGGAGAGATGTTTGGAAAATTTAAAGCAGAAGAAAGAATATTGAATTGGTTAAAAGAAAATACAAAAGGATTAAAGAAAGGTTTTGATAAGTATACTTTAATATTTTCTTATAATGATATTAAATATGATTTAATAAATTATTTAAAGGAGAAACAAAAATGAAAACAATAACTAAAACAAAATTTATAGGGAGTAATGGAATAATGTTCTTATGGATATTATTCTTTTGGCCTGGAGCAATAGCATATTACTTCGCAAGATGTGAAAAGGAGACAATAAAGGTAAAATGACTGAAAAATTTAAAGATTGTTTGAACAAATATTTGAAAGAGCAGTATGAAGAAAATAAAAAGAAACATACATACAAGGATAATATATTTCACGCAAGTGAAGCAGGTATGTGTGCTAGAAAGATTTTCTTTAATAGAACAATTCAGACTGAGGAAGAAACAAAAGCATTACAAATATTTCAGATTGGAAATATGTTTCACGAATATGTTCAAGAGAATATAATGAAAGGGGAATGTGAAAAGGCACACTCTTATGATGATGGAGAATTTAAGATTGTAGGTAGGCCTGATATTATACAAGAAGATCAAGTTGTTGAACTTAAGACTACTAAGGATGTTAGATTTGTTTATGAACCAAAACCTGAACATGCTAAACAGATTAACTTTTATCTGTATGTTGTTGGTAAAAATTGTGGAAAGGTAGTTTATATGGGGAAGAATGACTTTGAAAGTAGAGAATTTGATGTAACATTTTCAAAGGAACTATTTGATGAAACAGTAGATGAATTTAGATATGTATATGAGTGTATTAGAGATAAAGTTGATTTTGATAAGATTCAACCTATTTACTCTCCTATGTGTTTTTATTGTAAGTATAAGAGTAAATGCTTTCCAAAGGTTAGATATAAAAAATGAGATATTGTTATAGATGTAAAAAGCCAATGTATACAAGTAATGAAAGTATATGGATTAAAGACAAGAACTATGATATTCATAAGAAATGTAAAAAGAAAGAAAAATGTTGTATGTGTGGAAATGAAGAAGTTGTTTTTGAAGTTGGTTCAGGACAGAAGGCAGTATTAAATGAAACAGATTATACTAAACTTATTGAAGAATATTATAAAAAGGGAGAATGGTTATGTAGAGACTGTTTATTCAAATAAACAAGGAGAAAGATAAAATGACAGAAGAATTTATATCAAAAGAAATGGCAGAAGAAACGGTTATAAAAGCAATTGAACCATCATATACAATTGTAATTGAAGCAAAGGATAAAGAATTAACTTTAGATTTTAACGAAGGAAAACTTAAGACTTATGGAAATATGAAATATGATAAAGCATCAAAATTATTCTTTGAAGGATTAGATACCTTTTTTCAAGGAGCAATAGATAAACGGAAAAAAGAATTTATAAAAAGATTGAAAGAAGAATTATTTATAGAAGCAATAGAAAGAAATATACCTTTAACTGCTTCAAATTTAGATAGATTGCCTTTAGCTTATATTAATAAAATTATAGACAAGATAGCAGGAGAAAAATAAAATGGGAAAAGAATTAATAGATAATTTAAAAATAGGGTTTGCTAATCCTGATGATTGGAAAAAAATAAGAAATCTTTTGCTTGTGAAATTATTTGGATGTAAAACAGAAGAAGAATTTGCAGATATTTTAGAAAGATTAATTGCTTCCATGTTCACAAATGTAAAAGAATTAAGTAAAGCAAGGAAAAAATTCAGAATGAAAGTTTTAACAGAAAAAGAAAAAGCTAATATGAAAGAAAAAATTAAACAAGGGAAAAGAAATGATAACTAAAAAGAGGATATGTCCAGCTTGTGGTAAAAAATCACTTAGAGAAGATGATAAAAAAAGATGGTGTGATAAATGTGGATATATTAATTTAAAATGAAAAAGAGTAAATTAAAAAATTTAAGAATAGATATAATGAGTAAAATAATAAAAACAGAAAACTATCAAGAAAAAATGAAATTAAAAGAAGAATTAGATAAAATTAATATAAAACTAAAAGGTAAAAATGGATATTAAAGATAAAAGAAAACAAGGTAAAAAGAATAGGCAAAAAGGATCTGAATGGGAAAGGAGAGTTAGGAAAGATCTTGAAGGAAAAGGATGGATAGTAGATAAATGGAGTAATAATGTTGAATTTAAAGAATATGGCCCTGGAGAACACAAAAGTCATGGTGTTGGAATATTAGGTAAATTAATTCCTGCTAAAAGAAAATATAACCCATTCAATAAAGCATTTGCTATTGGAACAGGTTTTCCTGATTTTAGTATACATAAAGCAATAGCAGTTATTAGTGAGAAAACAGACTTTGGAGATATTAATATGGCATATTTTGTAATAGGAATTGAAGCAAAGGTTAATGGTTATCTTGATAAGAAAGAAAGAGAAAAATGTGAATGGTTATTGAAAAATAATATCTTTAGCAGGATATTTGTAGCATACAAAACAAAAGAAAAAAATAAGGTAATAGTTAATTATAAGGTGTTTAAATATAATAATTAAAAAGATGATAGAGAAAACATTAAAACAAAGAGAGATAAGGTCCATAAGAAAATGGGCTAGAAAACATCAAGAAGAAGTGTATAATAAATTAGGTAGAAAATGTGCTAAATGTGGATCAGTAACACAATTAACAATACACCATAAACAATATGAAAAAGATATTAACTGCTTAGAGATATTATGTAGCAAATGTCATAGAGAATTTCATAAATTAGAATTAAAGAAAAGAATACTATGTATGTTAGTAGATAAAATATGTGACTCAGACAGAACAAACTTAAAAGAATTCAAAGAAGATCTAATTAAAGAAATAGATGATATACCTGTTGAATTTATAAAAGGAATAAGATTAGATGGCATTTAAAGAATAAAATGGATAAAAAAAATAAATACATAAATACAGAGATGGCAATTTGTAAACATTGTGGTAAAGAATTTTCAAGAGATTTATCTGCTCCAAGAAAACAGATATATTGTGATAAAAAATGTGGTAATTTAGCTAATTATTATAAACATAAAAATAAATATAGAAAAAAACAAAAAGAATATCATAATAAGAATAAAGATAATAAAGAATTTAAAGATAAAAATAATACTAGATTTAAAAAATGGTTAGGAAATAATAAAGAAAGACATAAAGAAATTATGAGAAAAAACTATGAAAAAAATAAAGAGAAAAGATTACAATATAGCAAAGAGTATCATAAAGCACATGCTAATGATCCTAAATACAAAGAACAACATAGAGAAACATCACATGAATGGTATCTAAAAAACAAGGGAAAATTAGCTAAAAAGCATACCACTGAAAAAGAGGAACAAAAGGTTTAAATAGTTGAAATGTATTTCAATTCAGAATTAAAATGATAAACACATGGAGAGGGTTAAGAAACGCAGAAAAGAGAGAGATAATATTGGGAATAATTAAAGAACATCCAGAAGGTTTAATCATATCAGAAATTGTTTTACTTTCTAAAGCAAGTTTTTCACCAGTGTCTAAGATATTGATGGAATTGTATTTTAGAAAACAAGTTAGGATAAAAACAACAGCAATGGATTATGTAAAAAGATATTATCCTAAAACATCAAAAAAAGGAACTAAATTTTTCGGAGATAAAGAAAATGAATAAAGAAGATTTAAAAATATTATATTCAGAAATTTGTAATATTTTAAATAATTTAGAAGATGATTTACAATTAGATTTTAAGGAAGGAGAACATGGATACAAAAATTATGAAGACAGTTATAATGCAGTTAAGAAAAATACTTTAAAGTTATTAAAAAAGAGAGAAAAAAGTATAAAAAAGAAATTGGTTGGAGATAAAGAAAATGGTAACATTTAAACAATTAGAGAAAGTATTAACAGCAAAGGCATTCAAAGACTTAAATAAGTGGATAAGTGGACAAACAATAAGTATGAATGACAAAAGAGAAGCAATAATATATGATGATGATTTATTAAGATGGTTAGAAGGAAGAGAGGTAATTGATTAAAATGGAAGAATTTAATTTAAGTGAAAAAATAATTGAATATCAGTCAATAAAAGCAACTGACTTTCCTTTTTATAAAGAAAAAGATGTCAAAGAGTTTATTAAGATTTTAAAGAAACATATAGATAAAGATGATAGCTTAATAGATATAGATGATATTTTAGAGTTTATAGATAAACTTGCAGGAGATAAATTAAAATGACAGAATTTAATTTAAGTGAAAAGATAACAGAGATAAGACCTATAGTATGTAATGTTATGAAAATAGAAGATGTCAAAGAGTTTATAAAAAGAATTAAAAGTGTTCTATGGCATAATAACTTAGAAAAACTATATGCTGAAATAGACAAACTTGCAGGAGATAAATTAAAATGAAAATAACAGATTTAGATAATGTAAGAAAAGATTTTGAATATTATGATAGAAAGATAGAAGAACTACAAGCAAAACTAAAAAATCTATGTGGTAGGGCATTAGGAGAAAGTGATAAATGGATACTATATGAAATAAAAGAAACAATAGAACAAAGCATACCAGAATATGAGGAATTCAGATGAAACTATCAATAACAAAAAAAGTAGAATTATCTGATTGGGAAGAATTAGAAGAAGTTTTTGAAAAGATAGAAAACTCAAAAATATTTAGAGATTGGTTTGGAACAAGGTGTCCTACTTTTTGTTTAAAATGTGAACAATGTAGAATTTGGACACTATGGCAGAAGTTTAAAATTGATGTAGAAGGTGGTGGAAAATGATAAATGAATTATATGAACCAGAAGTAGTTAAGAAGGTTGCAGAGTTTTTAGCATTAGGCTATAGTTCTACAGAAATTAAAGAAGAACTTGAAAAAATGCTTAAAAGAAAAATTGATGGATTAACTGTAAGAAATTTAGTAAAGACTCTTGCTGTTAAAAAGAGAGAGATAATACAAACAGATAAAGAATTTTCAGAATTATATAAATCATTATTAACTGAATTAATAGGTAAGGCAAGAGAAAATTTAAAGATCCTTGAAACTACAAGAAGTTTAGTTTTAGATACTCTTGATGAAATAAAGGAAAATGCTAATACAAAATCACAAGGAGTATTAGATTTAAAAGATTGTGTTGAAGAACTTAAGAATACAAAAGATTGGGTAGTTGTAGCAAATAAAGCTGTTAGAATTATGAAAATACTTGAAAAACCTGAATTTAAATCAAACTTTAGTATGATAGCATATATTAGAGAAGTAAATTCAGCAATTAGAACACAAAATGATAGCATTAGAACATTCATAGATATACTAAGACAATTAGAAGGAGAAGGAAAAGAAACAAAGGTAAGCACTGTTCAATCAATATATGTATTAGCAAATCATATTAAACAATTAGAAAAAGATGGTTATGTAAAAGTAATTAAAAAATTACCTGAACATCTTGAAGAAACAGATGAATAGATTAAAATGGAAAAGAGAAAAAAATGCAAATTATGTGGTGAAACAATCAATCTCCAATCTGCTTGGATAAGGGGATTAGAAGTTTGTAATGATTGTTTTATACTTATTCAAAAAGACAATTATAGTAGACAAAAACTTGGTATTAAAATTCCTCCCAAAAGTTTTAAATTTTTAGATAGAACTATTGAAGTAAATATGGATAATATCAGATTACATAATATTTATAACAAAGTTAAAATAAAAGGAGGTAAGAAAAAATGAAAAATAAAATAAATTTTAAAGATTTAAGTGGATGGCTTAAATTTGGAATGATTGGAGGAATAGTTTATTCTATTATCTTTATCGTTGCTTTTATTTATGGTTTTTTAATTGCTATATAAATGGTAGATAAAGAAATAAAATTAACATCAGAACAGATTGAAGAAAAGAAAGAAATGATTATTGACATGGAAATGAGAAAAAAATTAACTGAAATGCAGATAGAAATGCAAAAAGAAGTTATCAAAATGGATATGCCAATGAGACAAGCAAAGGCTCAATTGAAATCATTAGAGAAACAAGTTGAGTTAGATGGAAGTAATATAAATGTATTAAAAAAGCAGGTTAAAAACAAATGAATAAAGAAATAAAAGAAGAAATACAAAAACCTAAAAGAAAAATAAAAAAAAGTATTTTATTTGATGGAAAGAAATTTAAGGAATTAGTAAGAAAAGGAATGTCAAAGAGACAAGCAAAAAGAAATTCACAACTTAGATTTAAGCCTAATTTTAAGGCTTTTAACAAAAAACATAAAAACTAAAAGGAGGTTAAAAATGGAGCAAATTTTAATAACAGAAAAAATAAGAGAAAAGGGCTATATTTACTTTGTTAAAGAAGTAAATGGAAAGTTAGCCATATTCAGAGCAAAAGCTGGAAGAAGAAAAAAGCAAACAACTGAATTTACAGAGACAGGTCAGTCTTCAAGTACTACACAATAAAATGGTAGAAGAAAAGAAAACTGATAAAAAAGATGAGAACTGTGTCTATGTTGGAAGTAAGCCTTTCCCAAGTTATTTAACTGCGATAACTACTCAAGTAAACAAAAGTAATAAAGTAACAGTTAAGTCAAGAGGTAAGTTTACTGCAAAAGCAATAGATTTGTCATTAGCTTCAATAAGAATAAATGGTTATAAACTTGTAGATGTAAAAATTAATACAAGCAAATTTATTAATAAAGAAGAAAGAGAAGTTAATGTAAGTTCCATAGATATACAAATTAAAAAATGAAAGTACAAGGAATAATTCAGGAAAAGAAAGTGACTGCTGGAGAAAAAAACAGCAAAAAGTGGACAAGAGCAGTATATAAGTTAAACAATATAACTTATGCTACTTTTGACAAAGAACTTAGAGAAGCTTTTAATCCTGGAGACAATGTTGAATTGGAATATACAGAGCAAGGAGCATTTAAGAACATAACAAATGCTATGTTGCTTGAAAAAGCAAATCCAGCAGAAAAGATTCAGATACAAACAGCAGATAAAATTCAGAAAGCACCACAAAGTGTATGGGATGATAAAGACAGACGAATGGTTCGTATGAATGCATTATCTCATGGAGTTAAACTATTTGATAGTTTACCTAATGGAAAAAAAGAACCTATTGAAGATCCAATAAGTTTTATATGTGGCGTAGCAGAAGCTTTTGAAGTATGGGTGTATAGAAAGTAGTTTATTTAACTTTGGGGGAGGTAATTTTTAAAATTACCTTTCCTATTTATATTTAAAATGATAATAAAATTAGAAGCTTATCCTCAAAAAGATAAATTAAAAGTTTATCTAAAGACTTTTAATAGTGTGGAATATGAACAACAATTAGAAATTATTGATGGAGAAATTACTATTAATAGTGAAGGTGATGAAAATTGGAATTGCACTTGTAAATGGGGAAGTATAGGCAGATATAAAGGTGAATACAAAAACAAACAATGCAAACATATAAAAGAATGTATTGAATTATTAACTTACTTAGGATATTTAAAGTTTAAAAATGTATAAAAATAGAGAGTGTATTATTTGTGAAAGAGGATTACTTATAAACTCAATAAAGATAGGTAAAGGTGGTGGTGAAAATAAAGTAAAAATATGGCATGTTAGTACTGAAGGAATTTATTATTTACAAAAATGGTTTTGTAATGAATGTTGGAAAAAAATAATGAAATATGTTAAAAATGGGCCTTACAGAAGAAGAAAGAAAAAAGTGGATTAAGGAAAATTCTATTGTAGAACAAAGAAAATTAGGCACTACAGAAGAAGAAGATACTCAATTAGAAGAATAATGTAGAGGGTATGTTTCCTTATTTCCTATGGAGATATATATATTATATATTATAATTTATTAAATAATTAAATAATATATTAAATAATTAAATAACGAATACACCTTTAAAGATAATAAGATGGGAAGAAAAAAAGAGAAAACATGGAAAGCAAGTAATTTTTGTTTAGATGTTGAAATAAAGGAAAAACTCAAAGAAATATCATCTTTTGAGAATATGTCACAAACAGAATTAATTGAATTTCTTGTTGCTAACTGGGATGCTGGTGTAAATCCAATACATAAATTAGAGAATTTAAAGCAAGAAAAGACAAAATTAAAGAAAGATGTTAAAGTAATTCAAAAACAAATAGAAGGTATAGAAACTAAAATTGATAATACTTCAAAGCATATTGTATTGTTTAATGAATGGAATAATCAAAAAAGTTGTAGAAAAGGTGAAGCAATTAATGTTTTAAAGAGATTAATACTAAATAAAAGGTTTGAAGATGCTGAAAGGGTATCTAAAACCTGGCAAAGGATAACAGGAATACAAGCAATAGAACTTTTATTAAGTGCAAAAGAAATAATAGAAAAAACAGGAGTTTAAATGAACTATCAAAAAAGATTAATGGAACGAAATAGAGTATTTGGTTTAATTAGACAATCAAATAGTTGTGGATCGCATGTAAACTGTATAAGATTTAATGCTACAAACACTGATGAACATGAAGGAACAAAAGCAGCAGTATGCCTTGAATTATTAAGAAGAAAGGTATTATTTTATACAGAAGCTACTTTTAAAAATGGTAAAAGGTGTGATATAATTGCATTTAATCCTAAAACAGGAAATTCAAAAATTATAGAAATATTACATAGTGAAAAATTATCAGAAGCACAAGAGAAAACAAAAGAATATCCTAAATTAGACATTATTTACATAAAAACAGAAAATTTTAACTTAGATGAACTTGATATTTAAAGGGAAGGAACACTAGTGCCTTAAGCTGCACGATTTAACATGGATAAGGGGTAATATATCACAGAGCAGGGGTTTCACACTCCTTGACAATATATGCCATGATATATTCTGGCTCGGAAATTTTTCATCACCCCTAAAGAGCAGATGGCGGTGATTTTCCTTCCCTTTCATAATTAGAATTAAAATAATCAATATTTACTTTACAAAGCTATCTAAGACTATAATAGAAGCAATCTGAGAGCATTTCTTTATTTACTCAACCATTTCCTTGCCATGTTAGCAAGAATTGAGAATATAGCTACTGCTATTGGTGTATATTCTCCAAATTCAACATTAGGTATTGTTGCTGCTAAATATGTTAAAATTGCACCAGATCCAGCTATTAAACAACCTTTACCTACTTTAGTAAGGTCTTCTACATTTAACTTAAATCTTTTACTTTCAACTTTTTTTGTCATTTTATATACCTCCTTTCAATGCTACAATAAAAGATAATGCTACTATTACAAATGAAGCAATACTTAATAACCATTTATGGTGTGCTAAATGATTAGTAAAATTTAATTTTAATTCAGCTAATCTTACAAATACTCCTTCTTCACCAGTAATTTTATCAATGAGACTATCTATTTTTATATCTTGCTTATTATTACTTTCTTTTAATTCTTCTTTCATACTTTCAAGTACTTTTTTAATTACTGCTATATCTACTTTATTATTTTTAACCATTTTACCCCTTTTAATTTTTTTAAATCAGTATTTGATTTAGTAAAAGAATATTTTTTATTAAAACTAAACCAAACTTTTCCTTTCCCATATAAAATTGATAATTTATAATCTGGTTTATTAATTATTTTCACATTAGTATCTGCATAATAACACCAGTCTAATGCAACCCATTTATTTTTTTCTTCACAATAATAAGTCACATAAGCATGCCCACCCATTAATTTATTATTTCTATCAAATACATTTCCAGCATTAATCCTAATCTTCCAATAAGGAATTCCTGAAGAAACCATTAGATTTGCCATAAGAATTGCACCATCATCACAATCTCCTTTCCTTGTTTTAAGAGTTTCAGAAGGATACATCCAATATTCGTTTAACCCTACTTGAGATTTATCTGGTACATACTTAATATTATTAAAAATCCATTTTTGACAAAGTAAGGCTTTATCATCATCAGAACCATTAAAATCTTTAACAATTTTTTTTAATTCTTCAACATTAGGATTTGTAAAGAAATTTCTTATATCTATGTCATACATACCAAAATTTTTAATAAATCTTCCTTTATAAAAAATAATCTCTTTTGGATATTTATTATTGAAGTATCTTTCATAATATTTTCTTAAAATCCAATCGCATATTCTTTTTATCATGTTTTATTTACCCCATTTCAAATTTAATATTTCTTTAATTGTATAAATACTAATAATAATAAATGCAAATGCTAATAACATAAATTCAGAAAATAAAATAATGATGTTGGGTTCTAATAATACAATCTCTCCATAAAAATAAATCTTTCCTAAAATAACTAGCATAACACAAAGAACACTTAATGCAATAATCAATACCATTATTTCTGTAATTTTTTTTAACATTTTAAACTGATTGTATAAATATTTGAATATACAAATCCCCCCTTATTCTACAATTATTATTTGGAGTTATAATTATATAATGCCAATTATCTGCAATTGGAGTAGATAAATAACTTTTTAATTCCATATGATCTCCATTTTCAGTTCCATTTTCTGTATTAACTAAAGCAGAACCTTTTGCAGTTTCTATTGCTGAAGTCCTATCAGTTCCATCTACATTAATAGTAACATCAGTTACAGGCCAAGCACCAGCATATTCAGAAATTCCATAAGTAATATCATGAGTATGTGCAGCTTCACTACCAGATGTAGAACCCCCTCCAGCTGCATAAGTCCATAAATCATGTTCCAAAGCTGCAGTAACAAAAGCCATTCCTACATATGTAATAGTACCTCCAGAAGATTGTCTACATTGATAATTACTATATCCAGCAGGAGCTATTGCATAATCTTCCTGATATGAAAACATCTGATGTGAATGATCTGGTGTAGTATGAGTATGACTTGACCCACCAGAAACTACATTAGAAAAAACCCTGTAATCTCTTAAAGTATAATTAAGCTTAACAGAATTAACAGCAACAGCTTCAGCAGGAACATAAAAATCAATTCTAAGTCCATGAGTAGCATCACAATTATCTGTTTCTCCAGTCATATAACAATTTGTAGCTCCTTGAGAGAATATTGAAAGAGCTTGTTGTTTATTTGATGTAGTTTTCAATTGATCAAGAACTCCAATTCCAACATTTGACAATTCAATTATTACATCTTCATATCCTTCATCACTTCTATAATTTAATCCTACAACCTTATAATCTCCTGAAAGTCCTGCATCAGCATCTGTAACAGTAACATTATCTCCAAGAACAATTGGAGCTTCAATAATATCTGAAAAGTTTGTAGGATAAATCTTAATTCTTTCAATTGGAACACCTTGATTTGAGATAACTCCTTGAACAGTTCTATCTAAATAATCTTGAGAAACAATTGATCTATCAGTATCTTCATATTCATAAATTCCATAAATATCAATAGCAGAATCAGTTTCAGGAGAAGATATTGTATATTGAGCATCATAAACTTCAATTCCAGCATTATGAAGATAACCTGTTGTATCATCTTTCCATGTAGATGGTTTAAATCCCCCTCCTTGCCATGCTACTCCTCTTGTTAATCCTGTTAAATTATTTCCAGATTTTCCTGAATAAGTAATCTTTTCACATCCAATCCATACATCTCCTGAACTATCAAAATCACTTGCATCAATTAAAGATATAGTTGAAGTTTCACCTGAACTAAGAGAACTTGAAAGAGTTGTTCTAGTAACTGTTGCATTAAAATTAATAGATTTTAATTGATTAATTCCATCACCATAACCTAGTAAAGTTGCTTTAGTAGCTAAATTTTCATCATCAATTTTCTTTTCAGAATTATTTACATTTGAACTTACTCCTGAAATATTAAATGTATAAACAGAACTTGCAGAACCCCTTCTACTATGAACATTAAAAGTATTATCTTCATAATTTTCTCCGAGAGTATGAGAAACCCACCAATCATATTCTATACTTTTGCACATATCTGAAATTGCTTTAAGCTTATTGATATTTTCAAATCTACTGCTAATATTTCCATAATTTGTATTAGTGCCTTCAGTTATATCTGCAATTCCATTAAGAAGAGCAGTAGTAATCGTGTTAGTTGCAGTATTTGTATATTGATAAGTTGTTCTATCACATTTTGATCTTTCTACTAAAATTTCCATTCCATAGGCTACAATAGATGCATTCTCGTCTGAATCAAAAGTAATTTTATCTATTATACCTTTCATAATTAAAGTACTACCATAAAATAATTTAAAAATACTTCCTTCTTTTACATAATTTTTATTAGAACTTGTTAAAGCAAATAAAGTAATTGAAACAACATTAATTTGATTAAGCCTTTTTTCAATATTAAAAGATAAAAGATTATCAGTAAAATCTAATTCCCCTAAAGTAGAATCAGTTACATAAAGTGTAAATCTATCTTCGTTTCCATAAATCTTTGCTTCTACTTCTATTTCAACTTTTCTTGGTATTCTTCCTCTTGGCATTATATATACTCCGATTCAAATATAAATTTAAATTTCCATGTTGTATTTGTTAGATTTATTACATCAACCCAATTCCAAAACATGTGACTACTACTTATTCCTAAACTATGGTAAATTAAATATCTTGTGGTATTGATTAAAATAGCATTTGATCTTGAACTTGAATTGCTAATCCATATTCTCCAGTCTGGCTTTGTTTCATTAATAGAAATATAAATAGATGCATTAGCTGTTGAATCAGCATTATTTGTAATATTAAATATCCCACAAGAACTATTTTGTCCAAAAGGAATGATATTATACTGGGTAGTATTTTCTAATCCCAAAATATAATTTGAAGTTCCACAAGAATAATCATGGGAAATATTAATCCATTCTGCCCAAATAGTTATATTTACATCTGCTGTATATAAACTTGAATTAATAGTTGAATAATTTGCACTGCATCTAAGATCTACATCAGATTGTTTTGATATTCCAGATAAGCTCCAATTACAAGTAGATCCATTAGTATGATTGCAAGCATATGTCCAAGCACTATCATAATATGCTTCAATAAGATAATTAATGGGCTTATTAATATAAAATGCACCTGAACAATTTATATTGTCTATATAATCATACCAATAATCTTCACAAGTAAGTCCACCACAAAGTAAGTTTGTAGGATTTACAAATATACAATTCATTTTTAAATCAATATTAAGATTAGTAGTTATATTTTGTTTAGAAGAATTAGTTGTACAACTGCTATAAGTAACATTGATAGTATGATTTGTATGATAACTAATTGTTCCATTTAAATCAATATATTCAGTAATCTCTTGTTGAGTAATTTGTCCAGAATTATTTGTTAAAGCACTATAGATTTGGATACCTGAGATATTATAAATTGTAGCATTCACATTTGGAAAAACAATTGAACTGCTATCTTGAACAGTTAAATCAAAATACCATTTTCTTATTAATTCTCCACCATTTGAGGATGTATTTGAAGTATTAAAACTTACATTCAAAAAAGTATTATTCCTGGAGTTTGATATAAGTGAAATATCCAAATAAGAATTATTTGTAATACCACAATCTTTTATTAAAGTATTATTCGTACCATCTAATGAAAGCCCATAACTAGACCCTTTAGATGTAACTCTTCTCATTTCATTATTTATACTATTTGTAAAATCAATATTAAAATTAGTATTATTAATTAGAATTTGATCTACAAAAAGCTCATCATGACATTCAGAACATTCAATTCCATAATCATTATCTCGTATAGTATTATTTGTTGTTATAGTATTATTATTATCTGAAAAATAAATGGCCATAGTATTTTCTTTAAGAGTATTATTAGTTATATTCATTCCACTACTAGATTGTATCACAATCCCATAAATGCTTGTATTAATATTATTTCCAATAATTTGGCTATTATATCCATTATATACTTCAATGCCATAACCATACCCACCACCTGATGAATTAATTATAGTATTATTTTGAATAAGGCTAGTATTAAAATCTTCAGTAAAATATATTCCTTTTCTAAAATTCTTAATTACACAATTTTTTATACTAATATTTACATAATGGTTTAATGCATCTTTCCATTGAATTCCACTTCCATGAGTTATATTTCCTGTGATAGAATGACCTTGACAATCTAAATTTATATTTTCATTTGAAATATTAAAACAAGTTCCATTAGAAACCACATCATTTTCAAGAGTATAATTCATACTTCTATCAAGATCTTGACATTGAACCAAAGCCCCCACAGATCTATAACTGATATTTATTGCAGAATATCTTATATTTCCTCCAGTACTATCTGACACAAAAACAAAAGGAATTAAACACTCATCTCCATTTAAAATACAACCCTCACAATTACAATTACTATCATTTAAAGCAGTATTAATTGCTGAAGAAAGATCTATTGTTTTATTTGGAGAATTTGTATTATTTAATTCAGTTACATTCCATTCTTGAATATTATCATTTCCAATATCAAGATAAGGGCCAGTTATATAACTATAATTAAAATTTACTCTTGTTTTTGATTCATAAATACGTACAATTTCAGAACCTACAATGGCATCTGTTTTAAGTCTTACTTCTTGGTCTGTATCATTAATATGGTCCTTATTAGCAGAAAAAGACTTTTCAGTACTACTACCGTCATCATCAGTTCCTATAAGATCCCATCCAACTGTATTAAAATTCCAAGCATAATAATCTGCACGTGCTGTTCCTGAATGTCCATAATCTGGACAAACCCCCTTAATAACAAATTCAGTAGTATTAAAAGCTGCAGCTTTTAGTCCATCTAAATTAGTACGTTCTTCTATGTCTGCATTACCACTTGGATCACCATAAGTTCCCCAATTTTCATCATGAGTATTTGCTATATCATTCCAAGTACCTGTAGAACTAAAAGCATCTTCATCATCATACCAATCACTCCAATATAATGTACTAGATATATATCCAGTCAAGTTTAAATAACCAGAAAGAATATTAACATCTTTATTAATAGCTAAATATCTTGTTTTATTTGTTTCTCCAGAAATAAAGGTTAAATTTTCTACACTTAAAGAATTATTAAACACTGTTATACTTGGATCAATTATTACAGGATAAACTGCATTTTGTAACCAAGAATAAGGAACCAATATATTAAGTTTAAATTCATCATCTTCATATGTTCCTTTATATGTTAAATGTGTTTTACTTCCATTTTTATCAATAGCATACGGAACTGGAAATACAAACTGTTTATTTTCTACACCTAATATCTTATAGGGATTAGAAAAAAATTCAATCTCTTTTTGTGTTGTAAATTCTTTATCATTCATAATATTTTCTCCAATAAACATATATAATTTATCAGAAAATTTAACTTCTTCTTTAAAAACCAAATAAGAATCCCCTTCAAGAGTTGGTTCTGGTAAATCAGATAATTTATTAATTACTACTTTCTTAACAAAAGTATTATTCTCAAAGGCATATTCTAAATGCTTATTAGAACCAAAAGCATGTTTATATAAAATATCTACTTTATTTTTATTATCTTTATCTAATTCAGCAAAAACATTATTAAGAGAAGAAATCATTTCAACATCACTTTCATTATAATAAAACAAAGATTGAGGAAGACTTTTTACCCAAAAATCCTTAAATTCAAAAGTTACTAATTCATTTAATTCTTTAGTAGAATTCTTAAAATAAGTAGAATACACATCATTAAAAGCACGATA